>OMNT01003399.1_pt1 | contig 11606 bp, 13 predicted proteins | sample 1672551 | NCBI WGS metagenome assembly OMNT01 (sample SAMEA3136698, study PRJEB25190) | human gut metagenome
CGGAGGGCGTAACCGAGGAGTTGAAGGCCCGCGATTCGATGGCGTGGGTGGGGGCGATGAGCAACATTCGCAGCCAGGTGGAAGAAATCATTCTGCGAGAGATGATCTATGAGGGCGAAGAAGCATAATGGAATCTTCTTTCCCCACCAAATGAATCAACCTGTCTATCTTAACTGAGGAAGCCAATACTGGTGAATGGGTGGAGACGATAACCTGCGCATTGGGAAGCGTGTCAGCCAACGTCTCAAGATATTTGATAAACTTCACCTGCAATTGTGGATGAAGATGGGCTTCAGGCTCTTCGATCAGAAGGATTGTGAATATATCAGAATCCTTAATCAGCTCAAGTTCAGCAAATACCGTGGCAATGTAAAGCAGGTTGTTATATCCCAGACTATTGGTGGCCAAATCTCTGAACTTTTTGATATCTGTTTCGCCAGAAAGCGGGAAAAAGACCATTCGGATGTTTTCTATAATCCGATTGAAAGTTGTTTCGGAAAATTGCAAGTTTACACTCTGACCAAGCCTTGTGCCTAACGCCTGCACAATTTTCCCGTTGATAGAGGCTTTAACCTCCTGGATCTCCGTATATTTTCTATCCTTATTTTGTACAATGTTGTCGTTAAATTCGGCCACGTTAGCCACAAGGGATTCTGTATTATCCCCGTACTTCTTTTTGAGAAGCCATGCAAGCCTCGAACGCCTTCCGGCAGAGAGCTTGGATTCTGCGTCACGCAGAGGCGGAAGATAGATGCACTCAACTCTGTCAAAAGTATCCTCCTCGAAAATACTGGCGGTGGACTCACTGCCCCAATACTTGCGTTTCATAGACCCAAGCTTGGTTGGATTCTCGGTAATACGAAGGTGCAGGTGCGCATCGAAATCGGCATTACACCAAGACAAGAATATAATTTTTTCGTCCTCTGTTAGTTCGCTCAATACTGCATCGATTTCGATTGTATCGCTTACACAAGACCTATCCAATGAACAGTAAAAGTCGTCAGGAGAGCAGGCGTAATTGGATTCTGGTTCACGTAAGAGGAGCCGAAGCGCGTTAATGACGGCGGTTTTCCCACACCCGTTTTCGCCCAAAAGCACATTTAACCCCTTATTGAACGAGATAGTAGATTTTTTCTGAGTGTTTTTGTACCCTTGAATCGATAGTTTGGAAATATACATCTTGCAGTCCCCTCGCAAATGGCACCTTTTCATATCCGCAGATTGCGCCGCAGAGTGCTCATAGTTCCCTGCTCATATGGTTTCCTCCTGTGTGGCACGAATGAGCTTGTCTCAGAACTGATCTGCCCATTCAGCCAATTCAGCTTTGCTGACATTGCCCTTGAATATCCGCCCCTCAAGCAGGTTGGAAGCCGGGCAGCTGGGCTTCAGTGCTTCGGTTGTCTTTCCCATGCCGCTGCCACCTGATGTGGCGAAGGGAATAATGGTTTTCCCAGCAAGGTCATACTGCTCGAGAAAGGTATTGATGATGGTAGGTGCAATATACCACCAGATCGGAAAACCGACAAAAATGACGTCGTATTCAGATATGTTGTCCCGGACGGTTTCCACAGGGGGACGGGATGCAGGATTCTTCATCTCGATGGAGCTACGAGAGTTTTCATTGCGCCAGTCGAGATCGGTATGAGTATATCGAACAGCGGGGACTATCTCAAATAGATCAGCCCCGATGGCATCAGCAAGGTTTTCGGCAACCTTGGCCGTGATGCCGCTCGCAGAAAAATACGCAACCAGCTTTCTGCTCATATCAAATACTCCTCTTGAAATGCAGATATTGTCTTCTTTATTTATTATACCACTGTTTGATTTTTCCTGCTGTATATTAACGGTAAAAAGAGTCTACATAGCAATTTTGTCAGCGATGAAAGACAATCTTACCACAATAAATAAAAATGACCCCTCCCGCACGGAAGAGGCCCCCCATATGAAAAAAATGACCCCTCGGTCATGCTGCAACTTGTGATTCGTCCCTTTGTATCAAAGACGAGAACTAGATTTCAATATAGATACAGTCGACCTTTTCTGCATAAAGATATTCCAGCAGCTGAAGGGCATGATAATTGTCCGCCTCAATCAGAGTATGCCAAAGATCGCTGTCCGGAGCGTTCTCCACAGTGTCAATCAGTTTCAGCGTCGGGTAGATTGGCTCTCCAAATTCGGCCACTACCACAATTTCATCCAGCTTGAAGATCTTCTGCTCGTGTGTTTCACGGCGATCGCAGAGCACTTTGTCACTATCAATTTTCACGACCGTATAAATATCGCTAACGTATCCGGTCTTTAGCGCAACCTTTGAGCCAACGCGAATTGGCACGTCATAGAGCGGTGTGCATTCCGGCAGATGTTCCTCAAATACGAGCCCAAACTTTTTTTGCTTTATCAATTTATCGGTTTCCTGCAAAATCCTGTCCCGAAGTGTGGGATCGTCGATCTGCTGAATCAGGTCTTGTAATAGTGCCACCGTTTCCACCTCATTCTTCTGTGATCGTCTTTTCTTTAATATGGTAATCAATTCCATGCTCCTGGCAGAAAGCGATTACCTCTGTCGCGCATACATTGTAAAAGTGTTTATGTCCCTCGTAGGCGTTTGCCATCTTGCTATAATTGGTTCTACCAAAGATGATACGGTCGGTAAACGCTACCGCTTCTAAGATTTCGTTCAAATCCTGCTCAATCATGTTCGGCGTAGGATAAGGCTCGATGCTCACCCAAGTCCGGCAGCCTGCATCATGAAGCGCTCGCAAAGCAGCCAATCGCTCCGCATAAGAAGCTGCGCCCGGCTCCATTCTTTCCCGATATGTCTCATCCAAGGAAATGAGTGTAATACCGTACTCATTTTCCGGAGAAAGCTGCGCCAGTTCTATAGGCAGCAGACCTTTGGTAAGCGTTGTACATTTTATACCTGCCTCATTCAGCTTCCGCATAGCCGCTATGCTCATAGCTGATATTTCCGGATATCCTAGCATAAATGGGTCTGTCGTAAAACAAAGCTGAACGGACTGTATTTTGTCCCTGAGCTTTGGTATCTCCTTATCCAGCAGTTCGAGGGTATTAGACACCAGATATGGCTCCAGCCAACTACCGTAGTCTTTAATTTGCCCGAACCGTTTTTTCAACAGGAATGCGTAGCATGGATATTTACATCCATGTGCACATCCCTGCACGTGATTCATCGTATAGTCACCATACTCAACGCCTGTCTGGTAAAGCATGGATTTTCGCGTTATGGTTTTCAAGCTAACTCCATCCTCCGCCTACTTATTCTTTAATATGTGATCTGCTATCCGCAGAGCGAGTCTCTGCGCCTTCGGACTCTCACTCGAAATAGCAAAGCAGAATAAGAACATCGGCGAGTTCCGGCTGTTCCTGAAAATCCGTGGATGCTGAGACACGCAAGGGAATATCGTCCCCAGCCGAGAAATGATATAAGCCTTGATATGATCCGAATTGGAATCCTTGATCTTTCTTGTGCCGCTGTTAACCGTCCCAGAGTCGGGGAGCAGATCAAACAGTGACATTTGTGGGTCTTCCTTATAAAATTCGGTCTGCCAACCATCATCTCCCAGCAACCTGTCTATGCAGTTTTCCCATGTTTCATACTTACCGTTTTTGGGCAGCATCCTATTCAGTGCCGAGAACGGGAACAGATACCAAACATCAATAGACTTCGTCCTTGCCACAGTCTCAAGCGTCGTCCAATTCACCTGTGTCGCATAAGGATCTAAAAATAAGAGACCTCGATTATACCGCCAATCTACATCACGAATAATCTGTGCGAGCTTGTCGTTTGCATCTCCACAGTAAACAGTGACGACCCTCGACAAGTACGGGAACTCTGCGTTTACCATCTCCTGGAGCTCCGCTGCCTTTTTCTCGTCTCCTTCGATGAAGTAGTAACGGTCAAATTTTCTATCTGCGGCCAGTGCCCTCTTGGCAGAACCTACAAGGTACTGCTCACCGTCGCTGGTCTCAATTTCTCCTGTCCCAGCGAAAGCGTCAATATAAATCTTCTTGAACTTCTGGTTTTGCAACGCAATTAGGTATGCTTCCAGATAGCTCGTGAAGATATTGAGTTTTTCCTCCGTCCATTTGCCACCAAATTTCTGTGATGTTACCATTGTTATTTTTTATCCTCGTTCACATTCTTTCTCACGAAGAGAATGAAATGACGTATTCTTTCTTGTTTGTTTCGACTCGGACAATCTGCTCAATTTTTGCTCCGTAGTCACTGACCAGTTCTTTCTTGATTTCGTTCCGATAGCCTTCTGATGGAAAGATTGGATGGTCATCCAGCAAGTCCCACAATTCAGTAAGTGGTACTAGATTGCGCCCCTTAAAATTGTCCTGCAAATACTTTGCGATATCTCTTACATGGAAACAGGAAGTATCCGTATCCAATGTAACAACCCCATCAAAGTCAAATCGCAGCTGCCCACTTTCTGTGGAGTGTTTGGTAGAAGACTGTGCTCCGAAAACCTTCCATGCACTCTTCTTATACAGCTTGAATCCTTCCTTATGGCTCGTACAATGTATCAGGGTATACATGTGCGAGTTGTTCGTATTGTAGAAAGGAAACGCTGCAACGTAATATCTACGCGTCCCATGCAAGGAAGAGATGATTTCCTCCACTCTTGCCTCATAGGCAGCCTTGTCACTTCCGAAGGGCACCAGCTTTTCAAAGTCTTCAAGGTTAGTATTCTCATACTTTTCCTTTGTCGTTTTCCGCTTGGCACGGGTTATCGCTCTGACCGGATCGGAGACCATGTGATTTATCATGACCTCGCCCCAATTGCGGAAGAACGGCAATAGTGCCTCCCAGTCAATCGAAGCATCATACGGATCATAAAGCAGGAAGTAATGCAAATGTCCTGTCTGGCATAACTGTGGCCCGATAGTCTTAAGAAGCTCATGCGCATCCAGCCTTGACGTCACAATTTGAAAATTGCGCTCATTCTGCGGCAAATGCTTCTCCAGTTCATCCACCCGCTTGGCGTCCTTGTCATTCAGATAGATGTACACGGTTTTATCGGTATATGTTCTTGCAACTTCAAGCAGTGCCTCCGATACCCTCACAGCCGTGCCTTTTACAATTTCTCCAGCGTCATCTGTATAAATCCCGCTATTGCACATGCAATCTATAAAGATCAGGCCATTGCATGAGTTATTCAACATCAACTTCTGCGCCCACGATTTAATGTATTCCTCTATCAGTTCAAATTTCTTGATTGTGTGAGGGCTGGCCTTGCTAATTACGCTTTTCTTTCTCGCTGGCATATCGTCACCCTTCACTTAATAACATCTTTTCCGGCCGGAATCAACTCCATGATGTCTCCAATGTCGCAATTCAGCGTTTTGCATACCTTCATTAGCACTTCCATACTGACGGTTTCACCTTTAGACAGCTTGGTAACGGATGCCCAGCTGATACCGGCCTTCGCCTGCAAATCCTTTTTCTTCATATCTCTATCTATCAGGATTTTCCATAGTTTTTTGTAACTAACTTCCATAGCAGTCCCCTTGTCTTAGTTATCAAGCGCTTGAAGTGATACTTACATCAATAACAGGATACCACAAGCCCTCTCAAAGCACAAGATTGCTCTTCATGTTTACACGAATTTTCTTCTATTAATCTAGAAAAATCTAAGCAAGTATGGAGAAGCCAGAACAATCTCAAGCATACAACTGTTGTCTAACGAGAAAAGGGAGCCAATGACTACAGCCACCTATGCAAGAGCGAATCTCGGACTAGTGCAATGCCATTAACAAAACAAAGAAAACGTTCGGTTTCCCAGCCGACCGCCTGGTCCGGATGCAAGAAACCTTTGAGGATTTCAAAAATTTCAAAAAGGAAGCCCTAAGGTGGAAAAATCTTGGTTAAAAGTAAAAATCCAGCCCTGATGAGTTTCGGGGCTGGATCTTGAAAAAAGTATGATCTTTCGTCTCAGCGTAAGCGTATGATTATGAGTACAAAAGAAATATGTAAGCGTGGATTGTCCATGACAATCTCTTTAACTTTGGGAAACACCGGTTTCCCAGTTGGTGATGGAATTCTTCGTAATGCCGAGCATGGCCGCCAGCTGGGGCTGGGAAAGCTCGCGGGCCTTGCGATAGGCGCGGATTCGATCTCCGCATTCCGCCCGATTCCGCATCTTGGTGCGCTCTGTCTGCGTCTGCGGAAAGGATAGGATCGCGCTGGATTTGTCATCGGGCTTCCTGGTCATTGAAGAATTCCTCCTGTCATGAGATGCTTGGATTATAGCACAAGTAAATTGACCCGTAAACCCCATGTGGGCATCGTAAAATAAATTTCACATTCCATTCGATTTGCAGAATGAAGGCAAAAAGAAAATTTTATCTAAGCGAACACAGGTATCAGTTCGGATGTTTACAAGGACAATGTGCTTGTGCTATCATGCTCGGCGTAGACTCCGCTCTACGGAAAAATGATACCCAAATCCGAGGGAGGCTTTCGCAATGGCCGGTGAGATGATTCTGCATAGCGACCTGAATTGCTTTTATGCCAGCGTGGAGATGAACGAAAATCCGTATTTGCGCGGCAAGGCCATTGCCGTGTGCGGCTCAACGGAGGATCGGCACGGCATTGTGCTGACGGCCTCGTATCCGGCTAAGCGCATGGGCGTGAAAACGGGCGCGGCGAACTGGCAGGCGCGGCAATGCTGTCCGAGTCTGATCTGTGTGCCGCCGCATTATGAGCTGTATTTGAAGTATTCGAAGCTGGTGCGGCGCATTTACGCCCGGTATACAGATGACATTGAGCCCTTCGGCATGGATGAAAACTGGCTGGCGATTCCCTACGGGCGCGGCGATGTGGAAAGGGAAGGCCGGATGATTGCCGAGGAAATCCGCAGAAGCGTCCGGGAAGAAATTGGACTGACGGTGTCTATTGGCGTGTCGTTCAGCAAGATATTCGCCAAACTGGGGTCGGATATGAAAAAGCCGGACGCGGTGACGGTAATCAGCAGGGCCAATTTTCAGGAAAAGGTCTGGCCGCTGGCGGTTTCGGAGCTGCTCTATGTCGGCCCGGCCACTACGCGCAGGCTGATGAGCATGAACGTCATGACCATCGGCGATCTGGCCAAGGCCGATCCCGAGCTGATTCGAAGCCGCCTGGGGAAGAATGGCATCATGCTCTGGCGCTTTGCCAACGGCGCAGATCATTCGCCGGTCATGCCCGCGGAATTTGTGCCGCCGATCAAGTCTGTGGGCCACGGCACAACCTGCGTGTGCGATCTGGAGGCGGAGTATCCGGTGTGGCTGGTGCTGTACGAGCTGGCGCAGGACGTGGGCCATCGCCTGCGGAAGAATGAACTGGCGGCGCGGGGCGTGCAGATTACGGTCAAGGATAATGACCTGGATTACCGGCAGTATCAGACGCCGCTGCCCTTTCCGAGTCAGTCGCCGCTGGAGATTGCGCAGGCGGGCTTTGCGCTTTTCCGTCAGCACTATTTCTGGGAGAAGCCCGTGCGGGCGCTGACCATTCGCGGGATCAATCTTGTATCGGCGCATCAGCCGGTGCAGCTGGATATGTTCTGCAATGCCGAGGCGCGAGAAAGGCGCAGGGCGCTGGATGACTGCGTGGACGAAATTCGCCGCCGGTTTGGCAATCGGGCCATTTGCGCCGCGTCGCTCATGGGCGATCTGAAGATGGCGCAGGACAAATGCGAAACGGTCATGATGCCGGGCCTGATGTATCAATAACGCTGCTTCCTTCATGGCGTTTGAGTCGCCGGTATGCGCCATGGGGCTTACACACCGGTATTCTATTCATTTGGAGGAAAAGCAATGATATTTCGATTTCACGGGTTTTTCTTGATGCTCTTTTGCCGTCGGAACTATCTCGAATTCTCTTTCAGTATCGGCTAAAATCAATCAGCTCAATATCTGCGGACTTGCACTTGGTAACGATGGAGGACATGTCCGAAGTGCCTTCCTGAAATGTTTCGAATACGGCCACCGTAGCTCCAATGCTTTCATACATCTCTTTCGCGGCGTTGCCAGCAGAGCGGCCCTGCTCGGTATCGGAATATATTACGGCAACCTTATCCGCCGAGTAGCCTTTTTCGGCAATCAGCCAGTTGAGGAAATCCGTCTTGTAACCGGCTTCCTGGGAGCCCTTGATATTGCAGCGGAACACATACCTATAGCCCTGCTCGGTGATGGAATCCGCGGTGTTGTTTGTGAGAATGGGCACCTGATATTTTTCCACGCTGGGCAGCATGGGCAAAAGCAGGGTGCTGGAGCCGGCGCCCAAAGCAAACATGACGCTTTCGTCCGAAAACACGCGATCGGCAACCGTCACGCAGACCGTTGTATCCGACGTATTGTCACCGTATACCACTTCTATCTTTGCACCGTTCATGGAGGCGATTCCGCCGTTGTCGTTGATGTAATCGACCATGAAGTCAATGGCTTCCTGATTATAATTGGCCGTGGTTGCATTGCTGCCGGTAAAGCCGTATATGGCTGCGAACTTTACGGTCTCAGGATAGGCTGTCTCAGCGGACGCGATCAAGGGAAGTGCCATAACAAGAGCCAGAACGAAGATTGCGAGTTTCCTGAGTTTCATTTGTAGATACCTCCTTATTATTTATGGAACGGAGAGCCATTCTCATAGCATCGAAGCGCAAACGATTCACTTTGCATCAGGCTTTTCAACGAGGGTTCCTGTTTCTTCGATTTCTTTTATCATGTCAAGGCGGATCTGATGTCTGGGTTCTGCTTCGCTATCCAGCCAGCTGTCGAGGATCATTTTTGCCATTTCAATCCCTACCACAAGGCCGCCCATCGTTAAAATATTAGCGTGATTATGCATCTTCGCCATTCGTGCAGTATATGGTTCGCTGCAGCAGGCCGCACGAATGCCGGGCAGCTTGTTTGCAAGAATAGCCATTCCCATGCCCGTGCCGCAAAACAGCAGTCCGCGGTCGCACTCGCCGTTTGCCACGGCCCGGGCAACGCGATGACCGTAGACAGGATATTGACAGTACTGGTCGCTGTCGCAGCCAAAATCCTTGTATGGGATCTTGCGCTGATCCAGGTAAGCCTCAATTTTCTTTTTGAGTTCATAGCCACAATGATCTGATCCGATGGCAATCATGTTTTCGTCCTCCAGTTGTTCAGTTGTAACGGCCGCCCAATCAATATTAACATATTAATATATATTACTCGTCATTTGCCTTGTCAATACTTTTGTGCCGATTTGACGATTTTTTTATTGTTTTATACAAACAATCGAAAGCTGCCTTAAAGATTTCCAAGGATTTGTCTGCAACCGACGGAAATCCCGATTCCTTTATTGACTTTATAATCTGAGTTGGGATATAATAATGAAGACTTTATCCCACAGGGTATATTGATATATTAATTTGGAAGTGAGCACACATGACTCCTGTAAGAAACGGCACTACCCGAAACAGTAAAAATATTTATTCCGAGCTGAAAGATATGATTCAGTTTCTGGATTTGAAACCCGGACAGGCAATCAGCGAATCCCAGCTCTGCGCTAGCCTGGGGGTGAGCCGCACGCCGGTTCGTGAGGCGCTCATTCGTCTCGCAGATGAAAAGCTGGTCTGCTTTTTCCCGCAGAGCGGTACCTATGTGACACGGATTGACCTTGATTATATAAAAGAATTGGGCTTAATGCGCAGTCTGATTGAACGAAGCATCGTGTTAAGCATATGCGGAAAAGTGAAAGTGATCGACGAGTTCCAGGAAATCATGTTTCTTCAAAAGCTGGCCATGGAGAGAAAAAATACGCGCGAAAGCATCCAGCTCAATGACATATTTCACTACAAGCTGTTTGAAAAAGCGGGTCATGGGGTCATATGGCAGCAGATTACTGCCTCCCGCTCTCACTACACGCGCTATAATATGCTGGTTATGTCCATTGAGCAAAGATTGGAGTATATCTATAATGAGCATTCCGCCATCTTGCGAAGCATAGAGTCCGGAGACTCGGTTAAGCTGATGCTGCTTCTGGAAAGCCAGCATGACTGCAATTTGCAGGACAAAGATACCGTTTTGAAAACCTATCCGGATTACTTTGGAAGCCTGGATGACTCTCCGGAATCCTATTTGAGTTTACGCAACCGTGAAAGGCTAATCAACGCCGGCCAAAAAAATGCCTGACTGTTGAATATCCCCCACATGCCTTTCCGTATGAATGGGTTTTCCCTGTTCAATGGCAAGGAAGCCCTGCTTTTAAACCGAACCCTTCTGCGGCCTCCGTTTTTGCGCTCCACGGACGGCCGCCGCTTTGTCATGTAAAAAAGAGTCAGGAAAAGAACCTTGCGGATTTAAGGAGCACCTATCCGCCCGGTCAAAACAGCCAACGTATTCCCCCAATCGCCCTATCCCGCGAAAAGAGATTATGTGCAAATTCGTGAACCACCCAAGAGGCACATGAAGTGGGTTGGCATTTGCAGGGATGACCTGGATCCGCGCATGGTTGCCAGCCCGAAAGCGCGGGATACCAGAAAGGCATGCCAGAAAAGCAGGAACCAAGGGCGCTGAAAACGCTTAGACAATTGGGATCCGTGAGCCGCACAACCCGGGTCGGTTCAGCATCGGGATTTTTGTCCATTGTTGCGGCTTTCCGCATTGGACAGAGAGCTTCTTCCTCCTTTTTGTTTTCCCGGGCGTACTGCCTGCAGCATTTTGCCGGATCTGCAAAATGCCTTTGCGGTTTCCGCAAGGAACGGGTTTTGCCCTGTCACACAAGGGCGCGCATTCGCCCGCTTTCTGTCTACCGGCCCGGCCCGTCTGGGTATCCCGCCTCATCGCCGTACAGCCCCAGCCGCTTCATGCGAATGTAGACGGCCCGCACGCTCCGCTGCAATTTACGGGCCATCTCCTCGACCGGGCGCCTCAGGCGGTACAGCTTTCGCAGCTGTTCCTCGTCCTCCTCCGTCCACACCGTGCCGGCGCGTTTGGCAGCCTCCCTCGCCGGGGGGAGGGCAGCCCCATGTCACGAAGCTGCCTCTGCACGCCGCGCCGCCGCCGTTGCAGCTTTTCGCACATCATCTCCATGGACGCGCCCGACCGGCTGAGAACGGCCAGCGCGTCCCGGTCCATCTCCGTCCACGCCCGGCCGGCGTTGAGGCGGCCGTTTCGGTTGACCGGAGCCCTGACTGGATGGGAAATGTCCGTCAGCGCCAGCACGGCCGTATGCAGCGCGCGGATGATCGTGGCGTCGTTGAGCAGGTGGTCCGGAGGCAGAACCTCGCCGGTGGTGGGGTCGAGGCCGTCGAGCATCTGAAGCAAAATGATTCTTGCGCTTTCGTTGGTCATGGTCTGACCTCCTGTGCCTGATCTCTTTGTTTTGAGCGAAACGGGGCCGCTCCGCGCGGCCCCTGCTTGTGGGGTATCCTGCCCCGTCATGGCACCCGTTCGTTGTACAGCCCCCTTGGCACGTAGCGCGTATGAAGCAGCTCGTGCGCCAGAGGACCGCCCACCTCGCCCAGCCAGGTCTCGTAGAGCTTGAGCAAGTCCGGGTTTTCATGGCTCTTGCGCAGGGGCAGGCTCCGGTCGATCTCATACAAGGCCTGGATACGGGCGTCCCGGACGGC
>OMNT01003403.1_pt1 | contig 11596 bp, 8 predicted proteins | sample 1672551 | NCBI WGS metagenome assembly OMNT01 (sample SAMEA3136698, study PRJEB25190) | human gut metagenome
TCACGTCATCTCCGTCTGAGCTGCCATAAATTCCCCACACATGATTTCCAAAAACGATATCACCATCATAGGTTACCGCCGGGAGGTGAAGGTAAACCGGTGTTTCCGACGACACCTCTTCCTCAATGGAAGCCAGCAATGCATTTAATTCCTCCGTTGTCTCCATAGGCACATCCTCTGAAAAATAGGTAACTGCCGCCTGTTTTTCAATGGTAAGCCGTGTACGAAGGGAAATGGTGTCTCCATTTTTCATAGTCAGGTTCCACAGGATGTCGTTGGTACCGCTGTCAGCGGAATAAGTAATGTCCGAAACATATGCTGCATTGGGGAAGCTTTCGTTATGCACCGGTTCTACTGATTCCACTTTCTGTGAATTTTCCCCAGGTTTTGCATCCACCTTGCAGGACGCTACCTGCTCTGAAAATTCTTCCCACGCCAGTTCTCCAGTATCCTGATCAAAAACGTACAGCTGACAGGGAAGAGCGCTTTCCATTCCCTGTGCCAGGGTATCGGTACGTTCCCCCTGGGCATGTCCGGTTACTCCATCTCCCTCGGAAAAACTCAGCAGCACTTTATATGATCTTCCTTTATCCGTATAAACCACCTGTGCGCTGCCTTCATAGGACTTGGGACGATGATGGAGGGAAAAAGCTGCCACAATCACAGCCAGAAGTACCATCACAGCTGTCGCGCTGACAGCTGCCTTTCTCCACCGTTTTGGCGCTTTTATCTCTTGTTTTTCCGTCTGGACCGCTGTACAGTGGGGACAAAAAGAGGCATTGTCTGGAAGTGGCTGTCCGCATTTTACACATTTTTCCTGATCGATAAAAGACTTTCCGTCCTTCATAGAGATCGCGCCCTTCGGACAGACCTGCATACATGGATGGGCAACACATCCGCGGCACATGTTGCTGACAATGTATTTGTTCGGAGGACAGGCTGCACATGCAGACGGGATCACCTGCATAAGAGGCGGCTCATAATATTTCTCATTGATATTGCTGGCAGCAAGACCGTCGGTCAGATGGACCGCCTTGCTTTCCGGGCGAAGAGAAAGACCCATGGCGAGACGGACTCTTTCGCTTGCAACGGCACGTTCTCTGTAAATACTCTCACGGTACTGGGCAGTTTCACTGACGATATTGTACGGGATGGATTCAATATCATGGATCAGGCTTTCGTCAGAAGATTCAAATCCGGCCTTTGCCACTTCAGTATAAACCTGGTGTCGGATCTCTCTGACTGGGGTATCATAATTTCGCATATCTATTTCATCTCCTTAAATAAGAAAAATTTTCATCTACCGCTCCCTATAATATAGGAAAGAATTCCCAAAATCAATCTGAAAATGCAAAATTCCTGTACTTTTCGAAGCACATAAGAGAAACAAAATGATAAACACTTTACTATAGCAAAATAGATTGATAAAAAATTATAAAATCTGTTAAAAAATACACAATAATACGAAAAACATAAAAAACATGAATAAATTAATTCAATTTTCCTATATTTCACTTGTATAATTTGACTACTTAATGTATAATGAAATACAACAAGGCTGTGTAAATTATACAAAATAATGGGCGCAGACAAAAGCAAATTTTTAACAAGGAGGGAATTGAATGTTAGATCAGTCTTATTACACGAAGACAGATGAGATCATCGAGCATTACGGACCGAAAGCAGCATCACTGATTCCGATCATGCAGGATATCCAGGCGGAGTACCGCTACCTGCCGGGAGAGCTTCTGACCTATGTTGCATCCAAGATTGGAGTGACCGAGGCGAAGGCATACAGCGTCGCTACTTTTTATGAGAACTTTTCCTTTGAGCCGAAAGGCAAATATGTGATCAAGGTTTGTGACGGAACAGCCTGTCATGTGCGTAAATCCATGCCTGTCAAGGAAGCTCTCATGAAGGAGCTTGGACTCAGCAACAAGAAGCATACAACGGATGATATGCTTTTCACAGTAGAAACGGTTTCCTGTCTTGGTGCATGCGGACTCGCACCGACTCTTACCGTAAATGACGAAGTACATCCGAAGATGACCCCTGAGAAAGCTATTGATCTGTTAAACGAATTGAGAGGTGAGACGGTATGAGTATTGTGAGTAAAGAAGATCTGCTCCAGAAGCAGGCCGAAGCAAAGAATACCCTGGAAACTTTTACCTGTCGTGTGCTTGTCTGTTCAGGTACAGGATGTATCGCCTCCGGCGCGCAGAAGATTTACGACGAGATGGCGAAACTGTGTGAGAATCTCGACTGGGTAAGCGTAGAAATGCAGAAGGACGTTCCACATGTCGGCGTTGTCAAGACCGGATGCCAGGGCTTATGTGAACTTGGACCTCTGATGAAGATTGAACCATATGATTACCAGTACGTACATGTGCAGGTAGAGGACTGCAAGGAGATCGTAGAGCGCACTGTAATGGAAGGAGAACCGGTTACCCGTCTGTTTTACCGTGACCATGATACAGTCTGTCCTCATCCGTCAGACATTCCTTTCCTGAATCAGCAGACCAGGATCGTTCTGGAAAACTGCGGAAATATCAACGCAGAATCCATTGATGAATATATCGCAGTAGGCGGCTTCCAGGCTATGGCCAAAGCTTTCTTCGACATGACTCCACAGGATGTCATCGATGAAGTGACCAAATCCGGACTTCGCGGACGTGGCGGCGCCGGTTTCCCGGCCGGCAAGAAATGGTCTCAGGTTGCACGCCAGAAAGAAAAAGTACGCTACGTAGTATGTAACGGTGATGAAGGTGACCCGGGTGCATTTATGGATGGTTCCGTAATGGAAGGTGATCCATACAAGATGATCGAAGGTATGACCATCGCCGCATACGCTGTAGGCGCAGAGAATGGTTATATTTATGTTCGTGCAGAGTATCCGCTTTCTGTTAAGCGTCTCCGCATGGCGATCGAGCAGGCAGAGGCTTATGGACTCCTCGGCGATAACATCCTCGGTTCCGGTGTAAACTTCCACTTACATATCAACCGTGGAGCCGGTGCGTTCGTTTGTGGTGAAGGTTCCGCCCTTACCGCATCCATCGAAGGCAAACGAGGCATGCCACGTGTCAAACCACCTCGTACTGTAGAGAAGGGACTCTGGGAGAAACCAACTGTCCTCAATAACGTAGAAACTTATGCCAACGTTCCGAAGATCATCCTTCAGGGTGCTGACTGGTTCCGTACCATCGGAACAGAGGGAAGCCCGGGAACCAAGACATTCTCCCTTACCGGTGCGATCGAGAATACCGGTCTTATCGAAGTTCCTATGGGAACCAGCCTCCGTCATATCATTTACGACATCGGCGGCGGTCTCAAGAGCGGCGCTGCATTCAAGGGCGTACAGATCGGTGGACCTTCCGGCGGATGTCTCGTAGAAGAGAATCTGGACGTTCCGCTTGATTTTGACCAGGTTAAGAAATACAATGCGATCATCGGTTCCGGCGGTCTGGTTGTTATGGACGAGAGCACCTGTATGGTCGATGTTGCGAAATTCTTCATGGGATTCACTCAGAGAGAATCCTGCGGAAAATGCGGTCCGTGCCGAATCGGAACGAAGCGTATGCTCGAACTCCTTGAGAAGATCACAGACGGCAAGGGCGAGATGGAAGACCTTGACAAACTGGAAGAAACAGCGAAATTCATCCAGGCGCGTTCTCTCTGCGGACTTGGCAAGAGTGCACCTCTTCCGGTCCTCAGTACGCTCAAGAACTTCCGTGACGAATATATTGAACATATCGTAGAGGGTAAATGCCGTGCCCATGTCTGCGAGGCAATGAAAGTTTACGAGATCGATCCTGAGAAATGTAAAGGATGTACGAAATGTGCACGTAACTGTCCGGTTGGTGCGATCGCAGGCGAGAAGAAACAGCCGCACAAGATTGATCCGTCCAAATGTATCAAATGCGGAAGTTGTATGGACAACTGCCCGTTTGGTGCGATCGGCGTGAAATAAACAGATGCAGAAAAGGAGGGAACGACATGATTCATTTGACGATTGATGGCAAGCCTGTTGAAGTCGAGAAGGGTACGACCATCCTTCACGCAGCCAAGAAGGTAGGGATTACGATTCCTACTCTGTGCTATATAGAAGATCTACTGCCGGACGGTTCCTGCCGTTTATGTGTAGTTGAAGTAAAGAATAATGGAAGAACAAAAATAGATACCGCCTGTACGATGCAGGTTTCTGAGGGTGACGAAGTTTTCACCATGTCAGAAAAAGTAGTCGAGTCAAGAAAACAGACACTGGATCTGCTTCTGTCTGACCACAACACTCACTGTTTCTCCTGCCCGGGCAACGGTGACTGTAAACTCCAGGACTATGCTTATGAGTATGGTGTAGAAACATCAAGTTATACAGGAGCGAAGAGCGGTGGAGAGATTGATGATTCCAACAAATTTTTTACCTATGATCCAAGCCTCTGTATCCTGTGCCACAGATGTGTCAACACCTGTAACCAGATCGTAGGAAGAGGCGCGATCGCAACTCTGGAACGTGGTTTCCAGTCCGTGATCGGAAACGGTGAAGGTCTCTGGGCAGACGGCACCTGCGAGTCCTGCGGAAACTGTGTACAGGCATGTCCGACCGGTGCGCTCACCATGAAACGAAGAAAGAAATACCGTGCATACCAAATCGACAAGAAAGTCCTTACTACCTGCCCGCACTGTGCGACAGGATGTCAGTATTACCTGCTTGTCAAGGATGGTAAGATCGTAGATACAGAAGCTTATGACGGACCGTCAAACAAAGGACTTCTCTGTGTTAAGGGACGAAGTGGAAGCTTTGACTTCGTACATCATCCGTCCAGGATCACAGATCCGCTGATCAAGAACAAAGAAACCGGTAAATTTGAGAAAGCAACCTGGGACGAGGCTCTTGATCTGGTTGCATCCAAATTTATGGAGATCAAGAAGAAATATGGTTCCGAATCTCTGGCTGGTTTTGCATGTTCCCGTTCACCGAACGAGGATATCTACATGGTCCAGAAGATGGTCCGTACCTGCTTCGGAACCAACAATACCGATAACTGTGCACGTGTATGCCACTCCGCATCTGTAGCAGGTCTGGCGATGACACTTGGTTCCGGCGCGATGACCAACCCGATCGAGGATATCACCAAGAAACCAGATGTGATCATGCTCGTAGGTTCCAACCCGGAAGAAGCACATCCGGTCGTTGGTATGCAGATCCGTCAGGCAGTACAGCGCGGCTGCAAGCTGATCGTTGTTGACCCGCGTGATATCGGTCTTGCAAAACATGCAGACATTCATCTGAAACTGAAACCAGGTACCAACGTTGCATTCGCAAATGGTATCATGAACGTGATCATTTCCGAGGGACTTCAGGATGACAAATTTATCGCAGAGAGAACCGAGGGTTATGAGAAGATCAAAGAGATCGTTAAGGATTATACACCAGAACGTGTAGCTCAGATCTGCCACATTGATGCTGACGACTTAAGAAAAGCAGCGATCATGTACGCAAAAGCTGACAAGGCACCGATCATCTACTGCCTTGGTGTAACCGAGCATTCCACCGGTACAGAGGGCGTTATGTCCATGTCCAACATGGCACTTCTGGTCGGCAAACTTGGCCGTGAGGGCTGTGGTGTCAACCCGCTCCGTGGTCAGAACAACGTACAGGGGGCCTGCGATATGGGAGCATGCCCTGGAGACTTCCCTGGATACCAGAAAGTAGCCAATCCGGAAGTAATTGCCAAATTTGAAAAAGCATGGAACACCAAGCTGAACCCGAATCCAGGACTTCATGCAACAGAGGTATTCCCGGCAGCGATCAAGGGTGACATCAAAGGTCTTTATATCTATGGTGAAGACCCGGTTGTTACCGATCCGGATACACATCACATCATCAAGGCACTGGAAAGCCTGGAATTCTTTGTGATCCAGGAACTCTTCATGACAGAGACCGCAGAATATGCAGATGTCATCCTTCCAGGTGTCAGCTATGCAGAAAAAGAGGGAACCTTTACAAATACAGAACGTCGTGTACAGCGTGTGCGTAAAGCAGTGACGATTCCGGGAAATGCAAGACTGGATACCGATATCCTCATCGATTTGATGAACCGTATGGGATATCCGCAGCCGCACCTGACTTCCGCCCAGATCATGGATGAAATCGCATCTGTAACACCATCCTTCGGCGGAATCAGCCATGCACGTCTGGACAGCGAAGAAGTAGGCGGCAAGGGCCTCCAGTGGCCATGCCCGACCAAGGATCATCCTGGAACACCGATCATGCACGTCGGCAAATTTGCGAGAGGACTTGGATGGTTCTATCCGGCAGAGTACATTCCGTCAGCAGAGCTTCCGGATGAGGAATATCCGATCATCCTTATGACCGGACGAATCCTGTATCATTACACAACAAGAGCAATGACAGGAAAGACACCGGAACTGATGGAGATCGAGGGCAGATCCTTCATCGAAATGAATGAGCAGGATGCTGAGAAACTGGGAATCAAGAACGGCGACAGAGTACGTGTGACCTCCAGACGAGGACAGATCGAATCCACCGCCCGTGTGGGAACCAAAGTATCCAAGGGAGAATCCTGGATGCCATTCCACTTCCCGGATGGAAATGCAAACTGGCTGACAAATGCAGCACTTGATAAATATGCAAGAATCCCGGAATACAAAGTATGTGCGATCCGAATTGAAAAAGCATAAGATCAGATGTTATAAATGATTCAGAACAGAGGATATTTTCAGAGACCGGAGAGGTGTCGAAAATATCCTCTGCTTTTTTGTTCAAAAGAAGCAAAAAGGTTGAACTTTTTTTGTGTATATGTTACAATAAATCGAAAACAGGATTGCGACATTTTGTTGAGAAAAAATATCATTAATCAGACACCAGTTTGGAAAACGATGTTTGAAGGACAGGGGAGAAATGTTTTGGAAAATTTCAGGGTAGAAGAAGCAATTGAGCAATTGCTGATGTATACGAAAGCGGTACAGGAAGCGGAAACTGTGTCTTTACTTTCAGCAAACGGCAGGATACTGGCAGAGGACATGAAAGCAGAGAGAGACAATCCTCCATTTGACCGTGCACCGGTAGATGGCTATGCCTGTAAGGCTGAGGATCTGGCGGGAGCACTGCCGGAAAAGCCGGTCGCACTCAAAGTGATCCGGGAAGTTGATGCCGGAGAATATTTTGACGGAACCGTGCAGCACGGGGAAGCGGTACGTATTATGACAGGTGCGGCGATTCCGGCAGGATGTAACTGCTGCGTCAGACAGGAAAATACGGATTATGGAGAGGATACCGTACAGATCTACAAGAGCATGGAACAGTGGGAGGACTACTGTTTTCAGGGTGAAGACTTTAAGAAAGGTACAGTTTTACTGAAAAAGGGTACAAAACTCAGTTTTATAGAGATAGGAATCCTTGCCAGCATGGGTGTGGCAGAAGTTCCTGTTATAAGACGAGCGAGAGTTGCGGTCCTGACAACCGGTGATGAAGTGATGAAGTCGGGAGAAGAACTGAAACTGGGCAAGATCTATGACTGCAACCAGAGTCTCCTTGCGGCGAGACTGATGGATTTTGGCGCAGAACTGACACGGATCGATAAGATCCCGGACAACCCGCAGGATATGGCAGAGGCAGTCAGAGAAGCGGCGGAGGTTTCAGATCTGATCATCACAACGGGCGCGGTATCCGTAGGCAAGAAGGATATCATGCACGAGGTAGTCCGGATCCTGGGAGCACAGAGGATTTTTTGGCGGCTTGAGATGAAGCCGGGAATGCCGACGCTTTTTTCTGTCTATGAAGGCACACCGATGATCAGTCTTTCTGGAAATCCTTTTGGGGCGGCGGTATCTGTGGATCTGCTGATCCGTCCGATGATCCAGAAGCTGACACAGGACGACACACTTCGTCCGGTAAGGAAGAAATGTACTCTAACGAATGATTTTGGTAAGAGTGTCGGAGGACGCCGTTATGTACGTGCGGTCACAGACGGAGAAACCGTGACGATCCCTACCAAGATCCATTCGAATGGAATCCTTTCGACCATGGCAGGATGTAACTGTCTGATCGAGATGCAGAAGGGAAAGACCGGAAGTCATGCAGGAGAAGAAGCGGAAGTTCTTCTTCTGTGACAGGATGAGCGAAATGAAAGAACAGAAGGGTCAGCTGATACTGGCAGTAAGCGGAGTCAAAAATTCGGGAAAAACAACATTGATCGCATCACTTTTGTCGAAGCTGAAACAAAAAGGTCTTAAAGCTGCTGTGATCAAGCATGACGGGCATGAGTTTGAAGCGGATATACCGGGGACAGATACCTGGAGATTCGGGGAAGCCGGAGCCTGCGGGACGCTTGTTTTTTCCGGGACGAAATATATGATGGTCAAATATCAGCCGGCACCAGAGACGGACGAACTGATCGCCTGCTTTCCTGAGGCAGATGTGGTCTTGCTGGAGGGCTTTAAATATTCAGAATACCCCAAGATCGAGGTCATACGACGGGGAAATTCTTCGAGATCTGTCTGTGATCCGAGATTCCTTCTGGGAATCGTGACGGATCTTCGAAGGGAAGAACTGGATGCGGCGGGAAGCGCTTTGCCGGAAGAACTGCCATTTTTTGACCTGAATGAAACAGAAGTTCTGTCAGATTGGATTTATTGCTTATGGAGACAGAGACAGACCGGACGGCAATGACCAGCACAGCAAAAATGAGGAGTAACAAAATGCGGAATGAGTGAAAAAACAGAGAATATTACAACGGAACAGCAGAACGAGGACGCAGTGCTTGGCATAAAGACCAAGATCGTTCTGTTGAAGAATGTCGATTTTTTTGGACCGGGGCTTTTTCATCTTCTTCGGTATATTGATGAAGAAGGGACGATCCATGCGGCATCCAAAAAGATGGGGATGTCCTATTCCAAATGCTGGAAGCTTCTGAACCGGGCGGAGGAACAGATGGGATTTACTTTTCTTGACCGCTATAACGGCGGACCGCACGGAGGAAATTCAAGGATCACGGAAGAAGGCCGTGAGTTTATGAGACGCTATGAAGCATTACTGGAAGAAATGAAAGAAATAAGCCAGAAGGCTTTTGAGAAATATTTTAAGGAATATTTGTAGCTATGAGGCTGCGGCAGGATGTTTCGTTTCGAACAGAAGCATCCTGTCGCAGTTTCTGCACAGATAAGAAAGATCAGACCTGACTGAAGACTTTCATCCGGTCTCTTCTGGCGGCACAGATGAGGGTCAGGTGATAGGCTTTGGTAAGCTCAATCGCCTCTGTGGTAGGAGACGCCTTGCTGGAAAGCACCGGGATTCCGGCATAGATCGCTTTCATTGCCATATCGGTCGGGATCCTTCCGCTGGAATAGACCATGCATTCTGTAAGGTCGATCTGATGACGGAGAGCATAGCCGATCACTTTGTCAAGTGCGTTGTGCCGTCCGATGTCCTCACAGGAAAAAAGAATCTCGTCTCTGCGGGCAAGGAGACAGCTGTGGGTGGCGAAGGTGACACTGTGAAGCGGCATCCCATCGGCAAAGGTGTCTGCCATGTGGAAGATCCATTCCGGTTTCCATTCGATCGGGGTGACAGGAACCGGCGGATAGTCAGATGAGAAATAATCATTCAGGATGTGGTTGCCGGTGCAGCAGGTAGGGGTGGTCTCTACGAAGGAAGAATTTTTCTTTGCTTCGGTTGTTTGAGACTGTTTGAGATAAACTTTGGCGCGCTTGCCGTACTCGCAGATGTAGATCTGCTCGACATCGTCGATGGACTGGATGATATGTTCCGTCAGGAGCCGTCCGAGGACGAGCTCTGTGAGATGCTGCGGGAGACAGATCAGTTTCATGGTAAGCTGGTCATTGAGATAGACATCGATCAGATGCTCATTGAGGACCTGTTCTTCTTTGGTAAGGATCTCACCTTCCCTGCCGATGAACTGATAGGTTTGTGTTTCCAGTAATGGAAGATCGTGGTATTGTTCGTTAATATGCATAATTTCTCCAATGCTAAAAAGCTTTTATTGTATATATTTATAGATAAGTATAGCAGAAATCAGGGGATTTCAAAAGAACAAATTAAGATATAAAACAATAAAAGCCTTTTTAAAGTGGGGTAGACAAAATAAAAAAGGAACGGAGAAAATTTAACTATGAAAGACAGATATGGACGTGAGATCGATTATCTTCGGATCTCGATCACCGACAGGTGCAATCTCAGATGCATTTACTGTATGCCGGAAGAGGGAATCTGCCAGATCTCACATGGAGAGATCCTGACCTACGATGAGATCCAGAGAGTCTGCCGCTGTATGACAACTCTGGGGATCAAAAAAATAAAACTGACCGGCGGCGAGCCTCTGACAAGAAAGAACAGTGCCGCACTGATACGGATGCTCAAAGAACTTCCGGGAATAGAGAAAGTAACGCTGACGACAAACGGTGTCCTTCTGGGGGAGCAGATCGGAGAACTGGCAGAGTCCGGGATCGACAATATCAATATCAGCCTGGATACGCTGAATGAAGAGGCATTCGGAAAGATCACGCGAAGAGAGGGTCTTCCTAAAGTTCTGGAAAGCATGAAGGAAGCACTGAAATATCCACAGATCGGTCTCAAGATCAACTGTGTACCGGTGATCGATGATCCGCAGAATCTGGTGGAAGTTGCCAGGATTGCGAGAGAATATCCGATCCATGTGCGTTTTATCGAGATGATGCCGATCGGATACGGCAAAGAGTTCCGTTTCCGGGGAGAAGATGAGATCTGTTCGATCCTTGAGAGTGCTTATGGCAAGATGACACCGGTTATAGAGCACTACGGAAATGGTCCGTGCCATTATTACGAAATCGAAGGCTTTCAGGGAAAGATCGGTTTTATCAGTGCGATGACACACAAATTCTGTTCGCAGTGCAACCGTGTCAGAATGACCGCAGAGGGCTATCTCAAAGCCTGTCTGCAGTATCAGACCGGAATAAGCCTCAAGGCACTGATGAGAAACGGATGCACTGACGAAGAACTGACCGAGGCGATCCGCAAAGTGATCTGGGAAAAACCGGGCGAGCATCATTTTACTTCACAGGCGATCGACGAGGATGAACTTAAGCTGATGTCACAGATCGGTGGCTGAAAAGGAAACAGGGGGATGTATATGGGCGAAAACAAACTTGCAATGATCGTTCTGGCAGGAGGAGCCAGCAGCCGCATGGGAAAAGAAAAGAGCGACCTTAAGCTTGACGGGAAACCTTTTCTGGAGATCCAGATCCAGAAGGGAAGAGACCTGGGTGTTGGCAGGATCTACGTCTCAGGCTATCGCGGCGCACACTGCACAGAAGAGATCGTTATGGACAGGATCAAAGAAAGAGGACCTCTCGGCGGCCTCGAAGCCTGTCTTAATAAAGCAGCAGAGGATGGAGCGGACCGGTGTATTGTCCTTGGCGTAGACACCCCGCTGGTGCCGGTATCCGAATTCCAGAACCTCATTCAGAGTGCCAGCACAGATGATCAGAACCGCGTCACCCTTCTCCGTCACAATGGCAAAGAAGAATCCCTGATGGCAGTCTACAAGACCAGTTTGTCAGGTGACATCCGCGCCTTTCTGGA
>OMNT01003406.1_pt1 | contig 11590 bp, 15 predicted proteins | sample 1672551 | NCBI WGS metagenome assembly OMNT01 (sample SAMEA3136698, study PRJEB25190) | human gut metagenome
TAAAGAGAAAATGCCGCTCTGCCCCATCCAGCTTGATCGGTACTCCCGTTGGTTTCAATGCACTCATATGTTTCCTCCTTATTCAGAGATATTTTACGGTAAATCAACTTCGTCATCTCCTTTGGAAATGGAGACGGTAATATTCACCTTCTCATTCAGCCAGGCTTTCGCCAACGCCAGCGTTTCAAACTCACGTCTCAGCTTCCACACGCCATCTTCCGGAATCAGGATTGTTCCCTCAACGGTTGTATGGTTGTACGTCGTGTTTTCCTGCTTGGTGGTGTTTTCGTCATTTGGTTCCCCAAACTGTACCTTCGTATAGAATTTCACCACGTATTTCTTTCCGCTCTTGCCGACCGCACCACAGCCGACATACGGCGGAACGTCATTGACATCATAGACGATCTCTCCTGTTTCCTGATCTTTTTCATGTCCCAGCAGGAATACATAAATATCGTCATTATCCCTGTTCATCTCGATCGACAGCGTCCCGCCGGTTACGGAATTATCTGTCTCCAATGCGCGGTTGTCACCGTAATCCGTGACTGACGCTTTCGTTGGCGTACCGTTAAAGTTCGTGACCGGGCTTAAATATTTTCCGTCTGTATAGCTTCCATCCTCGTTCAATTTTCCGAATACTGCGTATTCAATTCCTGTTTTTGCCATTTTTTAATTCCTCCTGTTATTTTGATAATTCATTTTCATTTTCGATATTGCATTCAAACACTAAATGCCGAATCCTTTCGTCAAGAACCGTTGCATCTGTTACGTCCGGATAAGTAAACCCTGCTGAAAACAGCGCTTTTCGTATCTGTTTCTTTATTTCCAGATAGTCTTTATCCATCGGTGCGAAATAGTGTATCTGCATGTAAGCCACCACGTGAAGCGGTTTATTATCCCCAAAATCACCCGCCCTGTCGTCCGCATAATTAAATGTGATGTATTCTGTCTCGCCGTTTCCGTAAAAGTCAGCCTCAATATGAATGCCCAGCGGCGCAAGCGCCTGAATGATTTTTTCGTTTACGGTCATCTTCTGCCCTCCTACCATAACTTATTTACCGCATCGTTGATCTCCTCCTGCATTTTCTGTTCGCATTCCTGGCGGACTTCATTCACGGACTTTTGAAGAACCGGACGGGGCTCCTGGTTATTTTTGAAGCTGTGCGTCCCATGCTCCAATATGTTCAGCTTATAAGAGTTGGACATTCCTCTTTCATCCACCCCGTTCGGCTTTACAACCGAGAACACCCCGTACTGATTCTTTTTCGCAGGTGTTGCTATGATTGATTTCTCAAGTGCGCCTGTCGAATATGGCTTTCCGTTCTTCCTTGTCCTGTTTGCCGCCGCCTTTACGTTTTTCCGCAGGCTTTTTTCCAGGAGCGGCGCCGCTTCGTTTACTGCTTTGATCGCCATCCCTTCCGGTTCCATAAGCCCCCGAAGCACTTTTTGCAGATCGTCAAACCCTTCCACTCTTGCCCTTGCCACGCTGTCACACCCTTTCTTTTTGTTCTGTCCATATTTCCACGTATTCTTTTCCGTCTCCATATGTGTTGACATATTTGATGTCGTATTCTTTTCCGTTATACCGCACAACCATATCTGTATGAATTTCATCGTCCGTATGCCGGATCAGAAACCGTTTCTTCGCTTCTGAGAACTCTGAATTCGCCTTGACAATCTCACCGCCGCTGCTGTTTGACACCTTCGCAAAGCATCTCCTGACGATCTGCTCTTCCGTAACAGGAAATCCATTTCGGTTTATCCCCTTCTGTACCTTGTGTATAATTTCAATTCTTTTGTCCAGCTTTCCCGGATTCACATACATAAACGCCACCTCACAAAAGATTTACGCAGTGCATTCCCAATATGGTTTCAACCACTTTGTTCAGATTTCCTTTATCCACATACATACACCTGTTGTCGTACATGTCCTGGCAAAGTACCAGGACTACGATGTAGAAATCTTCATGTGTATCTATTTCTTCATCTGTAAGCCCGGTATATGACCGGATAAACGCTTTCGCAGTGTCCATAAGGCGTTTTATATCCTCTTCCCGATAATCGTCAAGCCTCAGGTAATCTGCCACCTGGACTTCCTGCATTTCACTGATCTTCACTTTTTGCTACCTTCTTTTTTATCTGCGCGCCTTTTCTTTTTGGCTCTTCCTCCGCTTCCTTTATGTATCCGGCGGAAATTAAATCTGAGAGCACAGCTTCGTCGCCGTACTCACGAATCTCCCCTTTTGCCATAGAGAGTACTCCGCAAAATCCTTTTAAAGCTTCCACTCTCATACCTGCCATCCTCCTGACTATTCTGACGCTTTCATCTGTAACACAGAAATTTTCTGCTGGTCCGCCACTTTAGCGTCTACTTCAATAAAGCCAACAACGCCGATGGCGTGCTGCGGCGCGTATCTTTCACGGAGAACTTCGATCTCCATATCTTCCGATACCTGTACCGCAAGCCCTGACATATCCCCGTAAAAGATCACTTTGTTTCCTGCTGCCATCTCTTTTGCGTTATCAGAACAGTATACCGGAGCCCCAAGCAGCGTATAGCCCCATTTTGCAGACACATCCCGGTTCAACAGATAATTTCCGTCATTGTCTTTTAATTTTCGGATTGCCGTCCTGGTGGCCTTGCTCATAATCCAGATGGCGCCTGCCTGGTATCTGTCTGATACTTTTTCCTGCACGTCAATCAGTTCATCTGCTGTAATCGCTGTTGACGCTGCTGCTTTTACAATCTGGGATGCGCCGGAAAGCCCTGCAATTTTGTTTGTTGTCCCGTTCAGGCATTCCCCTTCGATAAACGCTGCAATCTTTTCCGCCATTTTATTTACAACAAACCCTACCACATCGAACGAGGAATTATTGACCAGCGACTTGCTGACTTTCGTCAGAACACCTGCCAGAAATCCTTTCAGGTCGATGCTCTTGAATGTGCCGGAACTTGATTCCAGATCTGTAAACTCAGTCGCATAGCCCACAGTCATGCTGTTTGTGCTTTCATCATAATACGGAATAGACACGGTTCCCCCTGTCGGATATCTGTCCGCAAGCTGATAAATCGGCGAAATCTCAATGACCTTACTGATAATTTTCTGTGCAATCGTTTTGGGCAATACCGCACCGTTAGAGCCGTCTTGCAGGTTCACATCCGCTCTCTCCTCTGAGACGGTTCCCCTGATATAATTCTCAAACGCCCTCTCTTCCTGTTCCTCCTGCTCTTCATCCGGGTCTTTTTCCTCTCCTGTAGTTTTCTTTTTCTCCAGGTTTCTCGCTCTTTCCTCTGCTTCAACCATACGGTCTACCTCTTTGATTTTCTTTTCCAGCTCATCGAATCTTGAGGTTTCTTCTTCTGTCAGCGCCCTTTCTTCCGCTTCTGCCGTATCCAGAATCTTCCTCATCTCTGCTCTGTAAGCCTCTCTCTTTTCTGATAATTTTTTAAATTTATCCATTTTTTCCTCCATTCTGCACGTGACACGTGCCCACATCCATTTTAGATACTTACTGTTCCAGTTTTTTCAGCCTGTCTTTATAGGACGAATTATCATATTTCTTATTTCCCGGCATTCCTTCTGTCAACTCGGAATATTCCGCATCCAGACAAATCGCCCTGGTTTCAATTTCCTCCTCCGTGTCCGCCCTCACCTCAATCGATGTAGAAGAATAAACAGGAACCTTATTCATCACCAAAGTGATCTCGTCCATGTCGAAGTCCCTGACGTGTCTCACCGGAAGCCCTTCCGCTCTTTCTTCTATGCTGTCACGCACGTTTTTCATGTTGAAGGACCATCCTTTGAGCCGTCCTTCTTTCGCGCCGGCAATAACCTTTTCATCCGTGATTACAGATTCAGCCCTCAGTCCGACTTCATCTTCCTGCACGCTCAGCGTTCCTTCCGCTGTGGACGCCAGAACCCGGCTTTTATCATGATCCAACAGCATTCTGATAACGCCCGCACGTTCAATCGCCCTGGCGAACGCTCTTTGTTCGATAACCTCGATCACTTTCCCTCTCGGCGTCAGTACCGGCCTTGATTCTCTTCCAGGTACGTTCACATATCCGCTGATATGCAGCCCATCCGCTCTTAACTCTGCTCTCATATGTTCTCACCCCCTTTCCAGCTTTCAAACCATTTGTCTATAAGCCCATAGAACAGTTCCTTGTCCAATCTTGTCGGGTCATTTTTTACCCGCTCTTTACAGGTTTCTTTTGTGATTTCCATAACTTTGAGTTCTGCATTCAGGTATCCCTGCAACCAGCCCAGCTTTCCTATGTTGTTTTCCGTCGTGATGATATAGCATTTTTCCTGATTCTTTTTCCCGGCAATGCCCCGATAGATCGCATCCCTGACTATCTCCAGCATCGGAACCAGTTCTTCCGCCTGGCAATGAAAATCATCTTTCCCCAGCAAAGCGCATTTGATTGCATCCAGATCTACCACAATTTCCCCCGGCTGTATATTTTCTTGTACCCATGTCGTTTTTCCCGATCCCGGCGGTCCTGTTACGATCAGGTTTTTCCCTGTGTACGCCCGGTTTTCATTGGCAAAAGCCGCCTGCATCCCGTTCATATCCTGTATGGCGTTCGTGTTTGGCGTGTATAGCTGTCCCGTTTTCGGATTCAGCAGCACCTGATCCAAACCGAGTGTAATCCATTCAAACCCAATCGGCTCCATATCTTCCTTTTCCCGTACTTCGTCAATTTGCAGAAAATTCTTTTCCAGTCCGATTTTATAAGCCTCATACCTTTCCTTGATATTCCCGCGCGTCAGTTCCCTGACATCAAACGCCCAATAAAATCCTCCCTTTTCTGTTTCCAGAAGAAAGTCTCGATCCAGACTGCACTCAATGTCATTCATGACCATCGTGCAGGTGCGTATAAATAGATCTATGTCCTTTTCGCTTGGATTTCCGCTTATCATGGCGCTTGGTACGCCTAATAGTTTGCAGATTTCAACGCTGTTCGCTTTTTTATTCTCATTCAACTGCATCTCTACAGATGTATTAGAAGCCTCCTGGAATTCCATTCCGCTGTTTAAGACAACGACATTTTCCTCCGAGCTATTGTACAATCTGCGAAATGCCCCTTTCAGCTTGTCCATCGCTTCTTGCGTCAATTTGTTAGGTGATTTCAGGAACCCCCTCTTATTTCCTCCTTTGCGAATCAAGTTTTCTTCATACGCAAGCTCGCTATACACCACACCAACGATCAGCGGGCTATCTTCCACGATGCTTCTGGATCTCATTCCGTCTTTTGTTTTTCTCAGGATTTTTAAGAACTGATACGGCTTATAGCTCTGCCCCTGCACCTGGATGTCATAATCCTTAAAAATCGGATCTGTGTTTTTCCGTATGAAAACATTAGATTCATCCACATAATGGATGCTCTGTACATCCAACCCCTGCCAGTTAATATAGGCGTAAGCGCCTTTTCCCAGAAAATAATCTTCTATCATCGCCCTCCAGAACTGCGCCGCTGTCAAAGTGTCCCCTGTATCGTTGTTCAGCAGAAATGTTCTCCTGTTCCTTACCTCCTCTACCTTATTATCTTCGCACTTTCGGTATAGATTGACCGGAAGAGATGATATTGTCCCTGCGATCAAATTGATACAAGCCTGTACCGCCGGAATCTCCAGAGCTTTCTCCTTTGTCACCGTCTGTTTTCCAAGCAGCGTATTCAAAAGCACGTCCGATTCCACAATAGTCCCCGTCTCCAGGTTTGTATCCGCTCTTATTTCTTCTTTGTGTTTGCTGTTAAATGGCCATATGTTCATTTCTTTATCCCTCTCACTTCTGTAAAAAACTACTATTTATTTTCTGTCCCCGCAGTTCCCGCGTTTAATACTGTACAACAAAATTTTCCCCGTACAGCATTTCCTGCTGCATTAAATATAGTGCATTGATTAACCCCACGCACAAATCCACTTTTCCGTTACTCTTCTTTTTATTTACATATTTGTTTCGATTCGTATCTTCTGCACATCTCGCATTTTGAAAATTTATTTCCAACAGCGTGCTTTTCGCATATCGGAAAAGCCTGCTCAAAACAGCTTCTTTCAGCCATTTTGTCGGCATGTGCAGCACTGATGAATGCTGCTTGATTTCAACACATTCTATCCCTTCCGCTTCCAGCTTCTGTACTGTGGAAATCGCATTGTATCTGTCGTATCCCACCTGTACGATCTCTACCCCATATTCTTTCTGTAAGGTTATAAGGATAAAATCTTCAACAAATCCATAGGAAATCACTTCACCCCCGCACGCAAAGCACTCACCCGCTCTGATAAACTCCCGATAATCTACACCTTCCTTTTTGCTCTTTATCATGACTCTGTCCTTCGGGATGAAACCAAACGCTTTTGCATAAATAATACCTTCTTCTTCCGTAACCATCACGACTGCCGTGTTGTCCTCTGTCTGTGATAAGTCCAGCCCAACCCAGACTCTTCTTCCCCTCCACCATTCCAACGGAATATCCGCCGAACATAGTTTCACTTTTTGCGGGTCGATATATTGCTCTGTCCCCAGGCTCCTATAAAGCAGATTCAAGGCTTTGCACAGAAATTCCTGTCTGTAGTCCTCGTACAGAACCGCTGTTTCCCTGTCATCGATAATACTCTGAAAGTGTATTTTATTGTTCACGGATACCGGATTTGCCTGGTAGATACAGCGGTCGTCTGTCTGCCACATATCCCCTTTTTTCAATTCATCGTTCGGCTCATAGATCAAAGCGAAATACCGCTTCTTACTTGTTCCATCAAGAACAGATTTTGCTATGTTGAGCTCGACGCTGAATCCATTGTTATAATTGGGGTATTGGGTTGATACGATCAGCCCCAATTTCGATAGGAGCGTCCTCTGGCTTGTCCTCATCGCTGAAACCGGATAGGAATCCATCGCTGCAACTTCATCTGCAAGAAAGCAATTCGCAAGTTTTCCGTCCATCTTATCCTGCGAATAAGCCAGCGGAATATAATTATTTTCATTAAGTAGACAGACAATCTCTTTTCTGTTTATCTTAAATACCGGCTCTTCTTCATCGAACAGTAACGGACTGCTTTTAATGATTTTCTTTACCGCTATGTACAATTCCTGCGATAGCTGTAATTCCGGAGCAACGGAAAAAAACCGGGAAAAATCCGGTTCCGTCAGCATAAGTATTATGAAAATAACGCCTGCATTAAAAGTTTTATAGTTCTTCCTGGCTATTTCCAAAAGCCCTGTCTGGTAATACCGTATTTTTAAATTCCCGGTTTCGTCTCCAGATAATTTATAAAAATCAGATTCCGGCCGGCACATTGTACACAAACATGCTGTTATAAAAAACCATGCGTAGTCCTCCATTCCATCATACAGGCTGCACCGCAAATCCGGATGGACCATCAACTTTAACAACCTGCATATCTTTTCGTATGCCGCCTCATCCACATACGCATCCGGATTCATCCCATCTACGATGTCTATCCACCTTTTCGCCTGAAGTTTGACGTATTTCGGCGCTTTTCCTTCTGTTTCTGACACACACCAACTGGCATATCTATATGCTTTCTCATCTTTAACCACTTAATAGAGCCTCCTTTAGCGCGTTCTTCTTAGGCTCAGCCTTTTTCGGCACAGAACGCAGTGAAGCCGCTATCGTCATGATGTTTTCTTTTTCCATGTCGAGCAGCATTCTTCGTTTCGTTTGAACCTGCCTGTCTATAGAAATAAGGTTCCGTTGCATAGTCGCCTCCAATGAGTATGCTTCTCTCCATGACATTTCCTCTTCTCCTACCAGTTCGGACATACGCTCCTGAAACTCGCAGAGCTGCTGATATATTTTTTCTCTCTTTTGCTGGAACTCCCCACATTCCGCTATCAATACACAATAGCGGTTTATCGTTTCGCCATACAAATCATCATCTTTTCCGATAGCTTTCAGAAGTTTCTTTAACCTGAGAAATTCTTTATGCGCCGCCTGGTTGTCTTTCACTTCTTTTTTCTCTCTTAATTCCACTCCTGTCAGCAGAGCTTCTTCCGCTTTTTTTCGTTGTGCTAATTCCTTTTTTGTACGGTGCGACCGTTTTTCCATTTCCAGTACTTTTACCGGTTTCGATGGTGTTGGCATGGCTCAATCCTCCTTTCAAAAGTTGATGTGGGAATTTATTGTCTGTCTATCCCCTCCTGTTGGTCGTAAATTTGCGGGAAATCTCCCACTTTATACCCTGGGGGGAACCCTTAAACTTCCTGTTTCGCCTGCTGCTCATCAATGACCCTTTTTATTTCTTCATATGGTATCTCTCCATTCTCTGCCATCTCATGATGCCTTGAACAAACTGTAAGCAGATTATCGTCGTCCAGACGTTTCTCCCAGTCCACATTAATCGGAATCGCATGATGTACAGAAAGACCTTCATGATTATATTGTTGCAGCGTGTTATACATTTTCCTTATGCAGATCTGGCACAGGTACCCATCTCTGCATTTAACCTGTATTGCCTTACTCCTCCATGCCTGTGTGCGTCTGAAATAATCCGCTTCCGTATACTTCTTTTTTTTGCGAATTGGTTTCTTTCCGCAGTCATACTTACTATCATGTATCCTTCCGCAATACTGACAAGATTTCAGCAACGTCCTCTCTCCGCTACGCCTATTAACTCTTCCGCGGCATCCAGAAGAATAACTTTCATCCCCGTCCGCTCTTCTAACTCTTCTTTAAGATCTTTCCAATGGTTTCTCCTGTGTGTGGGCGTTCTCAGTATCAGGGCATCATCTTTATTCACCCGTACAATCCCCTCCGCCACAACAACACCTGCGTCTATCAGCCCCGTGCATTCCCTGATTGGCTCACTGATTTCTTTTGACGCACCCGCTATCAATTCGCCTATTTCCCTTCTGTACTTTTCAAGTTTGCTCTGTTGCAAAGCTATAATCTCTTTCCACTCCAGTTCCGTCAAACCGAACTCTTTCATTTCCTTGAGTGCTCTTTTGTACAGCTCTTTCTCTGTTTTGGTCATTCTTTCTCCTTTGTATCTGCTGAATCCAATGTGTATCATAAACTTCTCCTTTCATATGGCAAACGCCCCGTATTTCTACAGGACGTTTTCAAAAATGTAAGAGGTCATTTCCCTATTGGGAATCGGAACAGATGGAATCGAACCATCGCCACACGGCTTATAAGGCCGCCGCTCTTCCACTGAGCTATGTTCCATCAGCACGGCCGCAAAGCTTATGCAATGCGGCATTGTCATTCTTACTGAGGCGTTGCGCTCACTCTCAGATCAGCCGGTTGCGATCCGGCGTTTACAAAGGGATTTATGATTGGGTCTCTTTCTGGTCTCCCGATTATTATTATAAATGTGAATCGTGTGAATTGTGTGAAACTTGCAAATATCCATCAATTCTTTTACTGATTGAACTTCTGTCAAGATGCACCTTCCTGGCTACAGTCTTTTGATCCTGCCCCATAATAAAGTACATCCGGAAGATTCTCCGTGTCAGGCTGTCCGGTATTGCTTCCACAAACTCTTCTATCTCTTCACATTCTTTTTCCAGTTCCAGCTTTCGTTTCTCGTACCGCTTACGTCGGCGCTCATATTTTTCATGGTCAAAGCCAACTACCGTCTGCGGTCTTGGGTAGCCTGTTTGATAATCGTTTATCACATCATTTCCCATCATTGTGTCTCCTTCCCCTAAATGGTCGAGAAGGTATTTGAGCTCTTCGATCTCTTCTTTACAGCTCTTATATTTTTCCAATCTCTCCTTTGTCATATCCACTATTATCCCCTCCCCTCGTCCGATGCCGCCTGCTGCCTGTATTCATATTTAATTATTGCTACCTCGCCGTTATTCCCGCGACAACTCCCTGTATCAAGCTGTTATCTTTCCTCTCAAGCTCTGTAATAACATGCAGGTAGACCTTCTGCGTTGTTGCTGTGTTGGAGTGCCCCAGTCTTTTCGCCACGCTCGGAATCGATACCCCAGCCGCAAACAGAACGGAAGCATGTGTGTGCCTCAGCCCGTGCATGGAAATCACTTTTACTCCCGCCTTTCTGCATAGTCGTTCCAGCCTGTCATTGTAGGTTGTAGAATATATATCTTTGCCTTCTTCCACGAATACCATCTGTTCAGGCTCCATCCCTTTCAGCAGCACAGAAAACCGCGCGATCGTTTCCCAGTCCAGTTCGACCATCCTGTTTGATGATTTATTCTTTGTTGGCGTAAACCCTCCGTGGTGTTTGTAATCCCACGTTTTGCATATCTTCAACTTTCGGTTCACAAAATCAAAGTCCCCGGCAGTCAGTGCCAGTGCTTCCGAAAACCTTGCCCCCGTCTTTGCGATCAGCCATATAAACCAGTCCGTATTCGGCCTGTCCCCAAGTTCCAGCACGCTCATCAACTTCTGAAGCTCTTCCTGCCCTAGAAACTTCGGCTTCTTTTTCCGTTTCGCCATACATCCTTTGATGACGGTTTTCCTTGTCGGGTCACGTTCGATCACCCCATCGTCAAAGGCGTCCAGTAGACACGACCTTAAATGATGGTGAAAATCCCTCACGGTTGTTTCCTCGTGCGTTTCCGCAAATTTATTGATCATGTTCTGATAGCTCGACCTGTTCAGGTCGCTCATTTTCATATCGGGCGCAAGTTCCCTTATTCTCCTGGTGTTATTTTTGTATTTTTCCAGCGTCACTTGCGCTACTGTGCCTGCCTTGTAGTTATCCACCCACTCATCGAAATATTCATAAAACAGTTTTTCCAATCCCCGCTATCCCCTTTCCTTGATTCCTGCGCTGTACCGGTCCGTAAATTTCACGTTGCAGCACCTCTCTACCTCTTCCGTATGCGGAAGTCTCCTCAGTTCTGAAAAACTTATGTAAGAATCAGCCCTGTTGTAACAATGGTAAGCATCCTTCGCTTCCCTTGTTAGTGCATCCCCGTGTATCACTAATGCGTTCATTCCTCTTATTAAGAGGTTGAAAAGCAGGAACGGAACGGCTCTGTCACTCAGTTCCTCGCATACATACAGATAGCGTCCCGGCCTGTAATCCCACGGGAACATGTGTTTCCTAATCTCTTTATTCCAGTGCGAAATCGTCATAATCCCTGTCCCCGCCGCCGGTTCGTATATTATCCCATATTGTGGTTCCTGGTGTAATATGGCTGCTGTCAGCTTTGATACGGATACCGGCGTAAAGTCCTGCTTTTTGCATCTCCTGTCGGAATGTTCGTCCTCAAAGTATTCATGGAACCATTCATAACTTAAATCATATCCAAATTCCGGAAGGAACTTTGAAAACACTTCACTGGCAAGTTTTTTGTGTGATATGATTTCCATCATCCTTTCCGGTGCTTTGTAGCTTTCGTCTATGCCAATCAGCCTGTTAATTTTAGAGACTATGCTTTCCGTTGGCTCATTTAAGGCTTTTTCCATCTTGTTCCCTCCGCAATCACCTATTGGATTCACAGCGCCTTCACTTTCCCATCCCTGAGGATGCTTGCATTCTGAATCTTCATCCGGTTCTCCCCGGCTCCTGTATCTATAGATTTCAAGCTCAAGTAGTCCTTGATGATTCCTATCGCCTCTTCTGCCCCGTAACATACGACG
>OMNT01003407.1_pt1 | contig 11584 bp, 11 predicted proteins | sample 1672551 | NCBI WGS metagenome assembly OMNT01 (sample SAMEA3136698, study PRJEB25190) | human gut metagenome
TGGCGCCTCCCCTATCAGTAAAGGAGAAGAATTATGTTGGAATTGTTGAAGAAGGTGCTCAAACCGGTCGCGCCGTCGGGACTGGAAGAGCCGGTGGCGGCGGTCATCCGGGAAGAGGTTGCGCCGTATGTGGACAGCATCGAGACGGATGCGCTGGGCAATCTGATTTGCGTGAAGAACGGCACGGAGGCGAATCCGGAGAAAATCATGCTGTCCGCGCACATGGATCATATCGGCTACATCGTCACGGGCATTGAGAAAGAGGGCTTCCTGCGCGTGACGAACGTCGGCGGCATCAGCCCGACCATGAGCCTGACGCGGCATGTGTCGTTCCCGAATGGCGTGCAGGGTGTTGTGGTGTCCGAAGTGAGCAAGGACACGGCGATGAAGGACTTGTTTGTGGACATCGGTGCGCAGGACAAGGCGGACGCCGAGACGATGGTGCAGATTGGCGACGTGTGCGTGTACGCGAACGACTGCTTCCAGCTGGGGGCGAACCGCGTCGCAAGCCCCGCAATGGACGACCGCGCGGCGTGCGCACTGCTGATTCGCTTCCTGCAAACCGTCGGCGCGACGAAGCAGACCATCATTGCCGTTTTCTCCGTGCAGGAGGAAGTCGGCTGCCGCGGCGCGAAGGTGGCGTCGTTCGCGAAAGCGCCGGACAAGGGCATCGCCATTGACGTGACCGCGTGGGGCGATACCCCCGGCACGAAGCAGCCGGACATTAAGCTCGGCGAGGGCATTGCCGTGAAGGTGATGGATCACGGGAGCATCTCGAATCCGGATTTGCGGGAAGCGCTGCTGGCGGCGGGTGCGCAGGCGGGTGTGAAAACCCAGCGCGAGGTGCTGCCGTTCGGCGGGACGGATGCGTCGGCGATGCAGACCAGCCGTGGCGGGATTCCGGTGTGCACGCTGTCGATTCCGTGCCGTTATGTGCATTCGGCGTGCGAAGTGGTTGACCTTCGCGATGTCGAGGGTGGCGTTGCTCTGTTGAAGAAGTATTTTGAAGCGTAATTGCTTCTGAATCCGCAGGGGATTTCGCGTCTGCGGACGCGGCGAGAGGGCAGTGAAAACAGATGAAGTCTGCGATTGCCCTCTGGATTCCTTCGGTTTCGCCACCCATGTTTCTTGGGCGTTAAAGCAGCTTTTTTAGTTAATGGACTAATTGTTGCATCACGTTGGAAGGGAGTTCCTTCATGACCGCATTCCTTGGCGTTTTGTATCTGCTTGTGTTTCTCGCGGCGGGGTGCACATGCGTGCGATTCCTGCTGCCGCAGAAGTCGCTGCTCACGCGCGTGTGGCTCGGTGTCAGCTTGGGGCTGCTGCTGATGATGTGGCTGCCGGCGCTGATTGCGTTCGCGGCGGATTTCACATGGACGGCGCATTTGCTGGCGCTGATTCCGCTGGCGGGGCTGACGGCGGGGTGCTTCTTTTTGCGTGACCCTTCGCCGGTGAAAAAGTGGGATGCGCGGGAAAAGCAGCTGGCCGGGCAGATGCTGATGGTTGTGCTGCCGCTGACGCTGCTGTCAGGGTATCTGCAATACACGCACTGCCTGCGCGTCGGGAATGACGGCGGCTGGTGGGTCGGGCAGAGCACTTACGGCGATTTGCCGATGCACATGTCGTTCATCACGTCACTGAAAAACGCTGCTTTTCCGCCGGATTACGCGCTTTTCCCCGGTCAGCGGCTGTCGTATCCCTTCCTGACGGACAGCCTGTCTACGTCGCTGTACCTAATGGGCTTCTCGCTGGAATGGGCGATTGTCGTGCCGGGTACATTGATGATGGCACTGTGCTTCACGGGCGTGATGGTGCTGGCGCGGGAGATGACCGCCGGGAAAAAGACGATTATCCTCGCGACGCTGCTGTTTTTCTTGAACGGCGGTCTGGGCTTCCTGTACAACTTTGACCTTGCGGGTGGCACACTGAACAATCCGTTCAGCACGGTCATCGAGCGAATCCGCGAAATTCTTGACGGGTACTACGCCACGCCGACGAATCAGCCCACGCCGTACAACCTGCGCTGGTCAAACGTGATTGCCGACCTGATGGTTCCGCAGCGGACGCTCCTCGGCGGGTGGTGCATGGCGCTGCCGTGCTTTTATCTGCTGTTTACGTCCTTTGCGCCGGAAAAGCGCCCGGCGTTTGCGCAGCGGATTCGGCAAACGGGACTGCTGGCGGTCTGGGCAGGCGCGCTGCCGCTGATTCACACGCACTCGTTCCTCGCGCTGGGGCTTTGCTCGCTGGGCATGATGGTGTACGACCTGATTCAAGACAAAGAGCGCTGGTCGCAATTGCAGTGGTATCTGGCGTATGGCGTAATCGCCGTGGTGCTGAGCGCGCCGCAGCTGATTTGCTTCACGTTCGAGCAGGTGTTCCAAGGCACGGGCAGCGGGAACAGCTTCCTGCAAATTTGGCTCAACTGGGTCAACGGGTATGAATCAAACGGTGAATTTGCGTTTCGCGACCTGTACTTCTGGTTCTACCTGAAGAACATCGGCTTGCCATTCCTGATGCTGATTCTGGCGCTGTTCGAGCGGAATCCGAAGCATCGACGGCTGTTCGCGGGCGCGCTGCCGATTATCCTTGCGGTAGAGCTGGTGCGCTTTCAGCCGAACATCTACGACAACAACAAGCTGATGTATCTGGCGTGGCTGCTTTGCTGCATGATTGTGGCAGACTGGTGCTGTGATGTCTGGCATCGGCTGAAAGGGATGCGCGGGCGCGGCGCGCTGGCGGTTGTAACGGCGATTGCGGTGTTCCTGTCCGCGGGGCTGACGCTCTGGCGCGAGTGCGTCAGCAACTATCAGGCGTTTTCCGCGTCGGCGGTGGAAGCGGGGGAATTTGCCCGCGATAACACGCCGGAGCATTCCACTTACATGACCGGGACGCAGCACCTGAACCCGATTGCGTCCATCGCCGGGCAGAACATCGTCTGCGGGCCGGATTTGTGGCTGTACTACCACGGGCTGGACACGAGTGAGCGCAAGATGGACATTGCGGCTTTCTACACTGACCCGGAGGAAAACCTCGACCTGCTGGAGAAGTACGACGTGGACTACATCTACGTCAGCAGCTACGAGCGGAGCAGCTATGCGGTGGATACGGATACGCTTGACCGCCTGTTCACGCGCGTATTCAGCAACTGGGAAGCGACGATTTACGCCGTGCATCCATCATCGGAAACGGAGGACATGGGCAATGGAGCGTCTGCTGCGCTTCGCGGTGGAGCATGACCGGGTGATACGCCTGATGTTCATGCGGGACGGGCGGCTGTTTCAAGTCAATGCGCACATTGTGAGCTACGACGACAAGCAGGTGTCGTTCGTGACGACCCGTTCGCCGCGGACGCAGGTCATCAGCCGCGAGGAGCTGCTTGCAGTGGATTTCCGCCACGGAGATGATGGGCAGGTGGTGTAATCCCTGCCTGCTTGCCAACAAACAAAACGTACGCCGCACAGCGGCAAGGAAAGGAGCGAAGGATGGAGCAAGAGGAAAAGAAACCCACGACACTAACCGGCGTCGATTTGTCCCAGACAGCATCGCTGCTGCTTCCATGGACGCATGACCCGTGGGGCAAGCTGCGCCCGCCGCTGTCCGAGGAAGCGCTGTGCATGAGCGCCGAACTCGCCAGCGCCGCGTATGGCATGGCGATTGAGCCGTGGGTCGAAGCCGGTTGGCGCGACGTGACCATTCAGGTGGATGGCGAACTGACTGCCCTGCCGCCGAACAACCCCTTGAGCGCCGAGTGGCGGAAATACTGGGTGCGCGCGCGCCTGAAACCCGTCAGCGCGCTGGGACAGATGTTGGGTGCGCTGCGATTGAGCAGCAGCAATAACACCACCGGCAAGGCGGTCGTGATGCTCCATCCCGCGCTGGACGGGCGCTACGTCGTCGCGATTGGGTTCATGGGCACGGGTTCGCGCTTCTACGACTGGTTCAGCAATTTCCGCATGACAACGCAGGACGGGATGCACCGCGGCTTTCTGGAGCTCGCGCGGCAGTTCGAGGCGAATGAGGCGAAAATTTCCTTTCCGGAAACAGCGGAAGAGCTGGGGCTGGAAAAGCTCACCCTGCGCGACATTCTGCAGAACATGCGCAGCCCGAACAGCCGCTTCGTCCTCTGGGTCTGCGGACACAGCCAGGGCGCGGCAATGATGCAGGTGTACGCGCACCTGAAGATGAACGAGACGGGCATCTCCGCGCGCAACCTTATCGGCTACGGCTTCGCGTCCCCCACGGTGATGGCGGGGAGGGCGGTTCGCGACCCATCCGCCTATCCGCTGTATAACATCCTCAACAGCGACGACCTTGTCCCCCACTGCGGCGCGGCGGTGCACCTCGGCATATGCCTGAAATATCAGGCGACGGAGGATCTGCGCAAAAGCTGCTACAACTGGAAACGCGACGAGAAATCCGTGCAGGCACGGCTGGCAATCCGCCCCGTTCTCTGGAAGATGGTCGATACGCCGACGTGCATCATCGGCGGCATGGCGCTGCTGATGGCGCTGGGGCGCGTCAGCGGGGCGGACTTCCTCAAAATGCTGGGACTGGGCGGCTTCCTGCCGCTTGACCGCGCGCTGGAAAAGGCGGATGCGGAGGATTTTGTCCGCGGGCTGAACCAGAAGGCAGCGGCGGCATACGAGTCCGTGACCGGGCATCCGATTGACATGGGGCAGGTGTCGGACGAGGCGAACGCCATGCAGCGCATTATTGACCACTTCGGGCTGCTTTCGTTCATCGACGCGGCAAAAGCGCTGATGACCTGCCCGCACTACATGATGGCGCACCCTGAAGAGGGGTACATCGGCACATATTTCTATATCGTCATGAACGGAATTCAGGATTTTGTGCCGTTCATCTGGCGTTCGGGCGATCCGCCGCGCCGCATGACGGTGGAGCAGCTGCCGCATGACATGGTGACACAGGACATGCCGGGGCTGTACAACCGTCGCCTGCAAAAGCCCGACCGGCGCAAGCACCTGCCGATTACGCGGCGTGACCCGCGTCCGGGTGGCGACACGCGCCATCACCTGCCCCTGCTGACGGCAGGGACGGTGCAGCCGAACGAGAAGATCTACCCGGTGGAAGACATTGAACTGCGATAAACCACAATCATAAGAAAAGAGGCTTTTCCCATGTCCGATTACCGCATTGAAACCAAGTGTGTTCAGGCAGGCTACACGCCCGGCAACGGCGAGCCGCGCCAGATTCCGATTATCCAGTCCACCACCTTCAAATACGCCACCAGCGAGGACATGGGCAAGCTCTTTGACCTCGAAGCGTCCGGCTATTTCTATTCCCGCCTGCAAAACCCGACGTGCGACCACGTTGCGGCGAAAATCGCGGCGCTGGAAGGCGGCAGCGCAGCCATGCTGACCGGCTCCGGTCAGGCGGCGAACTTTATGGCGCTGTTCAATATCTGCGAGGCAGGCAGCCACATCGTCGCGTCGTCCTCCATCTACGGCGGCACGTTCAACCTGATTGCCGTGACGCTGAAGAAGATGGGGATTGCGTCCACCTTCGTCTCCCCCAACGCGACGGACGACGAACTTGACCGCGCCTTCCGCCCGAACACGCGCGCCATGTTCGGCGAAACGATTGCCAATCCCGCGCTGACCGTGCTGGACATTGAGAAATTCGCTCAGGCGGCGCATCGGCACGGCGTTCCGCTGATTGTGGACAACACCTTCCCCACGCCCGTCAACTGCCAGCCGATTCGCTGGGGCGCGGACATTGTGACCCACTCGACGACAAAGTACATGGATGGCCACGGCGCTGCACTCGGCGGCGTCATCGTGGACAGCGGCAATTTCGACTGGATGGCGCACGCGGAGAAGTATCCGGGGCTCTGCACGCCCGACGAAAGCTACCACGGCATCACCTACGCCGAGAAATTCGGCAATGCGGGGGCATACATCACCAAATGCACCAGCCAGCTGATGCGCGATTTGGGCTGCGTGCAGTCCCCGCAGAATGCGTTCATCCTCAATCTGGGGTTGGAGAGCCTGCATGTGCGGATGCCGCGCCACTGCGAGAACGCGATGGCGGTCGCGCAGTTCCTCGAAAAACAGCCGCAGGTGGCGTCCGTCAGCTATCCGCACCTGCCGTCCAGCCCGTACTACGCCCGCGCGATGAAGTACATGCCGAACGGCGGCTGCGGGGTGGTGTCGTTCGTCTTGAAGGGCGGACGTCCCGCTGCGGAGGCATTCATGAAGCGGTTGACTTTGGCGGCGATTGAGACGCACGTCGCTGACGCGCGGACGTGCTGCCTGAATCCGGCGACCTCCACCCATCGGCAGATGACCGAGGAGCAGCTGGCAGTTGCGGGCATTCCGGCGGGCATGGTACGCATCAGCGTCGGACTGGAGAGCAAGGACGACCTGATTGCCGACCTTGCGCAGGCGTTGTCCGGCATCGAAGCATGAGCGCGTACATCAATCGGTATTTCCTGCTGATGGCGGTGTTTTTGCCCCTATGGTGTATCATTCGCCGCCCTTGGAAGCGCTGGAGCCTGCACGAAGGCTGCCTGATGGCGTTCGCGGCGCTGTTGTTTTCGCTGCTGTGCCTGGTGCTGCGCGGCACATGGGCTGCGCCGGGGGATATGCTGGCGTCGGCGCTGCATCGGCTGCGGACGGGCGAGGGCATTCAGCTGCGGCTGTTCCACACCATTACGCGGCAGCTGCGGTACGCCCGGCGGGAGGAAATGCTCATCAACATCTGGGGGAACATCCTGCTTTTCATCCCCTACGGCTTCTTTCTGCCGCTGCTCTGGAAGCGCTACCGCCATCCGCTGCGGCTTTCGCTGATGTGCCTGCTGCTGCCCATCAGCATTGAAATGTGCCAGCTGTTCATCCAGCGCATGACGGATGTGGATGACGTGCTGCTGAATTTCGCGGGCGGGATGATTGGCGGCGGGGTGTTCGCGGGGGTGCATATGTTGTTCCCCAAATTCATTGATAAGGCGCTTGTGCGCGGATAATACGAAAACGTCCCCTTCCGCCATTGGAACGGGACGTTTTGCTTTATTTCTGCTTCTTATGATACCCGCAGTCGCAGTACGGTCCGCCGGACGCAAGCGTGTATTCGCGCACAAAGTCCGACGTTTCACCAGCTTCCGCCATCGTGTAATCCAGTCGGCACATGGCGGGCGTGAGGTCGTACAGCCCCAGTTCCTTCGTCAGCACGCAGATGCCGCATTTGGTGAACCGCGCCTCGTAGCCGCTGCCATCCGCATAGGGCAGATAGTCCATGTTCCACGAGTAGGGGTTGCGGTCGGCAGCGCGAAGCTTCTCCGCCTGTTTCATCCCCGCAATGTCCTTTTCGGAGAACTTGTTCTTCCCGCTCTTGCGGCAGAACCAGCGCATCGCGGGCGTCATCATGGACTTCGCGTAGTAATCCGTCAGCGTCTGCACAGTCGGGCGCTTGGGCATATGCAGCACATACGCGCAGAGCATCGCGCAGTTGACGAGGTTCATCTGGAAGCGGTCGCTCGGCTCAAAATCCGGCACACGCGCGATAATCCGCCGATACTCCTGCTTCGCCGCCTTCTCCGTTGCCCTGGCGGATTCCGCCGACTGCCCCAGCACCGCCGTCAGCTGATGCGTAAACGAGCGATGGAACAGCATCCACATGCCCATCGGCATTCCTGCATACTTCATGAACCTGCCTCCCCTTGCATTTGCGAATGAGTTTGTTATGTCAAACTCATTGTAGCGCATTTTCGAGGGATTGGCAAGGGGGATTTCTTAATTTTCCTTCGAACAACAATACTCGCAGAAGCCGCCGCCAATGGTCATAGCCAGCCCCAGCAGGAAGCGCAGACCAACGGGAACAGATTTGACAACATCTACAACGCCTTGCAGCTGTTGCCAAGTGGATTCATTTATCTCCAATAGCTTCGCAAGCATGATGTCTCTCACGAACCCTGTATCCAATTGCAGCTGAAGCTGCTGCAAGAAAGTCGATTCACCAAACCAGCCGACAACACCCTCCATCATGCCCTGAATGCACAGCGCGCCGCCCACCATGCCCACAAACGAAGCAAGCGCCCCCAGACATGGTTTGTAGCCGCACGGCAGCGTTGTGATAGAAGACACCGTGAGTACCATATTCAGCACTGGATAGTATATAATTGCAAGAAGTACAATGACAATCGCTGCAAGCAATAGAATCCAGAGTTGTCCATCTTGGGGTGGATCAATAATCAATCCAACAATCGCACCAATTATCGCCATTATTAGCGTCAGCAGCGCAGGCATAAAAGGAAACCACGCTTTACTCGTCGCGAAGAGCCAATTCACAATCACGCCTACGACAAGTACTGCCGGGAGAATCCACCAAAGCGTCTCATTTTGCAGCAGGGTCATGGTAATAGCCACAGGCGCAAGCAGCCATGTCATAGCATATTGCGCCATGATGAACAGCAGCGCCAGTCCCAGCACAACGCAGCAGAAAACGCCAAACCCCGTTCCACACGCTTCCGGCACCAGTTCAATCAGAATGTACATCCTCAATTTTCTCCCCTATCCGCCTAACAAATTCGCTCCGGACGCATAGCGGTGCAGGCTGCGTCCGGAGCGTGTCTTTTGTGGGGCGGAAAGCAAACCGCAATAAGTGGAAGGGGGCGGGCTTTCCGCGGCAGGCGTCGCGTAACCGGTGTATTCGATGCCTGTCCCGAATTTCTTCGGCATTTTTAGCATACCACGAAGCGCGGTTGCATGGTAGTCCACTTTTTCGCGATTTTCCGCCACTTTTCCAAAAACGACAAACACCCCCGCACCACGTTCGGCGCGGGAGTGCAAGGAAACATCAGAAATTACGGGACATATCGTACTTGGAATAGAACTCTTTGCGAAAATCAAGGAAGCAGTCGTTGGCAATGGCTTCGCGAATCTGCTCCATCAGGTGAATCAGGAAGCGCAGGTTGTGAATCGACGCAAGCCGTCCGCCGGTGATTTCACCCGCCTTGAGCAGGTGGCGCACATACGCGCGGGAGAAATGCTGGCAGGCGTAGCAGTCGCATTCGGCGTCAATCGGGCCGAAATCGTGCGCGTACTGCGCGTTCTTGACGACGACGCGTCCCTTGCTCGTCAGCACCGTGCCATTGCGGGCGATTCGCGTCGCCAGCACGCAGTCGAACATATCCACGCCGCGCAGCACGCCCTCCAGCAGGCAGTCCGGCGTACCGACGCCCATCAAGTAGCGTGGCTTGTTGAGCGGCATGTACGGCGCGATTTCATCCAGCATCTCGTACATCACGGGCTTCGGCTCACCGACAGACAATCCGCCGATGCCGTAGCCGATGAAGTCCATATCCGCCAGCGTCTTGGCGCTCTCAATGCGCAAATCCTTGTAGAACGCGCCCTGCACGATGCCAAACAGCGCCTGATCTTCCTTCGTGTGGTGCTTCTTGCAGCGCTCCGCCCAGCGGTGGGTTCGCTCCATGTTGATTTTCGCGGTGTTGTAATCGCAGGGATACGGGCTGCACACGTCGAACGCCATGCAGATATCCGACCCCAGCTTCTGCTGAATATCCATCGACTCTTCCGGCCCGATGAAGTGGCGCGAACCGTCCAGATGGCTCTGGAACGTCACGCCCTCCTCCTTAATCGTGCGGATACCCGCGAGCGAAAACACTTGGAATCCGCCGCTGTCGGTCAGAATCGGCTTGTGCCAGTCCATGAAGTTGTGCAGTCCGCCCGCCTCCTGCACGAGGTCTTCGCCGGGGCGCAGGTGCAGGTGGTAGGTGTTCGACAGCAGAATCTGCGTGCCGATTTCCTCCATCTCGCGGGGCGTCATGGCTTTCACGCACGCTGCCGTGCCAACGGGCATGTAAATCGGCGTTTGAATGTCGCCGTGCGGCGTATGCAGCACGCCCAGCCGCGCGCCAGACTGCTTGCAAATGTGCTTGAGTTCATAGGAAAAAGGTTGTGTCACGGCTCAATTCCTCCGTTGTCCGGGATGTCGGGGTTCAAAATCGCTTCGGCAGAGTTGTTGAAGCGGATGGCCATATCGGTCAGTTCTTCAGCATAGCAGTTCCAAATGGAGCCGCACGGAAGGTTCTGGAAGGTCATGATTTCCTTGCGCGTCGGATGCTCGAACACCAGCCGGTAGCCCCACAGGGCAATCTGCTGCCCCGCAATGCCGCGCCCGTACTTATTGTCGCCCCACAGCGGCGCGCCCATGTTCGCCATCTGCACGCGGATTTGATGATTCCGCCCCGTTTGGAGTCGGATGGCACACAGCGCCGTGCCGTTCTTGCGCGCAAGGCACTCGCCGGACAGCATCGCCAGCTGCGCGCCCTTCTCGTCCGCGTCGCAGATTTCGACCTTGTTGAGGTACTCGTTCTTTTTCAGGTAGTCGATGCAGGTGAAGCGGTCTTTGACGCGCCCCTCGACGACGCAGAGGTACTCGCGCCCCATCTCGTGCTCCCGCATCTGCGCGGACAGCCGGGACGCCGCCTTGCTCGTGCGCGCGAAGACCATCAGCCCGCCAACCGGGCGATCCAGCCGGTGCACCAGCCCCAGATACACCGCGCCGGGCTTGTTGTACTTGATTTTGATGTACTCCTTCAGCTGCGAAAGGATGTCGGTGTCGCCCGTCTTGTCCGCCTGCGAGAGCATATTCGGCGGCTTGACAGCGACGATGACGTGGTTATCCTCGTACTGCACGTCGATATTCGCCAGCTGATGCAGCGGGAATTCGTTCATTTGGCCGACCACCTTCCACTTGCGCCGCAGGGCAGCACGCCACCCGTCGTCACCGGCAGGCAAAGCTCCTGCGCGTCGATGATGCCCCCATGGCGGCTGCTGACGCACTTCATCAGCATATTGCTGAGGACGCTGGCCTGAAAGCCCGTCGTGTAACTGTTGATGAGGAAAAACAGCGGCTTGTCGGACAGCACCTTCGCGCTCGTATCGACCAGCCCGAACAGCTCGTTTTCCAGCTTCCACACCTCGCCCGACGGCCCGCGCCCGTAGCTCGGCGGATCCATCAGGATGCCGTCGTAGGTGTTGCCGCGGCGGATTTCCCGCTGCACAAACCGCAGCGCGTCCTCGACAATCCAGCGGCTCCTTTCCTCCGGCAGCTTCGATAACTCGCGGTTCTCCTTGCCCCACTGAATCATGCCCTTCGCGGCATCGACGTGGGTGACGTGCGCGCCCGCCGCCATGCAAGCCAGCGTCGCGCCGCCGGTGTAGCCGAACAGGTTCAATACGCGGATGTCCTTGCGCCCGCTATTGCGGATGAGGTCGCCCATCCACACCCAGTTCGCCGCCTGTTCCGGGAAAAGCCCCGTGTGCTTGAATCCCGTCGGGCGGACGTAAAACCGCAAATCTTGGTGCTGTATCGTCCAGCGCTCCGGCAGGCGGGTCAGAAACTCCCACTCGCCGCCGCCCTTCTCCGAGCGGTGATAATGCGCCTGCGCCTGTTTCCACAGCGCCGGGTCTGCCTTGGGCCAAATCGTCTGCGGATCAGGCCGCCGCAAGATGACGTTCCCCCACCGTTCGAGCTTCTCCCCGTCGCCCGTATCCAGCACCTCATAATCTTCCCATGTATTCGCTAAAAACCTAACTTCTCCTTA
>OMNT01003419.1_pt1 | contig 11544 bp, 10 predicted proteins | sample 1672551 | NCBI WGS metagenome assembly OMNT01 (sample SAMEA3136698, study PRJEB25190) | human gut metagenome
GGGGTACTGGTGCGGGCCTAGCGCGCTGACCTCGGCGAGCCGGTCAGTAAGTGCCTTGGGCGGGTCAAAATCAGGGAAGCCCTGTGCCAAATTGATCGCGCCGCACGCAAGGCTCACGCGTGTCATGCGGCGAATAACGGAGTCGGTGAATAATTTGTTTTTTCTGCTCATTTCCTGCATGGTTGGTTCCTGCCTTTCTCAATCTGCTGAGACAATGCCGAGCGTTGCGGCGTCGGCGAGTTGAATGCCGTTCGCAGCCAGCAGCGAAGAAACTGCTGCCGGATCTGCAACCCGGAGGATCATATAGGCCATCCCATTCGACTGGCCAAAGATCGAATACATATATTGAATGTCAATGCTGTTTTTTGCGAGCAGCTGTAAAAGCATACTCAGTCCGCCCGGCTCATCCGATACGCCGACTGCAATAACATCGCTTGAGGAGAAGATAAAACCGTTTTCGCGCAGCACGCGGCAGGCTTCCGGTTCGTGGCTGGCGATGAGGCGCAGCACACCGTAGTCGCTCGTCTCAGCAATGTTGATCGCGCGCAGATCAATGCCGTTTTTGGCCAGCAGAGCCGTGATCTCAGCCAGCTGACCAGCCCGGTTTTCCAAAAATACGGAAATCTGATGAATTGCCATAGCTTCTGCCTCCTTAGATTCTGCGCTTGTCGATGACGCGGATAGCCTTTCCTTCACTGCGTGCAATCGATTTTGGGGAAACAAGATGCACCTGCACGAAAATGCCGAGCATCGCTTTGAGCGCGGCGACAAGGCTCTTCTCGCGCTGCGTGATCTCAGCCAGCGAGTCGGAAAAGTGCTCCGACGTCATCTCGACGAGCACATCCAGCGTGTCGGAGTTGCTGACGCGGTCAACCACGATCTGATAATTGGACGTATACCCCTGCTCCAGCAGCACCGTCTCAATCTGCGACGGGAAGACGTTCACGCCCTTGACAATCAGCATATCGTCGCTGCGGCCCATGGGTTTGCACATCTTGATATGTGTCCGACCGCAAGAACACTTCTCGTGCCGAAGAATGCAGATATCGCGTGTCCGGTAGCGCAGCAGCGGGAAAGCCTGCTTCGTAATCGAGGTGAACACCAGTTCACCTTGCGTTCCTTCCGGAAGCACTTCGCCGGTGTCTGGGTCGATAATTTCTGCGATAAAATGATCTTCGTTGATGTGCATGCCGGTCTGTGCGCTGCACTCATAGGCCACGCCCGGGCCGGACAGCTCGGTCAGACCGTAGATATCATAGGCCTTGATGCCGAGGCTCTTCTGGATATCCTGCCGCATCTGCTCGCTCCAGGCCTCCGCGCCGAAGATACCGGCCTTCAGATGGATCTTGTCCTGCAGCCCGCGCTCGTGGATGGATTCCGCCAGATACGCCGCGTAGGACGGCGTGCAGCAGAGGATCGTCGAGCCGAGATCCTCCATGAACTGCAGCTGCCGATCGGTATTGCCGGAGGACATGGGGAGCGTCAGGCAGCCGAGCTTCTGGCTGCCGCCGTTGAGGCCGAAGCCGCCGGTGAACAGGCCGTAGCCGTAGGCGACCTGGCAGACGTCTTCCGGTCCTGCGCCCGCGGCCGCCAGCGCTCTTGCGCAGCAGTCGTTCCAGAGGTCGATATCCTCCTTGGTGTAGAAGGCGACGACGCGCTTGCCGGTCGTGCCGGAGGTGGAGTGGATGCGTACGCATTTTTCCAGCGGCTCTGCAAGCAGACCGAAGGGATATGCATCCCGCAGATCCGCCTTGCTCAGAAACGGGAGCTTGTACAGATCGTCGCGGCCGTGGATATCCTCCGGCGTGACGCCCTTTTCCTCCATCTTCGAGCGGTAGTAGGGGACCTTGTCCCAGACGTGCCGGACCTGCCGGACCAGACGCTCATCCTGCCAGGCCTTGATCTGCTCCTGGCTCGCACATTCGATTTCTTTCTGATAATACCGTTCCATGGGTTCTCCTTGTGATCAGGCTTCTGCGCCGAGAGCGAAGGCCTTTCGGTTGAGTTCGAGGAATTTTGCCGGGACGCTCCTGCAGATGGCATCCTGCCACTGCGCGTCCGTGAAGTGGAAGTACTTGCTGAGCCTGCCGAGCAGGACCAGGTTGACGGCCTTGGCGGAGCCTGCCTGCAGTGCGAGGCCCAGCGCGTCCATGGCGTCGAGCCGGATGGGGAGCGTCGCGAGCTTCTGCTCGAGCGACTTCGGGTATTCCGCCGCGCCGGTGATGACGGGCATGGGATTGATCCGCTGCGTGTTGGTCAGCAGGATTCCGCCCTCCTTGAGGTATTCCACCCACCGGGCGGCCTCAAGCAGCTCGAAGGAGATGATGATATCGGCCTCTCCCTTGTCGATGATGGGAGAATAGACCTTCTCGCCGTAACGCACATAGGTCACGACGCTGCCGCCGCGCTGGCTCATGCCGTGGACCTCGCTGACCTTGACGTCGTAGCCGTTTTCGAGCAGGATCCTGCCCAGCAGCTTGCTGGCGAGCAGCGTGCCCTGGCCGCCGACGCCGACGATCATGATGTTTCTGGATTCCATGACGATACCTCCTTCTCTTATTCGCCCAGCGCGCCCTTGCGGCACAGCTGGCGGCACAGGCCGCAGCCCGTGCAGAGGGTGTTGTCGATCTGCACCTTGCCGCCCATCACGCTGATGGCAGGACAGCCGAGCTTCATGCAGGCCTTGCAGCCCACGCACTTTTCGGGCTTGGCCTCGATGGGGCCGGGGTGCTTCACATATTTGAGCAGCGCGCACGGGCGGCGGGAGATGATGACCGACGGCTCATTCGCCGCAAGCTCCTCCTTGATCGCCTTGTCGCAGGCGGCAAGGTCGTAGGGGTCGACGACCTGCACACGGCGGATGCCGACCGCATGACACAGCGCCTCCAGATCGATCTTCGTGCAGGGATCGCCCTTGAGGTTGAAGCCCGTGGTCGGGTTCTGCTGATGGCCGGTCATGCCGGTGATGGAGTTATCGAGGATGATGACGGTCGAGGTCGACTCATTATAGGCAATGTTGATGAGGCCTGTGACGCCGGAATGCATGAACGTTGAATCGCCGATGACGGCGACGGTATGGTTCGCATTTTCCTCGCCGGAGGCCTTGTTGAAGCCGTGCAGGCCGGAGACGGACGCGCCCATGCAGATCGTCGAGTCGATCGCGGCGAGCGGCGCAGCAGCGCCAAGCGTATAGCAGCCGATATCGCCGAGGACGGTCAGCTTGTTCTTCTTGAGCGTATAGAAAAGCCCTCTGTGCGGGCAGCCCGCGCACATGACCGGCGGCCGGGCCGGGATGGACTCGTCCAGCTTGTGACCGGTGTGGACAGCCATACCAAGCTTTTCGGCAATGTAGTTCTGGCTGAACTCGCCGATGCAGCCGAACAGCTCCTTGCCGGTGACGTTCGTGACGCCGATGGAGCGGCAGTGCGCCTCAATGATGCCGTCGAGCTCCTCCACGACGATGACTTTCTCCACGCTCTTTGCGAACGCGCGGATCTTTTCGACCGGCAGGGGATGGATCATGCCGAGCTTCAGCACGGGGTACTTGTCGCCGCAGACCTCCTTGACGTACTGATAGCTGGTCGAGGACGAGATCAGGCCGATGGAATGGTCGGCGCCGTCTTCCACGCGGTTCACGTCCGCGGTCTCCGCCCAGGCCTGCAGCGCGAGCGTCCGCTGCTCGACGATGGGGTGCCGCGCCTTGGCGCAGGCGGGCATCATGACGAACTTGGCGATATCCTTTTCATAGGGGATCGGGGCGACCTCCTGCCGTTCGGACGTCTCCACTACGCTCTGCGCGTGCGCGACGCGCGTGCACATCTTGAGCAGGACCGGCGTATCGAACTTCTCGGAGAGCTCGTAGGCCAGCTTGGCGAACGCCAGCGACTCCGCGGCGTCGGACGGCTCGAGCATCGGCAGCTTTGCGGCGATGGCATAGTGACGGGAATCCTGCTCGTTCTGAGACGAGTGCATGCCCGCGTCGTCCGCCACGCCGATGACCATGCCGCCGCGCACGCCGGTGTAGGACAGCGTGAACAGGGGATCGGCTGCGACGTTCAGGCCGACATGCTTCATGCCGCAGAAGCTGCGGCGGCCGGACAGGCTCGCGCCGAAGGCCGCTTCCATGGCGACCTTCTCGTTGGGCGCCCATTCGGCGTAGATCTCGGGGTATTTTGCTGCGCACTCGGTGATCTCTGTGCTGGGCGTGCCGGGATAGCTGGAGACAAAGCTGCATCCGGCCTCGTACAGGCCGCGCGCGGCAGCCTCGTTGCCGAGCATCAGGGTTTTCATCGAGATTCCTCCTGTTCGCGGCTCAGCCGCATGAAAATTATCATTATATTTTAATCATTTCGACTGCATTCGTCAAGCTTGGGAAGGTTATGCCTTTGTCTGCTCCTCGACAAGTCTTCCGCCGCAGTAGATCTGCCGCAGGACCGGCTTCTCGATCTTTCCGGTCGGGTTGCGCGGGACCTTGGCGAAGATCACGCGGCGCGGGCGCTTGTAGCGCGGCAGCTCGCGGCAGAAGTCCTGAATTTCCGCCTCCGTGCAGCTGACGCCGTCCTTGAGCTCGATGATGGCCGCCGCGATCTCGCCGAGCCGCTGGTCGGGCAGGCCGATGACGGCCACGTCCTTGATCTTGCCGCAGCGGCGCAGGAAATCCTCGATCTGTACGGGGTAGAGGTTTTCGCCGCCGGAGATGATGACGTCCTTTTTGCGGTCGACCAGATAGATGAACCCGTCTTCGTCCTCGCGGGCCATATCGCCCGTCCAGAGCCAGTCACCGTGCAGGATCTCCGCGGTGGCCTCCGGGTTTTTATAATAGCATTTCATGACGCCGGGACCCTTGACGGCCAGCTCGCCGATCGCGCCCGGGGCGACGTCCTGCCCCTGCTCGTCGATGATGCGCGTCTGCCAGAGATACCCGGCCTTGCCGATGGCGCCGATCTTTTCGATGTTGTCCACGCCCAGATGGACGCAGCCGGGGCCAATGGACTCGGACAGGCCGTAGTTCGTGTCGTATTTGTGGTGCGGGAAATATTTGAGCCAGCGCTTGATAAGGCTCGGCGGCACGGGCTGCGCGCCGATGTGCATGAGCCGCCACTGGTCGAGCAGGTAGTGGTCAAGATTGACGCGGCCGGACTCGATCGCGTCGAGAATGTCCTGCGCCCAGGGCACGAGCAGCCAGACGATCGTGCATTTTTCCTCCGTGATGGTCCGCAGGATCCATTCCGGCTTCACGCCCCGCAGCAAAACGGCCTTGCTGCCCGAGATCAGACTGCCGAACCAGTGCATCTTCGCGCCCGTATGGTAGAGCGGCGGGATGCAGAGGAAAACGTCGTCTTTGGTTTGGCCGTGGTGATGCTGCTCAGTCATGCAGGAACAGACGAGCGCCTTGTGCCGGTGCAGGATCGCCTTCGGGAAGCCGGTCGTGCCGGAGGAGAAGTAGATGGCGGCGTCATCGTCCTCGCTGAGAGCGATGGGCGGGACACTGGAGGAACAGAAGCCCATGAGCCTGCGGCAGTCCTCCGGCATCACCGCAAAGGCCTCCCCGTATCCCCCGGCCTGCCGTGCAAAGCTGAGGACCTCCGCTTCCGGCGGCAGTACATCCGCGGGTACTGCGCGGCGGAATGTGCCGTCCACCATCACGGCCACAGCGCCGTCCGTCGTGCCGGGCAGCGCCCATACGTTCAGCACCTGCACGGTGCGCCCGCCCTCCGGAAGCCTTTCCTCCAGCCGGGTCAAAGCAGAGAAGGAAAGCGTCACACCGCAGGTATCCACGACGCGCCCTTCCCCGTCCACCGCCGCCAGTGTCTGGATATCGCCCAGCTTGCGCCCCACTGCATCACGCGGTACAGCCTCCCGCAGCGTAATATATTCCACCCCGCCGCAGGTAAAGCGTGCCGGGTCCGCCGGGTCCAGCGTGCAGACGTTCTCTCCATCGGCACAGCAGCCCGTCAGAGCGGCCGCCAGCATGAGGACCGTCCACAGGACGGCGCGTATTCCATTTTGTTTTTTCATGTTTTCTCCACTCCTTTTTGCTTCCGCAGCTGTATCCTAACGCGCAATTCTAAGGAAAGCATAAGGACGGAAAAACACGGCGGCCCTGTACGGAAAACCGTACAGGGCCCTTTAAGCTTTGGTGAATTATACTATCAAGTGCAACACTTTAGGGGAACAAAAAGAAGTCCATACAGAACCCTGGTAGAATGAAGTTACCACACCACCAAACCACCGGAGGGAACTGTATGAACTATCATCATCTTACCATAGAAGAGCGCAGTTGTATACGGAAATATTATGTGGATGGGTTGAGCTATCGAGAGATCGCTCGGCTGATCGGGAGAAACGTGAGTACTGTGTCGCGGGAGATACGGCGGAACTGCAGCCACATGTATGACATTCCGACCTACTACCCGCACACAGCGCAGAAGAAGTATCTGCTGCGCCGTTCCTACTGCCACCGCGGGATGTTCCATTCACAGGAAGTGCTCGACTACATAGAGGAAAAGCTGCGGGCGACCTGGTCGCCGGAGCAGATCGCCTGTACCCCTTGTGAGCTGAAGCTGCCAAGCTGGCGTACCATCTACCGGTGGATCTACGAGAAATACCTGGTAAATGGCAATCTGAAAGTACTGCGCCACAAGGGAAAGAGCCACGGAGTGAAAGAAACGCGAGGGAAATACAGTAAGGGAAAGTCGATCCGCAAGAGGGACAAGTCGGTATACAGCCGTGAGGAAGCCGGGCATTGGGAAGCGGATACAGTGGTGAGTGGCCAGGGCAAAAGCAAAGCCTGCTTTGCCACCCTGGCGGAGCGCAAGACTCGGTTTTACATTGCCATGAAGATGTCGGACCGACGGGCGGAGACCATGGAGAACGCCATTGTCGCTGCATTGTCCGCTTTCCCTCCGCAACTGGTCAAGACCATTACCTGCGACCGGGGCACGGAGTTTGCCAACTGGCGCCGCATTGAAGAACGATTGCATTGCGAGGTCTATTTTGCCGACCCATATTGTGCCTGGCAGAAAGGTACAAACGAGAATCTGAACGGCCTGCTCCGGGAGTTTTATCCCAAGGGCAGGAACCTTTCCCGTGTTGCTCCCGCCACATTAAAACGAAACCTGGCGTTGTTGAACGCCAGGCCTCGCAAAGTTCTGTACTTCCATTCTGCTCAGGAATTATGGGACTTCGAGCTCAATTCCTGTTGCACTTAGTTTGACAATTCACTGCTTTGATTCGGCGCGGCGCCGCATTTACGGCACGGGCTGCCAGCGCGCGTAGAGGTACATGCTGTCCTCCACCGTATCCTGCGCAAAATCCCAGGGTCTGTGCTCACGTTCCACATCCCAATACCAGCCGTCAAAGACATATCCCTCTTTCACGGGGTCCTCGGGACGCCGGACCAGCTCGCCGTAGCGGCAGGTCTGCGCGGGCACCTGGGAACCGCCGTCGGTTTCAAACGTAACGGTGAATCCGCCGCTGCCCGCAAGAAACACGATGGCGAGCGCAAGCGCGGCCAGACCGGCCAAAATCGCCCCGGTCAGCGCCTTCACGGATATCGTCACGCCGCGGTACATATTGTTCGAGCCGCGGTACCGCGGCTCGGGCGCAGTGTCCCGGAGCGCGCCTTCCGAGCGGTGTTCTTCTTCCATGGCGCCCTCCGGTCACTTGCGTACCAGATACTTGCGCATATCGATGGCGCAGGCCACAAGGATGATCAGGCCCTTGATGATGTACTGCAGATTGGACGAGACACTCATAAACGTGAGGCCCACGAAGATAATGCGCAGCAGCACCACGCCGATGATGACGCCGCGGATCTTGCCGATGCCGCCGACGAACGAGACGCCGCCGATGACGCAGGCCGCGATGGCGTCCAGCTCATAGTTCAAGCCGGTGTTTGCCGTATTCGCGCCGATGCGCGCGCCCTCGATGAAGCCGGTGAAGCCGTACATCACGCCCGCCAGCGTGAAAACCAGAATGGTGGTGGCGGCGACGTTCACGCCGGAGACGTTCGCAGCCTCGGGATTGGAGCCTACGGCGAACATGTTCTTGCCGAAAGTCGTCTTGTTCCAGACGAACCACATCACGACGGTGATCACGATGGCATACCACACAAAGTTGGGGATGGGGACCATATTACCCTTGCCGTCCGGCACCGAAAGGATGCTGCCGGTGATGAGATTGGTATAACTTTTATCCAGGCCGGAGATAGACTGCCCGTTGTTGTTGCCCTGCATCAGGTAAATGAGCAGCGTGCCGTACACGATGAGCTGGGTGGCCAGCGTGACAATGAACGGGTGCAGATTGAACTTGGCCGTACAAAAGCCGTTGACAGCGCCCACCAGCGCGCCGATGGCAATGACCGCCAAGATGACGATGGGCACGGGGACAGTGCCGATGCCCGGGAACATCTTATTGGGGTACTCCGCCATCTGCAGCAGCGAAGCCGCCACGCAAGCCGTCAGGCCCACAACGCGCCCGGCCGAAAGGTCGGTGCCTGTCAGAATGATCGCGCCCGCGATGCCCAGCGCAATGGGCAGATTCGCGGCCGAGAGCGAAACGATGTTGATGATGGATTTCATCGACACGAAGTTCGGGTTATAGACGGCAATGCCGATGATAGCCGCAATAAGGAAGATATAGAGCGAATTATCAATGAAAAACTCGCCCCACCAGCGCCGCTTATCCTCCTTTTCCATGGCTTTGAAGTTTTCCAAGCGTTGCTTGATGGTCAGTTTGGCATTCGTTCCCACAGTGATTCCTCCTTATGCGTATTTGGCGGCAAGCGTCATGATCTCTTCCTGCGTCGTGGCCTTTGCATCCACTTCTCCGGCGAGCCGCCCGCCGGACATTACAAGGATGCGGTCGCACACGCCCAGAAGCTCCGGCATTTCCGAGGACACCATGATAACGGCCTTGCCCTCTTTGGCGAGGTTGATGATGAGCTGATAGATCTCGTACTTTGCACCTACGTCAATGCCCCGGGTGGGCTCGTCCAGCAGCAGCACCTCGGGGTCTGTCAGAAGCCACCGGCCCAGGATGACTTTCTGCTGGTTGCCGCCCGAAAGCGAACGGATCTTCGTATCCTGAGACGGCGTTTTGATGCGCATGGCCCGAATGGACCACTCCGTACTCTCCTCCATCTTCTTTCTGCTGAGGTACAGGCCCTTTACCTTATATTTCTTCAAGCTGGAGATAGTGGTATTCTCCTGAATGTCCAAAATGCCAAAGATGCCCGTGGCGCGCCGCTCCTCGGTGAGCAGCGCGAACTTGTTTTTGATCGCGTCGCGGGCACGGCGGTTCTTCACCTCTTTGCCGTGCAGGCGGATGACTCCGCTTTTGCGGGTAGCCACGCCGAAAATATTTTCCAGCACCTCGGTGCGGCCGGAGCCATCCAGGCCGGCGAGGCCGACGATCTCGCCCTTATGTACATTGAAGGAAACATCGCGCAGCTTGGAATACATGGCCGTCAGGCCCTCCACCTCCAGCAGCACGCCGCCGATCTCGTTGTCCTTGGGCGGGAAGCGGTTTGTCAGCTCACGGCCCACCATCAGCTTGATGATGCGCTCCATCGTCATTTCCGCCGCCGGCTCTGTGGCGACCCACGCGCCATCGCGCATGACGGTCACTTCGTCGGAGATACGCAGGATCTCCTCCATCTTGTGGGAAATATAAATGATGCCGCAGCCGCGGTCCCGCAGCATATTGATGATGCGGAACAGGTGCTCCACTTCCTCCTCAGTAAGCGAGGAGGTGGGCTCGTCGAACACGATGACGTCGGAATGGTACGAGACAGCTTTGGCAATCTCCACCATCTGGCGCTGGGCCACGGGCATCGTGCTCATAATGGTGCGCGGGTCCACATGGATGCCCAGATCATCAAAAATCGCCGCCGTATCAGCGAGCATCTTTTTTTCGGACGTGAAGGGCCCCACCGTGGGATAGCGGCCGAGCCAGATATTGTCCATAACATTGCGCTTGAGTGCCTGGTTCAACTCCTGATGCACCATGGCGACGCCGTGTTCCAGCGCCTCTTTCGAGGTTTTGAAGCTGACTTCCTTCCCATTCAGCAGGATCTGCCCGCTGTCCTTGCTGTAAATGCCGAACAGGCACTTCATCAGGGTGGACTTGCCCGCCCCGTTTTCCCCCATCAGCGCATGCACCGTGCCGCGCTTTACCGTCAGCGAAACATTGTCGAGCGCCTTGACGCCGGGGAAGGACTTGCAGATATTTTTCATTTCGAGCAGAACGCTGTTGTTGTTCTCCATTCGGCCTCTCCTCCGCGTAAAATCTCAGATTCAAGCAGGAAGATAGCCGCCCGTAGAGGCAGCTATCTTCCTGCTGTTTGCTTGATCGGGTCTATCAGCCGGTGTAAACGGCGTACGGGATGCGGATCTTGGCACTGGCATCATCCACATTGTAGCTGTCGGTGCCGTCCATCAGGGCCGCGCCGCTGGTGGCGTTCTTGGCAAGCAGCGCAATGGCCGCCGCCATGCCTTCGGCGTCCTGCTTGATGCTGCCGACCATGCTGCCGGCGGCGATCAGCTCTTTGGCTGCATCGGTGGCGTCAACGCCGAACACAGGGATGGCCTTGTCCGCGCTGGCGTTGTAGCCGGCGGTCTTGAGCGCTGTGATGGCGCCCTCGGCCATGCCGTCGTTGTTGCAGATGACCAGCTCGACCATGTTGTTATTGGCCTCGGTGTACTCGGACAGAATCGTCGTCATATACTCGTTGGAAGCCTGCGCGGACCATGTGCCGTTACGGTCCACCAGGAACTTGTCGGCGTTGTTGGCGTCATAGAACGTCAGCGCCGGCTTGCCGGCGGCCTCCAGCGCAGCGTCGCAGTCCTCGACGGCGTACTGGGTGCGGTATTCGGCCTCGGGGTTGGCGTTCTGGCCCTTAAACATGACATAGGAGATGGTGCCGTCACCGTTCAGGTCCACGTCGTCATAATTCGCCAGCAGATAATCAGCGATCATCTGGCCCTGCATGTGTCCGGCCTCGGCCGCGTCAGTGCCGATGAACGCACATTTTTCATAGCTGTTCACCACGGCGTCGGACACTTCGCGGTTGAAGAAGATCACGGGGATGTCCGCTGCCTTCGCCTTGTCCACGATACCCTGCGCCGCGTCGTCGGAGCCTGTCTCGACGATGTTCACAATCAGGCAGGTAGCGCCTTTCGTGATGGCAGTATCAACCTGCTCGGTCTGGGTATTCTGCTGAGAGTTGGAATCATAGTCCTGGTACTCAACGCCCAGCTTATCCAACTCCGCGTCCAACGCGGTGCGGACCGTGGAAATATATGTGTCGCTGTACGTGTAATAGAAAACGGCGATGGAGCCGTCGGCCGCCGCAGGCGCGGAAGCCGGCGCGGAGCCAGAGGTATCCGGCGCTGTGGAAACAGGCGCGGAAGAACCGCTGCCGCCGCATGCCGCCAGAGAAAGTGCCAGGCACGCCGCCAGAAGGATCGCTAGTACTTTTTTCATACGTTTCTCTCCTTTTCATTTGCATTTTCCCCACACGCCGCCGGAGCCTCCTGCAAT
>OMNT01003425.1_pt1 | contig 11526 bp, 11 predicted proteins | sample 1672551 | NCBI WGS metagenome assembly OMNT01 (sample SAMEA3136698, study PRJEB25190) | human gut metagenome
TCTGTTGCAAGAGCATGCGCCGATTATCGTTGTGCCTTCGCACTCGGCGCATGCTCTTGCAACCGCTTCGGTTCCCTTTGAGAATGCATCCATTTCAAACACTCCCATGGGGCCGTTCCAAACAACAGTCTTTGCTTCACGAATGATTTCGCCGTAAAGTTTTGCGGTCTTTTCGCCGATATCCATGCCCATCCAACCATCGGGAATTGCATCAAAAGCAACCGTCATATGCTCTGCATCGGGTGCAAAATCCTTTGCAACAACGCAGTCAACGGGGAGCTGCATACGCACGCCCTTGGCCTTCGCTTCCCCAAGCAGTTCGCGCGCCGTTTCAACGCTTTCCTCATCAAGATAGGATGTGCCGATATTCAGTCCCATAGCCTTGAAGAATGTATAACTCATTGCGCCGCCGATAAGCAGAGTGTCGCATTTGTCGAGCAGATTTCTGATAACGCCGATCTTGTCGCCGACCTTTTTGCCGCCGAGAATCGAAACAAAGGGACGCGCCGGATTTGCAAGCGCACCGCCCATTACGGAAAGCTCCTTTTCAATCAGGAAACCGCAAACGGCGGGCAGATAATGCGCAACGCCCTCGGTTGAAGCATGTGCTCTGTGAACCGTTCCGAAAGCATCGGACACAAAAACATCCGCAAGGGATGCAAGTTCCTTTGCAAACTCCGGATCATTCTTCTCTTCCTCTTTGCTGAAGCGAAGGTTTTCAAGCAGGAGAACTTCGCCCTCGCCGAGTTGCTCAGCCTTTGTTTTCGCATCCTCGCCCACTGCATCGGATGCGAATGCAACTTTAACATTCGGAAGAAGCTCCGCAAGACGCTTTGCAACAGGTGCAAGTGACATTTCGGGAACAACTTTTCCCTTCGGCCTGCCCAGATGCGAGCAAAGGATAGTTTTTGCACCGTTTTCAACAAGATATTTAATCGTCGGCAGTGCGCCGAGAATCCTGCTTTCATCGCTGATATTAAGGTTTTCATCAAGGGGAACGTTGAAATCAACGCGAACGAGTACGCGCTTGCCCTTTACGGGAACATCGGTGACGGACAGTTTAGCCATTTTCAGCCTCCTGAGTGATTATTGTTGTTTCTTCGTGCGGAACAAAAGCCCCGCACGGACCGATTATGTGTTATTCCGTTTCAAATTATAACACTCAATTAAAAAAACTTCAACCGCAAAACATGCGGAAAAAGCATCTTGGAGGGCGAAATCGGGTTCAACACCGTGAATATGCCGTGAATGCGGCTGATTTTTCGACAAAAGATGAACTTATTTTTCTGACTTTGAAATTAATTCGTATGCAAGCCAAAACAAAGCTGCCGCGGGAAACCCCTGCGGCAGCTTTAACGCTTGTTTCAAAGATAAATCTGTGAACACAGCTTTATGTTTGTCACATTCGGCAAACATCAGGCTTCAACCGCAAAATCTGTTGACAGAATGCGGTTGAGCCACGGAAAGGTAAATACGTTCGAAGTATTTTTTTATTCGTTGTCGTTTGAAGCAACGAACTTGCCGAGAAGAGATGCAAGAGAAGTCGTTGCGGACTCAACGGGAGGAAGCTCGTAATCGGGTTCCTCACGGCGGCGGCGTTCTGCACGACGCTCATCGCGTTCACGGCGACGCTCTTCGCGTGCTGCTGCCTGCTCGCGGCGGGTCTGCTCTTCCTGCTGACGCTTTTCGTTGCGTTCTGCATTGCGCTCTGCGCGCTCACGCTCACGCTGTTCGCGCTCTTCGGCCATGATGCGCTCTGCTTCCTCGGGATTCTCTTCAATGAGAGCTTCCCTGCGGCTGAGGCTGATGCGACGCTTTGAAGTGTCAACTTCGACTACCTTGCAGCGCACACGGTCACCGACCGCGAGTTCATCCTCGACCTTTGCAACGCGCTTGATGCCAACCTGGGAAATGTGGATGAGACCGTCGATCGTGGGTTCAAGCGATACGAATGCGCCGAACGGAACAATGCGAACGACCTTGCCCTCGACGAATGAACCGACGGGGTATCTTTCGTCTGCGGTTGCCCAGGGCTTGGGCTGAAGCTCTTTGTAGCCGAGGGAAATCTTTTTGTTTTCCTTGTCGACTTCGCGGATGACAACTTCGATCTTCTGATTTACGGTGAAGAGCTCAGCGGGGGACTTGATTCTGCCCCAAGCGCACTGCGTAACATGCAGCAGGCCGTCAACGCCGCCGATGTCAACAAACACACCGAAATCAACGATCCTGCGGACCGTGCCCATGACCTTCATGCCGGGAGTGAGGCTGTCCCAAACTGCTTCCTTTGCGGCTTCTGCTTCGGCAAGGAGAACTGCCTTTGCGGAGCCGATGATGCGCCTGCGCTTTGCGTCAACCTCAAGCACTTTAATCTTCATGGGTTTGCCGACAAATTCTTTAAGGTCGGCAACGTATTTGGTGGAAACCTGAGAAGCGGGAACGAATGCGCTTGCACCGTTGGTGAGGGAAACGATGACGCCGCCCTTGATTGCTTCTTTGCAGGTACCTTCAAGAACCTTTCCTTCGGATTCGGCGCTGGCGGTGAATTCTTCCCACGCCTTCTGGCTCTCGACGTTTTTACGGGAGAGCAGTACATTGCCTTCGCCGTCATTTACTTTGAGAACTTCAACTTCGATGGGATCGCCCACTTTGTACTGGGATGCGGGGTCCAGATCGGGATCGTTGGAGAACTCGGAGCGAGGAATATATCCGTCGGACTTGTATCCGATGCTGACGCTGATTTCGCCGTCAACAATCTGAATGACGGTGCCCGTCAGAACCTGACCGCCGTGAATTCGGACGATGGTCTTGTTGATCGCCTCTTCGTCAAATACGGCATTTTCCTCGATGTTTGCTGCGTTTGCAGCTGCGTTTTCGGTTGCGGCTTCGCAATTTACATTAGCCTTATCCTGTTCGCTCATTGTGTTGATAACCTCCCTGATAATCGAATCCGGTGTCGATGCACCGGCAACTACACCTACCATTATATCATTATTTTTAAATATATCAAGAGAAATTTCGCATTCTTTTGCGGCATTGAGGGTATTTCTGCAATTTTTTTCACAAATTTTTCTGAGTTTTTGGGTATTGGAGCTGTGTTTGTCACCTAAAACAAGCATAACATCGCATTTCTTGCTTAATTCCTCTGCCTCCCGCTGCCGTTCGAAGGTTGTGCTGCATATGCTGTTGAACACGCGAATGCGGGGATATTCTCGTTCGATAACGCGCTGCATTGCAGCAAATGTTTCGGAATCAAACGTTGTTTGAACCACAAGGCAGCCGCTCCTGCCTTCAAGCTTTCGAAGCTCCTCCTCACCGCGGATAAAAATCGCCGAATTGCCGCAATGCCCGTTTATACCTATGGTTTCCGGATGTTCCGGATTGCCTACAATAAAAACCTGCTCACCGCGCTCGTACGCAGCCGAAACAATTCTGTGAATATTCGAAACAAAGGGGCATGTTGCATCTATGAAATTAATGCCTCTTGTTTCAAGCTCTTCATAAATCTTTTTCGGCACTCCGTGGGAGCGAATGATAACGTAATCTCCGCGCTGCGCTTCATCAAGCGACTCTATCGGCGCAATGCCGGCCTCGCGCAGCCGGTTCACAACATCCCGATTGTGTATCAGTTCGCCAAAGGTGAAAACCTTTGCCGCACTGCCGGATTCGGCAACCTTGGCCGCAGTCTGCTCCGTCAGTTCCACCGCACGGCGCACTCCAAAGCAAAACCCTGCATTTTTTGCAAGAATGATTTTCAATTTCGGTAATCTCCGATTTCTTTATTATTTCGGCTTTCAGTCCCTTGCGGTGCGTTTTTTGCCCTCTGTTTCGCCCCGCATGAGCAGGCTTAGTTTTTCCATTTCGTTCTGCATCCTGTTCGTTATTGCATCATTCAGCATTCGCCTGTCGCAATGCTCGGCAATTTCTCCCGGAAGAATGACGTCGCCGACATACAGAAGCGACCGTCCCGACCTGCTTTTTTTCGGATTGATATATATAGGAACGATCGGTGCGCCGGATTTTGCGGCAATAAACGCCGTGCCCTTTTCAAATTCATCCATGCCGTCCGTCGCCGAACGCCTGCCCTCCGGAAATATTCCGAATGCTTTGCCGTCACGCAGGAGCTTCAGCGACTGCCGAATGGATTTCATGTCCGCTGTTTTTCGATTTACCGGAAAAACGAAGAGTGACTTAAAAAAAACTCGCCCCACAGGGTTGTCGAAAAGCTCTTTTTTTGCCATGAAATGAATGATTCGCGGTGAACTGACTACCAAAAGCAGCGGATCGTACAACGCTCTGTGATTCGCAATAAAAATAACGCCGCCCTTAATCCTCAGGTTTTTCTTATTGCCGAATACTTTCGGTCTGTAAATCAGCCAGAGCAGCCATTTAAAAAATATGTATGCAATTATATAAAGCATTTTCAACCTCCGAAAAAAAGCTGCTCAGCATTATCCGATATGCGCCAGCACTGCCGCAACCGCACTTTCAACATTCATTTCGCTTGTGTCGATAACGACTGCATCATCCGCCGGGCGGAGCGGCGCAGCCTCCCGCGTTGAATCCCTCTCATCCCTGCGTTTTATTTCACAAAGAATGTCGTCAAAGTTCCTGCCGTTCAGCTTTCCCGCCGCCGCGTATTCAGCATAGCGGCGCGCTGCGCGAACTTCCGGCTCGGCAGTAACAAAAAACTTATGCGTTGCATCGGGCAGAACATAGGAACATATATCGCGCCCGTCCATAACGACATTGCGAACCCTTGCAAGCGCACGCTGCAATTCCACAAGCTTTTTGCGAACCTCCGGAATCGTGCTTATAACCGAGGCATAATGTGAAACTTCCTCCGTGCGGATGAGCCCTGAAACATCTTCCCCGTCCAGAAGAACATGCTGAACGCCGTCAACATACTCAATGGAAACATTTGTGCCGTCGAGCATCGGAACCACGCGGCGCGCGTCGGCAGGGTCAATCCCCATGCGCATTGCCTTGAGTCCGATAGCTCTGTACATTGCGCCCGTGTCAACATAAGTTATTGAAAGTCTTTTTGAAATTTCTTTTGCAATTGTGCTCTTCCCCGCGCCCGCAGGCCCGTCTATCGCAATGCTGATGTTTCCCGTATTTCCCGAATTTGCAAATTCACTTCGTTCCGCAGTCATATATTTTTCTCCGTTTTCAGTGTTTTTAAAGCAATGTTTTGCGTTGGATATGTTTAAAGAGCTTCCGCCGCCGCTCTGCCCGCCGCACAGCCGGTTGACCATGCAATCTGAAGATTGAATCCGCCCGTACAGGCATCAACATCGATGACTTCCCCTGCAAAATACAACCCGGGCACAATTCGCGACTCCATTGTTGACGGATTAATCTCTTTAATCAGCACACCGCCGCGCGTGATTATCGCTTCTTCAACGGGACGTGCCGCGCGCACCGTCAGCGGCAGGCATTTGAGGGTTCGAACAATTGCCCCCCGCTGTTCACGAGTCAGGTTATCCACCGTGATTTCGGCATCAACACCCGCAACATGCAAAACCGCATCGATAAGCCTTTGCGGAAGCAGATCGCACATTGCATTCTGCACCTGTTTATGCTTGTATTTTTCAAAATCCCGCAGAATGCGGAGATCAAGCTGCTCTGCTGTCAATCCGGGCTTAAGGTCAATTTCAAGCAATGCACCGTTGGGCGAATCCGCAAGATAGCTGCTTGCGCTGAGCACAAGCGGGCCCGAAACACCGAAATGAGTGAACAGCATCTCCCCGAGTTCTTCATAAACGGGCTTGCGCTTTTTTTGTTTCTTCTCGATTTTTGCCGTATTCTCCGCCGCAGAGCAGGCATATCCGCCTTTCTCGGCATTTCCGGATTCATTTGCGGAATATTTCCCTGGAAATGGCTCGCCGGATTTTGTTTTTTTACTCTTTTCGGGTGCATATGCGCGCAGAACAACATTTTTGAGCGAAAGCCCCATCAAATCGCCCGCCCATGCCTCGTTCGCAACAAGCGGTATGAGCGACGGCTTCGGTGCGGCAACGGTGTGACCGAGACTCTCTGCAAAGCCGTAGCCGTCCCCGGTTGAACCCGTTGAAGGATAGCTTGCACCGCCCGTTGCAATGATTACTTTATCGTAATATTTTTTCTGTCCGTTTTCAAAGCAGAGCCGAAACCCTCCGTCCTCCGTCTTTGAAACGCTTGATACCCGTGAATTAAGCACAATGTTCGCTCCGCATCTCACCGCATTGGTCTGCAATGCGCGAATAACATCGCTTGACTTATCGCTTTCGGGAAAATACCTTCCGCCGCGTTCAAGTTTCGTGCGAACGCCGCAGGAGTTTATCAGTTCAATTATGTCGTCGTTAAAAAATCCGTCAAACGCGCTGTAAAGGAACCTGCCGTTATGCGGCACGTTTTTCAGAAATGCATCGATATCGGCAGAATTGGTGATGTTGCACCTGCCCTTTCCCGTAAGAAAGAGTTTTTTGCCCGTTTTTTCGTTTCTGTCGATAATATCGACACTTGCGCCCCCTTTTGCCGCAAATGCGCCCGCAATAAGCCCTGCCGCGCCCGCTCCGATAACTCCGATTTTCATAATCCGCCCTCTTTATCCCGCATATTAAACCATGGGTTCACTTTTAAACCTGCAAAAAATTGCCGTTTAATAAGTTCTTTCCGCAAATGCCGCGATCTGCTCAAGCCGTTCGTAATCCGTTATATCGTACTTTAGCGGAGTCACGGCGATGAATCCGTCACGAACGAATTTTTCGTCCGTCGTGTCATGCTCGGCGCAGCTTGTCAGCTTGTTGCTCGGAGTTTTGTAGCCGATGCTTCCGTTTTCGTCCTTTATTTCGGTATAGGCAATCGGATATATCTGCTCTGCAAGATACCCGACCCGTATTCCGCGATATTCATTCGCAGGCAGATAGGGATAGTTCACATTCAAAAGCCTGTGGCTTTCCGTTAAGCAGCCAATGAACAGGTCAATATTGCTGCAAAAGTGAACCGCCGCATCATCAAAATAGTCCGTTCCGAGCGTATCTCTTGAAACCGCAACGGCGCGGTAACCGAGCATTGCCGCCTCCTCCGCAGCGGAAACGGTGCCGGAATACAGCACATCCGTGCCGAGGTTCGGAGCCTGATTGATTCCGGAAATCACAATATCCGGCTCAGCGGAAAGGTTGCCGAGTGCAACGCGCACACAATCCGCAGGTGTGCCGTCAACCCAAAATGCGGTTACGGGTTTCAATTCCCGTTCGGAGTTTTTTGCATCATCGTCAAATACCGTAACCTTTTCCGCATGCAGCAGTCTTCTCAAAGTCAACCCGTGCCCGACCGCACTCTGATTTTCCTTCGGTGCGCAAACGAACACATCATGCTCTTTGCGCAATTCCCGAACCAGCGCGGCAATGCCGGGCGCGGTATATCCGTCATCATTAACAACAAGAATATTCATACTTTTTATCTTTCACACATGTTTTCAGCCGAAGACGCATTATTTCTTCATTATATCTCTTAAGATATCGCGCAAATCCGGATCTACCGGCAAAGAGAATGTTTCCTCGCCGCTCTCCTCATCCTGATGAATCGTGAGCGGCGTCCCTTCACCGATATCGTACAGCTCACCTTCATCGTCCGCCTCCTCGGGGATATCCCTGCCTTCAATAGAATAAATGCTTCGCATCAGCGATGCCGCGCTGCTGTATTCTTCCGGAAATTCCGACTCGACCGATTTTGTGTGTTTGCCGTTCTCGTTCTTCATCGATTTTTCGGATTCTTCCGATGTTTTGATTTGCTCATCACAGTCATCCGCAGGATCTGCCGTTTCGGGTTTGTCTTCCGCTTCACCTTTCGCACCTGCGTGACTCTCCGGCTCTCCGTTTTCCGTTACGGAACAGACGGCCTGCTCTTTCGGTTCATCCGTTGTTTCGGGATTTGAATCTTCCGTTTCTTTAGGCAGTTCCGTGTTTTCCTGTCCGCAAACATCCGGCGCTTCCGAATCCGACACCGCTTCCGCATTATCGCAGGAGCAGCATGTTTTTTCGCGGCCGCACGGAGGCATTGCTTCCGCACCGCCGGTGCCCCTTATGCTCTCTGTGCCTTGCTTCGCTTCGTTCAAATCCATTTCGTTCGAATCCGCTGCGTCCGGATTTGTTTCGCTCAGTGAAGTTTCATCGGCATCATCCGCGCATTCACCGCTGTTCTCGGGCTCTGCCGCGGCGGGTGCGTATTTTTCCGCATATCGTGCTTCAACCGCCGTTTCGAAATTCAATTCGGCAAGGGATTCCATTATCTGCGCATATTTCCGTGCCTGTTCAAGCGCAAGCCTTGCCTTTTCGCTCAGTGAAAAGTTCAGCTCGTCCACCTGCGCCTGTTTTTCATCAACCGCAGCCTGTGCTTCGTCCATCATCGTTTCGGCATCGGCTTTTGCGCCTGCGATCAACTCCGTTGCCTCGTCAAGGGCGGTGTCCGTAACCTGCTGTGCATCCTTCTGTGCGGCATCGCGAATGCCGGCGGCATCCCGTTTTGCATCCGCAATCAGCTGAGCCGCTTCTTTTTTTGCGCTTTCAAGTGCCGCCTGCGCTTTGTTCAGAATATCCGTTCTGCGCTGCTTCGCTTCGGCATCGATTCTGTCCGCATTTGCATTTGCTTCTTTTAATATGCGTTCACGCGTGTTATGCGCTTCGGTAAGAGCGTTCACAATTGCTTCCTGACGCAGCCTGAAATCGTCCAAGCGGCGTTTGGCGTTGCTCAAATCGAGCTGTGCGCCGTTCAATTCGTTCCTGAACCTGTCGCGTTCGCCGACGGTTTTTGCAAGCTCGCTTTTAACGTTTTCAATTTCAACACCCGCCGCCGCAAGCTGTGCGCGCAGCGCATCGTTTTCCTGCGCAAGTTGGGTGAGCTGCTGCTCCATCGCCTTTGTTTTTTTGCTCATCATTGTGTAGCCCTCCGTTATTATTTTTATCCCCCGTTCGCTTCCGAACGGAAAAACCGGCACAACTCAGCTGAAAAGTCCTTAGAATCCTTTCAAATGAATGAAGTCTGCCCGTTTGAATCCTGCGGCGGAGCATAGCCCATGTGCGAATACCCCGCCGGAAGCAATACCCGCCCGCGCGGCGTACGCGCAATGAAACCGAGCCTCAGCAGATACGGTTCGTAAACATCTTCAATCGTGGAAGCATCTTCGCCGGTTGCCGCCGCAATTGTATCCAGTCCGACAGGCCTTCCGCCGAATTTCACAATCATTGCCGTCAGCATGTTCCTGTCAACGGCGTCAAGCCCGAGTTCGTCTATCGCAAGCATATCAAGCCCGTTTTTTGCCGTTTCAAGGTCAATAATACCGTTTGCGCGAACCTGTGCAAAGTCGCGGACACGCCGCAAAAGCCTGTTTGCGATTCGCGGAGTTCCTCTTGAACGCGATGCAATTTCAAGTGCGCCGTCCTCCGTTATTTCAATATCGAGTATGCCCGCGCTGCGAACAACGATTTCTTTCAAATCCTCAGGCGTGTAAAGCTCAAGCTGTTCCTTTATTCCGAATCTGTCGCGAAGCGGCGCGGTCAAAAGCCCCATTCGCGTTGTTGCACCCACAAGGGTGAATTTCGGCAGTTCAAGCCGCAGCGACCTGGCGGAGGGTCCCTTGCCGATAATTATGTCGTATGCAAAATCCTCCATTGCGGGGTAAAGAATCTCCTCAACGTTTGCATTCAATCGGTGAATCTCGTCAATAAAAAGCACATCGCCTTCGGCAAGGTTTGAAAGCAATGCCGCAAGATCCCCCGCATGAGTTATTGCGGGGCCGCTCGTGATGCGCAGATTGCCGCCCATCTCGTTTGCAATTATTGCCGCAAGCGTCGTTTTTCCAAGACCCGGCGGGCCGTAAAGCAGGGTGTGATCCAACGCCTCTCCGCGCAGTTTTGCGGCATGGATATAAACTCCGATATGTTCCTTAACATTGCCCTGCCCGATGTATTCCGCAAGAAAACGCGGGCGCAGACTGAATTCGCAGTTTTCATCCTCCGCAAGCATTGATGAAGTTATGAGCCTGTCGTCATCCATTTAAATCCCGTCACTCCGTTAAATCCGACTTCCGCAAAAGCATCCGTCAAATCTTTTTGTGTTCCGCAGCGGACCCGCTTTTTCGGTGAATCTTCCGCTTCGGCGTGAAAAATTTATTTAGTCGTTGCACGCAATGCCTGCATTATCATATCCTCAACGCGATCGCAATCCGGGACGGATGCCACCGCCCTGCCCGCACTTGCACCGTCATAACCGAGCGCAACCAACGCTGCAACCGCTTCGGCACGCATTCCGTTATCCTGCGCCGTGTTTGCGGCACCCCCTGCGGAAGCAGCCGCCGTTTCCGCCGCATCGACCTTTTCTTTCAGTTCAAGAATCACACGCGCCGCCGTTTTTTTGCCCATGCCTGCAACTCCGTCAAAAGCAGCCGTGTTATCGGTCAGCACCGCAAGCGCAACATCCGACGGAGTCAGCACCGACAGCACCGCAAGTGCAACCTTCGGACCGATTCGCGAAACGCTTATGAGCTTTCGGAACATTGCCCGTTCCTCTGCATCAAAAAAACCGTACAGCGCGACGCTGTCCTGAGAAAGATGAAAATGCACAAACAGCTTTGCGGTTTTGCCCTCGCACAGTCTTTTCAGCGTCATTTTGCTGCAAACAAGCTCATACCCGACACCCGCCGCCTCGATAACGACTCTGTCGGCATAAATTTCTTCTACATTGCCCTTTATATGTGCGTACATATTTTTGCTCCCTGCAAAAAACGTCAGTTATTTGATGCGGAATTGTTCAACCATCGGTCCGAGCGCGTTCGCATGGCAGAGTGCCGCGCCGAGCGCATCGGCGGCATCATCGGGCTTCGGTATCTTTTGCAGTTTTAAAAGAAGCTTGACCATTGTCTGCATTTGCAGCTTGTCCGCATGACCGTCCCCGGTGACGCTTTGCTTAATCTGCATCGGGGTATATTCATAGAGCGGGAGTCCCGCCTGCTGGGTGGCCGTTATTGCAACGCCCCTTGCCGCCGCAACCTGCAATGCCGTTGTTGTGTTGCGATAGAAAAAAAGCTCCTCAAACGCAACATGATCGGGGCGATAACGTTCAAGCAGGAGTTTTGTGCCCGCATAGAGCCGCTCCAACCTCTCGGGAAAGGTCATTTTCGGAGTTGTTTCAACAACCCCGTAATCAATAACGCGAATCTTGCCGCGTTCGGCTTCAACCGCACCGTAACCGAGTATCGCATACCCGGGATCAATGCCCAAAATAATCATTAACCGTCACCCGAAATATCTGTTGTTCCCGAGGAAACCGTTTATATAAGCCCTCTTTCCGCACAGTACTGCCTTTCCATTATAATAATACCACTTTTCCGCAAAAACCACAATACCCGCATGTGCGGAAATACGCACGGGTGAAACAAATCCGCTGTTTACTTCCCGTTCTTTCGGGAGTATAATTATTTCTGCCGAAACAGGCATGGGGTTTATGTCCCGTTTCCGAAACGGATTTTCTGTTTCCGACAGATATTAT
>OMNT01003427.1_pt1 | contig 11522 bp, 8 predicted proteins | sample 1672551 | NCBI WGS metagenome assembly OMNT01 (sample SAMEA3136698, study PRJEB25190) | human gut metagenome
CCCGATAAAATCTGATCTTTTTATGTTTTTAAAAATCCTTCATGAAACAACCCTGAACGAATATATTTTGGAAATCATTTCACAATTAAATAATCTACCCATTCTAATCCATGCACTTTATTTCCACAGATAAACGTATGTATGATATAATTTGAGTTAGTACGTTAAATGATATTGTTGAAATTATAAACGATTACAGTGGAGGTGATTCAGATGGCAGTAAAGGCTAATCACGATATTTCTTCAGGTTTAGATACGGCTTTTATTAATTCAGCAATCAACTCAAATTTGGCATATAGGCCTGAGTTTGTTTCTAATGACTACACGCAGGGGAAAAAAGTATCTGTTGCAATTGAGCGAGAGCTTCGCCATTGTGATGCTTTTTATATTAGCGTGGCATTTATTACCGAAGGTGGACTGGCACCGTTAAAGCAGGTACTTGCTGAATTACGCGATAAAGGTATACCGGGAAAGATATTAACGACAAGTTATCTGACATTTACAGAACCGAAAGCATTAAAAACTTTAGCGGATCTATCGAATGTTGAAGTGCGAGTATATGATTCTACAGATGAAGGTGCATCTGGGTTTCATACGAAAGGATATATTTTTAAAGAAGAAGAGATTTACCGTTTTATCGTAGGAAGTTCTAATATGACAGCGTCTGCATTTTCAGTGAATAAAGAGTGGAATACGAAACTTGTTTCAACTTCTGATGGTGAACTACTGAAGCAAATGATGACGGAATTTAATGCTCTTTGGAATAGTAAACATACACTTGCAGTAAAAGACTTCATTGAGGATTATGAAGTAAGATATAGACTTATAAAAGAACAGAAGAAAAATGCTGCTAAAGAGCAAATGGTTGATCTTCAAGCATATAAGTTACAGCCGAATAAAATGCAGGCACGATTTGTAAGCAATTTTCGTAAATTATTAGAGAGCAATGAACACAGAGGACTTTTAGTCAGTTCATGTGGTAGCGGAAAAACCTATGCATCTGCCTTTGCACTTAGAGAAACAAAACAGAAAAAAGTGTTGTTTTTGGTGCATAGAGAACAAATTGCAAAACAAGCTTTGAAGAGTTATAAGCGTGTGTTTGGTAGTAATAGAACTTACGGATTATTATCTGGTACAGAAAAGAGTTTTGCACAGGATTATATTTTTTCTACGATGCAAACAATGGCTAAAGATGAGATTATGCAGAAATTTTCACCGGACCATTTTGATACAATCGTAGTCGATGAAGTGCATAGGGCCGGTGCAAATAGTTATCAGAAAATCATGAGTTATTTCAAGCCTAATTTTTATCTGGGCATGACCGCATCTCCTGAACGTATGGACGGATTTGATATATTTGCATTGTTTGATCATAATATTGCATATGAAATTCGACTCCAACAAGCATTAGAGCAGAATCTTTTATGTCCTTTCCATTATTATGGAATTACCGATCTGATTATTGATGGCGAGACGATTAATGAAAAAGAGGACTTTAATCAATTAACCTGTTCTGCAAGAGTAGATCATATCTTAAAGCAAGCAAATTATTATGGTTATAATGGAGATCGTGTAAAAGGTTTGATTTTCGTAAGCCGCAAGGATGAGGGAAAAGAATTGTCCAGACTTTTTAATGAACGTGGATTGCGTACATTATTTTTGTCTGGAGATGATTCTCAGGAAAAACGTGAGAGTGCTATTGAACGTTTGGAGCAGGATGACTATGAGGGCGGATTAGATTACATTTTTTCTGTAGATATTATGAATGAGGGTATTGATGCACCACGTGTAAACCAAGTAATTATGCTTCGTCCGACACAGTCACCGGTAATATTTGTTCAGCAGTTGGGGCGTGGACTTAGAAAAGCTGATAATAAAGAATATGTTGTAATATTGGATTTCATTGGTAATTACACGAATAATTTTATGATTCCAATTGCTTTGTCGGGTGACCGCAGTTACAATAAAGATTCCATTCGTAGATATGTATCAGAAGGTACACGTGTGATTCCTGGAGAATCTACAATTCATTTTGACGCGATTTCCAGAGAACGCATCTACCATTCTATAGATCAGGCAAGAACCAATGATGTAAAATTACTTAGAGAATCTTTCGATAATTTGAGATATCGTTTGGGAAGAATCCCGACCGTTTTGGATTTTAAGGAGTATGGTTCTATTGATGTGCGTAAATATTTTGAGAAGTTTGGATCTTATTATGCGTTCTTAAAGAAATACTATTCAGATGACTATACTGTTACCTTAAATACGCAAGAAGAGGTAATTATTGAATTCCTTTCTAAGAAAGTTACAAATATGAAGAGGATTCACGAATTATTAGTACTGAAACATTTGATTAATCAAAATCAGAGAATTCTTGCATATATGGAAAAATTGTTGCCTGAACAGTATAAAGCGACTTATTCCAAGATAGTAGAGGAATCCGTTATACGTAATTTGACAAACGAATTTGCGAAAGAAGAGGAACGAAAAAAATATGCTTCTTGTGTATTAATTAAAAAAGTCGATGAAGGATATGAATTGCATCCGGAATTCAAGGCATTGCTGATACGTGATTCTGAATTTTCAAAAATGGTCAAGGAACTTATAGAATATGGTATAGAGACTATTGAAGAAAGATATGCACAACCGTATAAAGATACGAACTTTCAGTTGTATCAAAAGTATACTTATGAAGACGTGTGTAGATTACTGAACTGGAAAAAGAATTTGAATGCGCAAAATATTGGCGGATATTTTTATGATACTGCTACGAAAACGCTTCCAGTCTTTATTAACTATGATAAGACAGAAGATGCGATTGCATATGAAGATCGTTTTGTTTCACCGCAGAACTTAATAGCATTATCCAAACATCCAAGAAAAGTAGATTCCAGTGATGCAGATCATTTTTATAAGAGAACTGTAGAGGATCGAGACAATAGAATTTTTCTTTTTGTTCGTAAAAACAAGAATGATAAAGAAGCAAAAGAATTCTACTTTTTAGGCGAAATCTATGCAAAGGGATCTCCAATCCCTATTAAAATGGAAAAAACAAAGGACGATGCATTTGAAATCAATTATACTTTGGATGTACCGGTTCGAGATGATATTTATGAATATATGACAAGTTAGGAGTTTATTTATGAAAACAATACATGTTGTAGCAGCAGTTATTTGCGATTCTTTTAATGAAAAATCAAAGATATTTGCAACAGCTCGAGGCTACGGAGATCTAAAAGGTGGCTGGGAGTTTCCGGGTGGAAAGGTTGAGGCCGGAGAAACACCGCAGGAAGCATTAAAGCGAGAAATCATGGAGGAACTGGATACAGAGATTTCTGTTGGTGAGCTTATTGATACTATCGAATACGACTATCCAACATTCCATCTTTCTATGGATTGTTTCTGGTGTGAAATTGTAAAGGGTGATCTTGTTCTTAAGGAACATGAGGCAGCGCGATGGCTGAATAAGAAGTCGATTGATGATGTGGAATGGCTGCCGGCGGATGTTACCTTGATTGAGAAAGTTAGAGAAAAATTATAAGTGAGTTTATTAAATGTAGAGTGTAATCCATGAAGAATATGAATATCAAGTTTAATAATTTTATAACTAATGTTTCATTAGACAGATCCAGAATAATTGTTGATTTCAAAGGAGATAAATTTGATGATTTAAAGGTAAAGTTATCAAATAGAATCACTGACTTTGCCATTTATGTGTTATGGAATTTCAGTAAGTTGAAATATACAAAGCTATTTATTATTTTTGTTTTGACTATTTCAACCAGGTTGTGCAGGCTTGTTCTTATTACGCATTCATGAGATGATTCTCGTGGATAGAATAACACGAATCAGGCAATTGAACGAATGGCATGAAGTTATGTTAGAAATGTTGTCAGAGGTATTATCTTAGAATACGCTAAGATGAATAAATATTGCTTATTGTGGATTAACAGCGTAGCTGTAGTGTTATTTAAAGGCTTCAAAATTTCTATGCTACTTACGAACAATGTACTAAGAAGGAATGATATAAAATGTTAGATAAAAAAGAGAATATGAATCTTGAAACATATGGAGGCTATATAGCAAAAGTGATTTTTAACAATGGACAGAGTATAGAGATTAATAAAAATGATATTGTCATTTTTGTTGGTCCGAATAATGTTGGAAAAAGTCAAGCATTAAAAGATCTCTATGCTTTATGTAAAAAAAAGGAAGCACCAATAGTGGTAGGTGATATAGAAATTGTTAAATATGACACTAAACCAGATAAATTATTGAAAACAATGTCAGTTATTACTGATCATGGGACATATCAAAAATATTCTGGGTTTGGTTATGATTTGGGGTCATATGATATAGATAGATATAAAAGTGATAAGTATTATGGCGAATTAAGGTCAGTATTTGTTGCATACTTGAATACTCTAAATAGGTTGAAAATTAGTAATCCTGCCGATTTAATATCACGCAAGGCAGCAAAAACTCATCCTATTCATTATGTTGCCTTTGAACAAAAGTATAGACAATGGATTTCTGCAAATTTTAAAAAAGCTTTTGGGGAAGAACTAATACCATTTACACAAAATGGAAATAATATTCCCTTATGTATAGGCAAACAAGTAAAGTTTAATGATGAAGAATTTAGTGATGAACAGACAAGGCAAGAAGCGTATGAAAAGGTGCTGGAGACTTATAAACAAGTACAGGATCAAGGAGATGGAATTAAAAGTTTTACAGGTATATTACTATATTTGATGCTGGATTATTATTCTATATTTTTAATTGACGAACCAGAATCTTTTTTACATCCCCCGCAGGCGAATATTATGGGACGTATTATTGGAGAAACGTTAAGTGATAATCAGCAAGCTTTTATATCTACTCATAGTGAAGAAATTATTAAAGGTTTACTTGAGGTATGTCCTGAAAGAGTTAAAGTTATAAGAATTACTCGGGTAAAGGATAATAATTCATTTTCTATTTTAGAAAACAAAAAATTTAGTGAAATATGGAAAGATCCTTTATTAAAATATTCTAATATTATGGCGAGTCTATTTCACAAGGAAGTTATATTATGTGAAAGTGATTCCGACTGCAGAATGTATTCTATCATAGAAAATTATCTAAAAGGAGAAAAAGGAAAATATTCAGGAACTCTTTTTATTCATTGTAGTGGTAAACACCGTATGGCAAGAATAGTAAACGCATTAAAAGCACTTAATATTCAAGTTAAATTGATACCTGATATAGATGTATTGAATGATGTGAATATATTTAAAGGGATTGTTAATGCATTTGGAATAGAATGGAAGATGGTAGAAAAAAGTTATAATACAATTAATGCAAATTTACATAGTCGAAAAGAAAAAATAGTCAGAACTGATTTTAAGAATACAGTTTTGGAGATATTAGATAATTCAGATACAACGACATTATCTAATAAGGAAATTAAGGATATAACTGTATCACTAAAGATAGAATCAAAGTGGGAAACACTTAAAAAAAGTGGAATAAGTGCTTTGCCAAGCGGGGATGCAACGCAGGCTTTTGATGAATTAAATGAGATATTAAAACAAGCAGGAATATTCATTGTACCTGTAGGTGAATTGGAATGTTTTGTTAAGCAAGTTGGAGGACATGGACCAGATTGGACCAATAAAGTCCTGGAAAAATATCCTGATTTAAGTGATAGAGTATACGATGAAATTAAAAATTTTATTAAAATAGTATGTAATTTATAATAAAAAGTATATATGAACGGAAAATTTATAGCTTCAAATTGATTGTTCCGGGACTTTCTGAGCCACCATTCCGGAGAATGAGAGCGTAAATCCTCAAACATGGGTAATGGGTATCAAAAATTCCCACATTTTAGCGGGGATTGAGCAGATTTTACAGAATGGATATGCACATTGAAAATCAAGATTTTTTGTATCGGCTTTGGCATTCTTTGGGACTCTGGGTGACCATGGAAGGAGATCATCAATAAATCTGAGATCTTTGTCGTCCATGTGTCGAGGACTCTTAGTAAGCAACAGATTGAAATATTCAATCATTACAAAGTTCTTTCGGCCAATTGTAAAAGGACGGATTGCTTGTTCTGCATAGTTGTTATCCATCGGGATATGTCTATCAGATAAAAATACACGAAGATACTCTTCCTGATTTATGCTGTAAGCAAGTGCCTTTCCGCTTGTGCTGTTATGAGTTGCCTGTGAGTACTTCTGTTTTGCCCATGCGAAATAAGCATCCACTTTTTCTGAAAGAACAAGCTGATGCTGCTTTTTGCGGTCTGTAACAGAGCGGAAGGTATTGTCGATGTGCAGAAGCTCCGTAATCATGCTGTATGCTTCCTGAGCAATTGTCCCTTTGGCAGTGTCCTGACTGACAGACTTTATGAATTCTGCAAAAGGTCTTTTTGCATGGATTTTATTCGAGTACTTGGATAAGGAGTGATTATCTTAGAAATATGGAAAAATGAACAGGTACTGATTATTGAGGATTAACTCGCATCCGATACTGTGATGATTTTGTCTGGTGTTTTCAGAACCGGTATGAAGCAGAAATATTTAAGCAGAGATTGGAAGAACGCTTTGTTAAATATAGGCTGGAACTAGCAGAAGAAAAGATGAAGATATTGGAATTCGGGAGTTTTGCCAAGCAGAACAGAAAAGCAAGAGGATAAGGGAAAACCCAGATACCTTTGACTCTCTTGGTCTCATGTTTTATTGCGGAATAGATGGAAAGAGGGGATTTTCTATTGTAGGGTAAAGACCAGTAAGAAGAAATTCCGAAGTAAAATCAAGGCAATGAAAGAATGGATAAAGAGAAACAGAATGATGCCATTGGAAGTGATATTTGATACAGTAAATGCAAAGCTGCGAGGATACTACCAGTAGTATGGAGTAACTGATGATATGAGAGAAGTGAAAAATTTCCTTGCATAGACAAAATAGTTACTGTATAAATGGCTAAATCGGAGAAGCTAGAAGAGGAGTTATATGATAAGTACTTCCTATAATGGAGTACCCCGAATATTCCCATTATTGGAACCAAGGATTAAGGCGAGTTTGCTTTATAGATAAGATATGAAATATGAAGTGAAAAGCCGTATACGTTAATAGCGCATGTACGGTTTTGTGTAGGGATATGGGAAACAATCCTCATAGCTACTAGAGATTGGCTATTGAGGAGTAACCTTAGATTTGAGGTTCTGCTTCTGTACCCAGTGTTTAAAATTGAGAGAAAGGAAATGTGATGATTTGTGTAATTTACATTTGACAAAGTGAATATTCTTGTGCGGTAACACCGCAAGTCCGGCAGATGGGAAAACGTCTGTCCGGGCTAGCGGGAACCGCTTATGCGAGTTTACTCGCGTAATGTTTTGTCTAAGCCATAAACCTCACGCATTGAGATGTCATGTTCGGCATCAATACTTGTGATGTTGATGCGATAGCTGTCATGGGCAATGCGGTCAATGATTGCATCTGCCAGAGGACTATCATCACCACCCAGTTGGTCGTACCATTCCTCGAACTCATACTGGGAGCAGAAAATCGTTGAAGATTTCTTGCGTCTCCGATGGAGTAGTTCGAAGATATCTCTTTGTTCAGATTCCGTTGGTTTCAATAGAAGCCATTCGTCCAAAATCAGGACAACGGGATTGGTATACTTAGCCATCACCTTTTTGTAGTTGCCATCTGTCCGTGCTACCTCCAGATCAATAAGCAGATCAGGCATCCATTTATTGGATCTGACTTGCTTTGCAGAAGGAAAAAACATTTTTGCAAGAACAGCATCTGTATCGCTTTTATCGAGCGGCCAGGAAATATTTAATTCCTTTGCACGCTTCAAAACGCGATTAACCGTTTTCTTGGAGACATTGCAGCTGTCGGCAATGCTCTGCTGACTGAGTCCCAGCCTTTTTAGCCTGAGAATCTCTCGATACTTGGTCATGGTCATGACCTCCTTTGAATGAATTTACACCAGCTGGTGCATGATTACATTCTAAAGGATTTATGATAAAGGTTTCCTTTACCGGAATGGTGGTTTCCTAAAAAGGTTCTTCCGCAATTATCCGTTATTATTGTTATATCCCATGTACCTCAACTTTGCTTCAAGCAACTGCCTGCCATATCTTCCATACATTGTGCGTTTTATCATTTTTAATCTGCTATTAGTTCCTTCCACAAATCCATTACTGTAATCATATGCTACAGCATTTTCAACTGCATCTATATCTCTTTTTAATCCCTCAGCAAAACTTCTTAAGGGTTTAAGAAGACTTTTACTATATTTTTCAACAAATAAATAGAGCATTGGCACATTATGATTTTTAAAAATATTTCTAAACTCTCTTATGTAGCATTGAAGTTCCCCAATATTTGAATACTTTTCATAAATATATTCCTTATGATTATCTGAAAGTTCAGTATTCATCCACATATACCTAAACACACCTTCTCGTGTAATATAATCTTTATCTTTTCCCTTACTGCCGGTTTTGTATTTTAAACACTCCGTCATTGTTCTGACATATGGTTGTGGTTCAAAACATTTATTTTCTTTTTGCTCTATTTTGCACAAATAATCAAAAGCATTGCTTTTGAATCCAGAATATCCTTTTTCGTATATTGCTTTTACAGTTTTGCTTTTACTCCATCCTTCTTTAAGACAATCTATAATAAAATCATGAAATGAATCAAGTTTGCTTTGATGAATTCCATACATACTTAATTCTTTTGGATCACCTTTACGATATTTTGCAATTGTGTTGCGACCTATTCCCATACGTTTGGCAATTTCACGGCAACTACAGCCTTCTTTTAAAAAATTTTGTATTTGACAGATCATTTGATAACGTTTTTCTGAAAAAGCAACATAATTATCCACATCAGATGCGATTTTTTTTACAATGTTCTTCTGCATCGATAGATGTATCATTGTGTGGGATACTTATTGTTGCAGGGATTTCTTGATTCAGAGCTTTTTTTATTGTTTCCAGTAGGTTCTGATGTAAATGAAATCGGTCTGCTACCTGCATTGCATCGGGTAATTCTTCTGCTATTACTTTCGCATATGCACTTGCCCTATCTCTTGTAACCACTTTAACATTTTTATTATTCTTAAGCCATTCCCGCAATGTATCCCCATTTCTTCCATTCAACAATGTTATAGGCTCGTGCGTTTTTTCATTTACTATGATAGTCCCATATGTATGACGCTTTTTATATGCAAAATCATCCACACCTATTACATCACTAACTTCCGGTTGGGGAAGAGATTCATATCTTTTTAAAAGTAATCGTATTACGATATCACCACTAGTTTTTATCCCTAATGTGCGGCAGACACGGGCACAGCCTTCACAACTGGTTTCAAGAGCCAATGTACAGATAAAATCTGCACATCTTTCTGTCATACGACTATAATTATTAAGGAATCCATCAAAAGTCTAAGCAATGGAAACAACCCCACATTCGTCATTCAAACATGCATACTCATGTGAACAAATTTCAGGTTGAACACTTTTTCCCAAAATGGGTAAATCCTGTACTTTACGAGTATATGTTCCATGATATTTTTATGTTATACGATTACACTTTGGACATTTACAGCTGCTTGAAGTTGATTTCATCTGAATTATAATTTTATCACTTTGCTGATCAATATCTGTTATCATCAAATCCTTTTCCGGGTAAAATTTATATAAGCATAATGTATTATTAGACTTTGCCATAAATAATTCTCCTCATACATCCTAATACAAACATTATACTATATATCTGATCATACTAAAAGAGCCAAAACGGATAATTGCGGAAGAACCTGCCGCACAAGAATATTCAATTTACTCATTTATAATCAGAAATCAATTTTTCTACTGTTGTTTTATTCGCCCAAAAAGTCCTCTTAGTAATATACCTTCCATTTGTAAATTCAAATGTATCCTCTGAATTGACGGCTTTAGGTCTTATATGGAAATCCTTCCCGTCACCCATTTTTATGAACTCATTTTCATCACCATCTTCAAAAGCCTTTATCGTACTCTCATATACTTCCTTCGCACTTGCATCATACTCTTCAAACGTAAATTCAGGAAGATAAAAAATATCATTTACAATTCTTTTTCCTTCCTTTACATCCTCTCTCCAATCAATTACAAATACAGGAAACTTCCTATGAATCTCTTTACAAAATAATGAATCTCTATACTCTAAATACTCTTCTTCCTCTCCTTTCTTATATAATTCTGAAAAAGTTGTATTTGGAAAGGGATATGCTTCCCTAGGTTTTCCATCTGTATAGGCTATAACTCTAAAATATGGAATATTGATTCCTTTTTCATTTAAATAATCAACTATTATTTTTCTTGTCTTATACTTTGAATCCACCTTATTATTTAAACAAGCTTTTAATTCATCTTTTAACTCTTTACTCACCAAAGATTTTTCTTGATATTTTTCTGAATTCTTTTGATATTTTTTTAAGTTTTCTTGATATTTTTCAAATAAACTGTCTTGCTTAAAAGTTTTATCACTTACATTCCTTTCCATATTTCTAAAAATTTTTAAAAATTCTCCAAAAGCAAGAATCAATGAATCATCATCCAACGGTTCTTTATTTGATATTAATATAAAACTTTCAAAATAATTCTTTCCATATTTTAGGTATGGTTCATCAATTGCATCCCCATAAAAACTTTCTCTTTCCTTTTTTTCTGATTTCCACCATTCTTCGATTACCACAACCTTTTCTATCTCATCAATAATATCCGTATTTTTGTCAATTTTTTCATTAGCTTCTTTTATATATTTAAGCAAATCTTTTTTCTGTAAATTCTTACTTGTACCAGGTTTAAATTGTGTAATTAAATATTTTTTTACAAAATCCAACAAGGAAAAAGCTGTATGTATAGATTCTTCTTCTCCAGATTTACAAATTTTCATACTTTTACGCTTCAATTTTTCATTAAGCTCATTAACATCCTTTGAATCAGCTATAATATCACTTTCAACTATAGGTATTTGTGTATTTAAACCATATGTAATCGGCTTCAAAAAATCTTCTTCTCCATCGATGAAAATAACCTTCACTTTTGTTCGTTTCAAAACCTCTTCTATATAATTTACAGAATATTTCTTCAACTTATTTATACTATTCTTTTCTTCCGTGAAATCTCCTTCCTTTATATTTTCAATATCTTCTTCTATCTCCTTCATCCCTTCAAAAAAATTCGTTATTGTTTGTGCCCCATTAATAACACTTATTTCTTGAGGATTCAATTTTATAGTTGTTCCACTAAAATCTATATTTGCTTTTCCATAATAAAAGACGGTCACGCCATTATGATAAAACCAAAAATTTTCAGGTAAATACTCTGTATAATCTTCTTCAAGTCCAATTATTTCCTTTATTTTCTCTATACTATTTCCACTATTTCTTTTTTTCCATTCTTCATATATACCTGTTTTAATATATTTTTTAAATTTAATCCGAATTTGATTTCCTATTTTATT
>OMNT01003429.1_pt1 | contig 11514 bp, 10 predicted proteins | sample 1672551 | NCBI WGS metagenome assembly OMNT01 (sample SAMEA3136698, study PRJEB25190) | human gut metagenome
CTTCTTCGTTTTCATTCGCGCCATGCCTACGCCCTTGCGCTTGCGGGGCATGGTCTCCAGGGGCTGCACATCCCGCCAGCCGTTTTGCAGCACGACGCGCCCGTTCGTGCGGAATTGGTGCTCGCCGACCCCGGTGATGACCTTCGTCGCGTCGTACTCGCACGCGGGATAGAACGCCGTCAGCATCCGCCGGACGACCATATCGTACAGCTGCCGTTCATCTTCGGGCAGGCTGTCCAGATTGATTCGCTTCGGCGTGGGCAGAATCGCGTGGTGGTCGGTGACCTTCGTTTCGTCAATCGTGCGCTTGCTGACGGGCAGCTTCCCATCCGGCAGCGCGCCCGGCACAAGCGCCTGATAGCTTTCCGGCAGCACCTTCATCGTCTGCACAACGCGCGGAATCATGTCCGGCGGCAGATAGCGGCTGTCCGTGCGCGGGTAGGTGAGGGCTTTGTGCGTTTCGTAGAGGGACTGGGCGAGCTTGAGCGTCTTGTCGGCGGTGAAGCCGAGCAGGCGGTTCGCGTCGCGCTGGAGGCTGGTCAGGTCGTAGAGCTGGGGCGGCAGGTCGCGGCGGCGGGTGGTTTCGGCGCTTATCACTGTGGCGGATTGATTCTTGATTTGCGCGGCAAGTGCTTTCGCGTCGTCGATTTTGGGGATGTGCGTGTCCGGCTCCAAGCCTTCGCGGAAGTACATGCCGCGGTAGTCGCCGAAATCCGCCGTGACGGTCGCGTATTCCTCCGGCTTGAAGTCCTCAATTTCCTTCCGCCGCTTGACCAGAATCGCAAGCGTCGGGGTCTGCACGCGCCCAACGGACAGCAGCGCGTCATAGCGCAGGGTAAAAGCGCGGCTGGCGTTCATGCCCACAAGCCAATCCGCCTGCGAACGGCACTGCGCGCTGCGGTACAAGCCGTCGTAGTCACTGCCGCTGCGGATGGCGCGGAAGCCTTCCTGAATCGCCTCGTCCGTCATGGAGGAAATCCACAGGCGGTCGAAAGGCTTCTTGCAGCCCGCTTTTTCGTAGATGTAGCGGAAAATCAGCTCCCCCTCGCGCCCCGCGTCGGTTGCGCAGATGAGCCGGTCGGTTTCCGGCGCGTTGATGAGATTGCGGACGACGGCAAACTGATCGCGGCTGCTGGCAATGACTTTCAAGGGGATTTCGGCGGGCAGAATCGGCAGCGTATCAAACGACCAGCGCTTGTACTTTTCATCGAGCTCGTCCGGCTCAACCAGCGTCACCAGATGCCCGACCGCCCACGTCACGACCCAGTCGCCGCCCGTCAGGCAGCCGCGCCCGCTGCTCTGGCAGCCAAGCACGCGGGCAATATCGCGCCCCACGCTCGGCTTTTCCGCAATGACTACTGTACGCCCCATAGGTGAGAATCCTCCTGATGATGTATATCCGTGCCTTTTTTATGCAGAAATCCGCATGAACAAATTCCATTATACCATATTTGACGGCTTGAAGCAAGCATGGTATAATAGGAGGGAAACCTGTCGGAAGATGGTACGGAGGTCGGCTTGCATGGCAATGTTTTCCTTTGACGAGCAGGCGGCGCTGTTTGACGTAACGCCGCTGCCCAACCAGTTCATCCTTAATTATCTGCCCGAAGCGTCGGGGGACGCGGTGCGCGTGTACCTCTTCGGCTTGGTGGCGTGCTATCATCACGAGGCCATCAGCGATTTGCAGCAAATGGCGCGGGAGCTGAACATGACGGAGGATGATATTCGCGCGGCGTACCGCTACTGGGAGCGCAAGGGGCTGGTGCAGCGCGTGGCGGATAATCCGCCGCAGTACCGCTATCAGAACATCTATCAGGTGATGATGACGGGCGCACAGGCGCAGATTGACCCCGCGTACGAGCAATTCGCGGAAGCCATCTACGGCGTGTTCGACAACGACCGCCGGCTGCATGGCAAGGACGTCAGCCAATGCTATGAGTGGGTGGAGCAGATGCACCTGCCGCCGGACGTGGTGATTGCCATGATGCGCCACATGGTGCAGAAGCACGGCAAGAACGTGAGCATGAAGAAAGCCGAGCAGATGGCCATGCGGCTGGCGGACGAAAAGGTGCAGACGGTGGAGGAGGCGCAGGAGATTTTCCGGCGCGACCAGACCGTTTGGAGCGGCAGCAAGAAGGTGCTGGAGAAGCTGGGCCTGCGCCGCTACCCGACCGAGCCGGAACAGACGATGTACAGCAAGTGGCTGGTGGACTGGCAGTTCACGCCGGATGCAATCCTGCGCGCGGTGGATGAGACCATCAAGAGCAGCAACCCGTCGTTTGCGTATCTGGACGGGATTTTGAAGCGGCTGCACGAGCAGGGGAATGTGCGCACGGAGCAGGATGTGTCGGGCGATATCGAGGGCAGCCGGAAGGAAAACGAGCCTATCAAGCAATTCCTGCGCGCGCTGGGCAATTACAGCATTACCATCAACGACACGACGAAAGCGACGTACAAGAGCTTCCAGACCATGTACCCTGACCCGGTGATTCTGCTGGCGGCGCAGCAGTGCGCCAAATGGGGCATGACGACGCTGCAGGACGTGATGCAGACGCTGATGGCGTGGCAGAACCGCAGCCTGCGCACGCTGCCGGAAATTGACGCGTACATGCGGCAGATTGACGAGCAGAACGAGTTCCTGATTGTGCTGTATCAGGCGATGCAGCTGGACGAAAAGACGAAGCCGAACGCCGCCGACCGTGCCCTTGTGAAGCAGTGGACGGAAGAGTGGCGGTTCGCGCAGATGTTTGTGCTGGGCTGTGCGCCGTGGGCGGCAGGGAAGAAATCACCGATGGCATACCTCAACAAGATGTTGAAAGTTTTCCGGGAAAAAGGCATCACGACGATGGAGGAGGCAAAGGCGGAGCGCGAACGCTTCGAGCAGCAGCCGAGCCAATCCACCGCACCCGCCGCGCGCGCGCCGAAGGTCGTCGGGGAGCAGCAGTACACCCAGCGCACCTACACGCCGACGCAGGATGCCATGGACGCCATGATGCAGGAGTGGGAGGAAAGCCATGCGTAAGGAAATCATGCAGGCGCTGCAGCAGGAGTACGAGCAGCAGCGCCTCAAAAATTCGCAGGAGGAGCTTCGGCGGCGGCAGGAGGTTATCACCCGCTGCCCGGAGATTGGGCAGTACCTCGCCGAGCGGCAGAACCTGATTTTCGGCGGCGTGCGCGGCATCCTGAACGGCAAAGCGGCGGCGGATGACCTGCCCGCCCGCATGGACGTGATGAACAAGCGCATCGCCGATTTGCTCCGCCAAAGCGGCTTCCCGGCGGATTATCTTGACCCCGTCTACCGCTGCAAGCAGTGCCGCGACACGGGCTACGTCGGCGAGCCGATTCGCGAAATGTGCCCGTGCCTGCGCAGTGCGTTCTATGCGCGGCTGTACCGCGAGGTCGGCTTGGGCGAAAAGGCGGAGCAGTCATTCGCCGCGTTTGACCCGAATGTGTTCTCCGACCAGCCGCTGCCGGGCAAAAAGTACAGCCAGCGGCAATTGATGGACATGCTGCGCCACCAGTGCGAGCAGTACGCCGAGAAGTACCCAAGCGCCGCGACGATGGATCTGCTGCTGATGGGGCAGAGCGGTCTGGGCAAAACGTACCTGATGCACGCCATCGCGAAGCGATTGCTGGAGCGCGGCTTCAACGTGATGATGATCAGCGCGTACCGCTTCCTGGATGTCGCCCGCCGCGCGTACTTCTCCGGCAAGCAGGAGGAAATGGACACGCTGATGGACACCGACGTGCTGATGATTGACGACATGGGCGTTGAACCGCTGATGGAGAACATCACCATCGTGCAGTGGTTCAACCTCATCAACGAGCGGCAGCTGCGCGGCAAAGGCACGGTCATCAGCACCAATTTGAACGTGGAGGAGCTGCGCCGCCGCTACACCGAGCGCATCACATCCCGCCTGATGGATGGAAAGCAGTGTATGCTGCTGCAATTCCTGGGCGACGACGTAAGGAGGAACAAGGCGTGATTCAGCTTTATATCAGCAAGAAGAATTTCGACGCGCAGAAGGCGGAGCGCTTCTTCAAGGAGCGCCGCGTGCAGGTGCAGGTGATGGATTTGAAGAAGCACAAGCTGGGCGAGCGCGAATTGCAGACGATGGCGAAGGACGTGGGGATGCAGGGGCTTCTTGACCGCGAGGACAAGCGCGCGAAGGAGCATCCCGCGTGCTATTGCAATATCGATAGCGTGATTATGACCGCGATTCAGGAAAACCCGTGGCTGCTGAAATCCCCCATCGTCCGCAGCGGACAAAAATGCACCATCGGCTACCAGCCCGAAATCTGGGAAAACTGGCTGAAGGCGGATAAATAACGGCTCAGGCGAAGCCCTAAAAAAGCTGCACGCGGAAGAAGCATGAAGGCGCGACCAACTCAATCGCGAAAAGGGGTGCATAACAGTCCCGCCGGATGGGCACAAAGTCAAACCCGCGGCCATGCAGCACCGGTTTCAGCAGGCATTCACCGCCAACCAGTGCGTACTGCATGGCCTGCACCCGCACGGCATCCAGCGCCTGCAGGCTGGGGGCCAGGGCTTCGGCGGTCCTGCTTTCATACTCCGCAAACACGGTGCGGCACAGCTTGCTGACCACCAGCACCGCCAGCCGGTCGGCGGCGTCCTCGCCGGGGGACTGGGTGCCGTAATAAAGGTTCAGCCATTCCCGGATGGCCGCCTGCATCCGGGCCGAGGTCACATCTCCCCGGCCGAATGCCTGTTCCAAGTAACTTTTCAATCCATTCCTTCTTTCCTATTTGTGGGTTCAGCTGCCGCGCCGCCGCCACACGCTTTCCAGCGCATAGCGCACCGCGTCAATGTGGTGGTTGTCGGCGTCCGGCCAGGCGTTGGTCACCTCCCCGGTCCGCGCATCCCGCAGGTATTCATAGCCGGTAAACTCGGCTGCAGTTTCGGGGCAGCGCACGGGGTCAATGATGATAGCGTTCAGGCTTTGCAACCACTTCATCCCGGCGGCCACACTGCCGGGACCTTTGACTGCCGCCCGGCACGGCAGGCTCGCCGCGCGGTAGTCCGCACAGCTTTTGGGTTCCGCGGCATCGGCGGTCAGCAGCGCCGTGCGGTCCAGTCCGCGGTCCAGCAGCAGGCGGGCGGTTTCCCGGTTGGGGGTGCGGCGGCGGGTCAGCTCGTCAAAGATCACCAGGGTGCGGCGGGCGGCATCGTAATGCACAGCGTTGTAGGCCCAGGGGTCCGGATACCAGCCCCAGTCCACCCCGTGGTACACCCGGTCAAAGCTCTGGCATTGTTCGGTTGTCAGGGTTTGCAGCTGGATGTTGCCAAACACTGCCGTGCCGCAGCCGACCGCTTCGCCCAAATATTCATGGCGGAACGCCGTGGGGTTGGTCTGTTCCAGGTGGGCGGCATCCGCCAAAAAGCGTTCGCCCAGCCAGGCGGGCGGCAGGTCGCGGTAGGTGGAGTGGTGCACCAGCTTGCCGGGGCGCTGTTCCAGCGCATAACGGTTGGCCCAGCTGCGCCCCGATGCCGGCGGGTTGAAGCTTTTGAATGCCAGGGTAAAGCTGCCGCCGCGGAACACGCTCTGCTCCACACTGCGCACCTCCTCGGGGCCGTCGAACTGGTCCAGCTCCTCGAACCAGGCCAGGCCGATGGCTCCAAATGGCACCTTGATGCTTTTCAGCTTGCCGGGGTCGTCGGTGCCAAAAAAGAGGATCTTCTGCCCTGTGGGCAGATAAGTACACTCCATGGGGCTGACGGTGCAGCGGAACTGCTTTGCCAGCCCCAGCGCCCCAATGGCCCACTGGATCTGCGCATACACACTGGTGCGCAGCGTGCCGCCGATCTTGCGCAGCACCACCGCGTGGCAGGCGGGGTGGCGCAGCAGCTGCAAAACAAGCTCAATGGAAATATAGCTGGATTTGCCGCTGCCGCGCCCGCCCTTGGCCACCAGTTCCTGAACTGTGCCGTGGGCAATGGCGCGGTGCACCGGCCAGAACACCGGCGCTACCACATCCCGGATGCGCACCCTCATGGCGTCACCTCCTGCTCGGTGGGTGCTTCATCCACAATCACAACGGGCTCCTCCGCTGCAGCGCCATCGCCAAGGCCCAGATACTTATAAATCAGCTCCAGCGCACGCAGCTTATCGCCCACTTTTACGGGCGGGGCAGGTTCGGCCCCCAGGTCGGCAAACGCGATCTCTGCCAGTTCCGCCAGCACGCGCTCTGCCGTGATCTTTTCCAAAGCATCCCTTCTTTCTGGCAGGGGTGGCAGCCCCCGCCGGGTTTTGTTCCCGCCAGTGCAGCAGGTCCTTTTGGGAACATCTGCATCATAGCACAACAACCTCAAGTTGTCAACAGAATTCTGTAATATAATTTCAGAATTTTAGTTTGTGCTTTTGCTTTTGTACAGGATTATTGGTTTTTATGTATTGCGCTTGTGCATCCTGTCAGCATTTTTTGCCCGTTTTGGGGTAAAAATAAACAGCATGCGCTTCACAGGTTTCTGAAATCATTTCTGTCATTTCAGGAACACTGCAAAGCGCATGCCTTGTTGTACTACTGTTGTTTATCTGTTGTTCTTTGCCGTTTGGTGCATGCTGGGGTGCAAACGTCCACATTCTGCCGGAGAAAACCCATTGTTTGCCGCAAGCACTGCAAGCAATCTGTAGGGGCCGCTGCTCATCATCGGCCCGCATAGCAGAGTGGCTCGGAACACGAAGCATGCGCACAATGTGCGCCCCTACGGTGGGGGATGCGCCACAAATATCTGCCACCTGTTACAACAAACTCTGTAGGGAACGGTCTTGACCGTTCCGAAACCTTGTGGTAGATGCCATAAGCAAATCCGTGAGCGCCCCTACCTACTGGGTAAACACAAGAGTCAGCTCTATCAGCACAATGGTGCCAGCAGCCGCAGCAAGGCGGATACCATCAGGCCCGGTGCGCTGGTGCGGCATTCTTTCAGCTCTACCAGATGGGACTGTTTTTCCAGCTGCATCATAAATTCGCCCACATCGGCCAGCGCGGCACAGCCATACAGCAGGGCGGCACATTCAAAATGCAGGTACAGGCTGCGGTAGTCCAGGTTGATGGACCCCACCACGGCGATCCTGCCATCCACCAGCCAGGTTTTTGCGTGCAGAAAGCCCGGCGTGAAGGTGTAGATCTTGACCCCAGAGCGGATCAGCGGCTCAAAGTAGCTGCAGGTCAGCTGGTAAACCATCTTTTTATCCGGGATGCCGGGGGTATAAATGCGCACATCCACGCCGCGCTTTGCGGCCAGGCGCAGTGCCGTCATGGTGGCGTTATCCAAGATTAGGTACGGCGTGGTGATCCACAGCGTTTCCTGTGCCTGGGTGATCAGGTCCAGGTAGACATTTTTGGAAACATTCTCATCGTCCACCGGGCTGTCGCTGTAGGGCTGCACAAGGCCGATCGTCGGCTCTTCCGCCGGGAACGGCTGCTCCTCGCGGTAAGCATCCAGACCGGGATCATCAGGGCGCTGGCTGGCCCACAGCTCCAGAAAGATCGTGGCAAAGCTCCACGCCGCGGGGCCCTGCAGCCGCACGCCGGTATCGCACCAATAGCCAAAGCGCTCTTTTTGGTTAATGTACTCATCCGCCAGGTTAAAACCACCGGTAAAGGCGGTTTTTCCATCCACCACCACAATCTTGCGGTGGTCGCGGCTGTTCATCACCAAGTTCAGCAACGGCACAAACGGGTTAAACGGCACTGCCTGGATTCCTTCCACCTGCAGGGTCTTCCAGTATTGGGCGGGCAGGCCAGTGGCACAGCCCACATCGTCATAAATCATCCGCACATCCACGCCCTGAGCCGCTTTACGACGCAGCACATCATGTACGGCATCCCACATTTTGCCCTTGGAGATAATAAAGAACTCCAAAAGGATCGATTCCTGTGCTGATTCAAGCGCTTCCAGCAGATCGGGAAAGACCGCTTCTCCCGAAGCGTAAAACTTGACGTTGGTGCCGGAATACACCGGGTAAGCGGCAAAATCCCGCAGGTAAGCTGCGGTGCGCCCCGCGCGGGGGTTGGCCTGTTCCAGCATGGCCTGTGCCGCAGGGTCCGTGCGGCGCAGTGGGCGGATGCGGTCATAGGCCCAATCCAGCTTTTTGCGCAGGCGGAATGCCGGGCGCTTATCGCCCCACAGCAGGTAGAGCAAACCGCCCTGCACCGGCATGATCATGAAAAGAACCATCCAGCTGATCTTGAACTCCGGCGCGGTGGAATCCTGCCGGATAAGCACCGCGCACATGATAACGCTCAAGACTATCATCAGCGGGTTCAGCCAGTGCGCATAGCTGGAAAGGCTTGTGAACAAAGACCAGAACCATGCCGCCTGGATCAAAATCAGCACCCCGGTAATTACAATGCGGCTGAACAGCTTGCTGCACAGCTTTTTTATCATTCGGCCAAGCTCCTGCATAGCCCCACCTCCCTTTTATCTTCTATATCATACGAGATAACACTTTAACGATACCACGCCCCATTCCTGATTTCAAGCCTTTTCCTGCCCGTTTTGGGCAGAATGAAAAAGATGTGCTATTTTCTTTATGTTTTGTTTTGCATTTCAATTTCATCGTCAAGTTGTAAATTTTATCTGCATTTAGCACTCGCATACAAAGACTGCTAAAAATTCACGCACAGTTCACATTTTATTCATAATTATAGTGTACTGTAATACTCGTCAACAGAAAACGACACCGCTCCCAAGGGTGTCGGAGCTGCTGAGCCAATACTGATAAAAAACTTTATGGATATGTTTAAGGAGATATGACTTATGGCTATGCTGATAGACCGCCGCTACAATCCGTTCCGCGATTTTGAGGATATTGATCGTTCTTTCTTTGGCGATAACAGCCTTGCAGAGTTCAAGACGGACATTCGTGACATCGGCGATGCCTATGTGATGGAGTGCGACCTGCCCGGTTTCCGCAAAGAAGATATCGCCCTGAATCTGCACGATAAAGTGCTGACCATCAAGGCTGAGCGCCACAGCGATTTTGAGAACGCCGAGAAAAAGGGCAGCTACCTGCGCTGCGAGCGCAGCTTTGGTAGCTATACTCGCAGCTTTGATGTGACCGGCGTGGATACCACCAAAGTGCGTGCCGCTTACAACAACGGTGTGCTAGCTATCACCCTGCCCAAGTATGTAAAGCCGCAGCCCACTGCCCAGACGATTTCCATTGACTGATAAATCCAGCCATCCATTTCGCAAGATTGCCTTTTTCTTTTTGTCCTGTATATATTTCGTCTCCTTCCCATCCTCCTATCCCCGCCACTCGCCAGCAGGCTGTGGGATAAGGCCCCCGGAATGATGCGTAGTGGGGCCCGACAAAGTTGGGGCTGGCCGCAGCACTCGGTGTTCCGGGCACTTTATCTCACAGCCTGCGTCCGGGTTCCTTTTCCTACCTTACTTATTTTTTTATTATCTTCCCGCTATAAAAACGAAAACCGCCTGTACTATTGAGCATCCGCTCACCCGGTACAGGCAGTTTTTATTTTTTAAATTGTTTTGCTGGCCACGTTACGCCGGCAGCTTGCTGTTCAGGAACTGCACCCCAACGCCAAGCAGGTTCGGCCCCAGGTGTACGGCCAGGGTGGCGTCAATTTTGCCGTGCAGCACACGGTGGGCGTTGGGCAGCGCGCGGATCAGAGCTGCTTCCAGCGCTGCGCCCTCTTCCGGCACATTGCCATCGCACACGACCAGGTTATACTCCTCGCCGGGGTGTTTGGCTGCCAGCTCCGTTGCCAGCTCAATCAGCCGCTGCTGCACACCGCGGCGGCCGCGCACCTTGGCGGCGGTGGAGATCATGCCGTCCTTGCGGTCAAAGGTCAAAATCGGTTTGATCTGCAAAAGTCCCCCCGCCAGCGCTGTGGCGCGGCCAATGCGGCCGCCGCGCTGCAGGTACTCCAGCGTATCCAGCGAAAAATACACCACCGTGTCATCGATCAGCCGCTTGGTCAGTTCGCACAGCGGGTCAAACGCCACACCGCGCACCGCATAGCGCGCCACCTGAACCGCCAGTGCACCCAGACCGATGCTGGCGCTTTTGCTGTCGAACACTTTCACGGTCAGCTCCGGGTGTTCCTCGGCGGCAAGACGCATCAGGTTGTTGGCGCTGGAAAGGCACTCTGCGATCATCAGCACGATCACATGGGTGTAGCCCTGGCGGGCGATCGCGCTGTACACATCCTCAATATCCTGCGGGCGGGGCAGGCTGGTTTTGAAATTCTCGTTTTTCTGGCGGGCATAGATCGTTTCTACCGTAATATCAATGTTATCGCGGTAGCTCTCGGTCCCGCTTGTCACCACCAGCGGCACACAGAAAATGGGGTATTCTTTCAGATATTCCTGCGGCAGATCGCAGCAGGTATCGGTAATAATGGCGATCTTATTGGCTGCTTCCATTCTATTCTCCTCGATCAAAACACAAAGCCGGGCAGCGCAGCGCATTGACGGGCTGCGTTTACTTCTTTTGTATTAAAAGATATTATACCCCTGTTTTTTTGCCGCGTCAAACAGATATGCTGTTCAAACGGCAGCAAAGCGTGTATAATAAAAGGCATATTGCCCCCGCAAAATTGTTGCTGATAAAAGGAGTATTGTACTATGCTGAATCCCGGAATCAAAGGCAGCGCCAGCGTTGCCGTAACCGCCGCCAATACCGCTGCCGCCATGGGCAGCGGTGAACTGAATGTGTTCGCCACCCCCGCCCTTGCCGCATTGGTTGAAAAAGCCTGCTGGCAGAGCGTTGCCCCGGAGCTGGACCCCGGCTGCGGCACCGTTGGCACCAAGCTGGAACTGGCCCACAACGCCCCCACACCCGTTGGCATGATGGTGCGCTGCGAAAGTGAACTGACCGCCGTGGACGGCCGCAAGCTGACCTTCAGCGCCGTGATGTATGACGACGCCGGCGAAGTTGGCCGCGCCACCCATGAGCGCTTTATCATCCAGAACGAAAAGTTCCAGAAGAAAGCCGACGCCAAAAAGGCCACCGAATAATCATTCCGGCAATTCAAAGCACTCATTTCCAACAGCCCCACCCGCATTTTACGGGTGGGGCTGTTGCTTTGCGCAGGGGCTTGTCCGCAATGCTTTTTTGCCGTCGAAGTCCGCTTGTTTTTCCGCCTTTACCGGGCGTTTTGGTGCTTCTGCGCACAGCGGCAAAAAGTGCGGGTGCCCTCCGATACAATAATAACACCATGCACACAGCATGGTTGAGGGAGGGATCACCATGCAAAACACACCAGCCACATCATCCACCGCGCCGCGCATCCGGCAGGCTGTGCGCACCGCCAACGCCAAAACGGCACCGCCCGCCTTGCCCCGCGCCCCGCTTTTGCACGGGCTGAACCGCGCCGTGTTATGGCAGCTTGCCGCCTGCGGTACCGGGCTGCTTCTCAGTGCCGGGCAGGTTTACGGTGGGGCCGCGCCCTTTGGCCTTGGCCTGCTGCTGGGCTGCGGCAACGTCGCCGGTGACCTGAAAGGCTTCCGGTCCTCCCAGC
>OMNT01003452.1_pt1 | contig 11465 bp, 8 predicted proteins | sample 1672551 | NCBI WGS metagenome assembly OMNT01 (sample SAMEA3136698, study PRJEB25190) | human gut metagenome
ATATTCCTGGATCAGAGAAGTTAGTTCCAAATCGATAAAAAATGCAATTGAAAATGCCAGTACCGCTTTTTCAAGATTTTTTCATCATCAGAGCGGTTTCCCAAAATATAAGAAAAAAGGAAGATCCGATGTGAAAATGTATTTTGTAAGGAATAATCCCAAAGACTGTCTCTGTGAAAGGCACAAGATCAAGATCCCAACACTTGGCTGGGTAAGGCTGAAAGAAAAAGGTTACATCCCGACATCTAAGGATGGATATGTAATCCGAAGCGGAACAGTTTCCATGAAAGCCGGCAGATACTATGTGTCTGCACTTGTCGATGTACCTGCTCCGGAAGCAGATGGAAATTTCAGTGATGGGATTGGAATTGATCTGGGGTTGAAAGACTTTGCAGTTGTGTCAAATGGAACTGTATACAGAAATATCAATAAAACAGCACGGATCAGAAAACTTGAGAAACAATTAAGGCGGGCACAGCGAAAGCTTTCCCGTAAATATGAGAACTTAAAGAAAGGAGAGTCCACTCAAAGAGCAAATATATGCAAACAGAAGCTTAAAGTACAGAAACTTTATCATCGAATGGAAAATATCCGTACAGATCGTATCAACAAGACAATATCTGAGATAGTGAAAACCAAGCCGTCTCATATAACGATCGAGGATCTGAACGTATCCGGGATGATGAAGAACCGACATCTCTCAAAAGCAGTTGCCTCCCAGAAATTCTATGAATTCCGGACAAAACTGAAAGCAAAATGTGCAGAACATGGAATCGAACTGCGGGTAGCTGACCGATGGTATCCATCTTCAAAGACCTGCCACTGCTGCGGCTGCATCAAAAAAGACCTGAAACTTTCGGACAGGGTCTACAGATGTATATGCGGTTATACCGAGGACAGAGATTTTAATGCAGCATTGAATCTGAGGGATACAGAGGCTTACGAAGTTGCATGATCCCGCAAACGTAAGTATGTACCGAAGGCTATTTCGGGAATTAACGACTGTGGAGTGTACTTAGGATCTGTGAGTAGAGATAACTCCGGTTACTCAAAAGCATACACAAAGAAACAGTAAGCGGTATTCGTAAGAAACCGCATTATCTCGATGTGGGTATGTTTAATCACATTTTGAGTGGCAGAATTAAAATGTCTTTTATCAGCGTATTTGATGTAATGGGACCAAACATGATCGGTCCTTCCAGCTCCCACACAGCCGGAGCTGCCCGCATTGGTTTTCTCGCACAGAAAATGATCAATGGTCCACTGAAAAAAGTTGAATTTACACTGTATGGATCTTTTTCCAGAACTTACAAAGGACATGGTACTGACCGCGCACTGCTCGGTGGTATTATGGGATTTTCCACAGACGATATGCGTATCCGCAACTCCTTTGAGATTGCAGAAAAAAAAGGACTCGAATTCACCTTTACGCCAAATGAGCTGGAAACAGATATCCATCCAAACACTGTTGACATCCATATGGTCAACGAAAGCGGTCAGGAAATGACCGTCCGCGGAGAATCTCTCGGAGGCGGCAAAGTCCGCATCGTAAGGATCAATTCCGTACAGGTTGATTTCACGGGCGAATACAGTGCCGTGATCGTAACTCATCAGGACAAACCGGGCGTTGTGGCATACATCACCAAATGCCTCAGCGACCGAAACGTAAACATCGCTTTTATGCGTCTTTTCCGCGAATCCAAAGGCGAGATCGCCTATACGATCGTGGAATCTGACGGACGTCTTCCGGAGGATATCGGAGTCACGATCCGCCAGCACGAAAATATCCACGAAGTCATGATCGTGCAGATGTAAGGAAGGAGATTTTTTATCATGGATTTTAAAAATGCAAAAGAACTTCTGACGCTCTGCCAGGATCATCAGCTTCCAATCTCTGAGATCATGCGCCAGAGGGAGATTATTGTCGGTGAGACGACCGACGAGAGTGTAAATTCACGGATGGCACGTGTCCTTGAGATCATGAAAGATGCCGCTTTTTCCCCGGTCAAAACCCCTGTCAAATCTATGGGCGGACTGATCGGCGGTGAAGCACAGAAGCTTTCCAGGCATCTTGCTTCCGGTAAAGGGATCTGTGGAAATGTCCTGGAAAAAGCAATCACCTACGCAATGGCGACTCTGGAGACAAACGCTTCCATGGGACTGATCGTAGCCTCTCCTACTGCCGGCTCTGCCGGTATCGTTCCGGGACTTCTTCTTGCACTTCAGGAAGTTTATGATTTCTCTGACAAGGATATCCAGAAAGCACTTTTTAATGCTGGCGCGATCGGATATCTTGCCATGCGAAATGCAACCGTTGCCGGTGCTGTCGGTGGCTGTCAGGCAGAGACAGGTGTTGCAGCTGCCATGGCCGCTTCTGCCGCTACAGAACTGATGGGCGGTACGCCACTGCAGTGTACCTACGCCGCTTCTACCGTGCTTATGAACATGCTCGGGCTTGTATGTGACCCGGTTGGCGGTCTGGTGGAATATCCGTGCCAGAACCGAAATGCTTCCGGTGTTGCGATCGCACTGGTCGCTGCGGAAATGTCCCTCGCAGGCATCACACAGCTTATCCCTCTCGATGAAATGATCACGATCATGTTCACCGTAGGCAAAAAGCTTCCTGCTGAATTGAGAGAAACTGCACTTGGCGGCTGTGCAACCGCGCCGTCTGCTTGCGAATCCTGCCATATGTGCGGGTGATATTTACTGTTATCAAGACAGACAAATGACCGGGATCAAAAACTCTCCCGGTCATTTTGTCTGTCAAATACTGTTCACTACGTTCACAGTATTGGTCAAAATGCATTCCACATCACCTTCGGTGATAGCATTTTGCCCCGTATGTCTCGGGATTTTGCCATATCTATGGCAAAACACCTCGCGGGATATTACCTGTGAACAGTACCTGCCTGTTAATTATGCGGATTTCTATGTCAAATTCAGATAATGTCGACTGTTTCATTATTCAGCGTCAGCGCTGTCATCTGTTGTCTCTGCAGCTTCGCTGTCGTCTTTGGATGCGTCATCTTTCTTGTCATCTGCCGGTGCTGCATCTTCTTTTGCTTCTGGTGCACCTGCATTCATTACAACAACTGCTGTTGCATTTCCATCTGCATCAAGAGTAACTTTGATGGTATCACCAACTTTGATGTCTGAGAATGCGATTACTTCTGTCTTCATCTCCGGAGCTTTTGTATCGTCTGGTTTTGCATCTTTGTCAGATGCATCTGCGGATTCGTCTGTTGTTTCATCTGCAGCACCTGCATCTGTGCTGTCGCTGTCTGCTGTTTCATCTGTGGACTCTGTGTCTGCGGACTCATCTGTAGAGTCTGTGTCGTCTGCTTTAGCGTCCTCGCTGTCAGCATCCTTGGAATCATCTGCTTTCTGATCATCTGCCGGTGCTTCGTCCGGTTTTTCTGGCTGAGCTTCCTTCTCGTAAGTTGTAGTGTCTGTTACTGTGATCGTCTGAGATTCTCCTGTCAGATCCAGCATGGATGGAACTTCGCCCTTGTCATCTGGAGCTTCTGCATCTTTCTCATCAGCTGCTGCCTCGTCTGTGCTGTCGGATTCATCTGTAGAGTCTTCCTCTGTATCTTTGGAATCATCTGCTTTTTCATCTTTGCTGTCATCAGCTTTCTCGTCCTTGGAATCATCAGCCTTTGCATCTTTATCTCCAGCGTCTTTGCCATCCTCTGTTTTTTCACCCTTCGGGTCCTGTCCATCCGGCTGCTGTCCTTCTTTTGGAGTTCCTACATTGATCGTAATGCTGTCCTCTCCAACTTCTGTGACTTCACCGTAAACTTCTGTAGCTTCTGCTTCATCTGTAGTTGTATCTGTGGAATCTGCGCTCTCGTCCTCTGCTGCTGCCTCTGTTGTCTCAGAAGTATCACTTGCTGCATATGCCATATTTACAGAAGTCAGTGCCATTGTCAGTCCTAATACCATTGCCGCATATTTACGTTTCATAATAATCAATTCCTCTCTTCTATTTTAATTTTGATTTTTTCTTTTGTTTTGCTTTCTGTTGCTTACAGCTAACAATATAGGCTGGATTTGTGACACTTATGTGATAAAAATAAGGAGATTTTATGAAATCAGTCACATTTTTTGCACAAAAAATCCTTCACCTCGGGAAAGATGAAGGATCTTCGTTATATTTAATTTCGTCTCAGCGCTTCGATCGGGCTCAGTTTTGCGGCTTTTCTTGCAGGGTAGATTCCAAAGAAAACACCTACCGCGCAGGAGAACAAAGTCGCTGCCAGCACGACTGTCGGGCTAATCCCCGGTGAGATTGCCATTCCCATACTGTTACTCATGACCGTACAGATTCCATATGCCGCCAGCACACCGAGCAAGATTCCGATCAGACCACCGATGACTGTCAGGATCGCTGCTTCTGCAAGGAACTGCAGCATGATAGAAGCAGTCTTGGCTCCAAGAGATTTACGGATACCGATCTCCCTCGTTCGCTCTGTGACAGACACAAGCATGATATTCATAACACCGATTCCACCTACAAGAAGAGAAATTCCGGCCACAAAAGAAATAAAAGTCGTGACCATGCCAAGCATCTCGTTCATAGATTTCATGATATCCTGGAAACTCTCAACCTGGAAATAATCTTCTCCGGCACACTGATGGCGTTTTTCCAGCAGGTGAACGATCTGATCTGCAATCCCCTGGGAATCCTGTGTTTTGTCTGCCTGAACAGTGATCGAATAAAATTCATCAGACCCTACAACCAGATCATCCATGGATGAATACGGGATATTCACCGTAACCGGCATTCCATCATAAGTATAACTTACAAAAGTTCCATTTTCTTTCTGAGTCGTGACACCTATGATACGAAATGATTTGGAAGAATCATAACAAGTGATATCAAGGCTCATACCCACGACATCATCCGTACCAAACAGTCTTTTGGCATCGGAATCAGAAATGACACAGACGTTTTTGCCCTCCTCGATCTCCTGCTCTCCGAAATAATTTCCGTATTTCATTTCAGAGTTATTGATCATCTTGGCATCCGGACCCTCGCCGGTTAACATAATAGAAAAAGTACCCTTTCCGGTCACAGTCTCACCGTCATAACTGTTTGAAACACTGACTCCCTCTACATCATCCAGTTTACGGACTTCCTGCACATCTTCCGGTGTGATCCATTCGTCCTCTGTCATGGCATCACTACTGACGCTGATCGCGATCTTGCCGGCACCGATCCCATCGATCTCACTGTTCATCTGATTCTTGGTTCCCTCACCGATAGAAACGATCGCAATAACCGAGGCAATACCTATGATGATTCCAAGCATGGTCAGAAAAGAACGTCCTTTATTTGCGCGGATGTTCTGGACTGCCATTTTTATGTATTCATACAATCCGCCCATCAAGCACCTTCTTCTGTTTCTGTAACCACATCTTCTGCATCGGCAGGAACAGCATCTGTTCCATCGGCACCTTCTGCGCTGGCATCCACGGCCTGTGCAGTCATCCCTTCCTGCAGGGAACCGATATCACGGATCACCTGTTCATCTGCCTCAATGCCATCCGTTACCTCGATATAATCATCAGAACTTATGCCTGTTGTGATATCTTTTCTGGTGATCACACCATCTTCAAGGATATAACAGAAAGAACCTTCTTTGCCAATATTGACAACTTCGGACGGCAGAACGACAACATTCTCCGCTTTCTGTGCCTGGATCGTTACTTTGGCATCTACACCGAGAAAAATATCTTCGTCCGGATTTTTGATACAGATATCTGCTGAGATCAGGGATGCGCCTTTTTCATTCTGCGTCGCAATGTGGCTGACCTTGATAACTTCGCCTTCGTATGTTTTTCCTGCAAGTGTGATCTGTGCGCTCTGTCCTTCCTGAACCTTGTCGTAGTCATACTTGGAAATGTTTACCGTTACATCTACTTTATCTGTATTCTGCAGAGTAAAAAGTTCTGTACCGAGTGCTGTTGTAGAACCTTCCACAACGGCAACCTTTGTTACTACGCCGTTAAAATCTGCGTGGATTCCTTTTTGGGCTGCTTCTACAAGTTCCTTGGCTGACATCTGATCCAGTTCTGCGAGATTGTTGGTGATCTCCATTTTTTCTTTTTCTTCTTCGGTCACAGCTCCCGGGTCTGCTTCTGCAGTTGCTTCTTCACTGGACAGTTTGGACTGGAGCTCTGCAAGATCGCTGCTGGCTTTTTCCAGCTCAGCTTCCAGAGCAGAGGTATCTGCTGTTACTGTCGCTGTTTCTGTAGTATCCGAAAAATCAGAGGATGTTTCTGTCTTGGTTCCATCTGACACGATTGCAGAACTTTCTCCTGTGTAATCAGATAACACCGGTGCTTCCGGCTTCTGTGCCTTATAATCTTCGTAGTCACGCTTTGCGTCCTGATATGCAATCTGTGACTCACTCCGTAACTGTTCTGCAATGGAAAGTGCATCTGCATTTTCGTCCGTCTGATCCGCCGACCAGGTCTGAAAAGCCATCTGATACTCACTCTCGGACTGATTGTATTCCTGAAGAGTCTGATTCATCGTATTGTTAAGTTCATTCAGCTTATTCTGATATGCCGGGAGTGTTTTGTTCTGATATGTACTGAGGTCGGCTGCATATTCCTGCTGGATTTTCTGCTGTGCAGCTTCCTGGGCGGCCTGCGCCTCGGCTGCTTTTCTTGCAGATTCTGCTGCTGCCTGTGCCTGTGCATTGGCTGTTACCTGAGAAATCTGTGCCTTAAGGCTCGCCACATAATCTTCCTGCGCTGCCACCTGCTGTTTCAGGCTTGACGCGTTACCTGCGGCATCTTTCTGTTTCTGAACTGCCTTGTCCGATTTGTTGATCGTATTGGTCATGTCCAATTTCCCGGACTCTACGTTCAGATCAGCTTTTTTCTGCTCTCTTTCGAGATCCTTTTTGTCAAAAGCCACCAGCTCTGTTCCGGCTTTGACGGTGTCGCCCTCTTTGAAATCGACCTTGTCTACTTTGGCATTCACCGGAGAAAAATATGTCTTGGATTCTTCGCTGACTACGGTTCCGCTTGCCTCCACGGTCTGCTGGACATCACCGATCTCGGCTTTTACCACCTCAACCTGTGGAACTGCCTCCTCGCCGGATGACCTGCCTCCCAGGACAGATACGCCGCCCACTGCCACAATTGCGATCACGCCTGCACCGATCAGCAGTTTCTTTTTGGATTTTTTCTTCTTCATGCCTCTGCCTCCTGGTCAAAATCCTCATTTATTGTGTCGGATTCGATTTTTCCGTCCATGATACGTACCACACGGCGTGCCTGAGCCGCAATTCCATTGTCATGTGTGATCAGGATCACGGTTCGTCCTGACTTGTGCATCTTTTTGAGGATCGCAAGGATCTCCCTGCTGGATGCGGAGTCTAGGTTTCCGGTCGGCTCATCTGCCAGGATCACCGGTGGCTGTGCGGCAATGGCTCTCGCGATCGCAACTCTCTGCTGCTGACCACCGGACATTTCACTTGGCTTATGATCCATACGTTTCTCCAGACCGACCAGTTTGAGCGAATCTACGGCAAGCTGGTGCCTTGTTTTCTTGTCTACGCCTCTGTAGATCAGGGGAAGTTCTACGTTTTCGATCGCGTTCAGATTTGCGATCAGGTTAAAGCCCTGGAAGATAAAACCGATCTCACGGTTTCGCACTTCTGAGAGTTCATTGTCCGTCATTTCGGACACATCTGTTCCGTTAAGATAATATCTGCCGGAAGTCGGAACATCAAGGCATCCGAGCATGTTCATAAACGTGGATTTGCCAGAACCGGACTGTCCGATGATCGCTACCAGTTCTCCCTTTTTGATCTCCAGGCTCACATGATCCAGAGCACGCACTTCGTTTTCTCCAGGATTGTAAATCTTGCATAAGTCTTCTACTTTGATCAGTGTATCGTTGTCCATAAATCCTCCTCTGGTGCCCCTTCATGGAGCCTGATTTATTACTGTTTCAGATATCTTATTATGCATCAAGCAAAAATGCCTTGTATGCTTTCTTTGCTTCGTAAATATCGGCTTTGCTTGTGACTTCCCACGGAGCATGCATACTCAGGACTGCCACACCACTGTCGATCACGTTCATTCCATAAAGGGCTGCGATATATGCGATAGTTCCACCGCCGCCTACATCGACCTTGCCAAGTTCTGCGGTCTGGAATGCAACCTGATAGTCGTCAAAGATCCTGCGGACTTCCGCAACATATTCAGCATTTGCATCGTTGGAGCCGGATTTGCCTCTTGCTCCTGTGAATTTATTGAGCACGATGCCTCTTCCGAGATATGCAGCATTCTTTTTCTCGAAGCATTCTCCATAAGCCGGATCATAGCCCGCGCTTACATCAGAGGAAAGCATGCTGGAGTTGCGGAGAGTTCTTCTGAGTGCCAGATCAGAATAGCATCCCATTCCATCCAGAAGTTCTGCAACGGTATTTTCAAAAAATCTGGACTGCATTCCGGTTGCGCCGACGCTTCCGATCTCTTCTTTGTCTGTCAGGAGACAGCAGCTTGTGCGTTTCGGTGCGTCCATTTCCATCATTGCGACAAAGGAAGTATAGGCGCATACGCGGTCATCCTGTCCATATGCGGCTACCATGCTTCTGTCCAGACCGCAGTCACGTGCCTTGCCTGCCGGAACGATCTCAAGCTCTGCTGAAAGGAAATCCTCCTCTTCTACATCGTATTTCTCTTTGAGGATACGGAGAACATTGGATTTGACTGCTTCTTTTTTCTTCTCATCGGTGCTTTCGCTGAGCGGTCTGCTTCCGATCAGGATGTCGAGATTTTCACCTTCGATGACCTCGGCTGCTTTTTTCTGAAGCTGTTTGCCTGCAAGGTGGATCAGAAGGTCTGTGATGTATACGACCGGATCATTTTCATCTTCACCGATGGTAACGTTGACTACGCTACCGTCTTTTTTTGCGATCACGCCGTGGATCGCGAGTGGAAGAGCTACCCACTGATATTTCTTGACACCGCCATAGTAGTGGGTATCGAGGTATGCAAGGTCTGTGTCTTCATACAGAGGATTCTGTTTTACGTCGAGACGTGGGGAGTCGATGTGTGCGCCGAGGATGTTCATACCTTTTTCCAGCGGTTCCTGGCCTACGTGGAACAGTGCCATGATCTTTTTCATCCCGACTGCATATACTTTATCTCCCGGCTGGATCTTCTCGCCTGCTGCCTGTTTTGCTTCAAGGCTGACATATCCGTTGGCTTCTGCTTCTCTGACAAGTTCCGTCACACATTCACGCTCTGTCTTGCCTGCATCAAGGAATGCGCGGTAATCCTTTGCAAGTTTCTCCATCTCTTTCTCATCCGATTCTCCATAAGAAAGCCATGCGTTTTTTCTTTCCATAATATATAAAACCACCTTTCGATTGATTAATTTATTCCGATATTAACGAATTGCTCCGCTGCAAGCAGCTCCCGCAATTCTGCATATCTCCCACATTATAAATCAAATACTTCCATATTTCTACAATCCTCACAATTCTTAATCAAAAAATAAGAATTCCATTACTTATTTCACAGTTTTCTCAAATTTTTCTTGAAAAATTCACCTCCGCCGTTACAATAATATTATTCATATTCAAACTACAATTCGTATTTATTTTATGATTATGGAGGTCATCTACATGCAGCAATCCACAGATCTACAGAATCTTTTACATTCTGTCCACAGAAAGAGTTATCCTGCCTATAAATCTCTGAAGGGCAGTTACCAGTTTGACAATTATATCCTCTCGATCGACCACGTACAGGGGGATCCTTTTGCTTCGCCTTCTCATATCAGTGTACGGATTTCGCACAAAACTGCGGGATTTCCACGGGAATATTATAACGATCATGTTACCCGCATCACGCTGTCTGATTATCTTACCAGACAGTTTGAAAAACAGGTCAGCCACTACACCTTCCGTGCCAAAGGCTCCGGCAAGAGCGGTCTAATCTCGGTGAGTCACTGTGGGCAAGAAATCCTGGAGCGAACCGCCTGCGAGATCACAGAAAAAGGGATCACTGCCCGTTTCTTCATCGGTTTTCCGGCCAACGGAAGAACGATCAATGCCACTGAGCTGGAAAAAATCCTCTTCGACTTTCTCCCGGTCTGCGTGCAGAAAGCTTTCCTTTACAGAAATATCAATCACAAAGAACTGGAACAGACTATCTTTCTCGCCGAAGACCAGACCTATATCCGAAGCCAGCTTGCAGAGCAGAATCTCGTCGCCTTTGTCGCAGACGGCTCCATCCTTCCGAGGGAAAGCGGCATTTCCTCACGCCCGATGAAAGGTTCGATCCCATTTACCTCACCGGAGTCTCTGCGCGTTACCATGGAACTTCCACACAGAGGAAGCATCTCCGGCATGGGGATCCCACAGGGGATCACTCTGATCGTGGGCGGCGGCTATCATGGCAAATCCACGCTTCTGAATGCCCTGGAGCTTGGCGTCTACAACCATATTTCCGGTGACGGCCGCGAATACGTCATCACCGACGAAACCGCCCTGAAACTCCGCTCCGAGGACGGACGCTTCATCAAAGATGTAGATATCTTCCTCTTCATCAATGATCTTCCGAACAAGAAAGACACCCGTTGTTTTTCCACGGAAGACGCCAGTGGAAGTACCTCCCAGGCTGCCGGTATCATAGAAGGAATGGAAGCCGGAAGCAAAGTCTTCCTGCTGGATGAAGATACTTCTGCCACCAATTTCATGGTACGCGACGCTTTCATGCAGGAAGTCATTGCCAGAGAAAAAGAGCCGATCACCCCATTCCTCGAACGTGCCGAAGATCTCTATAAGAAAGCTGGGATCTCAACGATCCTCGTAGCTGGAAGTTCCGGGGCATTTTTCCACATCGCAGACACGATTATCCAGATGGATTCCTATCATCCTGTGGATATCTCCGAAAAAGTCAGGGCATTATGTGGAAAGTATCCTCTGAATCCCGTCAAAGCCCCGGAATTCAGATTCCCGGAGAGCCATCGCATCATGCAAAAACAGACACCTGTGGTCCGTTCCCACGGAAGAAACGCCGGCCGACCGGAACAGTTCAAAATAAAAGTTCATGGAAAAGATGGTTTCCTGATTGGAAAACAGGATGTCAATCTCCGCTACATCGAGCAACTGATCGACACAGAACAGACAGCAGCCCTGGGACTGCTTCTCAAATATACGATAGAAAAACTCGCCGACGGCACCCGCACGATCGACGATATTGTAAAATACCTTGCAGATCAGTTAAAACACAAAGGACTTTCCTTCCTGTCAGAAGGCTCCTATATCCCATGTGGATACGCCATGCCAAGGATCCAGGAAATCTACTCCTGCTTTAACCGCTGCCGCAGACCCTGAGTTTCATACAAACTGATATATCAGCTGGGAGATGACTCCCACCTCTATAGGGTGGTGAGCAACAAGTTGATATCAGTGGTGGGAGTCAAT
>OMNT01003456.1_pt1 | contig 11453 bp, 8 predicted proteins | sample 1672551 | NCBI WGS metagenome assembly OMNT01 (sample SAMEA3136698, study PRJEB25190) | human gut metagenome
CGACCTGACTGCACAAACCGACGCAGGACCGGCCATTCGGGCCGCCTTGTCCCATTGGGCCCGGATCCGGGCCGCACGGCTTATTCTTCCGGGTGGAGAACTCCGGATACGACCCGATCTGGCGGTCGAAAAGTACCAGTTCATCAGCAACAACGACGAGAGCCTCAAGCGCATCGCGTTCGACCTGGTGGGTATGCGCGACTTCGAGATCGACGGCAACGGCACCGAACTGCTCTTCACGGGCTTCATCTCGCCGTTCAGCCTCGAAGACTGTGAGAACATTACGGTGCGCGACCTGACGATCGACTTCACCCGTACGTTCAATTCCGAGGGCACCGTTGTGGCGAAGGGCGACGGTTGGCTGGAAATCGAGTTCCCCGAAGATTACCTCTGCGACATCGTCAACGGCTGCCTGCGTTTCCGCGATGCCGAGGGTACGGTGTACCCCTTCTCCAACCTGCTGGAGTTCGACGCCGTGCGGCGCGAACCGGCGTTCCGTGCCACGGACTACTGGCTGTCGAACCGGACGATCCCGGCCGAAAAATGCGCCAACGGCAACATCCGCATTCTGCGCAAAGACCTGACCGCCACGGTCGGCAACGTGATGGTATTCGGCGCGGCTGCGCGTTACAACCCCGGTTTCACGCTCGCCGACTGCCGGGGCGTTGCCATCCGCGACGTCAACCTCTACCACTGCGGCGGCATGGGTGTGATCGCGCAGCGCAGCCGCGACATCGAGCTTCGCAAGCTGGTGATCGTCCCCTCGCCCGGCAAGGGACGCATGATCAGCATTACGGCCGACGCCACGCACTACGTCAACTGCGGCGGCTACATCCGCATGATCGACTGCACGTTCGAGAACCAGAAAGACGACGCGACGAATATCCACGGGCTGTACATGGCCGTCGAAAAGGTCGGGGGCCCCGACAAACTGCTGCTCCGCTGGCGCAACTCGGGGCAGTACGGCGTGGATTTCATCGTGCCGGGGATGCCCCTCGAACTGGTCGACAACAACAACGTGGAGACCTATGCCCGCCGGACGGTGAAGTCCGTCAGGCGCCTCAACAAGGTTTACACCGAAGTCACCTTCACCGAGCCGCTCCCCGACGGGGTCGAGCCCATGCATGTCGTGGCGGCCGACGACGAATATCCCGAGGTGCTCATCAAGGGCTGCCGCATGCGCGGCAACCGGGCGCGCGGACTGCTGCTGGGCTCGCGCAACCGCATGGTCATCGAGGATAACTACTTCCACATCGCCGGGGCGGCCATCCTGATCGAAGGCGACGCCAACTACTGGTACGAGCAGTCGGGCGTGCGCGACGTGGTGATCCGCCGCAACCTCTTCGAGAACGGCAACTACGGCAGTCCCGGTTGGGGCTCGGCATGTATTGCCGTGGGCAGCGGCATCCCCGACCGCGAGACCAGCCGCTACCACCGCAACATCCGGGTCGAGGGCAACACCTTCCGCGTGTTCGACCCGCGTATCGTCAACCTCTACTGTGTCGACGGGTTCGTGTTCACGCAGGACAATGTAATCGAATATACCGATGATTATCCCGTTTTATCCGGGGAAAAACGTAACTTTATCACCCGGAACTGCGATAATATTGTCATTGAAAAAGAGCAAACCGACAAATAATCCCAAACTATGAAACGATTTTTTTTAGCCGCAGTGGTCTTGTTGCTGGCTGTGCAGGCGGAAGCCGAAGTGAAACTTCCGGCTCTGCTCGGAAGCAATATGGTGCTGCAACGCAATACGGAAGTGAATTTCTGGGGCGAGGCATCGCCCCGCAGCCGGGTGCTGCTCACCGCCTCGTGGGACGGTCGCACGTACGACGCCAAGGCCGACGCTGAGGGCAGGTGGGCGATGAAAATCGCCACGGGCGAAGCCGGAGGCCCCTATACCGTGACCGTCAGCGACGGCAAGGAGGTCGTGCTTGACAACGTGATGCTGGGCGAAGTGTGGGTCTGCTCGGGACAGTCCAACATGGAGATGCCTGTGAGCGGATTCATGTTCCAACCCGTCGAGGGGGCGGTCGATGCCATCGCCGATGCGGGCATGTACCCCGGCATTCGGATGTTCACCGTCCCCAGGGTCTCGTCCAAGACGCCCCTGGACGATTGCGATGCGGCCTGGCAGACCGCGACGCCCGCCTCCGTCGGCCAGTTCAGCGCCGTGGGCTATTTTTTCGGGCGTATGCTCTACAAGGCGCTGGGCATTCCGGTCGGGCTCATCACCTCCAACTGGGGCGGTTCGACCATCGAGGCGTGGATGACCGTCGACGCCATCGACGCGACGCCGGGCATCGACCACGCCGTTGCCAAGTCGGGAACCTACGACAACAGCATTCCCCAGCGGCTCTACAACGGAATGATCCTGCCCGTCTGCCGCTATACGGCCAAAGGGTTCATCTGGTACCAGGGCGAGTCGAACCGCAAGAACTGGTACGATTACAAGGCGTTGCAGGTCTCGCTCGTCAAACTCTGGCGGGAAACCTGGGGCGACGGGAAGATGCCGTTCTACTATACGCAGCTGGCGCCTTACCGCTACGAGGGCGACACACTGCGTTCGCTGCCGCTGGTGATCGAGGCGCAGTACCGGGCGCTGGCCGAAATCCCGCACTCGGGGATCGCTGCCACGACCGACTTGGGCAACCCGACCTGCATCCATCCGGCGCGCAAGCGCGAAGTGGGGGAGCGGCTGGCGTTCCTCGCCCTGGCGAACGATTACGGGGTGACGGGGCTGCCCGCCCCGGCGCCGGTATACAAGTCGATGGAGCGCGACGGCAATAAACTGGTGCTGACTTTCGACAACCTGCCCGTCCGGGCCCAAAACGGCGTCGACAGCTTCGTGGCCTTCGGCCCTGAAGGTTATTGCCGTCCGGGCGGCTTCGAGATTGCGGGCGAAGACCGGGTTTTCCACCCTGCCGTTGCGAATTTCAAATATTGGGACAACCGGATCGAAGTGAGCTCCGACCGGGTGCCCGACCCGGTGGCGGTGCGCTACGCCTTCCGCAATTACTGCCCCGAAGCCAATGTCATGACGACGATGGGGCAGCCCCTTGTCCCGTTCCGCACCGACGACTGGCCGCTGGACGACATCGGTCGGATCAGGTAAACATCCGGCGGCCATGCATCCCGAATTCCCCCCCCCTCCCGGCTGATTTCCGGGTACTCCCCGTTGTTTGCGGGGATAGCGCCCCTTATCCTGCGCCTGCATTGCGGACGGCATCGGCCGTCCGCCCGGGGGCGTCATGTCTTCGGGGCGGGGCGGCGGACTGCGGCGCGTAAGGGCGGTGCCCCGACGGATAATGCCTTCCGCTTCGGAGCCGGACGGCGCATTTCTGCTGCCCGAAATAGGTATAATGGCGCCTTGTATTTGTATATATTAAGGAAAGAAAGTATTTTTCCCATCGGATGCTTCCGCCCCGGGAAAGGTTGCGTCGGTTTTGCGGGATGGAATGATAAAGATTATAAAGTTCTCTAAAGGGTCGGCGCTATGGAATTGAGGGTGAAATGTGCGGTATGTGCGGTCGCGATGTGTCTGGTGTTGCGTGCCGGGAGCGGTATGGAGCACAAATTCAGGTATTATACCGACAACAGCGGGTTGTCGTCGAACACCATCCAGTGCCTCTATCAGGATGACAAGGGGTATGTCTGGGTCGGCACGGCCGACGGCCTCGACCGGTTCAACTCCTACGATTTCACCAACTACCGCTCCGATTACCGCCGCCGCAATACGCTCGAAAACAACTGCATTTACAGCCTTTGCGGCGAAGGGTTCCCCAACGGCGACCGCATATGGGTCGGAACCAGCGACGGGGTCTATATCTTCGACTCGAAGGACGAGTCGTTCGTCCACCTGCCCATCCTGGGCAGCGATGGCCGGGAGCGCCGCAACCTGCTGGTCTATTCGCTTGCGGCGGACGTCGCGGGCAACATGTGGATCGGGACGCTCGGCGACGGCCTCTACCGTTACAGCCTCAAGAGCGGCACGTTCGAACACTATAACGCCGCGAAATACCCCGAGGCCTTCTCGTCCGACGTCATCGTGAAGATCCTGCTCGACCACGACAACAACATCTGGGTGGCTTCGGGCGGCGGTTCGCTGCTGAGCCGCTACAACCCCGAGAACAACCGTTTTTCGACCTTCCGGGTCGAGGACACGCTCACGCGCGAGCCGATCTCGCGTATCAGTACCATGTGCCAGGATTCCTTCGGCGACATCTGGATCGCGGGGTATGCCTGCGAGCTCTACAAGTTCGAACTTTCGCGGCTGACGTTCACCTGCAACCGCCCGGAGGACGGCGAGGCGTATGGCCGCGTGCGGAGCATGATCGAATACACCCCGGGGATAATCATGCTCGGGACGGATCACGGCCTGGTGAATTTCAATACCAAGAACCGCAGTTTCGAGCATGTCGACAACGGCACGACCAACCGGAACGGACGGCTCAACGACAAATTCATCCACTCCATCCTCAAGGATCGTGACGGCGGCGTGTGGATCGGAACCTATTTCGGCGGCATCAACTACCTCTCGCCGCTCAGTTCGCTCTTCACGCTCATCGAAGCCGGCGAGGGGTGCGGGCATATCATCAGCAAATTCTGCGAGGATCCCGAGGGGAATATCTGGATCGGCAGCGACGACGGGGGGCTGAGCCTTTACAATCCGCGTACGGGCAGCTATACGCCCGTGGCGGTCGACCCGCGTGACCGGGCGCTCAACATCCATGCGCTCACCATCGACGGCGGATGGCTGTGGGTCGGGACGTATGGCGACGGGCTTTACCGCATCGACCTGCGCACGCGGCAGATGAAGCACTTCACGCAGGCCGGCACGGGACTCGACAATCTCGACGTCTATTCGGTTTTCCGCGATTCGCGGGGGCAGTTGTGGATCGGCACCAAAATGGGCATCTGCCGTTACGACGACGTTTCGCAGACCATCACGTGCGCATTCGGCCTGGGACATAACAGCGACGTGGTGGACATCTGCGAGGATGCCCGCGGGCACCTGTGGTTCGCGTCGCTGGGCAAGGGGTTGATCCGCTACGGGTTCGACGACGGCCGGTTCGCCCTCTGTTCGCACGATTCCGGGGGCGGGCTTTCCGATTTCGTGAGCTGCCTGGCCGTCGAGGGGGACAACCTGTGGATCGGCACCCACGGCTGCGGGCTTTGCCGTTACGACATCGCGGCCGACACGCTCTCCAGGGAGTTCGACATGCTGCCCTACGGCAACTGCGCCGTGTTCCAGATCGTGCAGAACGGCGGCGAACTGTGGCTCACGACCAACCGCGGGCTGCTGAAATACAGCCCCGGGAACGGCCCGCAGTCGATCTACAAGTTCACCTCCGACGACGGACTGCTGGCCAATATCTTCAACGCCAATTCGGGCATCAAGTCCTCGACCGGGCATATCTACATCGGCTGCAACAACGGCATCAACAAGTTCTATCCCTATGATTTCACGCGCCGCGAGAATTCGGCCAAGCTCAGCGTCGTCTTCCCCGATTTCAAGCTCTTCAACCGCAGCGTGCCCGTGGACGGACGACTGTTGTCCAATACCATCGACTGCCAGCGCTCGGTGCGCCTGCGCGGACGGAAGATGTCGTTCAGCCTTGATTTCATTGCGCTCAACTTCTCCTCGCCGCTGAGGACGGTCTACCGTTACCGGCTGGAGAACTTCGACGACAAATGGATCACCACCGGCCTGGACGAAGGGGCCGGGGTGCAGCATGTCTCCTACACCAACCTGCCGCCGAACCGTTACCGCTTCGTCGTGAGCGCCTCGACCGGCGGCGAGCAGTTCGGCGAGGAAGTCGTTGACGGTCTGCTCTGCGCCCCGGGCGATGGCGTCGCCGCCGGCGGCGTGCTCCGGCGTGGCGCAGCCCGCGTCAAAGCTCATAAGCGCCATTTTCATATGCGGATTATTTACGATATCCGCGTTGACGATCTTTCCCTCCTCGTAGGGGAGCAGATCCTTCAGGGCAAATACTTCGTCCGTTTTGATAAGGTTCATACAAAATCCTTCCTTTGCTTCAATTTCAAGAAATACGCAGGGATCCTGCGCCAGCACGCGAAACGGCGTCTTCTGCGGGATCAGTAGCGCGCTGCCTTCCGGCAGAACGCGGAGCGAAGGTGCTTCTACGCGCGTCTCGCCCGAGAGCGACAGATAGAGATACGGATGCGGATAAAACTCCTCGCTGATATCGGTGCCGGCGGCGATCGAGAAGATCGTGGCATGCTCCTCCGGAGACATGAAGAGCGTCTCGGAGATCGTCATGCCCGCGCGGGGCGCATTTGTCCCGGCGAAGGTGAAAACCTGTCCGCGCTTCATATCAGTAGTGCCGGTAGGTCTGCGCCGGAGCCGTGAGAATGTTGGCGACGTCCTCATCGGTCAGCTCCATGCCGTACCACTTCTGGTAATACTCCTTGACCATGGCGTCCATATCGACGTCTGTGAAGAGCTCCGGATAGGCCGTCTTCGCCGACCACCACATTGCAAGCGGCGTATCCGTGCACGGCGGCCACCAGCGGTGCATGCCGAAGGGATACTTGAAGACCTGCTCTTCCTTCACGGCCGTGATACCGCTCCAGTCGTCCTCGCCCACCGCGTTGTTGTAAATGTCCGCCGGGGTCTTGTCCGAGAACGTCAGAATGAAGATCTTGTCGGGGTTCCACTCATAGATCTGCTCCATGTTGACGGAGGAGTTCGTGGCACGCGCGCCGAGGTTTTCCGCGCCGAGCAGATCCGTCCACCACGCCGCAAAGCTCTTCGCGCCCGCGATCACAAGGCCGGAATCGCTGTAGGTATTGATATAGAGATACTTTTCCACGCTCTCCGTGGGATTGGCTTCAATGCGGCTGCGGATCTCCGATTCCACTTCCTCGCCGTAGGCAATGATGTCCTGCGCGGAAGATGTCATCCGGAACGTCTGGGCATAGGTGTCCATCCAGGAGCGGAGCGTTTCGAGCGGGGAGGCGCTGCCGCCCTTATTGGGATGCGTGAGAGCCACGGCGGGGATGCCCGCCTGACGGATCGGCTCGGCGTCCGACTCGCTGTGGTAGAACACCACATCAGGATCGAGCTTTACGAGCTCTTCCATGTTCAGCTGGCCGCCGGCGTAAAAATCGCTGGAGACGTCCATGATCTCCGGGCAGTACTTGGCGAACACCGAGTATTCCACGCCGTTTTTCAGATCCGGCGTAACGCCCACGAGCTTGCTGATGTCACCGCCCATGAACACGGCGTAGACCGTAGCGGCGGGCAGCGGCCCGAGGATCACGACGCGGTCGATCTCGTCGGGCACTTCGGTCTCCTCGCCCTTGAAGTCCACCACGATATGCGTGCCGGACGACGCCGGCTCCTCCGCCGGGGTCTCAGCCGCAGCGGGCTCTTCCGCCGGGGCCTCGGTCACGGCCGGTTCTTCACTTGTCTCGGGCGCAGCGGGCTCTGCGCCGCAGGCCGCGAGCGACAGCACCATCAGTGCCGCCAGAAAAAGGGATAAAATGCGTTTCATTGGATTCCTCCTGAAAAAATTTATATTTTAAGTCCTTCGGACCAAAATACTTACGTATTGCACAGGGAAATGGCCGTGATAGCCTGATAGTCCATGCCGTCGTACTGCGCATCGACGATATCGACGTTGACCTTGAACACGCGCCCCATGATCTCGCGCGTGATGACCTCCGAGGGCTCGCCGAAGTCTGCCGTACCCTCGCGTGAGAGGACGAGCGCCCGGTCGGAGATGCGCAGCGCGTGGCCGGGATAATGCGTGTTGAAGATGCAGCACAGTCCCTCTTCGCGGGAAAGGCGGCGAATCGTTTCAAGAATGATGAGCTGGTTGCGGAAATCCAGATTGGATTCCGGCTCGTCCAGCACAAGGAGCTTCGGCTCGGCGCACAGCGCGCGGGCGATCAGCACCATCTGCAGCTCGCCGCCGCTGATCTGGTTGCAGAGCTTGCGGCGCATATGCGCGATGCCAAGCTCCTCCATGGCGCGCTCGCACCGCTCGCGGTCCGCCTTTTCCGGCGTTCCGAACGTACCGATGCGGCTGCTGCGTCCCAAAAGGATCATTTCCTCCACTGTGAAGGCGAAGGGGAAGGATTTTGCCTGCGGTACATACGCCATCTCCCGCCAGAGGCGGCCCGGCGTCATGTCCCGGATGTTCTCCCCGTCCAGAAAGCTCCCGCCGGACGTCCACGGCAGCATTCCCATCATGCTGCGCAGCAGCGTTGTCTTGCCGACGCCGTTCGGCCCCAGGACCGCCAGGACCTGACGGCTCTCTACGCAAAACGAGATGTTTTTCAGTATGGGCACAGTCTTCTTATAGCCGAAGCAGCCGTTTCTCACTTCAAAGGTCATCGCCAGCTCCCTCCCGTCTTTTTCAAAAGCGCAATGAAAATGGGCGCACCGATGACCGCCGTGAGAATGGAGATTGGGATCTCCGATTCCGACGCGCTGCGGGCCACGGTGTCGAGCAGGAGCATGAACGCCGCGCCGATGCTCGCACTGGCGGGGATCACGCGCCGGTTGTCGCTGCCGAAGAGCATCCGGCAGGCGTGCGGAACGACAAGGCCGACCCAGCCGACCTGCCCGCACATGGACACGCACGAGGCGATCACCGCCGTAGCCGCGACGATGATCAGTGCGCGGATCTTTTTGAGATCCACGCCGAGAGAGCGCGCTTCATCGTCCGAGAGCGTCAGAACGTTGCACTTCCAGCGAAGCATGATCAGCACGAGCGTACCGGCGAGAATGACCGGCATACCCAGCCGCAGCCCCTTCCACGTTGCGCCGTTCAGACTGCCAAGCAGCCAGTAGGTGATCTCCGGCAGCTTGTCCTCGGAATCGGCCGTATACTTTATCAGGCTGACGAACGCCTGAAAGAGCGAATTGACCACCATGCCCGCCAGCACGAGCATGATGATGGAGGTCTCCCGGCGGTTCTTTCCGGCTTTGTAGGTGATCAGCATGGCAACGACGCCGAACGCCATCGCCGTAAGCTGTACAGCCACGAGCCCGCCGTTGAGTATCAGCGCGAGCGCCGCGCCGAAGCACGCGCCGGACGCTACGCCCAGCGTATCCGGGGATACCAGCGGATTCGAGAGCAGCGCCTGCATCCCGGCTCCGGCCACGGACAGCCCGCCGCCTACCAGCAATCCGAGCAGCACACGCGGCAGACGCACGCCGATGATGATGCGCTCCTGCGGATCGACCGACGCCGCCGCTGCGTACCCGCGCTTTACCACGCGGAAAATAATCTCCAGCGCGTCGCCGAGATGCACGGCGTACCGCCCGACGGACAGGCTGACCGCCGCCGCAGCGAGCGGGACAAAAATGAGCAATGCCACAAACGGTGTGGCGCGAAGTTTGCGGAGCAAGGGGTTCATCGTTCCTTTCGGTTAGCATTGTCTAACCAAAAGGATAGCATAAGGCTCCGGGTCTGTCTGTTGCCGGAGCCACAGTCGTTTTATTGCCTTCTGCACCCTTTTCTGCCGTTAAAAAGTAACCCCCCAGTAAAACTGGGGGTTCTTCCTATGCGGGCGAAGCCCTCTGCTCCTCGCGTAACGCGTAAACGTGTAATACGGTCTGCCAGCTGCGCAGGGATTGTTACTTGCCGCCCGTAAACGGGCCAATAGAGGCTATCGTCATCTGTTCACCTAATTCGTCCTCTTTTAGTTGGTTCTTTATATACTCCGCAATTCGGGTCTCGTTCTTTCCTACCGTATCCACATAATACCCCCTGCACCAGAATTCTCTGTTGCGGTACTTGTACTTCAGTTCCCCGAATTGCTCATACAGCATAGTGCCGCTCTTCCCCTTCAGGTATCCCATAAATCCCGATATCGACAGCTTCGGCGGTATCTCCACGAGCAGGTGAATCTGATCCGGGCAGGCTTCCGCTTCGATGATTTTCACACCCTTCCATTCACATAGCTGCCGGAGTATTTTCCCTATGGCCGCACGCTTCTCTTTGTAGAATGCCTTTCTTCGGCATTTCGGCGCAAACACTATGTGATATTTGCAATTCCACTTCGTATGAGATAAACTGTTTATGTCATTCAGGCTCTTTCTGAATGCCCTCCTTTTGCTTTTTGTGTGCAGTTGGCAGACCGCACGCTTATTCTAAAGCAAAAGGAGTTTTTTTGTCTCCCTCATCGCCAAAGGCTCTTTTGAACCACGCGTCTAACGCGTGGTTTTCGGATATACAGCAAAGGCAGACGTTTTTCATCGTCTGCCTTTGCCTTTTAATAATTGTTTCAATTACAGCATGGTCTCGTCGTACATCGCTCTCGCGCCGCCGATGAATTTGGGGCGCGTGCGCGCCGCGACGACCATCGCCGCGCCGATCGTGTGGTTTTCCAGCCGCACCGGCACCGCGACCTTTTTGAGGTGCATGCCGATGAGCGTGAGGCCGATATCGAGCCCGGCGTCCGCCTTGATCTCCTCAAGCGCGACGGGTTCTTTCAGCGCGGCGTACACCTGCGTGGCAAGCGAGCCGCCCGCCTTCGGCTGCGGGACAACGTTCACGATCTCCGCGCCCGGCACCGCCGCGCGCTCGGTGATGATGGCGCGGTTCAAGTGCTCGCAGCACTGCACCGCAAGGAAAACACCGCGGCTTCCCGTCACGTCAAGAAGCGCGCGGGCGATCTCCCCCGCCGTTTCGACGCTGGAGTTTGTGCCGATCTTCGAGCCGACGACCCCGCTCGTGGAGCAGCCCACTACAAGGATGCTTCCCGGCTGCAGATGCGCCCTTTCGCAGATCTCGGCAGCGGCCGCCGCCGTCTGTTCATATACCGTCATATTTTCCCTCCTTTACGCCTGTTTGATAACACGGCTCTTTTCCAGTGCCTTCACAAGCAGCACGCCGAGGATAAGTCCCGCCGCGCCCTGCACGCCGTTGGCCGGAATGTTCACCGCCGACGGCACGAAGCCGTACAGGCAGCCTTCAAAAAGATAGTAGCCGAGCACCATCCACAGCTCCGCCGCCGCGCCGCTCAAAATGCGCGCCGTCAGGCTACCGGTCTTCGCGCTGAGCGCCTTGAAGCCGTAAAAGGCGATGAGCGCCATGAGCCCCTTGATGGCAAACGTTGCGGGCGCATAGGCGGCATACCCCGAAAAGAGGTCCGCCAGCCCCGAGCCGAGCCCCGCGGCGAGAAAGCCGTAGCCAGGCGCGAGCAGCCACCCGGCAGCGAGCACCACGCAGTCGCCGAGATTCAGATACCCGTCCATCGGCGAAGGGATCTTGATAACCATCGTCGCCACACACGCGAGCGCGGCGAAAAGCGCCGCCGTTACGATCTGTTTTGTTTTACCGTTCAATGGAATCGACCTCCCGGAATCATTGGTTTCTATGCCCAGTGTATAGGCAAATCTGGTTATACGCAATTACCAAATAGCGATAATTTTATATAACCAGATTGGGAGGTCAATATTATGTTTCAGC
>OMNT01003465.1_pt1 | contig 11436 bp, 10 predicted proteins | sample 1672551 | NCBI WGS metagenome assembly OMNT01 (sample SAMEA3136698, study PRJEB25190) | human gut metagenome
AGCATTAAAAAAAGCAGAAGATGCAATTGTTATCGACTCAAGTAATCATTTAATTGATAGTAATCTTCTAAAAATTTATTATCTATAGAATCAGTAAAATCAGGTGAAGTTGAATCAATTAGATCGTTAAATAAAAAATCAGAAGATATATTTAAGGCATTACACAAATTAACAATAGTGCTAGCACTACCAAAAGCAATACCACGTTCTAATTGACTAATGTATCTAGGGGATAATGAAGTTTTTTCTGCTAAAGCTTCTTGTGTATAATTTGTTTTAGTTCTTGCTAACTTAATTTTTTTTCCAATATTTTTTCTTAAATTTTTTTCATTTTCTGTCATAAAAAATTTCATTCCTTTCTTACTTTATTCAAAGTTGTTCAAAGAAATAAAATATTTTTTATTTCTTTAAAAGTATAATTCCAAATATGTATTAAACGAGCCAATTTGAGTATATCAATTAAAGTTTGAAAACAACATGAATTAATAGTATGAAAATAGTCATTTAATAATAGTAATAGTAGCAGAAAATAAACTTAATAATGTTAAAATTCATTGATTATATATAGAACTTTTTATTTTATTTAATTTTTAGTTTGTGGATAATAAAAAAATAACAAAATTTTTTAAAAATTTTTGCAAAAACTATTGCAAAATAAAAAAAGTTATATTACAATTTACATTAAGTGGAGAAAAGTGGTACAAAGTGGTAGAAAAAGTGGAAAGAGGTGAAGACCATTGCTAATGGGTGAATATGAGCATACTCTAGATGCCAAAGGCAGACTAATAATGCCAGCCAAATTAAGACAAGACATTGGAGAAAAGTTCGTTATAACAAAGGGATTAGACGGATGTTTATTTGCTTTTTCACAAGAAGAATGGTTAAACTTTGAAACAAAATTAAAATCACTTCCACTATCAGACAGAAATGCAAGAAACTTTGTTAGATTTTTCTTATCAGGAGCAACTGAATGTGAAATTGACAAACAAGGAAGATTTTTAATACCAAACAATTTGCGTTTGGCAGCAGAACTAGATAAAGAAGCAGTAATAATAGGAGTAGGTACTAGGTTAGAAATATGGAATAAAGCAAATTGGGAAAAATGTGATGAGAATATATCTGTTGATGAAATTGCTGAAAATATGACTATGCTTGGTATATAACTTGCAAAAGTTTATATAAAAATACAGAAGAAAAATTTACAGAAGAAAAATAAACAAAAGAAAAAAATTAGATACAAAAGAAAATTAAACAAAAGACAAAATTACTAAAGAAAAATAAGAATAATTCAAAAGACAAAATTGCAAAAGATTAAAGCACAAAATAAAAAGTACAAAAGATAAAAGTACTGAAGAAAAAGTGCAAAAGAAGACATTACAAAAGTTAAAGTCTACAAATGAAAAAAATTAAAAACTAATACTAAAGATAAAAAATTACAGAAGAATATTAAAAAACATAAGTTGAAAATCCAAAGAAAAGATTACTAAGGATTTTATAAAAATACCAAAAGAAAAAACATATAATTAAAACAGCTGGTACTTTTACCAGCTGTTTTGCGTTTATATATTAGGAAAAGAAACTTAAGAGGTGAAAAATTGGAATTTAAGCATAAACCTGTAATGTTAGAAGAGTGCATAGAAGGATTAAATATAAAACCAGATGGAATATATGTAGACGGAACACTTGGTGGAGCAGGACATAGTAAAGAAATATTAAAAAGATTATCCCAAAATGGTCTGTTAATAGGAATAGACAGAGATGAAGATGCATTAAAAGCAGCAAAGGAAAATTTAAAAGAATTTGAAAATGTAAAATTTGTAAAAGATAATCATGATAATATAAAACAAATTTTAGAAGACATCGGAATAGATAAAGTTGATGGAATCTTACTAGATTTAGGAGTTTCTTCATATCAATTAGATGAAAGAAACAGAGGATTTAGTTATTTAGGTGAAAATGAACTTGATATGAGGATGGATAAATCTCAGGAACTATCTGCGAAAAATGTTGTAAATGAGTATCCAGAAGAAAAATTAGCAAATGTTATATACGAGTATGGCGAAGAAAAATTTTCAAGACAAATTGCCAGAAATATATGTGAATATAGAAAAAATCAAGAAATACATACTACTAAGCAATTGGTAGAAATAATAGAAAAATCAATTCCAAAATCAAAACAAAATGACGGACATCCTGCAAAAAGGACATTCCAAGCAATTAGAATTGAAGTCAATGATGAAATAAAACCATTATATAATACAGTAAAAGATTGCATAGATTGTTTAAAAGAACAAGGAAGGTTATGTATAATTACATTTCATTCTTTGGAAGATAGAGCAGTTAAAAATGCAATGTTAGAAGCAAAGGGAAAATGTACTTGTCCTCCAGATTTGCCATATTGTGTATGTGGAGCAAAATCACTTGGAAAGATAATTACAAGAAAGCCTATTGTAGCAACTAAACAAGAACAAGAAGAAAATAGTAGAAGTAAAAGTGCAAAACTTAGAATTTTTGAAAGAAGTGAGTAGGCCAGAAAAGTTATATCTGGCTATAAAGAAAGAGAGGTGAAAAATAACTTATGGCACAGGCTAGGTATCAATATGAAACAAGTCCGAGAAAACTTGAACCAGATTATACTAGAAAATCAAAACAAAGACCAAAACGTAAACCGTTAAAGGCTGTCGAAAATATGCCAAGACAACAAATAAAAGTATCCAAAGAACAGCGAAAAAGACAACTAAGAACTACAGTTACGGTTGTTGGACTATTTTTGCTATTATTAACCATAAGTTGCAGAAACTCTCAAATAGATAAACAATTTGATAAAATTCAAAATCAGAAAAAACAATTAGCAGCACTTCAAAAAGAAAATGAACAATTAAATGTTAGCATACAAAACAGTGTAAATATCAGTACAATTGAAAAAGTTGCAAAAGAGGAATTAGCAAAAATTCCGGAAATTGATTTAGTTCTAGGAAATAATGAAAAAGTAGAAATTGTAAAATATGTAGAAGAGTACCTAAATAATCATATAGATAATATAAAACTTGATGATGTAATGTATTCAAAGGAATTTTCTGATTTTGGAGATGTAACATATACAGAAAAAACTTCATATTTTAAAGTTTCTCCATTGCTAAGCTCTATATTTATATTATTGTTTCCATAAAAAAAGTCTCTATCTTTATATTTTCTTAATTAACTAAACTTATAATATCATCTCCATCATTTGTGTGCTTATTTCCACCTAAGAATTCAACTTCAGCTCCATCTCTTACTGTTATTCCGCATCTTGTATGATTTGAGCTTGTTATATTTTTAAGTTTTACAGTAGATTTAAGTGCTATTTCTAAACCAACTACACTTTTATTACCATCACCTATTAACTCTATATCTTCTAAAGTTATATTTTTAGCACCATATACTAATAAACCTTTAGATTTATTTCTTTAGTTATATTTACAATTGAATTTGCTACATCTATAGCTTTTTTTTAATTCATCTAATGTTTCTACATTTACTTCTTGTTTTCTATATTTTGTTGTTGTAGTTGTAATTGTTTCAATTGGTGGATTAGTTGTAGTTGAAGTACTGCTACTTGTATATATTTCAAGATACTGATTAGCTGTATCATTTATAGTATTATCAGGTTCATTGCTTTTATTAATTTTTAGAATATCATCCTTATCATTCTTGTGCGTGTTCTTCCCATTTAATGTAATAGTAGATCCATTTTTTACTCTTATTCCACAAGTTTTATGATTTTCACTTTTTATATTTTCTGTTACAACAATAGAATTATCTATATCTATACCTACATCATTCTATAAATTGCGACATTTTCCAACTTATTTTTTCCTGTAGTAAAAATTATTTACATACAAAAAAGGAGCTGTTCACTAATTATTTAGTGCTACAACTCCTTTTTACTATTCTTCTGAATTTGATTTTTCATCCATTTGTTTTTGAGCTTCTTGAACTAATTTATCAAGACTATTATCTTCTACAACTTCATTTTCTTGTCTATCTAATTCATCTGTTAATGTTAATTGCTGATCTTTATCTTCTACATCTCTACCTGAAATTTTAGCTATAGCTACAATCTTTTCTTCATCAGAAGTTCTCATTAATCTAACTCCCATTGTAGCTCTACTAGTTACAGATACATCTGATACATTAATTCTTATAGCAACACCACTTGTATTTATAAGCATTAATTCATCTTCAGATTTACATACTGTTGCACCAACAACTTTACCAGTCTTTTCACTGATTTTGTATGTTATTAAACCAACTCCACCTCTATTTTGTCTCTTATATTCAACTAAAGGTGTTCTCTTACCAAATCCATTTTCACTGATTACTAATAAATCTTCATCATCAACTGCTATATCCATACAAACAGCAATATCATCTTCTCTTAAGTTCATTGATTTAACACCAGCTGCAGTTCTACCCATTGGTCTTACATCTTGTTCATTAAACTTAATTGCATTACCACGTTCAGATACTATAACTATGTCTGCATCTCCTCTAGTAACCTTTACCTTAAGTAGTTCATCACCTTCTCTTAAGCTTATAGCTATAAGTCCGTTCTTTCTTAAGTTCTTGAATTCTGATAAAGGTGTCTTCTTAACAAGACCCTTCTTAGTTGCCATGAATAGATATCCTTCTCTTATTTCATCAGCAACAGTAAGTACTGTTTCAATTCTTTCATCTTGTTCTATTGGAATAAGGTTGATTATATTAGTTCCCTTAGCAGTTCTACCTGCATCTGGAATTTCATATGCTCTCTTCTTGTACACTCTTCCTCTGTTTGTAAAGAATAATACATCTGAATGAGTTGAAGTTATTAAAACATTTTCTACAAAATCATCTTCTTTTGTAGTCATTGCTTGAATACCTCTTCCCCCTCTTCTTTGAGCTGAATATGTATCAGCAGAAATTCTCTTAATATATCCTGAATTAGTTAATGTAATAACAACATCTTCTTCTTGAATTAAATCTTCTATGTCTATTTCATTAACTACTTTTTGAATTTCAGTTCTTCTTTCATCATTGTATTTGCTCTTTATTTCTCTAAGCTCTTCCTTGATTACTCCAAGAAGCTTCATTTCATCAGCTAATATACTATTTAAATATTCAATGTATTGCATAATTTCATTAAGTTCTTCTTCTATCTTATCTCTTTCAAGACCTGTTAATCTTCTTAATCTCATTTCTAAGATTGCTTGAGCTTGTTTTTCACTTAATTGGAATCTTTCCATTAATGTGCTTTTTGCAATATCACTTGTTTTTGAATTTCTAATAATATGAATTACATCATCAATATTATCAAGAGCTATTTTTAACCCTTCTAATATGTGTGCTCTAGCTTCTGCTTTATTTAATTCAAATACAGTTCTTCTAGTAACAACTTCTTTTTGGAATTCTATATAATGAGTTAATACTTCCTTAAGATTTAATATTTTTGGTTCATTATCAACTAATGCTAGCATGATAACTCCAAAAGTATCTTGCATCTTTGTATGTTTAAATAATAAATTTAAAATTACATTTGGATTAGCATCTCTCTTAAGTTCTATTACTATTCTCATACCTTCTCTATCAGATTCATCTCTTAAATCTGATATTCCAGTAATCTTCTTATCTTTAACTAAGTCAGCAATATTTTCTATAAGCTTAGCTTTATTAACTTGATAAGGAATTTCAGTAACAACTATTCTGTTTCTTCCATTTTCCTCTTCAATTTCAGTTTTTGATCTAACGACAATCTTTCCTTTTCCTGTTTCATAAGCTGCTCTTATACCAGCCTTACCCATAACTATTGCACCAGTTGGGAAATCAGGTCCCTGTATTGCTGTCATAAGTTCTAAAACAGTAGTCTCTGGATTATCTATTAGCATTATTGTTCCATCAATAATCTCTCCTAAGTTATGTGGAGGTATATTAGTTGCCATACCTACCGCTATACCTGATGAACCATTTACTAAAAGGTTTGGATATCTTGAAGGTAATACTACTGGTTCTTTTTCCTCACCATCAAAGTTTGGCATAAAATCAACAGTTTCTTTTCTAATGTCTCTTAACATTTCCACTGCTATCTTATTCATCTTTGCTTCTGTATATCTCATTGCCGCTGCACTATCACCGTCTACAGAACCAAAGTTTCCATGTCCATCAACTAATGTATATCTTAAAGAGAAATCTTGCGCCATTCTTACTAATGCATCGTAAACTGAGGAATCACCATGTGGGTGATACTTACCTAAAACTTCCCCAACTATTCTGGCACATTTTCTGTATCCTTTTTGAGGCTCTAAGCCTAATTCTTGCATTGAGTAAAGTATTCTTCTATGAACTGGCTTAAGACCATCTCTTACATCAGGAAGTGCTCTACCAACTATAACACTCATAGCATAGTCGATATAACATTTTTTCATCTCACTATTTATATCAACATGGATATATTTTCCCTCATTTAAATTCATGTACTTCACCTCGTATTAGTACTAAATATCTAAGTTACTAACTTTCTTAGCATTTTTTTGTATAAACTCTCTTCTTGGTTCAACTTTATCTCCCATTAAGATAGTGAATATTTCATCAGCTGCAATAGCATCTTCTACTGTAGCTTTTAAAAGTATTCTTTCTTCTGGATTCATTGTAGTATCCCATAATTGGTTTGCATTCATTTCACCAAGACCTTTGTATCTTTGTATATCAACTGAACTATCTTTACCGCCCATTTCATTTAAAGCACTTTCTAACTCTTCATCACTATATGCATAAACTTCTTTTTTACCTTTGCTTATCTTGTAAAGAGGTGGTTGTGCTATAAATACATGCCCTTCATCAATAAGAGGTCTCATATATCTGTAGAAGAACGTTAGTAGTAATGTTCTAATATGTGCACCATCCACATCGGCATCAGTCATGATTATGATTCTGTTATATCTAAGCTTTGATACATCAAAATCTTTTCCAATACCAGCACCAAAAGCTGTAACCATTGATCTTATTGAATCTGCATTTAGTATTCTATCTAATCTTTGTTTCTCAACGTTTAAGATCTTTCCTCTAAGTGGTAGTATCGCTTGGAATTTTCTATTTCTTCCTTGCTTTGCTGAACCACCAGCTGAATCCCCTTCCACTATATAGATTTCACATTCCATTGGATCTTTAGAAGAGCAATCTGCTAATTTACCTGGTAATGTTGATCTTTCAAGCACAGATTTTCTTGTAAGCTCTCTGGCTTTTCTAGCTGCATCTCTAGCTCTAGCTGCCATTAATGCCTTATCTATTATTATTTTTCCTACAGCTGGATTTTCTTCTAAGAAAGTACCTACTCCTTCAGTAACAATTGAGTCAACTACACCTCTTACTTCAGAGTTTCCAAGCTTAGTTTTTGTTTGTCCTTCAAATTGCGGTTCAGATATTTTCACAGAAACTACTGCTGTAAGACCTTCTCTTACATCATCTCCTGAAAGATTCTTATCGCTTTCTTTTATGTGACCAAACTTCTTAGCATAGTCATTGATAACTCTTGTTATTGCTGTCTTAAAACCAACTAAGTGAGTTCCACCTTCTATTGTATCTATGTTATTGGCAAATGAATAAAGATTTTCTGTATATCCATCATTGTATTGAAGTGACACTTCAGCTATGATTCCATCTTTTTCTCCTTCAACATAGATTGGTTCTGGATGTAATACATCTTTATTTCTATTTAAATAATTTACAAATTCCTTTATACCACCTTCGTAGTAATAAGTTTCAACATTTTCTTGTCCTTCTCTCTTATCTGCTAAAGTGATACGAATTCCTTTATTAAGAAAAGCAAGCTCTCTTAATCTACTTTGTAGTATTTCAAACTCAAATTCTGTTGTCTCAAATATTTCATGATCTGGTTTAAACCAAGTCTTTGTACCATGACCGTCACTTTCACCTATTTGAGTAACATCACCTAAGATATTTCCTCTTGAATATTTTTGTTGCCATACTTTACCTTCTCTTGTTACTGTAACTTCACAAGCTTCTGATAATGCATTAACAACTGATGCCCCAACACCGTGAAGCCCTCCGGATACTTTGTATCCTCCTCCACCAAATTTTCCACCAGCATGTAACACTGTCATGATAACTTCAATAGTTGATCTTCCCATTTTAGGATGTATTCCTACAGGCATACCTCTACCGTTATCTACTACAGTAATAGAATTATCTTCATTTATCGTAACTTCGATATGGCTACAGAATCCTGCTAATGCCTCATCGATACTATTATCAACTATTTCATAAACTAAATGATGAAGTCCTCTTGAGCTTGTAGTCCCTATGTACATACCCGGTCTTTTTCTTACCGCTTCTAAACCTTCTAAAACCTGAATCTGACTTTCATCATAACTTTGCTTGTTTTCTGTCAAGACATATTCCTCCTTAATCTTTGATATATATAAACTAAAGGCTAAATATCGGACTTAAGGATTATAATCAATATTTGTTCTCTTTGTTAATGTTGACGATGAAATTGGTGATAAATAAACCTTGCTCATCTTATTAACTTCAGCTATAACAAATGATTTTGGACTCTCCTTAGAAATCTTTTCAACAAATCCATCTTCTTCAGCCATTCTTAAAAAAGATATGGTATCTGAACTATACATAGAATTATGTATATCAAATATTCCTATTACATCTTTTATTGGTACTACTACATTTTCTCCCAAATGTAAAAACATACTATTTCCTCCTTGTAAGTAAGATTCAAATACTTTATTTAATCCAACTTATTTTCCTAAAAACAGAGTTTCCTTACGAGTTTACTATTTCTCCATTCTTAACTTTAAAGACTTTTGCCTTTTCGTCTAAATATTCATATAAATCTTCTATACCAGTACATGTAATAACAGTTTGTATCTGTCCTATTGTACTTAAAATATATTTTTTTCTATTAAAATCTAGTTCTGATAATACATCATCTAAAAGTAAAACTGGAAATTCTCCTGTAAGCTCTTTTATTATTTCTAGTGATGAAAATTTCATAGTTAATACTGCTGTTCTCTGTTGCCCTTGGGATCCATAACTCTTAGTATCAATATCGTTTATATAGACAAAAAAATCATCCCTATGTGGACCAATGGATGTTGTTCCTCTATCGCAATCCTTACTTCTATTCTTTTCTAATAGTGTGTAAAAATTTTCTTTAATATTTTCTAAGTCCTTTATAGTACTAATATACTTAAAATTTATCTTTTCTTTTCCCGATGTGATATCAGAGTGTATTTTTTCAGCATACTTATTTAGACTCTCAATGTATTTAATTCTCTCTCTAATTATATTATATCCAAATTCAACCAATTGCATATCATATATTTCTAGCATTTCACTACTGGTACTTCTATTTCTTAGCAATATATTCCTTTCGTTAAGAACTTTATTATACTGAACTAGATTATAATAATACTTTGGATTTAGCTGACATAATTCCATATCAATAAATTTTCGTCTTACTCCTGGAGAATCTTTTATTATTCTAAGATCCTCCGGAGAAAACATCACAACATTGAAATTTCCAAATAATTCGCCTATTTTTTTTATTTTTATTTTATTAATCCTTATGGATTTCTTTCCGTCCTTAAGAATGCTTATATCTATCCTTTTATCAAGTCTTTCTCTGCCTACATCAACACTTATAAATGCATGTTCACCATTCCAATTAATAAGCTCTTTATCTTTTGATGTTCTATGAGATTTTGCAAAAGCACAGTAATATATAGCTTCTAGTATATTAGTTTTTCCTTGAGCATTATCTCCCATGAACACATTAACATTAGGACATAATTCAATATCTAATGCATTATAATTTCTATAATTAAGCATTTGTAGTCTTTTAATAAACATCTTAAACACCCATAATATTATAACATATATAAACTTTTAATAGTTAATTTTAAAATAGCATTTATACTACTTTAAAAGTTTCACCATTAAATTCTACAATGTCACCTCTATATAATTTTTTTCCTCTTTGAGTACAAATTTCACCATTTACTTTTACTAATTCGTCTAAAACATACATTTTAGCTTCTGAACCTAATGATGCTGCACCACAAAATTTTAAGAATGAATCTAATTTTATAAATTCAGTTTGAATTTTCACTTCCATAGTTCCATCTTTCCTGCATATATATACGCTTTTTATGCAAGTTCCTCCTATCTTACTAATCTAACAGGTAAAACTAAATATTTTGAATTATTCATATTTTTTCCTTTTATTACGCAAGGAGTTATACCTGATGTCATTTCCATAACAATTTCTTCTTCTTCCATATTCTTAAGAACATCTAATAAATATCTTGAGTTAAATGCAATTTGAACTTCTTCTCCTTGCAGATTGATTGCAACTTCCTCTCTTACTTTTCCCAATTGAGAATTAGAAGTGATAATTAAAATGTCTTCTTGCACATCTAATTTGATTAAGTTGCTATTTCCATCTTTAGCCATTAAAGATGCTCTTTCAATACCATTTTGAAGTTCTTGCTTTTTAACATTAACAATTAGCTTATGTTCTTGAGGTAAAAGTGAGTTGTAATTTACAAATTTACCTTCTAGTAATCTTGAAATCACTTTTGTAGTTTTTAAATTAAATAAAATGTGATTATTTGTGAAGGTAATTTCAACTAAATCTGAATTATCTTCTAAAATTTTAGATACCTCATTTAAAGTTTTTCCAGGAATTACGACTTCTATGTCATTATCTATATCTAAAAGTTCATTTCTGATGGCTAATCTATATCCATCTAATGCTACTAAATTTAATTGTTTATCTTTTACTTCAAAAAGAATTCCTTGAAGTATTGGTCTTGCTTCATCTTGAGCAATAGCAAATGAAGTACCTTTAATCATATTTTTTAATAAATTTTGTGGAACTTCAACTTTTAAATCTTCGTTTATTGTTGGTAACATTGGATAATCACTTGGATTCATGTAAACCAAGTTAAATACTGATTTTTCACAAGTAACTTGTATTAAATCATTATCAGCTATTTCTATTTTTACATCTGAATTTGGTAGTTTTCTAATGATTTCACCAAATAATCTCGCATCTAATACTATTTTTCCAGGTGTAATAACTGTAGCTTCAACTTTAGTTTCGATACTTACATCCATATCTGATCCAATAAGTGTTACGCCTTCATTATTAGCTTCTATGTAAATACCTTCTAAAATTGGCATTGTAGTTTTTCCAGTTATAGCCTTAGTAACTATAGAAATACCTTCTTGTAATTTTTGTTTTGAACATATGAAATTCATAAGACAACCTCCTAAAGTTATGCACAGTTATGCACATAGATTTATAGACAATATATATAAATAATATAATATAATTATTAATAATAATTTTCGCAAAAGAATTAATTTTTCTTTTTTCGT
>OMNT01003478.1_pt1 | contig 11394 bp, 9 predicted proteins | sample 1672551 | NCBI WGS metagenome assembly OMNT01 (sample SAMEA3136698, study PRJEB25190) | human gut metagenome
CGCCGGGCCCGCCGGAAAGGACAGGCCCAGGGCCACGCCCACACGGTCCACCAGCTGGCCCGCATGCAGGTCCTCGCTGCCGCCGAGCAGCTCAATCCTGCCCTCGCGGCAGTCCAGCAGTTCGGTAGTGCCACCGCTCAAATGCAGCGCCACAAACGGCCCATCCGGCGCGGCGTTGCCAATCAGCCCCGCGGCAATGTGCCCCTGCTGGTGCGAGGTTTCATACAGCGGCGCCCCCAGCGTGGAGGCCAGCACAGAGGCATGTCCCAACCCCACGGTGAATACCGGCATATAGCTGTCCTCACAGTCGCGCGGACGCGCGGAGGCGCACACGGCGACGACCTGCACGCCCGCCAGCCGGCGGCTCAATGCCTCCATCACCTGGGGCATTTGCCGCACATGCGCAAAAACGGCCTCGCTCTGGCGAAGGCCGCGCTGTCCCTCCCGGACAGGCAGAAGCATGCGTTCAGCGGCTACCACCGCGCCATGCTCGTCCACCGCCGCCGCGGAGGTGGTATAGCAACTGGTGTCAAAACCCAGGGTCACGCGCATTGGCCCGCTCCTTTCCCCCATGCGGGCGCTTATGCCTTTGGCTCCTGCTTGTCGCGTACCATTGCGCCCAGGACGCCGTTGATGTAGCGGCCGCTCTTGGGCTCGCTGTAGCGATTGGCCATTTCCATGGCTTCGCTGACCGCGACGTTGTCGGGCACATCTGCGCGATGGTACAGTTCATAGGCCGCCAGCCGCAGAATGCTCAGGTCCACATGCGGCACGCGGCTGAGCGTCCATGCTCCGGTGCTGTGCTTTTCAATGCTGTCATCCAGCTCAGATTGGTACTCCTCTACGCCGGTCAGCACATCGCTAATGTACTGACGCTCGTCCTTGCTGGGTCTGAGCCGGGCGCTGCCCTCCGGCTGCGCCATGGATAGCTGCTCGTAAACCAGATCGAGCGATTCGTCGTCAGCCTCTCCGCCGGACAGGCGTTCATACAAAAGCTGCATGGCAGCCTGCCTGGCAATCGAACGCGCCATGGTTTTCAACACTCCCCGTTATTCCGTATCGTTTGTATCTTCCTTCACTCGCCCTTCGGCGGGAAGAGGCGATTGATCCAGCCCTTGATGAGTTCCGTTTTATTTTGGAACGCGCCCACAAAATAGCCTGCCGCAAAGAACAGCGCCACAAACAGCGCGCGCCAGAATCCCAGCAGCAGCAGCATGAGCGCAATCACCACGCCTACCATTCCGCAGACCAGGCCGCACAGCGGCGTACCCACACGAAGCAAGTTCTTTTTTTCACCGGTTTCCATTACGCATTCTCCTCCCCTTCAACGCTCTCCACGGCTGTTGCTTCCCGCCGCGCAGGCGCATCCGGCGCGGATTCATCTTCCTCCTGCTCATTCGCCGGCGCATCCGGCACAGCATCCGGCTGGACCTCCGTCTCCCGGCTGCCGTCGGGTTGCTCCCCGTCAGAAACAGCATAGCTCGCCGCCTCTTCCACATGACGGAAAATCGGCTCTTCAATGCCCTCCGCCAGGGGCGCTGCCGCTGTGGGAATGGGTGCGTCCGCCACAGGCTGCGCGTCCGTATCGGAAGCCGCGCGCGCGTCGGTCTCCACCATCACGCGCACCTTGTGCACGTCCACGCCGCTGCAGGAGGTGATGTATTGCTTGATCTGCTTTTGCAGCGCATTGACCGTCAGGGGAATGTTGACCCCGCCAGGCAGCGTGATCTTAATATCCACGACGATGCCCTCGCGGGCGTGCTGAATATGCGTAGCGTTGACCGTCAGCTCCTGGTGGGAGGCCACGCATTTTTGCACCATGCTTTCCAGCGCGTTCATGGAGATGCTCATGTCTCCATACTCCGAATGCTGGATGATAAATCCCTTTTCACGCGTGCGGCGGAACAGGAGCAAAACATCGTGCAGCCCCAGCGCAATCAGTGCCAGCGCCCCCACGATCATTACCGCGCGCTGCCACCAGGTCAAGGGAGCGCTCATCCACACTGCCTCCAGCCACGTCGGCTGCACAACGAAAACCAGCCCCAGGAGCCACAGCCCCGCCAGGACAATCAGGACGCCGGAAAGCGCCGACCAGATTCTGTCCCATACGGTTATTTTCATCTTGCGACCCTCCCTCGCATCAGAACGACGCCCAAAAGCAATGCCTGCCCCGACTTAGCCTATGCCAAGCAGAGAGCAGGTATTGCCAGCGCTTATTCTTCCGTGGGCTGCTCCGCTTCCATTTCCTCTACAGGATCGGACGCGTGCATTTCAGCCGGGGTGGGTTCCCCCTCAAATTCCACGTGCACCGGCTCCAGCGGTTTTTCCGGCTCGACCGGCTTTTCCGGCTTGGCCGCGCTGTCCTCGATGCCCTTGAGGGACTTGAGACCCTCCAGCGTTTCCTTCTGTTCCTTTTCAAAGCTGACACCCTGCACGTGCACATCCACGCGCACCACATGCAGCCCGGTCATGGATTCGATCGCCTTGCGTACATTTTCCTGAACGTTGGAGGCGGCGGTCTGGATAGGTGTGCCGTATTCGATGATGAGATAGATATCGACGGCGGCTTCCTCGGTGCCCAGCTCCACCTTCACGCCACGGGTAATGTTCTTGTTGCGGCCGAACACATCGGTGATGCCGCCGCCGGAGCACATTCCGGCAACTCCCTCCACCTCGTTGGCCGCAACGCCCGCGATGATGGCGATGACTTCATTGGCATATGTGATCGTTCCCGTGGAATCATTATCCTGATCCAGGGTCAAAGGCAGATTATCCTTTTTGGTGGCCATATTCCACACCTCCTATGGATTGGGCCCGCGCGGCCCATCAGCCCGATTCAGCTTATAGTATAACAGATAAGGCGGGGCTTGACAATCAAAGCGCAGGATTTTGTTATTCCACGCAGCGAATCTTCAGCTGCTCCAGCTGCTCCGGCTGCACGGCGGAGGGCGTCTCCATCATCAGGCATGCGCCGTTTTGGATCTTGGGGAAGGCCAGCACGTCGCGCAGGCTTTCCGCGCCGCTGAGAATCATCACCATACGGTCAATGCCGAAGGCAAAACCGCCGTGCGGCGGCGTGCCGTATTGGAACGCGCCCAGCAGGAAGCCGAACTGGTCCCACGCCTGTTCCTTGGTGAAGCCCAGCAGCTTGAACATCTTCTCCTGTACATCGCTCTGATGGATACGAATGGAGCCGCTGCCCATCTCCACGCCGTTCATGACCAGATCGTAGGCCTTGGCGCGCACCGCGCCGGGGTCGGTATCCATAAGCGGAATGTCCTCTTCCATCACGTTGGTGAAGGGATGGTGCATGGCCAGGAAGCGATTCTCCTCGTCGCTCCACTCCAGCAGGGGGAACTCGGTCACCCACAGCAGGTCATAGCGCTTGCTGTCAATCAGGTTCAGCTGCTTGCCCAGACGCAGGCGCAGCTGCCCCATGGCAGTCAGCGCCACGTATTTTTTGTCTGCGATAACGAACACCGCGTCGCCGGGCTTGGCGGAAAGGGTCTCCAGCAGGCGCTGCATGCTGTCGCCCTGCATGGCCTTGGCAAAGCTGGAACGCAGGGTTCCGTCCTCGTTTACCACAGCCCAGGCGAGGCCCTTGACGTGATAGGTCTTGACAAATTCGCCCAGCGCGTCCAGCTCCTTGCGGCTCAGGTGGCCTGCGCCCCCGGCACAGATGGCGCAAATGGTGTTGCCGGCGGCCAGCGCCTCTTCAAAAACCCTGAAGCCGCAGCCCGCAACCACCTCGCTCACATCCTGAATTTCCATACCGAAGCGGGTATCCGGCTTGTCGCTGCCGTAGCGGGCCATAGCGTCGCGCCAGGTGATGCGCCGCAGGGGAAGCGAAAGCTCCACGCCCATCAGCTCTTTGAACACATGCGCATACGCACCCTCGACCACGGTCTGGATATCTTCCGGGTCGATGAAGCTCATTTCCATGTCAAACTGGGTAAATTCAGGCTGGCGGTCGGCACGGCCATCCTCGTCGCGGAAGCAGCGGGCCACCTGATAGTATTTGTCGATACCCGACACCATCAGGAGCTGCTTGTAGATCTGCGGGCTCTGGGGCAGGGCATAGAATGTGCCGGGGTGCACACGGCTGGGTACCAGATAGTCGCGTGCGCCCTCCGGAGTGGATTTGCACAGGATGGGCGTTTCCACCTGCAAAAAGCCCTGATCGTTGAGAAGGCGCTGCACCTCGCTCAGCAGCGTATGGCGAAAGAGCAGGTTTCGGTACATCTGCGGGCGGCGCAGGTCCAGATAGCGGTATTTGAGCCGCACCTCTTCGCGCACAGGCTCCTCGTCGGTCAGGGAAAAGGGCAGCGTATCCGCCGTGGAGAGCACCTCCATATGGCTGACGGCCAGTTCCACCTCACCGGTGGGCAGGGCGGGGTTATAGGTGCTTTCGTCGCGCAGGCGCACCTCGCCGGTGATCTGCACCACGCTCTGGTTTTTGAGCCGTTCGGCCAGTGCAAAGCTGGCGGGATCCGCCACGGCCTGGTCAAAGACCGTCTGCACCACGCCCTCGCGGTCGCGCACATCCACGAAGATGACGCCGCCCATGTCGCGGCAGGTCAGCACCCAGCCGCACACCGTAGCCTGCAGGCCGATGTGCGTGCGGCGCAGGGTTCCGCAGTAATGCGTTCTTTCCATAAAGCTGCAACCTCCCTTGTCGCCGGGTATGAAAAAAGCCCCCCGCCCCGGCATCTCCGGGGCGAAAGGCCAAAGCCTTCCGCGGTACCACCCGCGTTGGACAGAACATGTCCCGCTCACAAAAGGGAACGCCATTGATCCCCCCGCGCTGTACCGGGCGCGCCCGTCCGTGCCTACTGAGGCTTCCTGCCCTTTGGGACGGATGCTCGGGGATGTTCTTCGCTTTCCCGACCCTGCCGCCTTTCCAGCACCGGCGGCTCTCTGCGAAGGTCTTGCGGGCAAGCTACTCTTCCCGTCATCGCCATGTGCGGAATGATAACAGGCTTTGTCCGGGCTGTCAAGGGGAAGACAAAAAAAGTGCAGGAAGGACGTCGCCTGATGAACCAGCGACCAGGCATGGCTGGTGCCCCTGAACAGGCCGACCTCCACGGCGCCGGTGGTGCCGCCAAAGCCCCTTATTTTGCCTGCTTGAAATACTCCGCGGGATAGTGGGCACGCAACGCCGCTTCGTCCACCTTATAGCGGCTGAGATGGTGCGCCATCAAGTGGCGCACCGCGGCCTTGTCCCTCGCGGCCAGGGCATCCACGATCAGCGCGTGGTCATCCACGATCTTGCTGTTTTTCACCGTGACCAGCGACATATTTCTGACCCGGTCAAAGTGCGCGGTGAATCCGGTCATCATCTGATAGGTCTGCTCCTTACGCGCGATTTGAAACAGAAGGCTGTGAAACGCATTGTCCAGCGACCAGAGCCGTTCCATGGCCCCGTCGGCCAGGTGGTGCCGCTGAAGCGCAATATTCTCTCTCAGCCTGGCAAGCGCGTCTTCAGTGAGCATATCGCAATCCAGCTCCACCACCGCGCCCTCCAGCACATCGCGCATAAAGCGAGCCTCTTCCACGAGATCATAGTCGATCAGGGCGACGGCGCTGCCGCGCTGAGGATAGACATCCACCAGCCGCACTTTCGACAGCTCCATCAGCGCTTCCCTGACAGGGGTGCGTGACAGGCCCATCTGTGCGGCCAGCTCGTTTTCGCTGACCATGCTGCCGGGTTTCAGCTCCAGATGGATGATGTTGTCCTTCAGATTGCGCAAAGCATATTCCCGACCTGTTTCACGCATGCGCCGCGCCAACAGCCTCACGCCTGTCCCTCCTTATTGCAGTTCCCTTTTCAGCGTCGCGCGCACCGCGCCCGGACCAGTCAGCATTTCGGAGAGCATTCTCTCCACCTTCTCCGCCAGGCCCGCTTCATACAGGTTGACGCCAAAGAGGACCTTGTTCTCCAGAATGGGCCGGATCGCGCCATGCACACTCTGAGGCTGCCCCAGCTTCACACCGGTCAGCGCCTGCTGCAGCTGTTCAAGCATGGGGTCGGGGCTGACGGCCATGTCGCGACCCTCATCGTCCACGCCGAGCAGATATCGCAGCCATCCGGCCAACGCCAGCGGTATGGCCGTGAGCGAGGCAGGATCCAGCGTGGGCGAGGCCATGTAGCTCTTGAGCGTCTCGCCAAAGCGCACAGGAATCTTCTGGCTGGTATCCGTGGCGATGCGCTGCGGGGTATCCGGGATAAAGGGATTGGGCAGGCGCTGGGTCACGACCTCATCAATGAACGCACGGGGGCTGAGGATGCCCGGATCGGTCACAACGGGCAGGCCCTCTGTGTAGCCGATGCGCTTGACCAGCTCCACCAGCTCTTTGTCTCCCATTTCGGCGGCAATGCTCTCATAGCCCAGCAGGCAGCCGTACACCGCCAGCGCCGTATGCAGGGGATTGAGACAGGTGGTCACCTTCATGCGCTCGGTCCTGTTGACAGTATCACGGTCGGTCATGTATACGCCGGCCTGCTCCAGCGGAGGCCGACCGTTGGGGAAGCGGTCCTCCACCACCAGATACTGCGGTACCTCGGCGTTGACGAAAGGCGCGATGTAGGTGCGGCGGCCGGTGATGATGGGGGGCATGCCCTCCACGCCCAGCGCCTCCAGCTGCTTCTCAATCGCTTCGGAGGGCCGCGGGGTGATCTTGTCGATCATGCTCCAGGGAAAACTTACGTTCTCCTCATCGGATATCCAGTCCACGTAAGCAGAGGGCACCAGCCCGTTATCCCGCCAGCCGCGGGCAATTTCCAAAACGCTCTGGCGCAGCTTTTCGCCGTTATGGCTGCAGTTGTCCATGCTGACCAGGGCCATGGGCCGCGCTCCTGCCCGGAATCGTGCCAGCATCATGGCGGCCACCACACTCATGGCGTGCCGCGCCTGATCCGGACCGTTTTTCAAATCCTCGACTACCACGGGCAGCAGCTGGCCCTTCATGTCCCGGAGTCCGTAGCCTTTTTCGGTAATGGTGAAGCTGGCCATCTGAAGGGACGGATTTTCAAAAATGGCTTTCAAAGCCTTCCATTCCCTCGCATTTGTGCAATCGGCCTTCAGCCCGTTGGCAATGGAGGCGATGACCTCCTTCTCCGTTTCGCCGTCCGGCTTGAGGCTGACCATCAGCGTCATGGAATCGTGCGGCACATAGATCCGGTCGATGATATCGTAGTCAAAGGTCTCCGCCGCCACGATGCCGCTCCGTTGCAGACCCTTGTTCAAGAGCCGCTGCTGCAGCCCGGCGATGAAGCCGCGAAAGATATTCCCCGCGCCAAAGTGCACCCAAACGGGCTCATCGGTGGTATGCATGCACATGGCCGGCCAGTCGAAGCCGGGAAGCGCAATGCCGGCCTGACGCCATGCCTGCGCTTCACGGATGCCCTGATACGTAAGTTTCATGGTGAATCGGAACCTCCTTTGGCAGTATGGCACGGCCCGCCGCCCGCACGGGAACGGGCAGCGCGCCGCGGATTACTGCTTTTCGATGGCCTCCCACAGGCCGTTGAGATAGGTTGCGCCCAGCGCGCGGTCATACAGGCCATAGCCGGGGCGACCCTGCTCATCCCAGATCATGCGTCCATGGTCGGGGCGCACATAGGTATCCGGACAGGTGTCGTAAATGGCCTTCATGATGGCGTACATGTCCAGATCACCGGCCGAGGACAGGTGCGCCGCCTCACGGAAGTGATGATATCCAAGGTACTTCACGTTGCGCACGTGCATGGCGCCGATCCGGTTCATCTTTCCAAAATGACGGATGATTGCCGGCACGTCGTTTTCGGGGTTGGAGCCCAGCGAGCCGGTGCACAGGCACACGGTGTTGGCCGGGCTGTCATGCAGCTTGAGAATCTTGTCAAAGTCCTCCTGGCTGTGGGCGATGCGCGGCAGGCCGAAGATGGGCCAGGCGGGATCGTCCGGGTGGCAGGCCATGCGCACGCCCACCTCCTCGCACACGGGAATCACCGCATCCAGGAAGTACTTGAAGTGCTCGCGCAGGGTGTCGGGCGTCATGCCCTCGTACTGCTTCAGCGTGGTCTCCAGCAGTGCCAGACGCTCCGGCTCCCAGCCGGGCAAAGTAAATCCACGGCTGCCCGCGGCGGTTCTGCGCACAATTTCCAGGGGGCCCATTTCCCCCAGGTCCTTTTCATCAAAGTACAGGCTGTTGGAGCCATCCTCCGGTATTACCCTCGCCAGATCGGTACGCAGCCAATCGAAGACCGGCATGAAGTTGTACACAATCACCTTGATGCCATAACGGGCCAGGTTGCGGATCGTATCGATATAGTGTTGGATGTACTCATCACGCGTGGGCAGACCGATCTTGATGTCCTCGTGAACGTTCACGCTTTCGATGACTTCCAGCTCAAGCCCAGCCGCATGGACCTCGTCCACCAGCGCCTTGATATCCTCCCTCTCCCACACCACGCCGGCAGGCCGGTCCAAAAGCCCCATCAGGCCCGTCATGCCGGGAATCTGCTTAATGTACTTCAGTGGAATGGGGTCAGCCTGACTGCCATACCAGCGAAAGGTCATTTTCATGGCAGTTTCTCCCTCCTTGAACATATTGGGCATACCCTTTCTTTTATCAGAATTCTAGCATCAATTCTTTGATGTGTCCACTAGTATACCAGACAAAATATCATGATTTTAATTTGTATAATTAGTATAAATTTTTGATTTGTCTCACTATGGACCGCCGCGCCTTTTTTCTGCTTTGTCCTGCTTGATACGTTCCATCTCAAGAAGCGCCGACGCCGCCCGCCCTGGTCTCATTGATGCTGCTGGTTCCCCCATGGCAGGGTGCCGATGACCCGGGCCAGCCTGTTATTGACCTCAGCACGCCCCCGCTGAAGGCCAGACAAAAGCCCTGCGCCTTCCCCTGCCTCGTCCGGTCTGTGCCCTGCGTCTGCAAAGGTGAGTCCTTTCATCCGAAGCAGCAGGAAAGCCGGAATGAACAAGCACCTTGCGGGGTCATTTTTCAAAAGCGCAACTGTGTTTGTTCAAAAAGAAAGTTCATCCTTTGCTGTCGAGAAGCCTGAAAAAGGAGTATCCTTTGCTTTGAGTTTGTTCCAATACCGCATTGACAAATAAGCATTTGTTGTGTATACTAAAGATATGCTTAGTAATCGAGGTGCCACATGACCAGACGCGAACAGGAAATCCTGGCATGGATTCGTGATAATCCTCTGATCTCCCAGCAGGAACTGGCGCAGCGGGCGGGCATTACGCGCTCCTCGGTGGCGGTGCATATCTCCAACCTGATGCGCAAGGGGCTGATCCGCGGGCGCGGTTACCTGCTGGGCGAGGGCGCCTATGTGGCAGTGGTAGGCGCGGTGAACGTGGATATCGGCGGCACGCCGGACAGCGCACTGGTACCTGCGGACAGCAATCCCGGCCGCGTGACCGTCACACTGGGCGGCGTGGGCCGCAACATCGCGGAAAACCTGTCCCGCCTTGGCAAACGGGTGCTGATGGTGACCGCGATGGGCGAGGATGCCCATGCCCAGCAGATTCAGCACAGCTGCCGCGAGCTGGGCATCGATCTGAGCCACAGCCTGACCGTACCCAACGCGCGTACTTCCACCTATCTGTGCCTCAACGATGCCAATGGCGAGATCGTGGGCGCGGTGAGCGACATGGCCATCTACGACGCGCTGACCCCTGCCTATCTGTCCACGCAGCTGGAGGCGCTCAACCGGGCGGCGCTGGTGGTGCTGGATGCCAATCTGCCGCCCGAAAGCCTGTCCTTTCTGGCTGAAAACCTGAAACCGCCCCTGTTTGCCGACCCGGTCTCGGTGAAAAAGGCGGGCCGCCTGCGTCCCATTCTCGCGCGCTTGACGGCCATGAAGCCCAACCGGCCCGAAGCCAGCCTGCTGACCGGCGTGGACATCCATAGCAACGACGACCTTCCCCGCGCCGCAAAGGCTTTCTTTGACCTGGGGCTGGAGAATGTGTTCATCTCGCTGGGTGCCGGGGGCGTCTATTTCGACGATGGGCGCGAGCGCGGTATTCTGCCGTGCTTCCCCAGTCCGGTCATCAACACCACCGGCTGCGGTGACGCATTTCTTGCCGCCGCCGCCTGCGCGTGGCAGGAGGGCTGTTCGCTGCGCGAAATGGCGCTGCATGGACTGGCCGCCTCTGCGATCTGCGCCCGCTCGGACAGCGCCGTAAGTCCCCTCATCACCCCTGATGCCATTGCAGGCATTGTGCAGAACGCATAAGGAGGAACCAAGCATGAACCTTGAAAAGTATCTCAACGTATCGCCAGAAGTGAAGGCCGCCATCGACGCGGGCAAGCCGGTCGTTGCGCTGGAATCCACCATCATTTCACATGGCATGCCCTACCCGCAGAATGTGGAAACTGCCCTGAACGTGGAGAGGATCGTGCGTGAAAACGGCGCAGTACCCGCGACGATTGCGATCATTCAAGGCAAGATCACCGTGGGCTGCACCCATGAACAAATCGAGCATCTGGGCAAAAAGGGCCTGGCGGTGGCCAAGGCCAGCCGCCGTGACCTGCCGGTCCTGCTGTCCCGCGGCGAGGATGGCGCCACCACCGTGACCACCACCATGATTGGCGCCGCACTGGCAGGCATCCGCGTCTTTGCCACGGGCGGCGTAGGCGGCGTTCATCGCGGTGCGGAAACCACCATGGACATCTCCGCCGACCTGGAGGAGCTGGCGCAGACCCAGGTGCTGGTGGTATGCGCGGGGGCCAAGAGCATTCTGGATCTGGGCCTGACGCTGGAATACCTGGAAACCAAGGGCGTCCCCGTCATCGGCTACCGCACCAAGGAGCTGCCCGCCTTCTATACCACGCATTCCGGATTCCAGGTGGACTACCGGCTGGACACCCCCAAGGAGATTGCGGACGCCTTTGCCGTCAAGCTGGACATGGGACTGGCGGGCGGCATGCTGGTGACCAACCCCATCCCTGACGAATATGCCATGGACCTGGATTATATCAATCGCAATATCGACGCCGCCATTGCCGAGGCCAAGTCGCTGGGCATTCACGGCAAGGATACCACGCCCTTCCTGCTTGACAAGATTCAGAAGCTCACCGGGGGCGACAGCCTGAAGGCCAATATCCAGCTGGTCTACAACAACGCGCGCCTGGGCGCGCAGATTGCCTGCGCGCTGGCGCAATGAAGGCGGCTTGACAACCCTGGGACGCCTTGCTAGAATACCTTGTAGCAAGACTTGGCTGGCAAGGGAGGGACCGGCATGAGAATCCGGCCGAACAAACGCTTTTACTGGGGCAGATTCGCTCCCGGCAAGCTGGCGCTAGACGCGGGGATCATCCTTCTTTCGGCGGCGGCGGTCTTTTGGCTGCTGCCGGGCAACGTGGCGTTTTTTAACCTGGCTT
>OMNT01003480.1_pt1 | contig 11392 bp, 13 predicted proteins | sample 1672551 | NCBI WGS metagenome assembly OMNT01 (sample SAMEA3136698, study PRJEB25190) | human gut metagenome
CTGTTGCTCTGCTCGTGTTTGTAGCTTTGATTTTTGCAATTATGGCGTTGAATTACGCGCCAATGCCGCTGTCCAAATGACACACTTACATAAGGAGTAAATCATGAAAAAGCTCATGAAACGGAGTCTTATTGCAAGGCTGCTTGCCACTGCCGCTGTGACCGGCCTAATTGCACTATATCTTCTGAATGTCATAAGCACAGGCACTTTTGTTCCGTCGATAGTAATCGTTTCCCTCCTCTTCTGGAGCTTTGGCGTGAAGAGAAAGTCATAAGCCACCAAACGGTTTTGTTGTTACAGGTTGTCGATATGAAAATGAAAAAACTGATATGCGTTATGGCCCTCGTGTGTATCGGAATGCTTCTGGTGTCGTGTGGGTCAAAACGCCTTGACAATCCCAAGGCACAGTTTATTCGGGATTTTGGATTGAATATTGAAAAGGAAGACTGTGTGCTTGAGGAACTCTTCAATAACTATGAAGGGGTTCCTTATGAGGGAATAGCACTATATAAGCTGACCATTGGGGAGGACGTGCGTCAGGCGTTCCTGCAATGGGAACGCTTTCCCCTCCCCGAAGCGGCTGAGAACTTTCTGGAGAGCCTTTCCGCCTATGTGGAACTGCCCTCGATCACGGACGGCTACTGGAAAATGGTGGATCGAAACCCGGGAACGAGCGCATACACAAATGTTTCCCTGTGCGTATACGATGGGGCAACGGGTGCCGCATACCTCTTGACAATGGACATCTAACGATAAGCAGCAGTCCCCCGGACGTTTCATTGTCCGGGGGACTGCTGCTTATATCGTGATCGAAACGCGGCACGGAATTTCCGGTTGATGCAGCCCACGCTGCCTCAGTTCACAAACGATGCGTTACCCAGCCGGTAGTACCGGCAGCCGTCCTCCTCGTACCATTCAAACGTACCCACCACGGTGATCTCTGCCCCCAGCTCTGGATACTCATCGGGATAGACGGGCTTTCCGGCGAGGGCAAACTCCAGCCCCTGTGCGCAGCAGGCGGTGGCGTCGGCGATCATGCAGGCGAAGAACATTTTGTCCGGGATAAAAGCACCGTTTTCGTCGGTGGCCTGGTATATGGTGAACTGCCCCTGCATTTTGACGGTTTTTCCTATGTAGTTATCCGGGAAGGAGATCATGCTGTTGACCTCAGAATAGACCATGATGCCGCTGAGTGTGGTCAGGTCAATGTCGACCGCGGCGGTGCCTTCTGCATCCTCCGCAGCGGGCTTTTGCACGGTATCCTCATGGCCGCAGGCGGCGAGAGTGCAGAGCAGCAGGGCTGCCAACAGCACGCAAAATAGTTTTTTCATCTGCGAACACCTCCCAATACCGTGCCTGCCAGCCACGACAGACCGAAAGCGCCGATCTGAACGGCGACGATGGTGGAGCCTACCGGCGTACCGGCGAGAATGGACGCCAGAATGCCGAGCAGCGCACAGAAAACCGAAAGGACTGCCGCGCAGATGGTCACGCTGCGAAAGCTCTTGAACATCCGCATGGCGGACAGCGCCGGGAAGATCACCAGTGCGGAGATCAGCAGGGAACCCACAAGGTTCATCGCCAGCACGATGATGACCGCAACGACGACGGCGATCAGCAGGTTGCAAAGCCCCGCCTTCGTGCCGGTCGCCCTTGCGAAACTCTCGTCAAAGGTCACGGCAAAGATCTTATTGTAAAACAGGATGAACACCGCCACGACCAGCACCGACATTCCCACGCACAGCCATACCTCTACGGGGGACAGTGTCAGAATGGAGGTGGAGCCGAACAGCGTGCTGCACACATCGCCCGAAAGATTGGACGAGGTGGAGAAAATGTTCATCAGAAGATACCCGATAGCCAGTGCTCCCACCGAGATCATGGCGATGGCGGCGTCGCCCTTGATTTTCGTATTCTGTCCGGTGCGCAGGAGCAGCACGGCGCTGAGGATGGTAATGACCATTACAAGGGGCATTTTGTTGGTGATCTGCAGCACGGCGGCAATCGCCATTGCGCCAAACGCCACGTGGGACAGACCGTCACCAATGAAGGAAAACCGCTTCAGCACCAGCGTCACACCCAGCAGGGAGGAGCAAAGCGCGATCAGCACACCGACAATGAGCGCATAGCGGACAAAGGGATATGCCCAATAGAGCGTCAGCTTTTCCAAGATAGCGGTCATTGGCTGTCACCGCCTTTCTTCACGTCAAACAGCCGCCCTTGCGGGCTTTGGAGATAGTCCGCCCTTGTCCCAAAGAAAACGGTGTCGCCAATATGCAGAATATGGCTGGCGTATCGGACGGCGGCAGCCACATCGTGAGAGATCATAATAACGGTGATGCCGTCCTCACGGTTGAGCTTTTCAATGAGCGTATACATTTCCGCCGTCACCTTAGGGTCAAGCCCGGAAACAGGCTCATCCAGAAGCAGCATTTTTTGTGTGGCGCACAGCGCGCGGGCCAGCAGCACCCGCTGCTGCTGTCCGCCGGACAGCTCCCGATAGCACCGCCTTGCGAGCTGTGTAATCTGCATTTTCTCCATGGCGTCCACCGCAAGTTTCTTTTCTTCTTTATTATAAAAAGGACGGCTGCCGCAGCGTCCCTGGCACCCGGAGAGAACGATCTCTCTCACGGATGCCGGGAAGTCCTTTTGTACCACTGTCTGCTGCGGCAGATAGCCGATCTCGGTTTTCCTCAGCCCATCGCCCGTCAAAATTCTGCCGCTGATGGGGGCCTGCAAGCCGAGGATCGTTTTCATAAGGGTACTTTTGCCGGAGCCGTTTTCCCCTACGATGCAGAGATAGTCGCCTGCAAGGAGCTCAAAGCTGAGGTCTTGGAGAACGGGCCGTCCATCGTAGCCGGCACAAAGATTTTGACAAGTGAGCTGAGCCATAGACCTACCTCCTTACCCCAACGCTTCCTTCAGCACGGAGAGATTCTTCTCCATAACGGAAAGGTAGGTGGTGCCGTTTGCCACGTCCTTGGAGGTGGTGGACTGCATGGAATCCATGGTCAGCACCTTCTGCTTCTTTCCGGCGGTGTTCTGGACGATGGTTTCCGCGATCCTGTGCTGTGCGCCCTCGATGGTCAGCACGCAGGGAAGTCCCAGCTCATCCACCTTCTTTGCAAGGAACGAAACGGTTTCAAAGCTGGCCTCGGTTTCGGCAGAGCAGCCCGCAAAGGCGGCGTAGTAGCGCAGACCGTAATCATCCACCAGATAGCGGAACGGGAAACGGTCGCCAAACAAAACGGTCTTATGAGCCGCACCGTCCACGGCCGCCTTATAGTCTGCGTCAAGGGCGGCCAGCTTGTCCCTATACGCCGCGGCGTTGGCGATATAGGTGTTCTTGTTGTCCGGGTCGATGGCACACAGCGCATCCGCAAGCGTCACGCAGAGTGTCTGGGCGTTCTTCAGGGACAGCCAGACATGCTCGTCCTTTTCCTCCCCATGGTCGTGCCCCATCAGCTCATCAAGGATGTCCTCTGCGGAAAGCGCGTCCTTCACAAAAAACGGATTGGTCTTGGCGCTCATCAGCGCATCGAAGCCGTCGTTGCCGAAGTAGATATGGAAATGCTCCGCCTCGCCCGGCTCGTGACCGTGGTCGTTGAACTGCACATATTTGGGCGCATCGGCACTGGTGGTTTCGAACTGATAACGGACGCTGCGGATATTGCCCTCGTCATCCAGCTTCGGCTGATAACCGGCATAGGTGTATTCAGCGGAAACGGTTTTTCCGTCTCCATAAGTGAAGGTGATCGTGTTCCCGTTGATAGAGATCTTCTCGGCGTCGCATTGCCACGAGGTCTTGTACTTCTCCAAATAGGTGTCCTTTGTGGTCGAGCTGTCCTCGTCCTCCTCCGCCCTGTGTTGGCAGAATTTGTCCAGGTCGCCGTTCAGCAGATAGGGGTGCAGGGACTTCCACGCACCGGCGAAATCCGAGAGGGTGCGATCCTTGATGTCATCCTCCGTGAGCTGTTCATCGTGGCTGTGACCGTGGTCGTGACCGTCCTCCTGCATGCCCTCAACGGTCTCCTCCGTTTTCACGGAATCACCCAGCACCTCCAGCAGGTTGATGACCTTCATATTCCTGTTGGCGGCGTTTTTCAGAGCGTTTTCCACCCAGCCGTCGGACTCGCCGCCCACATAGACGAAGAGGTCGCAATCGGATATCTTGACAATATCATCGGCGGTGGGCTGATAGCTGTGCAGGTCAACGCCGTTATCCAGCAGCATGGTGACCTCGGCGTTATCCGCCTTGTCGCCCAGGATCGCCCTGACCCAATCGTATTCGGGGAAGATGGTCGTGACGACCTTCAATTTGCCGGCTTTTCCGGTATCCTTCGGCTTTCCGCAGCCGGCAAGGACGCCGGTCAACATCATTAGCGCAAGCAGCAGCGCAGTTACCTTTTTCATAGGCTATATGTACCTCCAAATTATGATAAGAACGTAAAATTGGGCGCAAAAATACAAGGGTGACGGCAACACCGCGAAAGCCTATCCGAAAACGGATAGACTACACCCTTGTAAATAGTTCTTATTTAATCTGAAAGCTTGACCTTGAGTGAAACCAGAGTAAACGTGCGGACAAGCTCCACGCAGGAGGGAATGACCCTGCACGGGGCATACCTGACCGCCGCGGCGAAAACCGCGGCAGCACCGGCAAGCCCAATGCTCTTGAGCAGATTTTCACAGACCTGCAGCTGGTGGCAGATGGCGCAGTCCTCGCCGGAGCAGTTATGGTTGGCTTCGACCGCAATATAGACAGCGGAGGACAGCATGACAGCCGCCAGCACGGCTGCCAGCAAGCCTGTGATCAAACGAGATTTTTTGGTCATAGCCTGTCCTCCTTCCGAATGTTATTCTTCCCTGCAATCCGCGCAGGTGCCATAGAGAACCGTGTCGGCGGCGTCCAGCGTGAATTGCTCACTCTGCGCCAGGTGCTTTGCAAACAGGGCGGCGTTGCCGCTTGCCATGTGAAAGGTTCTGCCGCATTTTACACAGCTCATGTGCAGCGCACCCTTGCAGCTTTCGGCGTCAAGGTACTGAAAGTAGACCTCCCGCGTGCCGCTCTTGCTGCTGCGCCGCACTTTTTCTTCCGTCTCTAACTGTGCAAGGTTCCGATATACGGCGCTGAGGCTGATTTTTTCATCCGCCAGTGCGTCCGCAATTTGCCGTGCGGACAGCAGCTCATCCGGGTGCCGGCTCAAATAGGCAAGCAGAGCCTTCCTCTGCTGCGTGCTGTAACTGGACAAGTCACCACGCCTCCAATTTGCAATTCATTCGCAAATTAGTATACACAAGGAAAGTAGAAAAGTCAACATGCGATTTATTCGCAAATTGAACGCTTTCAATGAACGCCGCCGTGTAAAAAGCACAACGGAAGCATATGACAGATTTTGGACTGCGGGTTTTTATCGTCTTTGCCAGGAGCCCCCGCCTGACTGCGGTAACAATGCACAGCGGCAGGTTTTTCTCAAATGCTTTATGCTAATGTGTCCCAAAAGCGTATTTGCGATTACACTAACAGCAGAAGCCTGGCAAGCCGAGAGGGCAGTATTAGAACTATTATTTTTTCGATGCTTTCCGGAATTGCCTGCATTGTTCACGTAACCGATAATCGTGGTGAATAATACAACTTCCACCTTATCAATCAAACCCTCGAAACACGAACGGCGGGACGGGCTTTACCGTCCCGCCGCTCTGCTTTTTCAGCGGTCGAGGTCCTGCCTGTGCGTAGGCTGCTCTTTGTGGTTTTCCTCCCGCAGCATCGCGCAAACGCCCTTCTGCACCACCGTTTTATTTGACGATGGTGCGGAAGGGCCATACCTTTATTGCAGCTTCTTCAATCGCTATTGTTCCGTTCTGCCTTTTATCTATTCTTGAAAAATGCCACCACAACGGCGCCGGGACCGAGGTGTGTTCCGATCACGCTGCCCACCGTTGTGTAGCGAACCTCCCGCAAATGCCCCTCCCAAATGTGGCGGCTGTCCTCTATGTACTTCAATAAAAGCGCATCGGAAAGTCCGCTGTAGCCAAGCAGCACCGGCTTGCTGAAATCAATGCCGCCCGCCTCATTGATCTCCTGAACGAGCAGATTATTCCCCATCTTAGAGCCGCGCGCTTTCCCCAGCAGGTGTATTTCGCCGTCAGTGACGGAGATCACAGGCTTGATGTTCAGCACCCCGCCGGCAAATGCGGCTGTCTTGGAAATGCGTCCACCCCGCTTGAGGTATTCGAGGGTATCCACCAAGGCGACAATGACGATCTTTTTCTTCTCCTCCTCCAGAGCCTCCGCGATCTCCTCTGCGGACATTCCTGCGTCCAGAAGCCGGAACGCAAGCTCCGCCAGAATACCCGTTCCCATCGCTGCGCTTGTGCCGTCCACCACACAGATGTTTTCATAATCCGCCGCCGCGATCACGGCGCTTTGATACGTGCCGGAAAACTTCGACGCGAGGGTGATGACAACGGCGGCTTCTCCCTCCTGTTTTGCCTTTTCAAACTCTTCGATAAAGTCGCTCGGGGTCGCCTGACTGGTGGTGGGCATCACATCGCTTTCGACGAGCTTCTCGTAGAATGTTCTGTGGTCAATGGTTACGCCGTCGATGTATTCCTCCTGACCGAAATGAACGGTGAGAGGCACCGTATAGACCCGCGCCTTGATCTCGGGAACCAGATCCGCGGTGGAATCCACAATGATCCTTGTTTTCAATTTCTTCAAGCCTCCTGTTTCCCGCTGCTTTGGGCGATTGCGTTCAAGCTTCTGCTGATGGCGGAAAGGCTGCGGTAAAGTGCCGCTCGTTCGTCCTCCGTGAGGGTACGGCTGACCGTATCGAGGACAGCGCCAATCTTCTCCGCGATCCTTTTGCCGACCTCCTGCCCTTTTTCGGTCAAGCGCAGAGGGTTTCTGTACCGTTTGACCCGGTCGGAATCCCGGACGATAAATCCGTTCGTTTCCAGATAGTCCAACGCACGGGAAATGGTCGCCTTATCCTCCTCGCAGTGCTCGCACAGCTCCGCCGAGGTCACGCCATCCAGAGAATATATGTAGTACAGACAGGACACATGGGCACTTCGCAGATGATAGGCGGCCATCTCCTGATTTTTTATCCTCCGTATGTCGCGGCTGATCCGGTTGATCAAAACCGTAAACGTCTCAAATCGCTCCTGCATGGCTGCCTCCTGTCTTCAAAGATGTTGAAGTTTCAACAAACGGATTTTATCACGTAACTGTTGAAATGTCAACATTTGTGTTCTGCCAGCTATTGCATACATTTTCAAAAATCACTACAAATATATTCCAAAACTATATTCCAAATGGAGAAGAAAAACCAACTGCCCGTTTCTTTCGGAAACGGGCAGCCGTCTTCGTGTTTGTGGCCTTTGCACACTAGAATCGTCGGCTAACAGTAGTAAGCTCGCATCAGTTCCTTATCACCGTTAAGCCAAGTAATCTCTCTTTTCAGGACGGTTTTCTCTTTGCAGGTCCGACCGTCTTTTTCATTAAGCTGGCAACTCTCATAAATTCAATTAGAAAGAGAAGCTCCCCCATCCGGGTTTGTACGCCAACCATTCATAAGCTTGCCATTCTCCATAATAAAGGGGTGCGCCGTGCTCTGTCCCCATGAAACATCATACTTGCCCATGAGATAATCGCTCAGTTCCGTCCGGTCAGTAAAATGCAGCAGCCGGTACGGCTCCTGAAAGGCTACCTTTTCTACAAAGTAAAGTGTCCCATCCTCTGCCGTCAGCAGCACACCGACATGCCCGACAAACAGCATGGATTCCTCCTCGGAAGGCTTATCGTGGAAAAACACAGTGATGAGGCGTATTCTGTCGTCCTCCCGGAACGCAATACCTCTGGATTTCCATTCCTCCTGCACCACCTGAACATGGCGCTGAACATCTGTGGTGTCTTCCGCTTTCATGGAGGAATACAGCGCTCGAAATTCAGTCAGACTGCTTCCGCCCAGCGCACCCGGGTCGGCCTTCAGGGCTTCCTCGTCCATGAATAGCACATCTTCTCCTGCGTCTATTTGTGCTTCGTCTCCTGCGGACACGAAGCTCCCGAATAGCTCCATTGCGGTTATCCGGCAGTTATAGCCCGGAAAATTTCCGTTCTTTGCCATCCACGTATCCTGCATCTCATACGGGTCATACTTTGTATCCAGCGGCTTCGCCTCCTCAAAGCCCGTCGTCAGCCATGCCTCCCTCACGTTTTCATTAAAGCTGTCTACGCGGCTGAAAAAAACCTGAATACGGTCTTCCGACACCGCTGCATCGGAAAGTAGTTTTCGCAAAAGCTGCCGGGAATCATCGTCATTGATGTTTGAATACTCGATTTTCGCCAATGCCGGACGCCGCTCTGTAAGGGCATTGTTTGTGCCGCAGCCCGCAAATGCGAAAGCGATGAGAACAACACATATACACATAAAGGGCATTGTCTGCCGGAAAGATTTTATCATCGGCTTTGTCCTTTCTTTGACCATTTTCAACGCTTATTATACCACGCAGGCATAAAACCTATGTTAAGCATATGGCATTGCGGGAAGCCGAAGCAGCGAAAGGCTGGCTTTCACCACGCGGCTGACAAAGCAGATCATCTCTTCCTTGCTGTACTTGTCGTAGCCTTCCACGACAACATGCATCAGTCCATTTGACAGATGGGTATACATCATCTCAAGCTCTGTTTCGCTGGCATTGGGCAGCTCTTTCCGCCAGTAGGCAATACTGTCCTCCTTGGCCAGGGCAATCATCCGCATAAGGACTGTTGAGTTTGTATTCCCCAAAATTAGGACTCGACACGCCGCCTGATTCTGATCGACCATATCGTAGATGGCTTCGATCAGAGCCGTCACATCAAACGAATTGACATAGCGAAGGGATTTTTCGAATGCATCGATGAGTTCATTCTCAATGCTCTCCATCAGGGCAAAGCAATCGCTGTAATGGGCATAGAAGGTGGCACGGTTAAGCTGCGCCAGCGCACAAACCTCCTTCACCGTAATTCTGTTTACAGGTTTTTCCTTCAGCAGCTTCAGAAAAGACTGCTTGAGCACCATTTGCGTATAGCGTTTCCTTGCATCCATCTTCTCCATATAGAGCCCCTCCAAAAAAGTTTACAAAGATTATCAACACTTCAACAGACAGTGTTGCTTTTCTTTCGGCCGCATGGCAAGTGCTGATTGTTTCTGTCTTTCCCCTCAAGTATACTGTACTTGTGAAAGATAATCAACACTTGTATGCTTATTTGAGAGGAGGCTTTTTGCATGTTTGATCAATATCTTGTTACAGGCGCTACCGGCTTCCTCGGTAGGGCTGTTGCGGAGGAGCTGGTACGCCGCAGAGCGCAAGTGCATGCGCTTGTGCTGCGTGATGACCCCTATATCCATTTGCTTCCCAAAGAAGTCCATACCGTCATCGGTGATGTGTGCGTGGAGAGCTCGTTGACAGACTTCTTTGCGGATGCCGACAGCCGTACCTGTGTGATTCACTGCGCCGGTATCGTCTCTGTCGCGTCCAGACCCGGTTCGAAGCTCTATCAGGTCAATGTAGGTGGGACATGGAGGGTTCTCCGGCAATGTATGGAGCATAATGTGGGCAAAATGGTCTATGTCAGCTCCGTCCATGCCATACCGGAAAAGTCAAAGGACTGCATCATTACGGAAGATTGCGAATTCTCTCCGGGGCTTGTGGACGGAGATTACGCCAAAAGCAAGGCAACTGCAACAGAGCTGGTTTTCGATGCGGCGGAGCGCGGGCTGAATGCCAGCATTGTCTTTCCCTCCGGCATCATCGGGCCGGGCGACATGCAGGGAGGGAGCTTCACCTCAATGGCGAAATCTTTTCTTCGCGGAAAGCTGCCCTTTGCCGTTCGCGGCGGATATGACTTCGTGGATGTACGGGATGTGGCAAAAGGTATTCTCGACTGTTCCGAGAACGGAGAACCCGGTAAGGGATACATTTTGTCCGGCCACTATGTTACCATTCGCAAGATGCTTCAGCTTGTGGGAAAGACCGCAAAGCAGAAGTATCGCCCCATCTGCCTGCCACTGGGGCTTGCAAAGCTGGCGGCTCCATACTATGAACATCGAAGCCTGAAGAAGCGAAAGCCGTTGTTTTTCACACCTTATTCCGTTGCCGTCCTTGCCTCAAACGGACAATTCAGCCATGCCGCAGCATCGGAATGCTTTGCATATCATCCGCGCCCGGTGAAGGATACTTTGCGGGACATGACAGCCTGGCTTTTGGAGCAGAGGAGAAAGGACGAAGTGTGACCTCACCTAAAAGCACCTTGGGCAGGCTGCGCGTGCTATTGGTATGATCTGCGGTTCCGGTTGCTATCCGTATGTATCCTGTGATATAATTTGGCCAAGAGAACGCGGAAAAGCCGTCCGACCCGCGCTTTCAGGAACGGCACCGAAATTCCGGCAGGGCAAGCGCCTGGCGGATACCCCTCTGTATTTGGAGCACCCGCAAAAAGGAAGTGAACGCTATGACCTGCGACGAGACTTTTTACCACCGATATTTGAACGGCGACGATGCGGGGCTGGAGGCCCTGATGAAAAAATACGGCAATCCGCTAACCCTGTATATCGACGGGTATCTGCACGATGTCCACGAAGCAGAGGATTTGATGCTGGATGTTTTCGCCTATCTGTTCACGAAAAAGCCTCGCATCCGGGACGGTGGCTTCAAGGCATATCTGTATAAGACGGCGCGGAATATGGCGCTGCGCCATAAGAGCAAGCGAAAGTGTCTGTTCCGTTTGGACGAGCTGACCGATGAATCGGACGGGCAGCTGCTTGTGGAGGAGGTTATCCGAACGGAAGAACGAAACCGCATTCTGCACTTCTGCATGGGTGAAATGAATCCGGATTACCGGGAGGTTCTATATCTGACCTATTTTGAGGGTATGAGTTACGCACAGGCGGCGGAGGTTACGGGAAAAACGGTAAAGCAGATTACCAACATGGTGTATCGCGGAAAGGAAAGCCTGCGAAGGCTTCTGGAACGGGAGGGGATTACAAATGCGGAGTCATGAAGAACGCATCGCGGAGACAAAGCGGCGCATCGCCAAAATGGAGCGGGAGAAACGGCTGCGGCGCAATACGATTACCGCGGCTTCCGCTGTGGCGGCGTGCCTTGCGCTGATTGTGGGTGTGTCTTTCGTCATGCCTGATATTGCCGTAAAAATTCAAACCGGCGGCTATGCGGGCTTTGAAACGGCGGCAAGCATCTTTCACGGCGGCGCGGCCTTGGGATACATCGTCATCGGGCTTCTGGCATTTCTTCTGGGCGTGTGCGTGACTGTTTTATGCTTCCGGCTGCGGCAAATGAATCGGGACGACACACAGGATAAGGAAAGCGAGGAACGGCATGGAGCTGATTG
>OMNT01003484.1_pt1 | contig 11372 bp, 7 predicted proteins | sample 1672551 | NCBI WGS metagenome assembly OMNT01 (sample SAMEA3136698, study PRJEB25190) | human gut metagenome
GGGGAGTAGCAGCAATGCTGACTTCTTCCGGACAGGCAGCAAACTTTTATGCGATTATGAACATTGCTGAAGAAGGTGATCATATCGTATGTGCATCTGCCTTGTATGGCGGTACATACAATCTGTTTGCTCACACAATCCGTAAAATGGGTGTGAAAGCAACTTTCGTAGACCCAGACTGCACAGAGGAAGAACTGAATGCGGCATTTCAGGAGAATACGAAAGCTGTTTTTGGAGAAACTATCGCCAATCCGGCATTGACTGTTTTTGATTTTGAGAAATTTGCAAAAGCTGCACATGCACATCATGTTCCGTTAATCGTAGATAATACATTTGCAACACCGATCAACTGTCGTCCTTTTGAATGGGGTGCAGATATTGTTACCCATTCAACTACAAAATACATGGATGGACATGCAGCCTGTGTTGGCGGTGCAATCGTTGACAGCGGTAACTTTGACTGGGCTGCTTACGGAGACAAGTTTGCCGGACTTACAACACCGGATGAGACTTATCACGGAATTGTATACACAGAAAAGTTTGGCAAAGCTGCTTATATAACAAAAGCAACATCACAGCTGATGAGAGATCTTGGATCGATCCAGTCTCCTCAGAATGCATTTCTTCTGAACCTTGGACTTGAGAGCCTTCATTTGAGAGTACCAAGACATTGTGAGAACGCTGTAAAGATGGCACAGTATCTCCAGGGACACGAGAAAGTGGCATGGGTAAACTGCCCATCACTTCCGGGAAGCAAGGATTATGATCTTGTTCAGAAATATATGCCGGATGGAACATGCGGTGTTATTACTTTTGGATTAAAGGGCGGAAGAGAAGCAGCAGTTAAGATGATGGACAAACTGAAGCTGGTTGCGATTGTAACTCATGTAGCAGACGCAAGAAGCTGCGTACTTCATCCTGCAAGTCATACACACAGACAGATGAATGAGCAGGAACTGTTGGAAGCAGGTGTACAGCCAGATCTGATTCGTTTCAGTCTTGGAATTGAGAATATTGAAGATCTGATTGCCGATGTAGAACAGGCACTGGAAGATTAATATAAATAACATATGATTCAGGAGGTATGGATTCCCATGATTTTGTATCCATACCTCCTGTTTTTTTTGTATCCGAATTGTAGGTTTTAAACAGTAGTCAGCTCTTTTGCTTAAATTGTGGAGATTGATATGCAGAATTGGATACAATACATATTTTCCCCATATTCTGTGCATGCTAGTAATAGTATTTATTTACTTTCAACAGGAGGCATATTTATATGAGCGAGGAAAAAAAGCAAAAATCAGATGAAATCAAAGAATTTGGTGCGTTAATGTTAAATGAAAATAAAAAGAATTACAAAATTCGTCTTCTGACAATTATAGGTGAAATTGAAGGACATGAAACAGTATCAAATAATACAAAAGCAACAAAGTACGAACATTTACTTCCACAACTGGCTGAAGCTGAAGAAAGCGATGAAGTAGAGGGGGTTCTCATTTTATTAAATACACTGGGTGGAGATGTGGAAGCCGGACTTGCAATTGCGGAGATGATAGCTTCTTTGGGAAAACCAACCGTTTCTCTTGTCCTTGGTGGAAGTCATTCTATTGGCGGTCCTCTTGCTGTTTCGGCAGATTATTCCTTTATTGTACCAACAGGAACCATGGTTGTTCATCCGGTTCGTTCAAACGGTACTTTTATCGGTGTGACACAGAGTCTGAGAAATATGGAACGTACACAGGACAGAATTGCCAGATTTATTGCTGCACACTCTAAAATCACAGAAAAACGTCTTGTTGATCTGATGTTGAACCCTACGCAGCTTGTAAAAGATGTAGGAACACTGTTAGAAGGAGAAGAAGCTGTAAGAGAAGGGATCATCGACGAAGTCGGAGGCATTCACCAGGCATTTAAAAAACTCTATGAATTGATTGATGAAAAACGGGAAAAACCTTCGGAAATGTAAATATAGAACAAAAAAATGGCATCTGATCAAAGAAATTTTGTAATGACATGAATTTTAATTGATGTTATACTTGAAATAGTATGTATTCAATCTATCGTTTGATTGAATCAGTACAATGGTATAATAATTAAGGGGGAATCAGATGGCTGCAAAATCTACAAATACGAAAAAAAGTTCTACGAACAACACAGCGAAAGCAGCAAAAAATGCAACAACTAAGAAAACATCGACAGCAAAAAAAGCTTCTGCCTCCACAAAGAAAAGTTCTGGCAGTAAGACAAAAAGAACTTCAAATCATATAAATACAGCACAAAGTCAGGAAATCCGTTCAGAGATTCTTCTATTGGGTTCCCTTGCCATCTGCATCCTTCTTATCCTGAGTAATTTTGGTATGGGTGGCATAGCGGGAGGAGCAATTTCTTCTGTAGGATTTGGACTTGTAGGAGCAATGGCATATTTATTTCCATTTGTATTTTTCGGAGCAGTTGCTTTTTATATTTCCAATAAAGGAAATCCTCATGCTTACATAAAAGTAGGTGCCGCAATTGTTCTGGTCATTCTCCTTTGTGGAATTTTAGAATTGATGTTTCATCCATATACTGCCGGGACATCTGTTTTATCTTACTACAAAGATTCCAGTGCTGATAAAAATGCGGGTGGATTACTTGGCGGAATTCTGATCAGTATTTTATGTCCACTGATCGGAGAGGCAGGTACTTATGTTATTTTGATCATTTTCTCAATCATTTGTATCATTCTGGTAACAGAACGTTCTTTATTAGCTCCACTTGGAAGACATGGAAAGAAAGCTTACCAGGAAGTGAAACGGAAACATCAGGAAACTGCTGAGATCCGTACACTGGAGCGGGATGCCCGCAAAGAGGCACTTGCGTTGAAGCAAAGAGAAAAAGTCGAAACTTCACAGGCAGATGCATCTTCTCCAAATGAGAAAAAGAAACGCACAAAGCGGACAGACCTTAAAGCATCAGGTATTACGTTCGCCACAACGCTTCTTTCAGAGGAAGAATCACCTGTTGGTGGCTTTGGGCGGACTCCAAAATCACCTGAAATGACAGAACTTATCCCGGAGAAATTGCCGGATTCAAAAGATCTGACGGATTCCTTTGAAGATCATTTTGTCATTAACAGAGCAGAACCGGCAATGGATGTACAAGAAGAGATTCCGTTTGACGATGCACTGCATCTTGAACCGGTACAGACACCCGCTTCCAAACAAGAAAACGAGATGAGTTCTGAACATGATCCGGCTACGGATCCTATGATTGAAAATAGCCCGGAGATAAAACAGGAGCATTCCAAAAAAAGCAGCAAAAAAGACGCGCAGGCAGTTGCCGCAGAGACAGCCAGTGTAGAACTGACCATACGGGAACAGGAGCAAAAACCACGGCCGGTTTATCATACACCTCCACTGAATCTGTTAAAGAAGGGGAAGAAAGGCGGCGGTGATTCGGATGAACACCTTCGTGCCACGGCTTTAAAACTGGAACAGACACTACAGAATTTTGGAGTTGGAGTACATGTAACAAACGCAAGCTGTGGTCCATCTGTTACAAGATATGAACTTCAACCGGAACAGGGCGTAAAAGTAAGCCGGATTGTTGGACTTGCAGATGATATCAAGCTAAATCTTGCAGTTGCAGATCTGAGAATTGAAGCTCCAATCCCTGGTAAAGCCGCGGTCGGTATCGAAGTTCCGAACAGTGAAAATACAGCGGTTATGCTGGGAGATCTGCTGGAGTCAAAAGAGTTCAAAAACAGTAAATCGCCAATTTCATTTGCAGTTGGTAAAGATATTGCCGGAAAGGTTGTTGTGACTGACATCGCCAAGATGCCGCATCTTCTTGTTGCAGGTGCAACGGGATCCGGTAAATCTGTCTGCATCAACACTCTGATCATGAGTGTTATTTATAAGGCAGATCCTGATGATGTTAAACTGATCCTTGTCGATCCAAAAGTTGTGGAACTAAGTGTGTATAACGGAATTCCACATCTGATGATTCCGGTTGTCACAGATATGAAGAAGGCGGCAGGTGCTTTGAACTGGGCAGTTGCTGAGATGGAAAAGCGTTACAAACTTTTTGCACAGTACAATGTACGTGATTTAAAGGGCTTTAATGAAAAGGTCAAGCATGGGGAAACCGGACCGGAGATTCAGAAAAAGCTTCCTCAGATTGTAATTATCATTGACGAGCTTGCTGATCTTATGATGGTTGCTCCGGGAGAAGTAGAAGGTGCTATCTGTCGTCTGGCACAGTTGGCCAGAGCAGCGGGACTTCATTTGATTCTTGCAACACAGAGACCATCTGTAAATGTTATTACCGGATTGATCAAAGCAAACATGCCTTCCCGAATTGCTTTTTCTGTATCATCAGGTGTCGATTCAAGAACAATTATCGATATGAATGGTGCTGAAAAACTCCTGGGAAAGGGAGACATGCTCTTTTATCCATCCGGATATCCAAAGCCTGTCAGGGTGCAGGGATCTTTCGTTTCGGACGAAGAAGTTCAAAAAGTTGTTGATTATTTGATTGACAAGAACGGAAATACCTCGTACAGTAATGAACTAGAAGAACAGATTTCAAGCAGCGCAGATCTTCCGGGTCAGGGAATGCTTCCGGGACAGCAGGACAGCGAGAACAGCAGGGATGTCTATTTTGCAGATGCAGGAAATCTGATCATCGACAAGGAAAAAGCATCGATTGGTATGCTTCAGAGGATGTTCAAGATTGGTTTCAACCGTGCTGCCAGAATTATGGATCAGCTATGTGAAGCCGGTGTTGTAGGTCCGGAGGAAGGAACAAAACCACGAAAAGTGCTTATGACAAAAGAAGAATTTGCAGAATATATGCAGAATCAGACTTCGTAAAATCTAAAAACACCAAAAGTGATACAAAGGAGAGGGAAAGATGAAAACAGATATTCAGATTGCACAGGAAGCAGAAATGAAACACATCAAAGAGGTAGCGGTACAGGCCGGTATTTCAGAAGATGAACTTGAATTTTATGGAAAATATAAGGCAAAACTTTCCGATGAACTCTGGAACAGAATCAAAGATAACGAGGATGGAAAGCTTGTACTTGTAACGGCAATCAATCCTACTCCGGCCGGAGAGGGTAAGACTACAACATCTGTAGGTCTCGGACAGGCATTTGCAAAACTTGGAAAAAAAGCAATGATCGCACTTCGTGAGCCATCTCTCGGACCATGTTTCGGAATCAAAGGTGGAGCAGCCGGTGGCGGATATGCCCAGGTCGTTCCTATGGAAGATCTGAACCTGCATTTTACAGGAGATTTTCATGCGATCACTTCAGCAAACAACCTTCTTGCAGCAATGCTCGATAATCATATCCAGCAGGGAAATACACTTGGTATTGATCCAAGACAGGTTGTATGGAAACGTTGTGTCGATATGAATGATCGTGTTCTCAGAAATATTGTTGTCGGACTTGGACGCAAAACAGACGGTATGGTCCGTGAAGATCATTTTGTCATTACAGTGGCATCTGAGATCATGGCGATCCTCTGTCTTGCAGATGATCTTGCTGATCTTAAACGCAGACTTGGAAGAATCATTGTTGCTTACAATTTCAAGGGAGAACCTGTTACAGCAGATGATCTTCAGGCAACAGGTGCTATGGCTACACTTCTGAAAGATGCGATCAAGCCAAACCTGATCCAGACACTTGAGCATACACCGGCATTAGTACATGGCGGTCCATTTGCAAACATTGCACATGGCTGCAATAGTGTACGTGCAACAAAGATGGCTCTGAAGTTAAGTGACATCACTGTCACAGAAGCCGGATTTGGTGCAGATCTTGGCGCTGAGAAATTCTTTGATATCAAATGCCGTATGGCAGGTCTGAAACCAGACGCAGTAGTTTTGGTTGCAACAGTACGTGCATTAAAGTATAACGGTGGCGTTGCAAAGGCTGACCTTGCAGAAGAGAACCTGGATGCCCTTGCAAAAGGTATTGTAAATCTTGAGAAACATATTGAAAATATTCAGAAATACGGTGTACCGGTAATCGTTACACTGAATTCATTTGTAACAGATACGGATGCTGAAAATGCATTTATTGAAAAATTCTGTCGTGAACGCGGATGCGAGTTTGCCCTCTCAGAAGTGTGGGAGAAAGGCGGAGAAGGCGGTTTAGATCTTGCGCAGAAGGTTCTTGAGACACTTGAGACAAAAGAAAGTAATTTCCATACGCTTTATAATGATGAGCTTTCTCTGAAAGACAAGATCCGTACAATCGCACAGGAGATTTACGGCGCACATGATGTTGTATATGAACCTGCAGCTGAGAAACAGATCGCCAAGATTGAATCTATGGGATTTGGTTCTTTCCCGATCTGTATGGCAAAGAATCAGTATTCTCTTTCAGATGACGCTACAAAGCTTGGAAGACCTGAAAACTTTGATATTCATATCCGCGAGGTATATGTAAGTGCAGGAGCCGGTTTTGTTGTCGCACTGACGGGCGCTGTTATGACAATGCCTGGACTTCCAAAAGTTCCTGCTGCAAACGGAATCGACGTTACAGATGACGGAAAGATCACCGGACTTTTCTAAAGTTTTTTATGATTGGCTGCCGGTCATAGTATTTTTTGACCGGCAATGCCAATTGTTTTCATGGAGTTAGATAATTAATTAAGGAGATACACATGGCACAGTTGATAGATGGTAAATTAATCTCTCAGCAGATTAAAGATGAGTTGAAAGAAGAAGTCGCACAGTTTAAGGCAGAAGGCATTGATATTTGCCTTGCTGTTATTCAGGTGGGAAGTGATCCGGCTTCTTCTGTATATGTCAGAAACAAGAAAAAGGCATGCGCCTATATCGGGGTAGAATCCAGATCATATGAACTTCCGGAAGAGACTTCGGAAGAAGAACTGATTAAGTTAGTAGAAGAGTTAAATGCGGATGAAAGCGTAAACGGAATTCTTGTACAGCTTCCGGTACCGGATCATATTGATGAAGATAAGATCATCCGTACGATTTCACCGGATAAGGATGTAGATGGATTCCATCCTGTAAGTGTTGGAAGACTCTGGATCGGAGAAAAAGGATTTTTATCCTGTACTCCGGCTGGAATCATTCAGCTTTTGAAAAGATCCAATATTTCGATTGAAGGAAAAGAATGTGTGATCATTGGACGAAGCAATATCGTCGGTAAACCAATGGCAGCCCTTTTGCTTCGTGAAAATGGAACTGTAACCGTTGCACATTCCCGCACAAAAGATCTTAAAGAAGTAGCAAAACGAGCAGATATCCTGATTGTTGCAATTGGAAAAGAGCGTTTTATCACATCTGAATATATCAAAGAGGGAGCTGTTGTCATCGATGTAGGAATGCATCGTGATGAAGCGAACCATCTTTGCGGAGATGTTGATTTTGCGGATGTTGAACCTCATTCTTCTGCAATCACGCCGGTACCGGGTGGTGTTGGTCCAATGACAATTGCGATGCTGATGAATAATTGTGTTGAAACAGTTCGTAAGTAGGAGGAACTTGTAAATGAGGTGTACACATTGCGGAGCAAATATACCAGACGATCAGTTGATTTGTCCCGTATGCGGTGCTGAAGTACAGATTGTACCAGATTATAACCCTCTGGAAGACGTACTCGCACGCGAAGTGAAAGGCTCAGTAGCCGGAGCTACACGTCAGATCCAGGCAGATGTAGTCCGAAGACAGAATGTGAGCCAAAACCAGCAAAACAGAAATCGGCAAAATCAACGATCGAATCCTAATTCCACACGCGTCTTAAGCCAGGCGGAACTGGATAAAGTAAGAGAAGAACGAAGAGAGCAGCTACGGCGCCAGAGAGCGCAAAGACAACGTCAGAAAACAGATGTAAAGCGTTATCAGGATGCCCGTCAGTCAACAGAGAATCTGCGCCGGACATCTACTGAAAGCAGACGCCTGCAGCAGATCAAAAAACAAGAAGCTGCCAGAAAAAAACGCCAAAAATTACTTACGGTTTTTTTCCTGCTCATTCTTCTGGTTGGTGTCGGAATTTATATCGGATATCAGAATTCCTATACAGGCATGATCAAAAAAGGGAATGCCGCACTGCAGAATAGTAACTATACTTCTGCAGAGAATTATTTTAACAGAGCAATTATAAAGGATAAATCAAAGGCAGAGGCTTATACCGGACTTGCTAATATCTATGTTGCCCAGGATGATCTGGACAGTGCAGAGAGCGTCTATCTCAACGCACTGGAGACACAACCGTCGAATGTAAATCTCTATAAAGCTGCAGTAAAATTCTATGAGAAAACAGAACAGCCGAATAAGATTTCTGATCTCCTGCAGGATTGTGAAGATAAGAATGTATTATCTGCTATGAATGATTATGTTTCATCTGCTCCTGAATTCAGTTTGAAAGAAGGAACCTATGATGAAGTACAGCAGGTAACATTAACATCTGCTACAGGCGGAACGATTTATTATACAACAGATGGTTCTGATCCGACGGAGTCAAGTACAGAATACAAAGAAGCTGTTTTGCTTCAGTCCGAAGGTGACACAGAGATCCGTGCAATTGCTGTTAATAAAAAGGGAATACCAAGTGCTGTTTCCAGTGCGAAATATTCCATTGAATTTCCACTTGTAGACGCTCCGGCAGTTTCTCCATCAACCGGACAATATAGTACAGCCACTCAGATCACGATTACGGTACCGGATGGATATACGGCATACTACACGATGGACGGTTCAACTCCAACCACATCCTCTGAGAAATATACTGACCCGATTGATATGCCAGAAAATTCACAAACAACTTTTTCAGCAATTCTCGTGAACGATAAAAATGGAAAAGCAACGGAAGTAACAACACGAAACTATATTACTACATATTAAGTAAACTGTGTAAAGTAACTAGAAAGCAACCTTGATTTTGGAAAATGTTATGTAAATTTTCCAAAATAGGGTTGCTTTTTTTAGCATACAGAGTTATAATAATATCTGTTAAAAAAATAACAATACTACATAAAAAAGGAGAGATTTGTTATGAGTAGATTTTGCTTACCAAGAGACATTTATCATGGAAAAGGATGTCTGGAAGAACTGAAGAACCTGAAAGGAAAGAAAGCCATTCTTGTAGTTGGTGGCGGTTCTATGAAACGTCAGGGATTCCTGGATAAAGCAGTTAATTATCTGAAAGAAGGCGGAATGGAAGTTCAGCTGTTTGAAGGAGTTGAGCCAGATCCATCTGTTGAAACTGTTATGAAAGGTGCCGAAGCAATGCGTGCTTTCGAGCCGGATTGGATCGTTGCTATGGGTGGTGGATCACCAATCGATGCAGCGAAAGCTATGTGGGCATTCTATGAGTACCCGGAGATCTCCTTTGAAGACCTGATCACACCATTCAGCTTCCCGGAACTGAGACAGAAAGCTAAATTTGCAGCAATTCCTACAACTTCAGGAACAGCTACAGAGGTTACAGCATTCTCAGTTATCACAAACTATCAGACTGGTGTGAAATATCCACTGGCTGACTTCAACATCACACCAGATGTTGCAATCGTTGATCCTGACCTTGTTGCAGGACTCCCGGTTAAACAGGTTGCATATACAGGTATGGATGCTCTTACACATGCAATTGAAGCATATGTATCCACACTGAACGGACCTTTCACAGATCCACTTGCACTGCAGGCAATTGAGATGGTTCTTGATTATCTGCCAGGATCTTACAAATGTGATATGGTTGCAAGAGAGCAGATGCATTATGCACAGTGCCTTGCAGGAATGGCATTCTCTAATGCATTACTTGGTATCGTTCATTCAATGGCTCATAAAACAGGTGCTGCATTCTCTACAGGACATATTCCGCACGGATGTGCTAACGCAATTTACCTTCCATACGTTATCAAATACAACGCAAAAGACGTTGTAGCTGCAAAACGTTATGCTGAAATCGCACGCAGAATGGGACTTGCCGGAACATCTGAGCAGGCTCTGATCAACAGCCTTGTTGAGAAGATTGATGAGTTCAATGTAAGACTGAACATTCCTAAGACTCTGAAAGACTTCGGAATCAATGAAGAAGAATTCAAAGAAAAAGTTGACAAGATTGCAGAACTGGCTGTAGGAGATGCCTGTACAGGATCCAACCCACGTGCAATCGATCCTGCTGCTATGGCTAAACTTCTTACATGTACATACTACGGAACAGAAGTTGATTTCTAAAATCAAAAATTAATAAAGGTTTCAGTGTTCTTATAAAATAAGATAACGCTGTAAACTTGTTTTAAACAATACGGGTAGATGCATGAAATCGTGTGTCTGCCCGTATGTTTTACTTGAATTCATAGCTGAAGTGTCGTATTATTAACAAAGAGCGAGTTGTTATTGTTTACACAATGTTTGAAGATAATAACGTCGATTTATTTACAAGGAGGAGAAACATGTATAAGATATTAAAAGCTGAAAAACTGGCTGATAAGATTTATCTGATGGATGTTCATGCACCACGTGTAGCAAGTCACTGTCAGCCTGGTCAGTTTGTCATCGTTAAAATGGACGAGAAAGGCGAACGTATTCCGCTGACAATCTGTGATTATGACAGAGAAGCAGGAACGATCACGATCGTTGTCCAGGAAGTAGGAGCTTCCACAACGAAGATGGGAGAACTGAAAGAAGGAGACTATTTCCGTGACTTTACAGGTCCGCTGGGATGTCCATCAGAATTTGTAGAAGAAGATCTGGAGACACTGAAGAAGAAAAAAATGCTTTTTGTAGCAGGTGGTGTAGGAGCTGCTCCGGTATATCCACAGGTAAAATGGCTCAGAGAGCATGGCATTGAAGCAGATGTTATCGTTGGTTCCAAGACGAAAGATATGCTGATCCTTGAAGATGAGATGAAAGCAGTTGCAGGAAATTATTATCCGTGTACGGATGATGGATCCTATGGTCACGCAGGTATGGTTACGACCATGATCGAAGAGCTGGTCGGTGAGGGCAAAAAGTATGATGTCTGTGTTGCAATCGGACCGATGATCATGATGAAGTTCGTATGTCTGCTTACGAAGAAGCTTGAGATCCCGACGATCGTCAGCATGAACCCGATCATGGTAGACGGAACAGGTATGTGCGGTGCCTGTCGTCTTCAGGTTGGCGATGAGATTAAATTTGCCTGCGTAGATGGCCCTGAATTTGACGGACATCTTGTTGATTTTGATCAGGCAATGAAGAGAAGCCAGATGTATAAGTCTGAAGAGGGTCGTGCAATGCTGAAACTTCAGGAAGGCGATACCCATCATGGCGGATGCGGACATTGTGGAGGTGACGAGTAATGGCTGATATGATGAAAAAAGTACCTGTAAGAGAACAGGAACCAAAGGTACGTGCTACCAACTTTGAAGAAG
>OMNT01003486.1_pt1 | contig 11366 bp, 11 predicted proteins | sample 1672551 | NCBI WGS metagenome assembly OMNT01 (sample SAMEA3136698, study PRJEB25190) | human gut metagenome
TCGCCGCAGCGACCGACGAATCCGCACTCCGGCCCGCCGCGGAGAACCGGCCGGTCGAGTTCCGGGCGCTGCGCCCCGGGCAGACGCTGCGCATCTCGCTGCTGCTGCCGGTCACGGTCCGCAACGGCGCGGCAAATCCCAACTACCTCGAGTTCTACCAGGGCTTCCTGCTGGGTCTCGACAGCGTGAAGCGTCTCGGCCGCTCGGTCGATGTCACGCTCTATGACACGGAGCGCAATCCCGACCGCATCCGCGAGATCGTCGATCTGCCGGCCGTCCGCGAATCCGACCTGATCGTCGGCCCGGTTTACGAAGAGGAGCTGCAGCCCGTCCTCCGGCTGGCCGAGGAGCGGGAGATACCCGTCGTATCGCCGCTCGCGCACATCGAGCACACGACGAGCGACGTGCTGTTCCAGCTGGCTCCCGACCCGGCGCGCAAATACGACAAGGTCGCCGACCTGGTCGGACCGGACAAACACATCACCGTGATCCACACGAAGACGACCGACAAGGAGTTCGAACAGGAGATGCTTGCCCTGCTGGGTGACCGCGAGTACACCTCCTATACCTATAAGTACGGAAGTTCGGCCTCTGGATCGGGCGGCAACAGCCCGCGTGACCTCACGCCGCTGCTCGAAAACAAGGACGACAACGTCTTCATCATCCTCTCGGACGACGAAGTGGACGTGGACCGCATCCTCGCGGCCCTGGCATCGGCCGACTCGAGCCTGCGGAGCCGCGGTCGCACGGCCCCGCGCTACACGGTGCTGGGCAACGTGCGCTGGAACCGCTACAACAACATCGACCGCACGACCTTCTTCCGCAACCGCGTGGTCTTCCTTTCGACCTACCATGCCAAACGCGACGCCAAGGTCGTGACGGCATTCGACAGCGACTACATTGAGTCCTTCGGCACGCTGCCGACGCTCTACTCCTACCGGGGCTACGACTCGGCGCTGATCTTCGCACCGGCCATGTACGGCGACATCGAGTATGACCTCGAGGACCGCCGCTACACACCGCTGCAGACCGGCTACCGCTTCGAGCAGCGCGACACGGGCTCGAACCACGTGAACGGCAACTGGACGCGGGTGAGCTACAACCCCGATTTCACAATCACCATCGAATAAGGCAGAAGCTATGGCATTGACCAATTCGATTCCGGAGAAGACCATCGAGCGGCTGAGCGAATACCGCCGGACGCTGCTCTCGTGCCACAAGCAGGGCATCACGCACATCTTCTCGCATGTGCTGGCAGGCATTCACGGTATCACGGCCGTGCAGGTGCGCCGCGACCTGATGCTCATCGGCTTCTCGAGCGACACGAAGAAGGGCTACGACGTGCAGGTGCTCATCGACTACATCAGCAACATCCTCGACAGCCCCTCGCCGATGAACATCGCCGTGCTGGGCATGGGGCACCTGGGCCAGGCCATCACCAAGTACTTCAACGGCAAGGGACTGAACCTCAAGATCACGGCGGCATTCGACGTCGATCCGGAGAAGGTCGGGACGACCATCGACGGCATCCCGTGCTACCACATGGACTCTTTCGAGGAGATGGCCGAGGAGAAGGGCATCAGCATCGTCGTCGTCTCGTCGCCGACGAAGGTGGCGCCGAATCTGGTCGTACCGATCATCAACGCCGGCATCAAGGGGGTGCTCAACTTCACCTCCACGCCGCTGAACTTTCCGCAGGGCATCATCGTGGAGAACTACGACATCACGACCCTGCTCGAAAAGGTCGCCTATTTCGTCAAGGAGAACGAGGAGGAGAGCTCGTCCGACCGATGAAGGCTCGGCACATCCGGATATTCCGGGGATTCGACAACCTGCCGCACTTCGTACATCCGGCCGTGACGGTCGGATCTTTCGACGGCGTGCACCTCGGCCACAAGGCCCTGATCGACCGCCTGACGACCGAAGCTCATGCACACGGCGGAGAGAGCATCGTCGTCACGTTCGACCCGCACCCCCGCATCACGCTCGGACGTGCCGGGGGGCTGCAGCTGCTCACTCCGCTCGACGAGAAGATTGCGCTGCTCGAACGCCTGGGCGTCGATCATGTCGTCGTCATTCCGTTCGACAAGGCATTCAGCGCCCTGTCCGGCAGGGAGTTTGTCCTGCACTACCTGATCGGCCGCCTCGGGGCCGAGACGCTCATCGCGGGCTACGACCACCGCTTCGGCCACGACCGGATCGACTGCGATGCGGTCGCCACACTGGGGCTCGGAATCGTCCGGGTCGATGAGTGCAACGTCGGGGGCACCCACGTCAGCTCGACGGCCATCCGCCGGCTCATCGAGGCCGGGGAGTTCTCCGAGGCCGAACGGCTGCTGGGCCATCCGATCCGCATCACCGAAAACAAAGGAACCAAATAAACCGATCCATGTTATCACACGACTGTAAAATCCGCGTCTGGTACAAGCACACCGACCAGATGGCCATCTGCCACCACTCGAACTACATCTGCTACTACGAAGCGGCCCGCAGCGAACTGCTGCGCGATCTGGGCATGTCGTTTGCCGAGGTCGAGCGCCGGGGCATCATGATGCCGATCCTCGAAGTGCAGTCGAAATACCGCAAGCCGGCCTACTTCGACGAACTGCTCACCGTGCGCATCATCCTGCGCGAAAAACCCGCCGCACGCATCAACTTCTTCTACGAGATCTACAACGAGCAGGGCGAACTGATCAACACGGGCATGACGCAGCTGGGCTTCATCCACAGCGACACGCGCCGTCCGTGCCGCTGCCCGGAGTGGTTCCTCGAACTGCTCGACCGCCGCTGGACGGAAGAGTAGCAGGAGACTCCATGGGCCGAACCAGGGTCCGAAGACAAGGGAGAGCGGCATCCGGAATCATCCGGATGCCGCTCTCCCTTTCGTCCGAAGACTTCCATTTGTCTGACTGCACGGCAGACCCGTTCCGGAAAGCCTATTCGGCCAGTTTTTCGAGCAACACCTTCCTGAGTTGGGCATGATCCCTCAGGTCATTGCGCAGACGGAAGCTGCCGTCCCTGTCCACAACCACATAGGAAGGGATACCGTCGATCCCGAACCGATCGCAGAGCGACACCCACCGCTCGCCATCGAGCCGGAAGTGCTTGCCCCGGATCCCGGGTATCATGGTCTTGTAGGTAACCAGCGGCGAAGTCTCGTTGGCAATATATACCCACACCAGATCGTCATTGGCAAGCTCTGCCGACTTGAGAGGCTCGACGGCTGCAATCGATGCCCGGCAGGGCCCGCACCACGTATTCCAGAAATCGACCAGAACCACCTTGCCCCGATAGGGCGCCACAATGGCCTCGAAAAGTTCGGCAAGAGGCACCTCGGGCGTCGGCTCGATCACAGCCTTGCCTTCGACCTCGGCCAGAGCCTGCTGCACACGCTGCTGCATCGCCTCAAGCGCCTCGGCATAGAAGGGATTCTCCATCTCACGGAGCCGGGCGAAATCTTCTGCGGTCAGTTGGTTGTTCTCCGCCTTGCTGGGTAGTCCGGCTACCGCGCGCAAATCGACGACCACACCCCGCTCAATACCTGTGATTGCGGGCCAATCGACCTCGGGAACCGTAACGGCATAGACATAATCCGACACCCGCGGACCGACCAGCAGCGCCGGGTCGTTGATATCGAACAACTTGCAGACCTCGGCATAATGCTCCGCACCAAGTTTCGCAAACTGCCGTCCAAGCGGCTTCGAGTAGTCCCACATCTGATTGACATGCCGGTAATTATGTTCCAGCAGCTCCGTTGCCTCGACAAAGGCTGCGAGGGTCTCCTGACGCAGCGTGTTCAGCTGCAGCCGTTGCACGGAAGCCGGGGCGCCACAGCGCTCGATGCTGTCGGCCAGCGTGCGGTAGCGGTCCACAACCATCTGCACATACTCGTCGGCCGACATCCGGTAATCGGCGAATCTGCCGGTTCGCCGGTTGAGCGAAACGAACCCGGGAGTATTGTGCAGGTCGCCGAATACCGCATTAAGCCCGGCATACGTCCCGTTCGTATAACACCCGCGCAAGCAGGTCTGCGTTCCATTGCGGCGGTCAAGCAACCGGGCTCCGCTGGTCCGCAAATCGACATAGACGTCGATCGTCTCTCCGGGAGCAGTCCAGAACGACTCGAGGCAATCGCCGACCCCGCCGAACAGATACGACGTACCGTACTGCCCGAAGCGGAAAACGGCGGTCGCCGTCTCGGGATCGATCGGCGCGGTGTATGGCTGCTGCTGCCCGAAGATCGTGTTGGCATAGATCGCAGCCTGCTTGCCAAGTCCTTCGCGGTAACCGATGAAGTGCATGTTTACGGTCGTTTCGCCCACCTTGAATACAGGTTCGGCGAAGAGCTCGCCGGAGGTCCCGGCCTGCACGTTGTCGGGAAGCCCCTCAGGCTCGGAATAGGAGGTGAGTCCCGTAAGGTCGATACCGTAGAGTTTGAAGCAATCGTCGCAGTCCGACTCGATGAAGTCGAACGATCTGGTACCGCGAGGCAGCGGCTCGAAGGCCAACGTGAAAGAGGCTTCGCCCGACGCGGGCATCCAGAAAAGCGAATCGGGAGTGATGCCATCGGCACCGATCAGCCGGTATTTGCGCCCCCCGGCCGAGAGGTAGCTGCCCCCATCGATCCGGATCCAGTAGTGGGGCTGGAAATAGGCCTGCATGCGGAGCACGGTGGCCGAATCGGTCAATTCGACCCGCGGAATATCGAGCGTCATGGTGTTCGATGTCTCGATCAACGGATTCTCGACCACCCGTTCACGCGACGCACAACCAAAAAGCAGGCATCCCGAAAGAAGAAGGGAGGCCACGAAGAGTTGTATTTTCATGGGATAAACTTTTAGGGTTTCGTAAAATTAGCCATTATGCAGCTACTTTACAACTTTTACACAAAAAAAACACTGCCGGTTCCGGACTGTCCGGAACCGGCAGCAGGCTGGTACGGCAGGTCACCGCACAACAGGGAAGCCGACGTTCAGCAGGTCGGGCGGACGGAAAGCCCCGTGGTCGGCCGCTCACGCGCCGAGCTTTCGGGCAAGCACCGCCTCGACCTCGGCAAGCGAGTGCATCGAGCCCATCTCCTCGGGCTCGAACGAAAGGTCGAAAGCCTCCTCGAGGGCGACGATCAGGTTCAGGTGAGCAAGGGAATCCCATTGCTCACAGTTGCGCTGCGACAGCGTGTCGTCCACGCGGTCGATTCCGAGCGTCGTACGGAACACCCGGTACAAAGTCTCTTTACGGTCGTTCATCATCATTCGCATTCAATCGTGTAACAGACATCGACCGCGGTATCCGCCGCGGTCAGATCCAACGTATAGCGCACGCTGCCGTCGGCACCGCGCGCCACGGGAGTGAAACCCTCCCGGTCGTAGAAGCGGGCCGTCTGCCCGTTCTTCGCCGTCGGGAGGTAGCAGGCCGAGAGCGTCGCAACCCCTTCGCGGCGCAGGAGGGCAAGCACCGTGCGCAGGAAGGCCCGCTCGATGCCCCGGCCCAGGATGCGGCAGCTCAGCAGCAGGGTGTCGATCGTGCCGTCGGCCACGATCAGGCACCCCGTGATGCCGCTGTCGCCGAAGCGGTCGCGCACCGAAAGCGTGTAGACCCGACCGCCGCCGTCCTCGATGCGGCGGATGTCGGCCTCGGAGTAGCGGCGGGTCGTCAGGTTGAACTGGTTGGTCTTCTGTGTCATCTGCGCCACGCGCGGACGGGTGAAGTCGTCCGCGCGGCGGATTGTCAGCACCATGCCGAGGCTGCGCAGGTAGTCGCCGAAATCGGCATAGCCGCGTGCCGCCTCGGCCCGCGCTGCATTGGCCCGGTATTGCTCCGTCTTGGCCCGGTCCTCGGCCGTAAGGGCATAGATGCGGAAATAGCGGTCGGCCATATCGCGCAGGAACTCCGGCAACCGGTAGGGCTGCTCCGGGAAGTCGGGAACGGCCACCTCGGGCACCATCCGCCGCACGAGTTCCCGCTCAGCCGGGTTGTCGTCCACGAAGACCATGCTGTCGAGCCCGATGTTGAGCTCGGCCGCCAGCTCGCGGATATTGCCCGCCTTGTCGCGCCAGTTGATGCGCCGCGCGGCGAAATCATCACGCCGCAGCACCAGTTCAGGGTTGCGCTCCCACACCTCGAGCACGTCGGCCTCGTTGTTTTTGCTGCACACGGCCAGGATCACCCCCGTGCGGGCCAGTTCGCGGATGCCCTGCTGGAAGAGGAGGTAGGCATTGCCCGGATAGTCGCCGCCGATGCGGATGCCCTCGGGGCCCTCTTCGCCCAGCACACCGCCCCACAACGTATTGTCGAGGTCGAGTACAAGGCACTTGCGCCGCTGCATGAGGGCCGCCCTGCGCTCCGCGGCGAACCAGTGCCGGAAATCGGACTGCAGCCGTGGGCTGACCGCCGTCCGCGCAAGGAACCAGTGGCGCCAGTCGATCCGCCCGCCGCAGGCATAACGCCCGAGGAAGGAGGCGAAATCGAGCACGCGGACATTCGGGCGTGCGGCCGCAAAGGCATACAGCGCGGCATCGTAACGCGCCACGGCCGCACGCAGGGCACCGCTGCCGCTCTCGACCGGCAGCACATAGGGGCAGGCCAGCGTGAAGAGGTAGCACATGCGGGCCGGACCGATGCGGTCGAGCACCAGCCTCAGGCGATCGATGTAGGAGTCGGCCTCGCGGATCTGCGCCCCGATGTCACAGCCCACGGGCAGGGTATAGGCCCAGACGCAGGCCGCGGCCTCCTCACCCAGGTCGGAGATGTCGCCGTAGCCCGAGCAGCGCACCCCTTCGGAGCCGAAGAGGGGCTCGACGGTGGTATTCCGGAAAACGAACAGGTCGGTCATAACGGTCGGTATTCGGCGAGGGGTGAGATGCGGCAGTTGCGGAAGACGTTGTAGACGGCGCCCCACGACAGGCCGACACCGAAGCCGCAGAGGATCGTCTCCGTGCGCTGTCCGAGACGCCCGCACAGTTCCGAGACGATGGTCAGCGGGATCGAGGCCGAACTCGTGTTGCCGAAACGGTCGAGCGAGTAGGGGACCCGCTCGGCCGGATACTTGAGCTTGCGGACGAAGAAGTCGGTCATGAAGCGGTTGGCCTGGTGGAAGAGCAGGTAGTCGATCTCACCCAACGGGCGGCCGATGCGCTCGGTCAGCTCGCGGATCGTGCGCGGCACGACACGGATCGTGAAGTTGAAGACGTCCATGCCGTCCATGTAGACCTGATTGTCCGAGCGGCGGCTGCCGTCCGCACGCTCGACGGGCTGCAGGTTCTCGGCCGTCGCCGGGATGCGGCAGCCGCCGGCGGGAATCTTCACCGCCTCTTCGCCGCTGCCGTCGCTCATCAGCAGGATGTGGCTGGGTTCGAAGTCGTCGCCGCGTTCGATGAGCGTCGCCGTCCCGGCATCGCCGTAGAGCGGGGCGTTCACCTTGTCGTAAGGCGATACGACCTTCGAGAAGGTCTCGCCGTCGAGCAGCAGCACGCGCTTCACCCCGGGCAGCGAGGCATAGGCATAGGCGGCCGAAAGGGCATAGACATAGCCCGAGCAGCCGAGCGAGAGGTCCATCGCCGCGGTGGTCTGGGCCAGCCCCAGACGATGCTGCAGCAGCGGCGCCGTGGCCGGCAGCCGGTAGTCGGCCGTCTGCGACATGAAGAGCAGCACGTCGATCGAGTCGGGGGCGATGTCGTTGTCGGTCATCAGCTGCCGTGCGGCCTGGAAGCAAAGGTCTGAGGCGCAGACCCCATCGTCGGCGTAGCGCTTTTCGCGGATGCCCACCGAGCGGATCATCTTGTCGATCTCCTCGGGCGGAATCAGGTAGCCCAGATCCGCATTGGAGACCCTTCGGGAGGGAACACACGCCGCCATGGCGCGGATCCCGACGTGGTTGTAGGTAATGAAAGCCATAAGTCATTCGGATTTAAATGAGAGTCAGTCCGCCGTCGATCTTCAGGTCGGTACCGGTCATCCAGGCACTCGCGTCCGAGAGCAGGTAGACGATCGCCCAGGCGATCTCCTCGGGACGTCCGAAGCGCCGCAGCGGGTAGGCCCGCCTGCGGGCCTCGAGTTGCTCGGAGGTGACGGTCCCGGCATCGAAGAGTGCCGTCTCGACCACCCCCGGGCAGACGCAGTTCACCCGGATGCCCTTCGGGGCAAGGTCGATTGCCATACCGCGCGCCAGGGCGCTCACGGCCCCCTTCGAGGCGGCATAGGCCGACTCGCCCGGAGCCGAGCACCCGAGTCCGGCCACCGACGAGACAAAGACCAGCGATGCGCCGCGCCCGACGGCCGAAGCGCGCAACAACCGCCGCGTCAGTTCGGCCGGGGCGTAGAAGTTGCTTTTTCTTTTCTGCGTAAGCGGAATAGTTGCCGAGAAAGGTAGTTACATGCCCGTTGTCGATTTCTACTACTTTTGTCACGACACGATTTAAAAAGTAACGGTCGTGGGCAACGATGATGACAGCGCCGGGATAATTCAGCAGATATGTTTCCAGCCATGCGATTGAATTCATATCCAGATGGTTGGTCGGCTCGTCCAGAAGAATGATATCCGGTTTGGACAGCAGAAGCTTTCCGAGGGCGACACGGGTCTTTTGGCCGCCGGAGAGCGTTTCGACCTTTTTGCCAAAGTCCTCTTCGTCGAATCCCAGACCTTTCAGGACTCCGGCCAGCTCACTGCGGTAGGAATAGCCGTCCCGCCGCTCGAATTCGGTACTCATACGGTTGTAGGATTCCAGAAGCAGGGTCAGGGCGTCTCCCTGGAGAGATTTCATTTCATGTTCCATCTGACGGATGTTTTCTTCCAGTTTGATCAGGTCGCGTTTTACCTCAAGCAGTTCCTGGTAGATGGTATTGCCGGAGGATACTGCCTCGTGCTGCGCCAGATAGCCGATGGTTTTTCCTTTTGCGATCATCACTTCTCCGGAGTCGGCGCTTATCTGGCGCATGATGATTTTCAGAAGCGTAGATTTCCCGGCTCCATTGATTCCCACGATGGCGGTCTTTTCCCGATCCTCAATATGGAAAGAAGCGTTTTTCAGGATTTCATTGGTTCCGAAGGATTTTGTTATATTTTGACATGCTAAAATCATGGTTTTTCCGTCCTTTGTGATAGTTTCTAAACCAGTATTTTAACACAGAGCCCCGAAATACGCCAGTTTTTTTGTGAAAATACTGGACGAATAAAAGATTTTGTACTAATATAAATCCATATGGCATGATTCAGGAGGAGATAAAATGAAAAAAGTAGTAAAATTCGGCGGAAGCTCTCTGGCCAGTGCAGAGCAGTTTTGTAAAGTAGGAGACATTATCCGCAGCGATAAAGCGAGAAGATTTGTAATTCCTTCCGCGCCAGGAAAGCGGTTTGACGGGGATGTGAAGGTAACGGATATGCTTTACAGATGCTATGCGGCAGCAGAAAACGGAGAAAATTTCGACGGATTACTGGAAGATATTAAAGCACGTTATTATGAAATCATAGGCGGTCTGGGACTTAATCTTTCTTTGGAGGAAGAATTTGAGGTTATCGGGCGTTGTTTTGCGGAAAAGGCGGGCAGCGATTATGCGGCTTCCAGAGGCGAGTACTTAAACGGTATCGTGATGGCGAATTATCTGGGCTATGAATTTATTGACGCGGCGGAAGTTATCTGCTTTGATGACAACGGGAATTTTGAAGCTGACCTGACAGACGCGAAGCTTTCAAAAAGGCTGGAGCATGTGGAGAGCGCCGTGGTTCCGGGCTTTTATGGAGCGATGCCGGATGGAAAGGTAAAGACGTTTTCCAGAGGCGGTTCCGATGTAACAGGCTCTATTGTGGCAAAAGCGATCAGCGCAGATTTGTACGAAAACTGGACGGATGTTTCCGGATTTCTGGTTACAGATCCCAGGATCATTGAAAATCCGAAGGTGATCGAGACGATTACTTACCGTGAGCTTCGTGAGCTTGCCTATATGGGAGCTACGGTGCTTCATGAGGATGCGATCTTCCCGGTGCGAAAAGCGGGTATTCCGATCAATATTAAAAATACAAACGCTCCGCAGGACAGAGGAACGATGATTGTGGAGAGTACGTGCAGACTGCCGAAATATACGATTACCGGTATTGCCGGAAAGAAAGGGTTTGCCTCCATCAATATTGAGAAGGATATGATGAATTCTGAGGTGGGATTTGGCAGAAAGGTTCTTCAGGTATTTGAGGAAAATGGCATTTCTTTTGAGCATATGCCGTCCGGTATTGATACCATGACGATTTTTGTGCATCAGTCAGAGTTCGAGGAGAAAGAACAGAAGGTACTGGCAGGAATCCACCGTGCGGTAACGCCGGATTCCATTGACCTTGAGGCAGATTTGGCGCTGATTGCAGTCGTAGGGCGCGGTATGCGTGCAACCAGGGGAACCGCAGGACGTATCTTCTCTGCACTGGCTCATGCCAATGTAAATGTAAAGATGATCGATCAGGGTTCCAGTGAGCTGAATATCATTATCGGCGTCAGAAATGAGGATTTTGAAACGGCAATCAAAGCAATTTATGATATTTTTGTGACAACACAATTGTAAGGATTGACAGAAATTTAACATTTCGTTATACTAAAGAAAGAAGTGTACCCATTCCGGCAGGGAGGAACTCTGCCGGAATGTTTCTGTACAGAGTGAACGAAGAGTGGGAAGGTGATTCAGATGGAAGAGAAGGAAATATCCAGGGCCGTGGTCAAGCGGCTGCCGCGTTATTATCGATACCTGGGAGATTTGCTGGAGAGCGGGGTAGAGAGAATTTCTTCGAATGAACTGAGTGAAAAAATGCGGGTGACTGCATCTCAGATCAGACAGGATCTGAATAATTTCGGGGGTTTTGGCCAGCAGGGCTATGGTTATAATGTGAAATTTCTATATCATGAGATTGGGAAAATACTGGGACTGGATAAGACCTACAATATGATTATCGTAGGAGCCGGAAATCTGGGACAGGCTCTTGCAAACTATGTAAAATTTGAAAAGCGGGGTTTTAAGATCAAAGGGATTTTCGATGTAAATCCCAATCTGGTAGGGAAAAAGGTGCGCGGAATCGAGATACGTCTGACGGAGGAGATACCGGCATTTATGAAAGAACATGAGATTCAGATTGCTACGCTGACGCTTCCGAAGGACCAGGCGGCAGAAATGGCAGATCTTCTGGTGGAGAATGGTGTGAAGGCTATCTGGAATTTTGCACATCTGGATCTGAGGCTGCCAGAGGATGTAATCGTGGAGAGTGTACATCTGTCGGAAAGTCTGATGCAGCTCTCTTATAATATCAACCGCTATGAGCGGGAACATGAAAATCAGGAATAGAAACAGACCGAGAAGGGATGCTGCAAACATATTTGGGGCATCCCATGTTTTAT
>OMNT01003488.1_pt1 | contig 11355 bp, 7 predicted proteins | sample 1672551 | NCBI WGS metagenome assembly OMNT01 (sample SAMEA3136698, study PRJEB25190) | human gut metagenome
CGTTGCCGCCGAGGCCGCCGCCGATGCCTGCGGCGGCGAGGCCGCCGATGGCGTTGACCCCGCCGCCGGTGATGAAGATGTTGCTGCCGTCCTTTCCGCTTCCGCCGCCGATGCCCGCACCTTGTTGGCCGCCCCAGGCGGTCAGCTTGCCGTTCTTGTCCTCGTCCGCAATGGTCAGGCTGCCGCCGTTGTTCTTTTCAAGGCCGGCATGCTCATAGCCACTCCTGAGCGTGCTTTCGCCGTTCAGCTCGATGCTGACATTGCCCTCGCCGGTGGTGGAAACGGCGGCCTTGCCCTTATCGCGCACGTCGATGTTCACACCGGAGAGGGTGACGCTTGCGGTCTGACCGCTATCCGCGTTGATGGTGACGTTGTTTTCCTTAGAGGTTCCCGTAATGACGGGCGCGCTGTCCGGTACAGCGGCTCCGCCTCCCTGCCTGACCGTCTGCCCGCCGCTCTCGGCGTTTACGGTGATGTCGCCCTTGCCGATGTCCCACTCCGCCGCCAGCGCCGACACGGGCAGACTGGCGAGAAGCAGCAGCGCAAGAAGCGTTGATACGATTTTCTTTCCCTTCATGTGTAAAAGCCTCCTTCTTTGTTCTGATTGATCGCCTCGATTCCTTTTTGATGTGAATCCTCACACACAATCATTTTACCAGACAATGCGGAAGCCTTCAAGAACCTGTTCGGACAAAGACCTGCTTTTGTGCATCACAAAAATAAGGCTACAAAAAAGCTTCGTGATTTTTATAACCACGAAGCTTCTTTAATTTGATGTATCAGTCGGCAAGGTCGCTCATGGCGGACAGGCGCTTCTCCTCCATCTTGATCTCCCAATGGATGAGGATGCTCATAGCCGCGTGGAGGAAAATGATCGCACCGAGCACGAGAAGTTCGCTCCACTCGCGCACGATCACCGTGCGCAGCACCTCGCCGCCGAGCTTGAAGCACAGCGCGAGCGCAATGCCCTGCGCCATGGAGAGCCGTGCATGCGGCTGATTTTTACAAAGTCGGACAACGCTCTTCGCGCCGGAAAACAGGAGAATGACCGCTCCCGTTCCCTCCAGAAGAATGATCCCGAACTGCACAAGGTACTTTAATACACTTTCCGCCCAATGAAGTAATTCCACTCTCATTTCACCTTTCTGCTTTACAAAATACGTCTCCCCGGCGGATTGTGCGGACGTACCGCCGGAGAGAATACATATAAAGAATACAGGGAAATAAAGAATTCGTCAAGAACTTGTTAAGTCTTTTTTCTTCTTTTTCGCACGATGATCAGGACGACCGCCGCAGCGGCTGCAGCGCCGCCCGCAATGCCGCCAATGATCCAGCCGGTACGGGAGGTTTCCTGCGCAAGGTACACGATCGATGCGCCGTTGTCCAGCCGGAAAACAATATAGCTGCCGTCTCGGGTGAACGAAAGCGGCGTGAGCGTGCCTTCCGAGAGCGTATAGAGACTCCCGGACGCCGAGGTAAGCATGCGCACGGTGAGGGGCTCGGAATAGCCGGAAACGCGCACCGTGTATGCCGCGAGAATGGACGCCGCATCGATGCCGAGCGTTTCCGCATCCGGCACAAAGGGCACAGCAAGCAGCGTCTGCCCGTCGCGGAAAGTGCCCTCCGCAAGGAACAGCGGCTCGTCCTCGCCGGTCGAGATCGTTGTGACCGGCCGGATATACTCCCCCTCGACGGTCCGGCTGAAGTATACGGCCTCGTTGGGATCAAAGTCGTTCCACTGCCAGTACATTCCGTCCTCGTCCGCGACCGCGGGGACCGAGGCGATCCTGCCGCCGAAGGGCACTTCGACCGTCTCCACCGTCACGCCGTCCTTTACAAACGTCACTCCGATGCTGCGGAAAAAGTCCGGCGTGTTCGGAAGGGCCGCAAAATCCTCATAGTCCATATAGTCCGACTGACCGGTGAAGCTGAAGCCGTCCACACCGCCGACTGTGGAGTCGGAATAGAGATTTTCGGCGATCGTACCGTCGGCATAGCCCGCCACGGAGCCGCAGAGCTCCGCGCGATTCTCAAAGTGCGGCATGACGCTGCACGAGGAGATGTCCTTGCCGAGCCCGGCAATGCCGCCGACATACCGTTTGCCCGAGAGATTGACGCGTGCGCGGCAATTCCTCACGGCGGCAGAGCTGTGTCCGACGATGCCTCCGGCATACTCCTCCGCCGTTGTCACCTCGCCAAGCGCGGAGCAGCCGACCGCGAGACCGTAATCCATTCGTCCGGCGATACCGCCGGCGCAGGACTTGGAGGCCGCGACGGAAGCGCTGTTTTCGCAGGACGAAATGCGCGCAAAAATCTTATATTTCCCGCTGCCGATCAGCGTGGAGGAAATGTTGAGCTGATCCTCTCGGTCAAAGGAGATATCGAGCGACACGTTTCCCGCGATGCCGCCGACATTCGTATCGGCAGTGATGGACGCCGTATTGGCGCACTGCGCGATGAGGCAGAGCGCTTCATCGTCATCGTCGGTGTCGGAAATGTCCTCAAGCTGAACCGAGGCATTGCCGAGACTGTACGCCATGCTCATGATCGCCGAAGAGACGTTCATGAGCTGGGAGAGGACGTTCTGCATATCCTCGATCACGGCGTCGCTCGTAAAGACGTCCATCATCTGGCCGAGAAGATTTACGATCTGCTGAAGATTATCGGAGAGATCGTCCATTGAGCCGCTGCCCGGATCGATCCATCCGCCGGTGGTGTCATCGCCGCTGCCGGCGTCTCCGTTGTCGCTCTCCCCGCCGGTATCTCCGGTATCGCTGCCGCCGTCGCCGCCGGGTGTCGGCCACGGAATGTCGGGATACATTCCGCCGATGATATCGCTGCAGTTTCCGAGCAGCTCAAGGATCTGCTGCATCAGCGTACGGGCTTCGGCCTGCGAATCACCGAAATCGCCGAGCGTAGTGCGCAGCAGACTCTCCAGCCGGTAAAGCTGGGACTGCACTTCGCCGAGACCTGTGCCGGTAACGTTCCACGAAGTATACGGCTCCACCTGCCCGACGATGCCGCCGACGTCCTTGCGTGCAGTGACCTCTCCGGCGTTTGTGCAGCCAAGAATGCGGCCGCTCTGGCGTCCGGCAATGCCGCCGACGTTATAACCCGTGTGGGGGTATCCCACGTCGCCGTAGTTGTCGCAGTACTTGATAACGGAGGTATTCAGCCCGGCGATACCGCCGAGATCCGTGATATCAATGATGGTTTCCTCGCTCAGAGTGAGCGTGGAAATATCAAACGATTTTTTCTGGTCGGGCTTCTCGACCGCGATATAATCCGTATTAACGCTCATGCGGTTTTCGCACTCGCTGAGCACGCCGCGGTTCTCGCCTGCGATGCCGCCGGCGCGGTGGTAGGCCGAAATGGAGCCGGAAGTTTTACACTCGCTCACGAGAGCGCCCTCTTGGTTCAACCCGACGATGCCGCCCGCCGCGGCCTGCGCGAGAATATCCCCGTCAAAACGGCAATTTTCGATCGCTCCGTAGTTCACCCCGGCGATACCGCCGATGTTTTCGCCGTTTCCGGTTGCGTGGAGCGTGCCGGAGACCGTGAGATTTTTCACGACGCCGGTTTTCAGCACCATACGGAAAAGTCCCTGTGTTGAGGCATCGCCATCAAGGGATATGCCGAGTATGCTGTGGCCGCGGCCGTCAAACGTTCCGGACAGCAGCGGGATGGTCGAAAAATCGCAGCCGGTGAGACTGATGTCGCGCGTGAGCACGATCGTCTTCCCTTCCGACCATGCGTCCGACGTGCACAACGCGGAAAGCTCCGCGAGATCCTCGGCAGAGGATATCTCAACGGTATCCGGGTCGGCGGCGAGCGCCGCGCCGGACACGGAAAGAAGCAGCACCGCGCTCAGCAGCGCTGCGATCCATCGTTTCATTCCACGGCACCTCCCGTCGTCGTTTTTTTCCGAAATGTTGTTTTTTCAATGACCTTGTCGAGCAGCACGATGAGCTGCGGCAGAACGCTCAAAACGAGGATAACCGATATAAGCGCGCCGCGGCCAACGGCGAGACCGATGTGGCCGATGTATACGTCCGACACGCGGTATGCGATCAGAATGCCTGCAACGGTCATGATGGTGCCGGAGGTCATAACGGTCGGAAAGCTCTCGTTGACCGCCTGCGCCATCGCCTCCTGCGGCGTATGGAGCTTTTTGAGATCCAGATACCGGCTCATGATAACAATGGCATAGTCGATCGTCGCCCCCATCTGAATGGCGGAGACGATCATATTCGTGACGAATGACGCGCGGGTATGTGTCAGGTACGGAAATGTAAAGTTGATCCAGATGCTGCCCTGAATAACGAACACGAGGAGCGCCGCGCCCACCACGGAGCGGAAGGTAAAAATCAGGATGATGAAAACAAAGGCGATGGTGAGCAGATTGATGAGCAGCGAATCGCCGTTGAAGGTGTCCGCCAGCTCCTTGGCGCTCGTCACGTCGCCGATGACGAGGCACCCTCCTTCTCCGTAGCGTCCGTCGGCCAGCGAGCGTAGCGCGTTTACGAGCGCGACGCTCTCGTCACCCTCGATGGGTACGTCCGCCGTGATGACCATACGGTCCCAGTTTTCGCCGCGAAGCTGCGCTTCACCGCGTTCCAGCTCGCCGCGGAGGCTGTCCAGCGTCTCCTGCGAATCGGCATCGAGTGTCACGATGCCCTGATCGATCTTTTCAAAGAGGAACAGAAACATATCGATGAGCGGCACGGAATAGGTCTCGGTATTGCCGAAGATCGGCTGATACTGTCCGTTCTCCACGCCGTAGGCGGCATAGAGCATTTCCGCTTCTTCAAAATCGATGTTCAACAGCATGGAGAACATGCGCGGCGTATAGGAATCCGTCAACACTTTCCCGTCCTCGATCTCGATATTCGCAAGCCCGGTGACGGTCTTCACATTGTCGAGCTCCGCGGCGTCGCGCAGGAACTGCTTTTCCGCTTCGTAGTTTCCGCTCGGAACGAGCACGGCGATCGTCGTGTCGTTCGCAAAGGTGCCGGTGATTTTCCGCGCCGCCGCGCGGCTCTCGGAGTATTTGAGTTCGTCGATCCCCGCGTCGTTGAACGCGTATTCCGTCCGACTCGAGCACCAGATGGCAAGCGGAAGGATAATAACAAACACCGCGACAAAGCCGACGCGTGTTTTCATGAGGAACCGCCCCCAGCCGGTGATATCCGGCACATGGGACTTGTGCATCGTTCTGCGCAGCGGGCGGAAAAACGAGGCGATCAGTCCCGGCATCAGAAGAAATACCGTGATAAGGCTGCAAAGTATGCCCTTGGAGAGCACCAGACCGAGGTCATAGCCCAGCCGGAACTGCATGAGCATCAGCGCAACAAGACCGGAGATCGTCGTAAGGCTCGAGGAAGAAATTTCAACGATGGATTTGGAAAGCGCTTCGATCAGCGCCTCACGTTCCGTCGGGAAGCGGTCGATCTCGTCCTGATAGCGATGGGAGAAAATAATGGCGTAGTCGATGGCGAGCGCGAGCTGCAAAATAACGGCAATGGAATTGGTGATGGAGGATATCTCGCCCAGCCAGAAGTTTGTGCCCATATTGAGCAGCGCCGCAACAGAAAAGACGATAAGAAAAATGACGACCTCGAAATAGCTGCGCGACGTAAAGAGCAGCACCGCCATGATGACCACCGCCGCCAGCGCCACGACGCCGACCATCTGCTGCGCGATCTCCCCAAGGAGGTCTGCACCGATGTCCGAGGAGGTATATGTATCAAAGCCTGCTGTGAGCGAACGGATCTCATTCATCGCCGCAATGACGTTTTCATCGTCGCTTGTGCCGTCAAAGGAGATCGTGAGCAGCGCTGCGGAATCCACAAAATGCGCCGGAGAATTATCAAACGTCACGCCGGTCACATGCTCGAGCGTCTCGATCTTCTCCGCAGCGGCACTCGCGCGCTCATAGGTCGTATTGGCAAGCATAACGTTGGCGCTTGCATACGTCGTGAACTCGTTCTCCATGATCGTGAGACCGCGGCGGGTATCGGTATCCGGCGGAAGAAACGAGGTTATATCGTTATTCACATGCACGCGGCTGATGGAAAGCGCACAGTAAACGCACGCGGCCAGAAACGCGATCATGATGATCACGCGCTTATCCACGATCTGCCGCGATATTTTTTTCAGAATGTTGTTCTCCAAAAGAGGTCCCCCAGGCTCGGTTAAAGTCGCTTTCAGATTATCCGACTTTGCGGAAAAAAGCAATATTTTCGGATAATACTATACAAAACAATTATAAGAAAATTATGAGAACTTTCTTATAAGCTTCTGCTCTGTATATGACGGGACAGCAATACGGACGATCCTCCGCACGGGTTCGCCCATGCGGAGGATCCATTTTACAGGGTGATCTTATACCTTTCGGCAAAGGCAAGGCGCCATTTATGAAAGCCAAGTTTTGTCTTTACCGGATCATCTCTTCAAACTCATCCTCCGTGATGACGGGGATGCCGAGCGTACGCGCCTTGTCCAGCTTGCTCCCGGCGGCCTCCCCCGCGAGGACGTACGACGTCTTTTTGGAGACCGAAGATGACGCCTTGCCGCCGAAGGATTCAACGATGGCGCTCGCCTCGTCGCGCGTATACTTCGTGAGCGTGCCGGTAAGAACGAACGTTTTGCCAAGAAAGCGGTTGTCGCGGCGCTCCTCGCGGCTGAGCATGTTGACGCCCGCCTCGCGCAGCATGCGGATCTGATGCTGCGTCTGCGGGTTCTGCGCCCAGGAGACAACGCTCTCGGCGGTGATGGGGCCGATATCGTCCACGGCAGTCAGCTCCAGCGGCGTGGCATTTTCGATGGCGTCCATAGAGCCGAACGTGCGTGCAAGCATCTTGGCCGCCTTCTGCCCCACCTGCCGGATACCGAACGCGCACAGGAGACGGGAGAGATCCTGCTGCTTGCTCTTCTCGATCTCGTCGATGAGGTTTTCCGCGGACTTTTTCCCCATGCGGTCGAGCGTCGCAACGGTCTGTGCGTCGAGCCGGTAGAGATCTGCCGGGGTTTTTACCATGCCGCTGTTCACCAGCGCCTCGGCAAGCGAGAAGCCGAGCCCTTCAATGTCCATTGCCTCGCGGGAAGCGAAATGGACGAGATTGCGGAGCCTCTGCGCCGGACATTCCACGCCCGTACAGCGCACCGCTGCGCCGTCCGGGTCGCGCTCCACCGGCGAGCCGCACTCCGGGCAGGTATCCGGCAGGCGGAACGGTACGGTTCCCTCCGGCCGCTTCGTGAGATCGACGCGGAGGACTTCCGGAATGATCTCCCCTGCCTTGCGCACGATGACCGTATCGCCGATGCGCACATCGAGCTTATCGATAAAATCCTGATTGTGCAGCGTAGCCGCCGTGACGGTCGTACCGGCAAGACGCACCGGCTCCACAATGGCTTTCGGCGTCAAAACGCCGGTCCGGCCGACCTGCACGACAATGTCGCGCACCACAGAGGGCTTTTCCTCCGGCGGGTATTTATACGCCACTGCCCAGCGCGGCGCCTTGGCGGTGCTGCCGAGAATTTCACGCTGCGCAAGGTCGTTGATCTTGATGACAGCGCCGTCAATATCAAAGGGATAGCTCTCACGCGTATCGCCGATGCGCCGAACCTCCTCGCAGCATTCCTCCACGGTGCGGAACACCTTATGCGGCACCGTATAAAATCCGAGCTTTTCCAGCATGTCCAGCGATTCCGCGTGTGTTTTCGGCTGTTCGCCGGAGGTGAGCTGGACATTGAAAACGATGATGTCGAGCTGGCGCTCCTTCGTCACTTTCGGGTCCAGCTGACGCATGGACCCGGCCGCGGCGTTGCGCGGATTGGCGAGGAGCGTTTCGCCCTCGATCTCGCGGCGGCGGTTATGCTCAAGAAAGACCTCCCGAGCCATATATACCTCGCCCCGGACGATCAGCCGCTCGGGCGCGTTTTCCAGCTTGAGCGGTATATTGCGCAGGACGCGAAGATTCTCCGTTACGTCCTCGCCCGTAACGCCGTCGCCGCGCGTTGCGCCCTGATAGAAGACGCCGTTCCGGTATTCCAGCGCCATAGAAAGCCCGTCGATTTTCGGCTCGACCGTATAGAGCGGGTCGCCGCCGAGCGTTTCGTTCGTCTTGCGAATGAAGTCGGTCAGCTCCTCATAGGAAAAAACGTCGCTGAGCGACTCAAGCGGAACGGCATGGTGCACGGGCGAGAATTTCTCCGAACGGTGACCGCCGACGTGCTGCGTCGGCGAGTCCGGCGTAACGGTCTCCGGGTGCTCCGCTTCCAGATTTTCCAGACGGCGCATCATCGCGTCATACTCAAAGTCCGAAATCGTGGGGGCATCCTTGTCGTAATAGGCTATGCTGTGGCGGCGCAGCTCTTCGCGGAGCTCGGCGATCTCCTGTAAATAGTCCATCATGTCTCTCCCGTATAGAAATAGGTTTGCGGAACACGTCCGACGATGATCGTTTCGGCAACCAGCACTTCCGTGATGATCTGCGTAGAGCGGATCTCCCACGGCAGCAGGACGTCCGCATCAACACATACCTCCAAAAGAAGCTGGTGTTTCGTCTGGTTGATGCCGGCATCCGTCAGCACATTGCGAAAATCCACCCGTGAAGAGGTGAGCATCGTGATCTTGACCGGTACGGTCGGCCCGCGGCCAAGGAAAAAGCTGATGCCAAGCAGGTTCCCGAAGGGGATTGAAAGATCAAGATCTCCCCGGTCGGAAGCCTCCACGATGGCGTTGAGAAGCTCGGCGGAGAGGATATTCACCCGCGACGTATCGGTTACAATAGCGCTGATCTGCCCGTCGCCGTCCTTTTCAAAGGATACAAATTTTCCGCCGTCCGGCCCAAGCAGGCGCATTTCGTTCTCCACAATGTTGCTCACGGTCTGCGTGATGAGATCCGATGCATTGGATACCGCCATAGCGCCGGTAAGCGTCCGAAAATAGCGCACGGCGGGGATCAAAAACGCGATCAGTGCACCGGTGAGCGCAAGGAGCAGCAGCACAGTCGTCTGCTGCGGTGTGATTTTTCGCGGAAACGGCATACGGGAACACCCCCTTATGCCCAAAAGTATATGCGTCAGGCGAGCATTTCAGACAAGGCGCTCAGCACGCCGAGCTTGCCGGATTCATACGTAAGCCCGCCCTGCAAAAAGCCGAGATACGGCTCGCGCACCGGGCCGTCGCACGAAAGCTCGAGCGACGCGCCCTGAATGAACGTTCCCGCCGCCATGACGACCGGGCTTTCATACCCCGGCATCGGCGCCGGGACGGGCAGGGCGAAGCTGTCCACGGGCGAGCCCTTCTGGATACCCTGACAGAATTTCACAAGGTTGTCCGCCGTTTTCAGGCGGATGGTCTGAATGATGTCCGACCGCTTTTCATCGGATGCCGGGAAGCTCTCAAAGCTCAGCTCTTCAAGCATTCCGGCGGCGAAGGCCATCGTTTTGAGCGCCTGTGACACGGTGTGCGGCGCAAAGAAGAAGCCTTGGAAGAGTGTCCGGTTCACGCCGAGCGAAGCGCCGCACTCGCTGCCGATGCCCGGAAGCGTCAGACGTTCCGCCGCCTGCTCCACGAGATCGGCGCGGCCGGCAACATACCCGCCCATGGGGGCGAGTCCGCCGCCGGGGTTTTTGATCAGGCTGCCGACGATCATGTCCGCGCCATTCTGGAGCATGCCGGCCCCGGCGTCATCGACGTCTGCATCGCAAACAGCACGCCGGTCCCGCCGGAGATCATGGAGCCGTACGCAAAAGAGGGCGTGGCCCAGCTCGAGCTGAACCGCACGGATATCGAGCAGCTGGGCATTGCCGTGCGCACGTTCCCGCTGCTGGAGCCGGGACGGTATATCCGCCATAATTCCGACGCGCTCGCGCGCGCGATCCTGTCCGTGTGGCAGGAATTCAGAAAGAAATAACCACAGAAAGGAACGGCGCTGTCATGTCCTTTTCTTCCAATGTCAAGCAGGAGCTGTGCCGCCTGCCCATCAGCCGCCGGCAGGAGGCCGCGGCCGAGCTGTACGGCATTCTGCTCTACTGCAACGCTTTTACGGCCGAGCTGATCCGCATCACGACCGAATCGCGGGATCTGGCTGACCGGCTGCCGCGGCTGATGAAAAAGGTAGCCGGTTTTTCCTTCGATCAGGAGCCGGAAGCGGAGGAGACCGGGAAGCTGGTCTTCACGGTCGACTCGCAGGAAAAGATCCATAAGATCTTCGCCCAGTTCGGTCTGTCCGCGGCGAAGGATGTAACGCTGCACGTCAACTACGGGATCCTGGAAGAGGATGAGGAGCGGCTGGCGTTCCTGCGCGGGGCGTTTTTATCCGGCGGTTCGGTCACGGACCCGGCCAAGCGCTATCATCTCGAGCTCACGACCTCCCACTACAAGGTCAGCCGCGAGACCTGCGCGCTGCTGCTGGACGCGGGCTTCTCTCCGAAGGAGACCACACGCGGCGGCAATAGCATCCTGTACTTCAAGCAGAGCAACCTCATCGAGGATTTTCTGACCGCCATCGGCGCGCCCGTCTGCGCGATGGGCGTGATGGAGGCCAAGGTCGAAAAGGACCTGCGCAACGGCGTCAACCGCCGCGTCAACTGCGAGACTGCGAACCTGACCAAGGTCGTCGATGCGTCGATGGAGCAGGTCGCGGCCATCCGGAAGCTGCAGAAGCGCGGCCAGCTCAAGGACCTGCCGCCGAAGCTCCGCGAGACCGCGAAGCTCCGTCTGGAGAACCCTGAGGCGACGCTGCAGGAGCTTGCCGCCATGCAGGATCCGCCTGTTTCCAAATCCGCAATGAACCACCGCATGCGCAAGCTCGTTGCGCTTGCGAACGAGAGCTGAGAAAGGAGCGCCCGCCATGGCATTTGTGCATCTGCACGTCCACAGCGAATACAGTCTGCTTGACGGCGCCTGCCGTATTGGCTCGATGATGGACCGTGTGCAGGAGATCGGCCAGGAGGCCATCGCCCTGACCGACCACGGCGTCATGTACGGCACCATCGATTTTTACCGCGCAGCGAAAAAGGCCGGGATCAAGCCCATTATCGGCTGCGAGGTCTATGTTGCGCGCCGAACACACTTTGATAAGGTTCATGGCATTGATAAGGAGCCATATCATCTGGTTCTGCTCTGTGAAAACGAAATTGGCTATCGAAACCTCAGCTATATGGTTTCGCTCGGCTTTACCGAGGGTTTTTATAACCGTCCGCGCGTGGATATGGATCTGCTGCGGGAGCACCACGAGGGGCTGATTGCGCTCTCAGCATGCCTTGCGGGCCGTATCCCTCAGGCAATCATGCAGGAAGACCTGGATGCAGCAGAGCAGGCTGCGCGCGAATATGCGGAGATCT
>OMNT01003497.1_pt1 | contig 11341 bp, 7 predicted proteins | sample 1672551 | NCBI WGS metagenome assembly OMNT01 (sample SAMEA3136698, study PRJEB25190) | human gut metagenome
CCCTTGCAGGGTCAAGGGGCAGCGTCCCTTGGGTCACCCCACCCACACCGTCTCTTTCAGCAAGTCCTCGTCCTTCGCGCTGTGCCCCGCCATCAGCATGAAGTCGCCCGGCGCGAAAACACGCTCTTCCGCACGGTTGATGTAGGTAAACGCGGTGCGGTCGAGATGGAAGGTGACCTCCTGCTCCTCGCCCGGCTGCAGAAGCACCTTGCGGAAGGCAATCAGCTGCTTCACAGGCTGCATCACCTCGCATACGCAGTCGCGCAGGTACACCTGAACCGTCTCTTCGCCCGCAATGTCGCCCGCGTTGCGCACCTTCACCGACAGCGTGAGCGCATCCGCATCCACCGCCAAATCGCGGTAGACAAACGGCGCATAGCCGATGCCCTCGCCAAAGGTGAACAGCGGCTCGGCAGGCAGGTCGCTGTAGTGTCCCCAGTGCCAGCCGGGGAGATGGTTGTAGTACACCGGCACCTGCCCCGAATGGTGCGGGAAGCTGATGGGCAGCCGCCCGGACGGATTCAGCCGCCCGAAAATCGCCTCCGCGACCGCCCGACCGCCGAACATGCCGCCGTTGAAGGCGCACAGGAGCGCATCCGTCGAATGGGCAATTTCCGGAATCGCCAGCGGCTTGGAGGACAGCAGCACCGTCACCAGCGGAATCCCCAGCGCACGCAGCTCGCGGTAGAGCTCCAGCTGCCGCCCGGACAGGGCAAGGTCGGCGCGGTCTTTCGTTTCGCCGTACTGTGCGTAAACATCGCCCACGACAAGCACAATCGCATCCGCATTCCGGCACGCAGCCACCGCACCCGGAATGTTGTCAGAATCCGAAGGAAGCACGCCGCACCCGCGGTGGTACGCAACCTCAAAATTCTCCTGTGCGCCGATGACCTCGATGCCCTCGCGAATCGTCACATATGGGCGGACGGCGGGGCGGTTCGGGATGAGTTTGGGATGCGTGAAGTACGTCCAGTCGCCATACTGCGCGCGAATGTCGTCCGCGCTCGCACCGATGACCGCCACACGGCGGACGGATGTCAAGGGCAGGGTGTGCGCGTCGTTTTTGAGCAGGGTGATGGACTTGCGTGCTGCCCGAAGCGCCGCCTGCTGATGCTCTTCGCACCCGATGCACCCCGGACGCCCGCTCTTCTCCGGCTGCGCCAGCAGATTCATGCGGCACTTGACGGTCAGGATGTGGCGCACCGCGTCGTCCAGCACGGCTTCGTCGAGCTTGCCGGAGCGCACCGCGTCAATCGCCGCATCGTAGAAGCCGAGGGAGGTCATCATCATGTCGTTGCCTGCCTTGGCAGCCAGTACGGACGCTTCGGGCATGTCCGCCGCGACGTGCTGGGCGGTCAGGAGCGAATGGCAGTTGTCCCAGTCGGTGACGCTGAAGCCGTCAAAGCCCGCGTCGCCGCGCAGAATCGCCTTCATGCTCTTCTCGTCGGCGGTGAAGGGCGTGCCGTCGATGGAACCATACGCCGTCATGACCGTTGCGCACCCTGCCCGGAACGCCTTCTCGAACGGCGGCAGGAACGTCTCGCGCAGGCGGCGGTACGTCATTTCCGTGTCGCAGGCATCGCGCGCACCGACCGCCTCGCCGTAGCCGATGTAGTGCTTGGCGCACGCCAGAATGTGTTCGCCGTCGGACAAATCGTCGCCCTGATAGCCGCGCACGATCGCTTCGCCTAATTCACCCGCCAGATAGGGGTCTTCGCCGAAGGTTTCGTCGACGCGCCCCCAGCGGGTGTCGCGCCCCAAGCACAGCACGGGCGAGAACGTCCAGTGCAGCCCGTCGGTGGCGACTTCGCGCGCCGTCACTTCGCCCATTTCGCGCGCGATGTCCTTGTCCCACGCGCAGGCGCAAGATAGCTGCGACGGGAAGATGGTGGCGTGGTCATTCAGCCCATGCCCGTGGATGGCGTCAATGCCGAACAGCACGGGGATGCCCAGACGGCTATGGAGCGCCGCCTGCTGCACCTCGCGCGCGTCGTCGCCCAGAACGTGCAGGAACGAGCCTGCGCCGAGCTTTGCCCAGCGCAGCGCTTCCTCGCGTCCGACGACGGTGTAGGGAACCTGCACCATTTGGGCGGCTTTTTCTTCCAGTGTCATTTGGGAAAGCAGGTTTTCCACCTGCTGGTGGATGGCTTCGTTGGAAAGCATGGAGAATCCTCCTTTTTGGCGTGAATCGTTTTGGCACCGTGCGTGGAATACCCTCATGATACAGGCAAAAGAGAAAAAAGACAAGCGGGGGAGAGAAGAAAATTTTGCGAAAACGATTGAGAAGTCAAGAAAAAACAGACGTTTGGGCTGATTGCACGGATTTTCGGAAAAATTTTCGGACATTTTTTTTGCTTTGGCGCAAGGATTTTTCACTTGTTTGTCGTACTCTTTGAGTGGAAAATAGTATTGTTCTTTTCATTCTTGAAAGGAGTATGCGATGAATCGGGAGCGTTATTTGCAGGAAATCGACGCGGTGAACGCAGCGGGAAAATATCACCCGACGTGGGAATCGCTCAGCACCCATCCTGTGCCGGACTGGTATCGGGAGAAACGGCTGGGCATCTTCCTGCACTGGGGCGTGTTTTCTGTTCCGGCGTATCATGACTGGTACGCGCGGAACATGTACATCAAGGGTTCGCCGGAATACGAGTACCACTGCCAGCATTACGGGCAGCCGAAGGATTTCGGCTTCAAGGATTTCATTCCGCAATTCAAGATGGAAGCGTTCGACCCGCAGGCGTGGGTGAAGCTGTTCCGGGAGGCGGGGGCGGATTACATCGTGCCGGTGGCGGAGCATCACGACGGCTTCCAGAATTACCGGAGCGAGCTGTCCCACTGGAACGCGGCGGAAATGGGCCCGCACCGGGACATCATGGGCGATTTGCTGGTGGAGGCGGAGCGCGCGGGCATGACGCTGGGCGCATCGAGCCACCGCGTGGAGCACTGGTGGTTCCTGGGGCATGGACAGGAGTTTGACAGCGACATCAAGCAGCCGATGCACTTGGGCGACTACGCATGGCCTGCCATGCCCGAACGGGAGAATCAGGATTTGTTCTCCGAGCCGATGCCGACAGATGAGTTCCTGACGGACTGGCTGCTGCGCTGCTGCGAAATTGTCGACCGCTATCATCCGCGCATCCTCTATTTCGACTGGTGGATTCAGCATTCCGCCGTCAAGCCGTACCTGCAGCGCTTCGCCGCGTACTACTTCAACGTGATGGAAAGCCGCGGCGGGTGCGTCATCAACTACAAGCACGACGCATTCCCGTTCGGCATCGGCGTGCCGGACATTGAGCGCGGGCAGTTCGCGGAGGCGAAGCCGTTCCTGTGGCAGTCGGACACGTCTGTCATGCGCGGCAGCTGGTGCTATTCCGTGCAGCCGGACAAGGCGGTCTATAAAGCGCCGCAGGAGATTGTACAGGACTTGCTGGACGTGGTGAGCAAGAACGGCCGCCTGCTGCTGAATTTCGGCCCGAAGCCGGATGGCACGCTGGCGGACAAGGACGTCGAGATTCTGCACAAACTGGCGGACTGGATGCGCGTCAACGACGAGTGCATCCACGGCACAGGCTTGTGGCGCATCAATCAGGAAGGCCCGACGAAGATTCAGGAGGGGCAGTTTGCCGATGGCGCGTCCCGCAACTTCACCAGCGAGGACTTCCGCTTCACCTGCCGCGGCGGAAACATCTACGCGGCGTGCATGGCGTGCCCGGCGGACGGCAAGCTGCACATTCGGTCTTTGCGCGAGGCGGACGCGAGCCACTTGCCGCTCTGGCACGGTATTGTGCGGAAGGTGGAAGTGCTGGGCAATCCCGCGCAGGCCGCGTGGACGCGCGACGGCGAAGCTCTGCATGTGGACTTGGGGGATTACCAAAGCGACATGCCGGTTGTGGTGAAAATCATCACGGACTAAAGAAGGCGGTTTCCGCGCCCTGTGCGCATGAAAAGAGCCATCAATATGATCATAAAGGAGAGCATCAACATGCGTTTTACGCAAGGTTACTGGGTCATCCGGCAGGACTATGTGATGTCCTACGCCACGCAGACCGTTCGCGTCATCAAGAGCGACAAGGAGCTGCACATCATCAGCGCCTGCCGCCCGATTCGCCACCGCGGCGACATTCTCGACGGCGGCTCGCTTGACATTGTGTTCACCGCGCCGCGCAAGAACATCATCCGCGTGCAGGTGACGCACTTTGCCGGCACGCCGCGCAAAGATCCTCAGTTTACGACGTATGAAGAGGATGTGACGCCCGAAATCCGCGAGGATGACGACTACGCCTACTTCACCTCCGGCGACCTGACTGCGCGCGTGAGCAAGGGCGGCAACTGGTCGGTGGATTATATGGTGGGCGACCGCATCCTGACGACGTCCGGTTGGCGCGGCATGGGCCGTGCGCTGAAGAAGGACGGCACGCCCTGTTCGCTTCTGCCGCACGGCACGTCCTACATGTCCGAGAGCCTCCAGCTCGATGTGGGCGAATGCGTTTACGGTCTGGGCGAACGCTTCGGCGCATATGTCAAGAACGGTCAGACGGTTGATATGTGGAATGCGGATGGCGGCACGGCGTCGGAGCTGGCGTACAAGAACATCCCGTTCTACATGACCAACCGCGGCTACGGTGTGCTGGTGGAGAACGCAAGCGACGTGTCCTTTGAAGTCGCGACGGAAAAGGTGGAGCGCGTCCAGTTCTCGCACGAGGGCGAAACGATGGTCTACGACGTGATTTATGGCGGCACGCCGAAGGACACGCTCGACCTGTACACCGCGCTGACGGGTCGCCCGGCGCTCGTGCCCGCGTGGTCGTTCGGCCTGTGGCTGTCTACCTCCTTCACCACGAATTACGACGAGCAGACGACTTCCTCCTTCATCAACGGCATGGCGGAGCGCGACATTCCGCTGTCCGTGTTCCACTTCGACTGCTACTGGATGAAGGGCTTCAACTGGTGCGACTTCGAGTGGGATCATGACACGTTCCCTGACCCGGTGGGAATGCTCAAGCGCTACCACGAGAAGGGGCTGCATATCTGCTGCTGGATTAACCCGTACATCGGTCAGGCGTCGCCGCTGTTCAAGGAAGGCATGGAGCATGGCTACCTGCTGAAAAAGACCGACGGCAGCCTCTTCCAGACCGACATGTGGCAGGCGGGCATGGCGATTGTCGATTTCACCAATCCGGATGCCTGCAAGTGGTACGCTTCTTACCTCTATAAGCTGATGGACATGGGCGTGGACTGCTTCAAGACCGACTTCGGCGAGCGCATCCCGGTGCGCGACATCCGGTGGTTCGACGGCAGCGCCCCGGTCTATATGCACAACTATTACACCCACCTGTACAACAAGGTCGTTTTTGACGTTGTGAAGGATCGCAAGGGCGAGGGCGAAGCGATTCTGTTCGCCCGCAGCGCGACGGTCGGCGGTCAGCAGTTCCCGGTGCATTGGGGCGGCGATAACTCCGCGACCTACATCTCGATGGCGGAAACGCTGCGCGCGGGTCTGTCCATGAGTCACAGCGGCTTCGGCTACTGGAGCCACGATATTTCCGGCTTTGAGTCCACCGCGCCGGCGGATGTTTACAAGCGCTGGGTGCAGTTTGGCCTCTTGTCCTCCCACAGCCGCCTGCATGGCTCGACCAGCTACCGCGTGCCGTGGCTGTTTGACGAGGAGAGCGTGGATGTCTGCCGCAAGTTCACCAAGCTCAAGTGCCGCCTGATGCCTTATCTGTACGGCAAGGCGGTGGAGGCGCACGAACACGGCGTGCCGATGATGCGCCCGATGATGCTGGAGTTCCCGGATGACCCGGCGTGCGATATGCTCGACCGCCAGTACATGCTGGGCGATTCGCTGCTCGTTGCGCCGATTTTCCGCAAGGACGGCGAGGTGCAGTATTATCTGCCCGACGGAACGTGGACGTCCCTGCTGGACGGCGGCAAGGTCGAGGGCGGCCACTGGCAGACGGAGATTCACGACTTCATGTCCCTGCCGCTGATGGTGCGTCCCGGCACGGTGCTGCCGCTGGGCGCGCATGACGACCGCCCGGATTACGACTATCTGGACGGCGTGGAGCTGCACGTCTACCAGCTGGCGGACGGCGAGAGCGAAACGGTGGAGATTCCCGACACGAAGGGCAACGTCGCCGCGACATTCACCGTGACGATGAAGGATGGTCAGGCGCAGGTCGAAACCGACTCCACGAAGCCGTATACCGTGGTTGTGCATCAGTAAATAACAACAGCCCTCTGGCGCAGGATGCTTGCGTCAGAGGGCTGTTTGCGTAATGTGCAATATTGTTATTTTCAAATGCAATTCGATGCTGCACAAAAGGTTTCGCGTCTGCGGATGCGAAATCCCCGCGCACAAGCAAAGTTTAGTTGGAGAAAAGGGAGAACATCAGAAAAGCAGCATCATACTTCCGGTGACGCCGTTGCTGCCGCATCCTCCGCGACATACACCGCCGCCCCATCCATGCTTGCATTCTCCAGCAGTTCTGTCAGGAACAAGTACAGCGCGTGATGATCCCGCGCCAGATTATACCCCGATAGAATCAGCAGTTCGCCGGAATCCGCCAGCACCATCAGCGTAATTTTGTCCTCGCCGTCGCCAAAGGCGTCGTTCACCACGCCGCCGAGAATGCAGAAGCCGGGCTGGGCGTCAAAATCCATCGTCTCGCTGGTCTTGGGGTCGAAATCCTGCATCAGGATGGGCAACGCCGCCGCCGGGTCTTCATCCGGCACGCGGGAAATCACCATCGCCACCACGCGCGAATCTCCCCGCACAAGCGTGATGCGCCCCTCCGCCATCTCCACATGCGCGTCCTCCGGCAAAACCACGTTGAAGGGCGCAAGTGCGCTTTCCGGCACGGCGGTCAGCATCGGCGTGGGCGCGGGTGTGCCAGTCGGGGCTGTCGTTCCTTCCGCCAGCGGGCAGGAGAAGGTTATCAGGGAAAAAAGAAGCATCAGGCAAAGCAGCCGCGTCATGTGCCGCATGGTCATGCACCTCCGTCAAAAGCAGTTTCGTGTCTTCATCATACCGCATTTGCGCGCGGATGTCAATTTGCGAAATGTAACACTTCCTTTTAGGGGAAAATTATGATATGATAAGGGCAGAAATTCCCGCAACACGAAGGAGGTTTTTTCCTTGATGCAGAAAATCATCCGCCACCTGTTCTGCCAGCCGCACATGGCGCGCCGGATTGTTGTGCTGATTCTCAGCGTGACGATTATGGGCGCGTGCGTGTCGGTGTTTGACCGCATTCAGTTCGGCACAGACCCCGCGTCCGTGCTGAATCTGGGCGTTGCCAATAAGCTGCACATGCTCCTTGGCACCTACCAGATGCTCTTCTACGGCGCGCTGCTCATCGTCGTGATGGCGATGCGGCAGTGGGAGTTCATCGGCCTGGGGTCGATTGCAAACATGGTGCTTGTAGGTTACTCGAAGGACTTGTTCGATGTTATCTTTAGCAGCATGAACATCCTCAATCGCGATACAATGGGCATGACGGAGCGCATCTGCTGGCTTGTGCCGACGCTGGGCGTGTTCATGGTCGCCGTGGCGTTCTATATGGTGGTGGAGCTTGGCAGCGGGCCGTATGACGCGATTCCGCAGATTATCTCGAAGTACGTCAAGAAGATTCCCTATGCCGTCATTCGCATGATTTACGACCTGTCTGCGATTGCCATCGGCTGGCTGCTGGGCAGCACGGTCGGGGTGGTGTCGATTGTTACGGGCTTCTTCCTCGGCCCGATTATCGCGGCGATTGCGAAGAAATTCCGCCCATGGTTTGCGTAATTTCCCGGAGGTGACATGATGCTCGCCGAAAGAATGGATTTGCTGACGAAGCGCCCGCAGGGAACGCTTTTCCCTCCAGCGCAGAACCGCGCGGCGTGGGAAGCGCTGCCCGCCGCCGACCGCATGGACATGGAAACGTTCATTGCCAAGTGGCGCGGTACGCCCTACCCGATGCTGCTGCTGAGCGACTACGCCGCATTCGTCCGCACGGGCAGCCGCGCACAATGCGAAACGCCGTATTTCGCGCGTCGGCGGAAGCTTATCGCGTCGGTATTAGACGTGTGCCTGCACGGAGAATCGGCGGATATGTCCCCGGTGGAGGATGGCTTGTGGTGCATCTGCGAGGAAACGACGTGGGCGATCAGCGCCCATGCGAACCTGACGGCGGCGCACCCGTTCCCCATCAGCAGCGAGCCGATACTGGACTTGTTCGCCGCGCAGACCGCCATGGTGCTGTCCTTTACGCTGACGCTGCTGGGCGATTGGCTTGACAGCGCCCTGCGCCAGCGGGTGACGGCGGAAATTCAGCGCCGCGCGATTGACCCGTTCCTGCACCGCAATACTGACTGGTGGATGGGCTTCACACGCAAGGATTTGTGCAACTGGACGCCGTGGATTGTGTCAAACGTGATGTTCTCAGCGCGGTGCCTGCTGGACGACCCGCTGCCTGTGTACCGCCGCGCCTGCGGGATGCTCGATGCGTATCTGCGCTGCATCCCGGCGGACGGCGGCTGCGACGAGGGTGCGGCGTACTGGAACATGGCGGCGGGCAGCCTGCTGGACTGCCTTGAACTGATGGCGGAAGCCGGACTTAACTGCTGGGACGAGCCGAAGCTGCGGAACATGCTGCGCTTCCCGCTGCTGATGTCGCTGGGGAACGGCTATTTCGCGAACTTCGCGGACTGCGACGCGCGCCCGGTGATGTATGGCGAGCGATTGCAGCGCGCGGGCGAACTGCTTCGCGATGCGCCGTTGACGGCGATGGGGCAGAACCTGCGCGGTCAGCCGACGGACTGCATCGGCGACGTGCCGCACTTTTCGCGCCTTTTGCAGCGTCTGTTCCATCCGGTCGGCGCAGGTCAGCCGGCAGCGGACACGCAGGACACGCTGCTACCGGACTTGCAGGTGCGCATCATCCGCCGGAATGGGTGGACGCTGTGCATCAAGGGCGGACACAACGGCGAAAGCCACAATCACAACGACGTCGGGTCGCTGATGGTGTATGTGGATGGGCATCCGCTGCTGGTGGATGCGGGCAACATGGTTTATACCGCGAAAACCTTCTCCGATGCGCGCTACACGCTCTGGAACTGCCGGAGCATGTACCACAATGTGCCGCTGATTGGCGGATTCGAGCAGTGCGCCGGGGCAGAGTACGCCGCGCGGAACTTCCGTGCTTTGCCGGACGGCGCGTCGCTGGACATGGCGGGCGCGTATCCGGCGGAAGCGGGCGTGCTGTCGGCGATTCGCGGCGCATTGGTCACGCCAGATGGGGTTCAAATTGCGGACGAAATCACCCTGCAAGCGCCGGAAGCCGTCACGTTCACCATGCTGGCGCGGGAGAAGCCGGAAATCCGCCCGGACGGGATTGAATTTGCGCACGCACGGATGGAAATCAGACCCATGCTGGCGGCAGCAGTGGAAGAAATCCCTGTCACCGACGCGCGGATGGGGAAGAACTGGCATGGGTCGCTCTGGCGGATTGCGCTGACGGCGGAAGCGGGCAGGCATCATCGGCTGACCATCAAAATCAGCAAAAATAATTTTGCGAATCAGGAATGAGAGCGGCGCTTCATTCGTTTTATGATTGGAAAGCCAATGGAAGGAGGAAACTTCCTTATGAAAAAATTCTGGAAAATGTGGAAGAGCGTGACCGTATAGACCAAACCCGTGAAGTCAGCCCGTTACGGCAAGCGGATGACGCTATCTTGTTGGACAACAGCCACATGAGCATTGCCGAACAGAAAAAGTGGCTGACCGAAAAATTTCAAGCAGCGATAAATGGTTAACATAGAGATAGACGAAGGATCTGGGTTCTGCTTCGGAGTCACCACAGCTATCCGTAAAGCAGAAGAAGAACTGGCAAAAGGAAACACTCTTTATTGTCTGGGAGACATTGTACACAACGGACAGGAATGTGAACGCCTAAAAAAAATGGGGCTTATCACAATAAACCACGAAGAGTTTGCCCAATTACACGATGCCAAAGTACTGTTGCGCGCACATGGAGAACCTCCTGAAACATACGCTATAGCCCGTACCAACAACATCGAGATCATTGACGCCACCTGTCCGGTAGTATTACGCCTCCAAAAGCGCATCAAACAGGAGTATGACAATGTTCCGGCAGGTCAAGACACACAAATCGTGATTTATGGCAAGAACGGTCATGCCGAAGTACTGGGGCTGGTAGGTCAAACTCATGGAAAAGCAATTGTCATAGAAACACCTGCTGAAGCTGCTCATCTGGACTTCACCAAAGACATACGCTTGTACTCCCAGACAACCAAGTCTTTGGAAGAATTCTGGCAAATCATAGAATATATCAAGGAGCATATCTCACCTGATGCCACTTTTGAATATTACGACACAATCTGCCGGCAAGTGGCCAACCGGATGCCTAACATCCGCAAATTTGCAGCAGCGCATGATCTGATCTTTTTTGTCTGCGGACGAAAAAGCTCAAACGGAAAGATCTTATATCAAGAATGCAAAAAGATCAATCCGAATTCATACCTCATTGACCAGCCGGAAGAAATAGACCGGAACTTGCTCGAGGACGTCCGTTCCATCGGCATTTGTGGAGCGACTTCCACCCCCAAATGGTTGATGGAAGAATGTAAAAAAGCAATCTTAAACGAAAAATAGACCAATAAAAAATAGAAAATTATCGTTGTCCAACTGATAATTTGTTAACTTTGCGACATAAAAATATTAAAATGGGTATTTATGGGAACGATTAAAAGTATTGGTATTTTAACCTCTGGAGGAGATGCTCCGGGAATGAATGCTGCCATTCGTGCAGTCACACGTTCTGCCATCTATAACGGCTTGAAAGTATATGGCATTTATAGAGGTTACAAAGGATTGGTAACAGATGAAATTCAGGAATTCAAAAGCCAAAATGTTAGCAACATCATACAAATGGGAGGTACCATTCTGAAAACCGCCCGTTGCAAAGAATTCACGACACCCGAAGGACGGGCACAAGCTTACGAAAATATGAAAAAGCACGAGATTGATGCTTTGGTCATTATCGGCGGTGACGGTTCGTTGACCGGTGCACGTATCTTTGCTCAGGAATTTGATGTGCCTTGTATCGGTCTGCCCGGAACGATTGACAACGACCTGTATGGAACCGACACCACCATCGGCTATGATACAGCTTTGAACACAATTTTGGATGCAGTAGATAAAATCCGTGACACCGCCACTTCACACGAACGTCTGTTCTTTGTAGAGGTGATGGGACGTGACGCCGGATTCCTCGCTCTGAACGGCGCCATTGCTTCGGGAGCCGAAGCAGCCATTATTCCGGAGTTCAGTACG
>OMNT01003504.1_pt1 | contig 11323 bp, 11 predicted proteins | sample 1672551 | NCBI WGS metagenome assembly OMNT01 (sample SAMEA3136698, study PRJEB25190) | human gut metagenome
TGTTCTTCATCGTTTCGCGCTCGCGCAAGTACTTCCGCCAGCAGCAGCAGAATCTCGGCGATATGAACGGCCACGTTGAGGAAATGTATTCCGGCCACAACATCGTAAGAGCCTACGGCGCAACGGCGCAGTCGAAAAAAGAGTTTGACCGCATAAACGATAATCTTTACAACAGCGCCTGGAAGTCGCAGTTTTTCAGCGGAATGCTCATGCCGCTGATGGGCTTTGTCGGCAACCTCGGCTATGTCGCCGTGTGCATCGTCGGCGCAACGCTCACGATGAGCGGAGCCATCCGCTTCGGCACGGTCATTGCGTTTATAAGCTACGTAAAGCTCTTCACCAATCCCCTGAGCCAGATATCTCAGGCTGTCAGCAGCCTCATGTCGGCCGGCGCGGCCGGCGAAAGGGTGTTCGGCTTCCTCGCCGAGGAGGAAATGCCCGACGACAGCGGCTGCACCGCGCACATCGACCATGTTCGCGGCAAGGTCGAGTTTGAAAACGTGCGCTTCGGCTATGACGAGGATAAGCCTATAATCCACGACTTCTCTGCCGATATAGAGCCGGGTCAGAAGGTAGCTATAGTCGGCTACACCGGCGCCGGCAAGACCACGATGGTAAACTTGCTCATGCGCTTTTATGAGCTGTGGAGCGGGCAGATAAAGATCGACGGCGTGCCTGTGTCGGAAATGCGCCGCAGCGACGTGCATGCGATGTTCGGCATGGTGCTGCAGGACACATGGCTGTTTGACGGGACTTATCGCGAGAATATCGCCTATGGCAAGCCCGGAGTCACCGATGAGCAGGTCGAGGCCGCGTGCAAGCTCGTGGGTCTTGACCACTACATAAAGACGCTGCCCAAGGGCTACGATACGGAGCTTAACGACCGCAGCAGCCTTTCGGCAGGCCAGCGCCAGCTGCTGACCATCGCGCGCGCAATGGTAGAAAATGCGCCGATGATAATCCTTGACGAGGCTACAAGCTCTGTCGATACGAGAACCGAGGTGCTCGTGCAGAAGGCGATGGATCGCCTCGCGCGCGGCAGAACGAGCTTTGTTATTGCCCACCGCCTGTCCACCATCCGCGACGCAGACCTCATCCTTGTCATGGACAAGGGCGATATCGTCGAAAGCGGAACGCACGAGCAGCTGCTCGAAAAGGGCGGACTGTATAAAGAGCTGTACACCAGCCAATTTGAGAACAAGTGAGGTCGAGCATTGAAAAAGGTTGCACTTATAACCGGCTCCTCGCGCGGCATCGGCAGGGCCTGCGCCGAGACGCTCGCCCGGCGCGGCTACGCCGTGTGCATAAATTACATCAAGCGCCGCGATAAGGCCGAGCAGCTGCGCGATGCGCTGCTTCGTGCCCACGCCGTCCGTGCCCGAAACAAGCACGGGCTCCTTCATACCGGAAAGGTCGGGCGCAAACAGGCCTCCAAAGCCGCCGATATCGGACACAACGCCCGGGATCATGGTGCGCTGGACGTGCTTTTTCATCAGCTTGACGCCCTCGTAGCCGGCCTCGATATTCACGCCGGCGTCACGGTAGCTCTCGGAAAAACTACGCATTCTTCTTTTTCTCCCCTTCACTGATTTTGCACTCAAAGCGGTCCTTGCCGCCGTCTTTCGGGATAGAGGTGGGATAGCCGCCGCCGAAGCAGGCCGTGCAGAAGCCGTTTTCGGTGTTGTCGGCGAGCTTGACGACGTCCTCGATGCTTAAGTAGCCGAGCGAGTTGACGCCGATGATCTTCGCGATCTCATCGACCGTGTGGTGCGTGGCGATGAGGTTATTTTTGTCGTCGATGTCCGTGCCGTAGTAGCACTCGGAGACAAACGGCGGCGCGCTGACGCGCATGTGGATCTCCTTCGCGCCTGCCTTCCACAATAGGTCGATCGTGCGGCGGCAGGTCGTACCGCGGACGATGGAGTCGTCGATCAGCACGACGCGCTTGCCCTCGACCACGGAGCGGATGGGGTTGAGCTTGATGTTGACCTCGTTTTCGCGCATCGTCTGCGTGGGCGAGATGAACGTGCGGCCGATGTACTTATTTTTGATAAAGCCGATGCCGTAGGGGATGCCGCTCTGGCGCGCGTAACCGAGGGCTGCATCAAGGCCGGAATCCGGCACGCCGATGACGACATCCGCCTGCACGGGATGCTCGAGCGCGAGGAACGCGCCTGCGCGCTGGCGTGCGACGTGGACGCTGCTGCCGTCGATGACGGAGTCAGGGCGGGCGAAGTAGATGAACTCGAAGACGCAGAGCTTCTTCGGCGCTTTGCCGCAGTGGCTCGTGTCGGAGCGAACGCCGGCCGTGTCGACGACAACGATCTCGCCGGGGCGGATGTCGCGCTCAAACTCGGCGCCGATGGCGTCGAGCGCGCAGGATTCAGACGCGAAGACAATAGAGCCGTCCTTCAGATGCCCCATGCAGAGGGGACGGAAGCCGTGGGGGTCGCGCGCGGCAATGAGCTTCGTCGGCGAGGAGAGGACGAGGGAATACGCGCCCTCGATGCGGTCCATCGCAGCGGAGACAGCCTCTTCGATGGAGCCGCGGTTGAGTCTCTCCTGCACGATGATATAGGCGATGACCTCGCTGTCGGTCGTGGTCTGGAAGATGGAGCCGCGACTTTCAAGCTCCTGCCTCAGCTCGCGGGAGTTCGTCAGGTTGCCGTTGTGCGCGAGCGCCATACGGCCCTTGAAGTGGTTCACTAAAATGGGCTGGACGTTGCGCTTGTTGTCGCTGCCGGTCGTGCCGTAGCGCACATGGCCGACGGCGATGGTACCCTTGCCGAGCGATTTGAGCTGCTCGGGCGGGAAGACCTCGCTCACAAGGCCAGTGTCGCGCAGCGAGCGGAACAGGCCGTCGTCGTTGACGACGATACCCGCGCTCTCCTGTCCGCGGTGCTGGAGGGAGTAGAGCGCGTAGTAGGCATAGGACGCGACGTCCGCCTCCTGAGGCGTAAAGATGCCGAACACGCCGCATTCTTCGTGAATGTGGCGCGCCGGGATGATGTTGTGATTCTCTGTCATATTTGATCTTACTGTGCGTCGTGAGCCATCAGGCGCTTCATGACTTCGGCGTAGGCGTCTTCCACGCCGCCGAGGTCGCGGCGGAAGCGGTCCTTGTCGAGCTTTTCGTTCGTCTTGCTGTCCCACAGGCGGCAGGTGTCGGGGCTGATCTCGTCGGCGAGAACGATCTGGCCGTCGACGGTCTTGCCGAACTCGAGCTTAAAGTCGACGAGCGTGACGCCGCACTCGCTCCAAAATGCCTTGAGCGTGTCGTTGACGGCGAAGGCATACTTCTTGATGAGCTCGATCTCCTCCCAGGTCGCGAGCTTGAGGGCAACGGCGTGATAGGCGTTCATCAGGGGGTCATGCAGATCGTCGTTCTTGTAGGAGAACTCGATCGTGGGCTCGGAGAAGACGATACCCTCCTCCACGCCGTAGCGGGAGGCAAAATGACCGGCGGAGATATTGCGGATGATGACCTCCAGCGGGACGATGGAGACCTTCTTGACGAGCGTGTCGCGCTCGCTGAGCTCTTCAACAAAGTGGGTCGGGATGCCGGCCTTTTCCATCTTGGCCATCAGACGGTTGGTCATCTGGTTGTTGATGACGCCCTTGCCGACGATGGTACCCTTCTTTGCGCCGTCAAAGGCGGTGGCGTCGTCCTTGTAGGAAACGATGACGAGGTTGGGATCTTCGGTGGCGTAAACCTTCTTGGCCTTGCCTTCGTAGAGCTGTTCTTTCTTTTCCATGATGACTGTTCTCCTTTTATTTTATATTTTTGTTGATTGATATGGATGGATGGTTTCTCAGTTTTTGTAGCGCTCGCGAAGCTCTTCGTCCGCCTTCAAGACAGCGGCGGTGCCCTCGTCACGTGCGGCCTGGAGCTTGTGGGCAAGGCCCTCGTCGCTCACAGCCATGATCTGGACGGCAAGGATGGCGGCGTTTTTCGCCCCGTCGATAGCGACGGTGGCAACGGGGATGCCGCTCGGCATCTGGACGGTCGAGAGCAGCGCGTCCATGCCGTCGAGCTTCGCGCCGCTGCACGGCACGCCGATGACGGGAAGCGTCGTATTCGCGGCCATCGCGCCGGCCAAGTGCGCGGCCATGCCCGCGAGCGCGATGATACAAGAAAATCCGCTCTCCCGTGCCGACGCTGCAAATTCTCTTGCCTCGTTCGGGCACCGGTGGGCGGATAACACGCGGACCTCGGTCTCGATCCCATATTCCTTGAGCGTCTGGATCGCCTTCTCGGCGACGGGCAGGTCGCTCGTGCTGCCCATAATAACGGCTACCTTTCGCATAGTTCTGCCTCCTTAAAAGCAAAAATGGGCGCTCCACTGCCTCGATGTGCAGTTGAAGTGCCCAGACGGTCGGCTGCTGAATTTCAGCAAGAAACGCTCTCTGCTCCCCTGTGGTGACCCACGTTTCCGTCAGTTACAAAGAGCTCAACTTGACAAGCAATATGGTATCACAGAGGGTTCTTTTCGTCCATGCGGCAAAAGAGAGAAAGGCTTCGCCCTATTTATCAGTTTTTTGATAATAATCTACATATCTATAAGTTATGCTAATACTTATCAGTAAAAATCTGCCGTTTCGGCAGCGCAAATAAAAATCGGAAGGCCGCGCACTCCCCGTACGCGGCCTTCCATCGCATCGTGTTTTCAAAAAGGCAGGCATCCGCCGATGGCAAGACTCAGCAGGATGACCGCAAGCGCAACGAGCACAGGTGCTTTCCGCCTGAGCTTCCTCATCGCGCGCTTTTCGTCCACAGAGGAATCCTCACTTCGCCAGCTCCTTGCCCAGCGCGCGGCAGGCGTCCAGCGCGGCGTCATCAGGCGCTTCGCAGCAGGTCACGCTCTCGCACACAAGGCGGATGCCGGAATCATCGCAGTCCTTTTCCCAGCCGCGCATCCACTCGCCGTCGCCCCAGCCGTAGGAGCCGAACAGCGCGGCGCTCTTGCCGCCAAGGCTGCGCTTGACCTCGTCAAACATGGGCTGGAACTCCATCTCCTCGAGCACTTCGCTGCCCATGGCGGGGCAGCCGAAGGCGATCGCGTCGTAAGCGCTCAGCTCGCTGGCCTTGACCTGGTCAGGGGTCAACATCGTGACCTGCGCGCCCGCGCTCTCCATGCCCTCAGCGACGGCCTTGGCCATGGCCTCGGTGTTGCCCGTGCCGCTCCAATAAACAACAGCAGTCTTTTTCATATTAGTATATTCCTTTCATAAATCAGTATCTATCACACTGCCACGGCAAGCTGCTCGATGCCCGAGCCGGCCTCCCAGAGTGCGCAGTAGATCTCCGTGCATTTTTTGAAGCGGGCAAACAGCTCGCGCGCCTTCTGCTCGTCGCCGTAGACCTTCCACAGCCCCGCGCATTTGAAGTTGCAGGCGCGGTGGTCGATGAAGCCCTTGACGTCCTCCGGCGGATACGAGAGGAAAAGTCCGACCTCATGGGGGAATTCGCCGCCCTCGCGGAATCGGCGGATGAGGTTTGCGATGCAGCGTCCGCAGTGGCCGCTATTGTAGCCCGCGTGGTGCAGGATCTCGGCCGCCTGTTCGTTCTCCAAATCTCTCCGCAGCTCAGAGGGGCGGTACAGGTACAAAAGGACCTGTCCTTTCAGAAAACGGATCGGCAGCAGACACAGGCCCTTTGGCACAAGCAGACGGTTCAGGCGGCGGATGTCCGCAAAGAGCGCTTCCTTATCTTCGCAAGAACAAGGGAAGAGGCTGCCCGTTTTGATACCTGCCAACGTCGGCGCACCCTGCCGCACCAGGATCTCTTCAGACATGCCCGTTTCCCTCCCCTTTGGTTTCGGTGGTGGCTCCTCAGAAGTTAGATTTCTCTAACTCTTAGGGAGCGGCGTCCTCGCTCTTGACGTGTCTTAGGATACCCGAAAAGAAGAGCCCCATCCGCTCCAAATTGATCGGATGAGGCTCCAAAATATTTTATTCTGCCTTTTCCGCCGTCGGCGCGCAGCTGTCGCTGTCCGCGCCCGCGCGGTACGCGCTCGGCGACACACCGATCACACTGCGGAAGGCCTTGGCAAACTTGCTGGCGTTGTCATAGCCGAACTGCCCCGCGATATCGAGCACCGTGCGGTCGCTCGTGCGCAGGAGCTGCGCGGCACTGTGCATCTTCTGCGCGCGCAAAAACGCTGCGGGCGTCATGCCGTACACGCCGCGAAAGCTCGCGGCGAGCTGCGAGGGCGACGCACCGAGTTCCTGTGCAAGCGCGGAGATCGTGACGTCGTCCTCCGTGCTTGCAAGCAGCGCGTCGCGCGCCGCGCGCGCAAGGCGCACTTGCGCGGCGGTATAGCCGTGCTTTTCGTGCGCCACGTCGAGCGCACTCAAAAAGAGCAGAAGTTCAAGCACCTTAACCTTAAAGTAGCCGCGTCTGATGCCGGCGGGCACGGCGTAGAGCTCAGAGAAGATGTGCTCCACGCGCGCCGACGAACGCGAGACAAAGCACTCCGAGTCGGCGAAGAACTTCTCCGCCAGCACGCTGGGGCGGACGTCGACATCCTGCAAAATGCAGGACAAACAGTCAGGTGCGAGGGCGGGGTCGAGCGTGACGGTGATGCCGTGGTAGTGCCCCGTGGGGAACTCCACCTCCCCCTCGATGGCGGCACGGCGCACGACGGAGAGGTCTCCGGGGGCCAAAAAGTAATGCTCGCCGCCGCAGCAGTATTCCGCACGCCCCTCGCGGCAGTGCTGGATCTCGATGAGTCCCGCCGCATTCGGCTCTGCCAGACGGTAGGACGGCGCGTGCACATCGTGATAGGCAAGCTCAATGCCGGGGAAAACGGGATAGGATGTGATGCGCACCTCGCCGTCCGTCTCCCTGAGGCGGTAGACGGTGCGTTCCTCGTTTTGCTGCAAAATTTCTGCGTGGGCGCTGCATTTCTTTACCTGAGACTTTGGTTCGATCAAGGAAGCTTCCCTGTCCTTTCTTCTACATATAAAAGTAGAAAACGCCGCAAAGCGCAGATCCCGCGCTTTGCGGCTTGTGGCTGCTGATCAAACGCATTCCTCCGCGAGATCTGCGTTTCCCTCCGTCGGCTTCCCCTCCAGCAGCTCGGGGTGCTTGAGATAGCGGCGCACGCTCGCCCAGAACAGCGCGTACTCGTGTCCCGTGCAGATGCGCTCATCCATCACGACGGAGAGCGGGATCATTTTTTTATTATACTCCCCGCTCCTGTAATTGGCAATAGGCTTGCCCACGCTGACGAACACACCCGTCGTGCCGAACTCGTAGCAGTGGTGAAAGATGGAATTCGTGTTGATGGAGGCAAGGTTCGTGATAAAAAGACTCGTGTGGAACGGGCTCAGATCAATGATCTTACGCGGCAGCAGGCCGCAGCGGTCCATCAGCTTGACAAGGCCGAACAAAAGCCCCGGCAGGATGGGGATGGCGAACAGAAAATTCGCGAATTTATCCGTATTGTTGTTATGCGCGGCCACCTGATTCTGCGCGACCGCCTCCTCGATCTTGCGGTTGATGGAGAAAATGTCATCCCCGTCCTCAAAGAACACCTTGATCGACGTCTCATCCGCGCGGCCGTCGGCGCGCGTTTTCAGGATGACGAAGCTGACACAGAAGTGATTGCGCTGGTAGATCTTGCTGTTCATGATAAAGCGGTTGATCTTCGGATTTTCCTGATACGCCTTGAAGTATGCCGCCAGAATGAGCGTCATATACGGGATGCGGACGCCTTCGCGGCGCTTTTCCTGAATGTAGCGGCGCAGGACCTCCATATCAGCGTATTCGGTGATGAAATTCTGCGCATCGTAGCGCCGCGGCATGACATAGGGCAGTGCCGAAACGATGGTGGACGCCTCTTTCACTCGGGTTCCGTCGGGACGCATGGCAAGTTCCTCTTTTCTTTGAGTTAACCCCATCTTACCCGCTTTGCCCGCGTATTGCAATCATTTTCTTAGCGAATCCTTTATTAAGAATTGGTTAAGTCTCGTCCTCTCCCCAGTCGAGCGAGACATCGACAACGCGCAGAAGTCCGGAAAGCGTCGAGGGAACATAGGCTCTGGCGAACAGATCGTCCTGCGTGCAGAGCGTGCGGGCGCTTGTACCGTCCACACTCTGCATCGCCGTGACGAGAAGCGCCGCATGCTCGGGTGCGGCCAGCGTCTCGGGAAGAGCGTCAGCGGCGTATACCGCGCGCGACAGAACGTTCTTATCGCTGTCCATCCAGACAAATTCGACCGATTCTGCCGCCGTGTGCGCCGCGAATGAAACGCTCACCTTGATCGAGCGGCTCTTCGTTTTGCCGTTCGCGCGCCAGTCGCTCGACCGCTCGGTCGAGATCGTCCGCGTTTGGTTCAGGTTTGTGCTGGGTGTCCTGTAACATACGTTCGTGCCGTTGGCCTGCGTGCACTCGGCATAGTAGTCCCCCGCAGACGTGCGGTAGACATAACATTCGTACAGTTCCGCCTGTCCCAGCGCGTCGAGCGCGATCTCTCCGCCCGTCTCGTAGCTGCTGCCGTTGTCGTCGACCTTGATGTGCATTCCGCTGCCCACCACCTCGTCGGACACCGCCGCACCGACGGAATTGTTGAATTCAGAGCCCTCTTCGTAATCCGGATCGTCGGGTTCAAACGCTGTGATGGTCACAAACACCGGCACGCCGGGCACGCCGAAGTCGTAATCATCGTCGTTCTCCGTCGCGTAGACTTTGCCGTCGAAGGGTTCGAGGGCGAAGAAGTATCCGACCCATTCGTCGTCCATGGTCTCCTGCGCCGCGGCTTCGATCCGCTCGGGCTTGTAGAGCGCAAAACTCACGCCGAACACCACCGCGAGTGCCAGTGCAAAAGCGATCAGTCGTTTCATGCTGTTCCCTCCCCCCAGTTGACCTTGATGCTGATTGAGCAGAGCTTCCCGTCCTGATAGCGGAAAGTATCCAGATTTGAGTAAGCATACGGCGCACTATCATTGCTGCGGCTGCAAATGTCGTATTCCGCCGTCTCTCCGCCCCCGTCTTGTCCATAGCTCGTGCCGATGAGATACGCCGCGCCGGGCGCGGCGGTGATAGACTCGGGCAGCGCGTCGGGCGCGAACTCTTCGAGCTTCAAGAGATCGTCGTTTTCGTCCATGTGCGCGACGGTGAACTTCGTCGGTGTCGGGCGGGAGACGGCGGTGATGGCAACTCTGACCTTCACGCGCTCGGACTTGCCGCCGATCGTCTCGGTCTTATCTCTCGTGAGCGTGTGGGTCATGCTGGCGCCGTCCGAGCCGGACATGCCCATGCTGTTGCCGCGCGTCAAATAAATGCGTCCATCCGACGTCTGGTAGATGGGATAAAGTTTGAAAATCACTTGTCTGTCGCCGCAGGCGTAGACCTCGCCCGAGAGGTTGATGTCCGTCGTACGGACGCCGTTGTCATCGTCGATACCGGCCTTCCCCAGCGGCGCACCGAGTTCGCCGAAGATCGTGATGCATGGCGACTTGGCGTCCTCTTCGCCGTAGCGCGAGTCAGGCTCCATCGTGCAGTAGATGCCGCTGCCGCGGTCTTTGAGCGCCCACCAGTCTTCGTCCGTATCCATATAGAGCCGCCCGGCCTTCCAGACGAATTTGCCCGCGGCCGAGACCGCAAGATCACCGCCGATGTCGAGATCCTCTTCCGAGACGAAAGCCCCGATGAGCGTGCCCTCTTCCTCCTCGTCCGCAGCAGACTGCACCGCGCCGCCGTCGAGAAAGGCGACGAGAAAGACCGCCGCGAGGATCGCAGCAAAAATCAGTATCGTTTTCGTTTTACTCTTCATGCTCTGCCTCCAATTCTCCGTCGCATTGCAGAATGTCGCCCACATTGCACTCGAGCGCGCAGCAGATGCGGTTGAGCGTTGCAAAGCGCACGCCCTTAGCCTTGCCGCTGCGCAGAATGGAAAGATTCGCCTCCGTGATGCCGACAATAGCGCAAAGCTCCTTGCTTGTCATGCCGCGCGCTTTCAGCACCTCGTCGAGATGTATCGTGATCGCCATGGCAGCACCCTCAGATAAAGAGGTCGTTGTCCGCCGCAAGGGCGACGTTCGAGGCGATGAGCCGCGCACCGAGAAGCGCTGCGAGCACGAAGCACAGCTCGAAGATCGGCAGACGGATCGAAATGCTGGTGCTCAGGAGCATCGGCGCACAGAACGCCTGCAAAACGTTGACCGCGAGGGCGAGCAGCACGCTGAGCTTGAGCACCTTGACACACCATTCGGCGAGCTTTGGCGCGTAGGCGGCGCTCTCCTGCGTAAATGCGCCGTCTTCCATCGTGTCGAGAAGGCCAATGGCGAAGTACGCCGTCGCCGCGGCGAGCAGCGTAGGAAGGCTTTCCGCGGCAAAGCGCAGGGCGAGGACAACATAGCTGAACACAAGGCTCTTCGATCCCGTTATGTCCGTTGCCACAGGCAGTACCGTATCGGTTGTAAAGGCGCTGTTGCCCGCCTTGAGCGCGTCGACGGCAGAAAACAGGCCCGCAAATTCGGCAAAGCAGACCTCGAAGACGAAGTACGCCGCCGCGAGGATAAGCAGCGCGCGGAATAGCTTCAAGAGCTCCTGCGTATCGCCGCCGGAAAACCGGCGCAGCAGCCGCAGCACGACCCAGCCCGCGAGCAGCGCGAAAATGAGCCACTGCCAGGCAAGGCGCGGGAACAGCGCCTCTGCCGATGTGCTCCAATAGGTGCTCCAACCGTGCGGAAAGAGCGCGCAGGCCGCGGCAAACGCGATGAGCACGAGCAGCGCGTCCTCGGGCTTCAGTTCCCGCCGCGCCGCGATGCGCACGAGCGCATAAATCGGCAGCAGGATCACCGCGGCGTACAGCGTCATCTTGACCACTTCCACGCCCTTCAGACAGCCCGTCAGCGCGCGTGAACGCCAGCGCGAAACCGAAGCGGCCCGAGGCGGCCAGCGCACTCAGTCCCTGCCCCACTGCGCTGCCGGGGAATCCGGCGACGGAAAAGGCGTCACCCTCGAAAAGCCACAGGGCGAGCGCAAGCAGCGCGCAGATGAGCGCCTCCGCCAAAAGTAAGGTCTTGATCCGGTCACGTTTCATATCGCACCTCCAGAATTATTGTTTTGCGATAATTTCTATCGTCAGCATAGCAGAAGAATTATCGTTTGTCAATAATTTCTTCATTTGCTTTTTGTTTTTCAAAGCGCGGCACAGTTGTTTTTAAATAAATGATAAGTTTGCTTTTTTCTATTGATTATCCCCGCACAATAGACTATACTGTAGCTGTCATATCATGCAATTTCTGTTGCTATTGCTCAAAAAAGACAATCAGGAGGACACCAACAATGAAGTACAATCGCACCTACAACTT
>OMNT01003508.1_pt1 | contig 11311 bp, 9 predicted proteins | sample 1672551 | NCBI WGS metagenome assembly OMNT01 (sample SAMEA3136698, study PRJEB25190) | human gut metagenome
TTCAGCAATCATGGGTGGAGTAATTAAAAAAAATATTTTCCCGGCAGAGGAGATTTACGAGCGGGTCTGGAATACAGACGCTTACGCAGTGGAAAATACTGTTATGATACATATCAGCCGCATCCGTGAAAAGCTGGAGATCAATCCACGGAAACCTGAATATCTGAAAGTTATATGGGGGATTGGATATGTCTTTGAAAAACCATAAAACGCTGCCCTGGATCTGCTGTATGCTTGCAGCGCTTTTTCTCTCCGCAGGGCTGACGATTCTCAGTATCGATAACCGGGAAATTGCAAACGATGAAATTCTCTCTTCCGAAGTTTCCTATGTTCTGGACTCTGAAAGCGAATTTCCTGTCTGGGACACAGAAATTGCCATGCCGCCCTATGGAGAAACTGAATCCACTTCCGAAGAAGGCGCAGGAATCCTCCCTTTTGCGGGCTTTGGCCTTCTGGCAGCCGGGGGAATCCTCTCCGTGTTCTTTCTCTTTGTGATGCGCCAGAAACGTCCGTATCTTGGACCTGAGACAGAACTGTTCCTGCTTTCCCTGTGCATTCCTCTGATTCGGCGTTTCCTTCTGAATGCCCCGGTATTTCTTGGACGCGCCGTGTGGGTCTTTCTTCCTTCCTCTGTGCGTATAGGAATTCTTTGGGTTCTTTTTTCAGCGGCTCTGGTCTGTGCCAGAGGAATCCTGGGCTGGCTGCGAAGCGGCTTTCCCCGGACACCGGCTTGGACTTCTCTTATCCGGCTCTTCCAGGAAACAAAGCCGTTACCTGCTCTTCCAGTTTACCTGGAGCGCTTTTACACTTCTCTTTGGTATCCTGCTGCTGTTCTTTGCACAACAAAAACTTTTCTTTCTGCTTCCCGGAATCAGTATCCTGTGCGCAACGATACTCTCCCTTTGCTGCTCCATACAAAGAACGCGGGACATCGACCATCTGACAGACCAGGTCCGGCGTCTCCACCAGGGAGCTTCGCTTTCAATCCGTGACGGAGCCTTGCGCGCCGAAGAAGAAATGCTGATCGACTTAAACCGCCAGCGGGATGAAGCCGTCCGCACAGCCGTGACCAGCGAGCGTTTCAAGGTAGATCTGATTTCCAACGTGTCCCATGACCTCCGCACGCCGCTCACGGCCATTCTCGGCTACGGAGAACTGCTCCAGAAAGAACGCCTGTCGGCAGATGGAAACATGCAATTAGCAGAATTGAACCGCAAAGCGGGCTATATGCGCGATCTGGTGGAATCACTGTTTGAGCTGACCAAGATTTCCAGCGGTGTTTTAGAAAGTAAGAAAGAGAACATTGACCTTCTCCGGCTTCTGGAGCAGACCATCGGGCTATTTGACGATGCGCTGAAAGAAAAAAATCTTTCGGTACGCCGCCACTATCCGTCTGACAGCCTGCCGCTTCTCACAGACGGCGCCCGGATGCACCAGGTATTTGCAAACCTGATTGGAAATGCCATCAAATACACGCTGCCTGGCACGCGGATTCATCTCGAAGTGAAAAAAACAGCCCATGACTGCATCATACGGATGATAAACATCGCATCCTATGAAATGGATTTTGATTCTTCGGAAATCCTTCAAAGATTTGTCCGGGGCGATAAAGCCCGGACTTCTGAAGGGAGCGGGCTTGGACTGGCCATCGCGCAGACTTATACGGAATCTGTGGGCGGGACCTTTGAAGTGAAGATTGACGGCGAGCAGTTTTCCGCTATCGTGACCCTGCCTGAAAATTGAAAGTTTTTTGAAAGAAAGTCTCAGGTTTTTTGAAAGATACCCTCTGTATCCTGAAAAGGAACAGGGGGTATTTTACTATGAGAAAAACAGAACAAAACTTCATATCAGACGTCATCCGGCGCATCCTTTTGGCATGGCTCTCTGCCGCAGCCCTTTTTTATTGGCTTCTTCCAGAAAATCTCCGGTCTCTGGAGGGAGCAGACGGACTTTTGGAAATGTCTTTTCCATCGTTTCTGCTTACGGCGATCCTGCTATTTTGCGGACTTTGCCTTTTATCCCGCCGCCTGGATACCAGAAAGGCAGAGCGCTTTGGAATCCTGGCAGTTTTCGGGGTTTTGTCCCTGCTGTCCCTTCTGGCAGACTTTTCTTTGCCATTTTTCTGCGCAATCCTTCTGGTTTTTGTGATTCTCGGAGTTTACGCTGTCCTGGGAGCCAGTCAGACATCTATATCTGAAGTTCCGCAGTCCTCCTCACCGCGCCCTCCTCGCCTCCGAAACAAAAAGCCTGCGGATTCCGTGCAAAGACGCCGTGCCGCTATCTGGTTCGTAGCAGCATTTTCCCTGCTTTTTTTCGGATTCGTAAGCGTCTGGACAGTTTTCCGTGTGCTTACCTACTCCGCCCCTTCCTTTGACTTCGGCATCTTTTCCCAGATGTTTTATCAAATGAAAAAAACAGGGCTTCCCAATACCACGCTGGAGCGTGATGGGCTCTTATCACATTTTCAGGTACATGTTTCTCCCATCTATTATCTGCTGCTCCCGGTTTACTGGCTTTTTCCTTTCCCCGTAACTCTTCAGATTTTACAGGCGGCCATCCTGGCGTCTTGTGCCCTTCCTGCCTGGAAACTGGCGCAGAAACACGGGTGCAGCCCTTTTGCCTGCGCATTTTTTTGTCTGTTGCTGCTGCTCTATCCCGCCTATTCCGGAGGCGCCGCATACGATTTGCACGAAAATGCGTTTCTCACTCCTCTGCTGCTCTGGCTGTTCTATGCCATTGACTGCCAGAGAAGAAAACATATCGCCATTTTTACCGTCCTGACGCTTCTCGTAAAAGAGGACGCAGCGGTTTATGTTGCGATACTTGGACTATGGCTTTCTCTTCGCTCTGCATTAAACAGAGAGGAAAACCGGATTCGGGAAATCCTGACGGGCGGCCTGCTTTTTGTCTGCGCCGCCGCCTGGTTTTTACTTGCCACCGGATATTTGTCCAGCTTCGGAGACGGCGTCATGACAAGCCGTTATCAGAATTTTATGTATGACGGCTCCGCTTCTCTGATCACCGTAATAAAGGCCGTTATCCTCTCGCCCATGAAAGCGCTTTATGAATGCGTGGACTCTGAAAAACTGGCATTTCTCGGACTCACAATGCTTCCTTTGTGCGGAATGCCCTTGATAACCAGACGGTACGAACGTTTCCTCCTTCTGGTTCCCTATGTGCTGATAAATCTCATGTCCGACTACAAATATCAGCACGACATCTTTTTTCAGTATACGTTTGGCTCCGCCGCCTGTCTGTTCTATCTGACGCTTGTCAACTATGCAGAGCTTGCGTCAAAAATACGGCGGCGTTTTCTGAAATCTATGCCGCTGCTGCTGGCTGTGACCGTTTCCGCCGCATGTTTTGGCAGCGCCGTTGTCCCAAAAGCCCTCCGTTATCCGGCACGTTTTCTAAAGCAGAGGGAGCAGATCAAAAGCATTGACAGATTTCTGAAACTAATTCCTGCGGACGCCTCCGTCACCGCCACTTCCTTTTACGCTGTGCCTCTGGCCAACCGCGACGTGCTCTATGACCTGCGCTATTCTTCCAGAAAGCACCTGCTTAGCACAGAATATATCGTCCTCGGAATCAAAGACAAGAGCAGCTATGTCTCCTATGACAGCGAAGAAAAGGACGGCAGCGGTTTTACTAATCTCATAAGGCTGCTGGATGCACACGGATATCAGCGGATCGCCAGTCTGGAAGGAACACTGGCGATTTACCGGAAAATGCCCTGACCAAAAAACAGGTTTCTTCTATATGCAATACAGCCGGAAAGGTTCTTCCTCTCCGGCTGTCTGCCATAAAATGTTTTATTTTGTCAGCAATGCCAGGATTTCATTGCTTCTTGTAATAAACTTCGTCATCTGATCCGGTGAGAGCTGCTTATGGCTCAGCATTGCCAGGTCATAGAGCTGCTCGCAAATCATCGGTACGTGTTCAGAATCCTTATTTTCGAAAATGTACTGCACAAGATCATTGTTTGCATTCAGAACCAGCGTCTCCTGTCCGCCGAACATCGTCGGATCCATGCCGGCCATACCATACATTTTCATCATATCCTGCATCCTCCGGTTTTCCTCCGAAAGTGTCATCATAGAAGAAATCTTCTCATTTTTCAGCTTCTCTACCTTCACTTCCAAATTGTCCCTGCCCAAAGCCTTGCGGAATATTTCTGTTAAGGTATCCTTTTGCTCTTTCAGCTCTTCTTCAGAAACTTCCTCTTTCATACTTTCTGTCACGTCCGCATCAATGCGCATAAATTTGACATCGTCATGCTTCTGCTCCACATGGCTGATGAAAGCGGAATCAATGTTATGTTTTAGAAGAACAGCATCCATCCCCTGCTCTTTAAACATGTTAATATACTGGCTCTGCTGCACTTCATCTGTGACATAGTAAAGCTTTGTCTTTGGCTTTTCCTCGTTTGTCTCGTCGTTCGTTTCACTCTCTGCCTTCGTATCTTCCTTTTTATTTTCCTCTACGAAATCTTTAAAGGTAAGGTACTTGTTATCAAGATTCTTATACAGCATATAGTCCATCATCTTATCGCTGAACTTTCCATCCTTGATACATCCAAATTTGATAAATGGGCTGATGTCATCCCAGTATTTTTCATAGTTTTCACGATCTGTTTTGCACATGCCTGAAAGCTTGTCCGCTACCTTCTTTGAAATGTATTCGGAAATTTTCTTCACGAATCCGTCATTCTGGAGCGCGCTTCTCGATACGTTCAGCGGAAGATCCGGACAATCAATCACGCCTTTTAAGAGCATCAGGAATTCCGGTATTACTTCTTTAATATTATCTGCGATAAACACCTGGTTGCTGTACAATTTAATCGTGCCCTCGATCGAATCATACTCCGTATTGATCTTTGGGAAATACAGAATTCCCTTTAAATTAAACGGATAATCCATGTTCAGATGAATCCAGAACAATGGCTCCTTGTAATCCATAAATACCTTGCGGTAGAAATCAACGTACTCTTCCTTTGTGCATTCACTGGGGTTCTTCGTCCAGAGCGGGTGAGTATCGTTGATCAGCTCCGGACGCTTTGTAATTTTGAGCTTATCCGGATCTTCTTCCTTTTCTTTCTTCACTTCTTCGATCACATGATCGCTGTCGAGCTTCTCACTCGCAAGAATCGTCTGTGTCTCAGGTGTATTGGCTCTGGAAACGTAAATTTCCACAGGCATGAAGGAACAATACTTTTTGATCACTTCGGTTGCCTTATACTCGTTGCAGAACTGCAGGCAGTCCTCGTTTAAGAACAGGGTAATGCAGGTACCGACTTCTGTGCGGGTACCATCCTGCATGTCATATTCTGTACCGCCATCGCAGGTCCAGTGTACTGCTGTTGCTCCATCCTTATAGGAAAGTGTATCAATGTGCACCTCATCAGCAACCATGAATGCAGAATAAAATCCCAGTCCGAAATGTCCGATCATCTGGTCATCTGTTGTTTTGTCTTTGTATTTCTCAAGGAATTCTGTTGCACCGGAAAAAGCGATCTGTGTGATGTATTCTTCTACTTCATCACCAGTCATACCGATACCGTTATCAATGAATTTCAGGGTTTTGGCATCCGGATCCACTACTACCTGAACTGCTGCTTTATAATCATCCGGGAAAGTGTACTCTCCCATTACTTCCAGTTTCTTAAGTTTGGTGATCGCATCACATCCGTTGGATACAAGCTCTCTTACAAAGATATCATGGTCTGAATACAGCCATTTCTTTATGATAGGAAAAATATTTTCACTGTTAATTGACAAATTTCCATGTTTTGCTGCCATAAAAAACACGCTCCTTTGTTTTCGTAATTTCATTTTTTATATATACTAATACCATTTTTTATAAAAGTCAAGGAAAAATTAGCACTCATTTGAAATGAGTGCTAACAAAACTTTTGAGTTTTATTTTTTCTGTATTATTTCTTTTTCTTCTTATAGTAAATTACTCCGCATACAGCTCCAACTGCGATAAACAGAACAATTACGAATGGAAGAATCACAGTCGGATCGTTTGTCCTGACTGATTTTTTCTGATTTGCAGTCGGGGTAAGATTTGTTCCCGGTGCTGTAACCTTTGCTTCAGAAATACTGAATGCCACCTGCTTGGTGTCCTGAGTATCAGTATTTTTCCAGTTTTCGCCATTGTACTGCTGCTGCTGAAAAACGACCTTTAATGTATAATCACCACTCTTTGACAATCCAAAGCATGCCGTATAAGGTGCCTTCTCCCAGGCATTTGTATTAATCACGGTCCAGTTCAACGGAACATAACGTACATCTCCCTTCTTAGGAGAATTATTATCCATTCCTGCTCCTACTGCTGCGAAAGAGATCTTGGACTGAGTTGTATAAACACCATTCACTTCAATCCCGGTAATTTTGTTATCGTCTGCGGAAGCAGCCTTTGGTACATAGGCTTCTACATTTACTTTAATGTAAGCTAACAAGTCTATATTGTTGTCATTATCTACCCCATCCGGAAGGGTTACAGATCCCTTCACAGTGAAATTCTGTGCCGCTGTATCAGATGCATTGTAGGAACAGTTCTTTACATCCCAGCTCACTTTTGCCTTTGCGTTACCACCGGTAGTTTCAATTACTACAGTGGATGGCAGTTTTAGTTTCTGCGCATCTTTAGCTGTGCCATTTGCAATTCCACTGATTTCTGACGGATTCTGAATCTTTGTAAGAGAAACGGTTCCTTTGAGTACCTGGAAGGATGCTTTAAACGAAACCTCTGTTGCTGATGAAGAAATCTTTATACTTTCCTGATAATTATTTACTTCCAGCCCTTCCTTCGGAACTACTGTAAATGTCGCGGATCCTTCTGGCTGAATTGTCAGTTCTGAAGTCGCTGTTACAGAAAAATATTCTGCTGAAGGCTGAACAATAGTTTCACTCACATTTCCATTGTTCGTCACTGTGATCTGCTGTGCGGAAATTCCACTGTATCCTTTCTTGGCACTCGCAAAATCAAGTGTATCCGTTGAAATTTCCAGTTTATGACTTGCCGTATCTATAACAATCGATACAGGAATCACAATTTTTTGTCCGGAAGTTGTATCTGTGATTGTAAATGCTTCCGTGTAAGTTCCTGCGCTCAATCCCGTCTTCGGACGCACGGTAAAATCTGCTGTGCCGCCATTTGCACTGATATTCTGTGTTGATAACGCAACATCAAAATATTTGATATCTCCCTGGTCACTGTATACATCTGACAGAACTGCATCTGCGTCCCCTTCATTCGTAAGGGTTACTTTTTCTTCCTGTGGTGCCTCTGTATATCCCTCTACAATATTTTTAAACTCAACAGCACTCTTATCTGCGTTTACCTTGCTCTCTGCCAGTGCCTGTGTCGGAGTTGGAGTCGGTGTATTCTGCGGTTCCTCTGCCGGCGTTGGAGTCGGTGTATCCTGTGGTTCCTCACCTGGTGTTGGAGTCGGTGTATCCTGCGGTTCCTCGCCTGTGATAGTCATCTGTGCTTTAAAAGAGGCTTCTGCGCCTTCTTCTGTCTCATAAGTGATCGTATCTTCATAACTTCCAGGCTGTGTTCCAACTCGTGGTGCAATCCATACCTGTACGCTCTGTCCTGCCTCCAGCGGCTCAGTGATATCCTGAACAGCAAAATGCTCTGGGCTCAGTTCCTCAAAATTCAGACTCTCTGTACCGGTATTCTTGATTGTTACGTACTGAACCTGTTCATCTTCCTGTCCGGAAACAACAGTTCCAAAATCTACAACATCACTACTGCCATCACCGACCTCTGCTTCAGCCTGATAAGATGTTTCATCTGTATCTGAATTCCCGGTATCCTCGGTATTATTATATGTTCCGTCTTCCGTTGCTGCCGGAATCCCCTCTACTGAAGAACTGCCGGCATCCTCTGTATCATCTGCCGTATTCTCCGGTCCTTCTGCCGGAAAAAGTTCTTCCTGGTATTCACTCTGCTCCATTTCTTCTGTATCCTGAGCATCCTGATCTGGCTCGGATGTTCCGTCATCCTGCGTTTCCTGAGTGTTCTGCTCAGATTCAGGGATTTCCTCATTCTCCTGAGTATCCTGTTCCGGCTCCTGTGATTCACTGTCATTTGTCGCTGCCGGAATTCCGTCGACAGATTCCGATCCGGCTTCATCACTCTTCGTCTCCGGAGTCGGCGCTGCCTCTGTAACAGTTTCTGTAACTGCTGTCAGGCTGCCGCTGAATCCTTTATCTTCCAGTCCCGTGATCGTCAGAACAATTTTTGAATCTATATCCTCTTTGGTTACTGTATAAGTTTTTTCTTTGCCGAGTGATTTCAGTTCGGGTTTCTCTCCCTGCTGTTCCTTCTTCTCATCTTCGGAAGTTTTACGAAACCATTGGTAACTGACACTGTCCTCTGTTATTCCTTCGTTTTTTATCCCCTGCATATCTGCGCTTAATGTAATACCTGCTGCTGCAGATCCCTGAATCTTTAACTGTCCATCCAGTACAACGGCTGTTGTATCTGCGAATACTGCCACTGGAAGCAGCGACAACATCATGAACACAGACATAATAACCGCCAGAATTCTCCTTCTGTTCATAGTTTTCCTCCTTTTGGGTTTCCATCATAAGTATTTCCTGATGCAACCCCTTTATTGATACTATATTCCCCACTTCCCGTATCGTCATTATAGCATGACAGGGAAAGGCTATGTAATTTCTATTTTACATAACCTTTCCCTGTCATAAAAAATTTCTACTTCAAATATCGGCTCACCCTTCTACCAGAAGATATCCGCCTGACGGAAGAACAAATACTTCACTTGCATCTTCCAGTTCCTCATCTGTCATTCCACTGATGTCTGCACCTGCTTCATCAAAGTATGCACGTACTTCTTTGAGCGTTTTCAGCTCTACTGCCATACAGTCTTCAAGAAATTCTTCTGCTTCCTCATAGGAAGATGCAACTGCTTCGTCAAAAAGCTGTCCCTGGTTTTTGAGAAATGTTTCTACGCTTTCTTCTGTATACATTATTTAATTACCTCCTCTATGTTTCCACCTGCGCGGATCAGTTTCTTAAGAATATATTCTACGCGCTCTGTCTGATAAGACGCTGCCTTTTTGACCCCCGGCTTCGCGTGAGCCATGGCAAAACTGTATGGTACGGATTCCAGCATCGCAATGTCATTATACTCATCACCAAACACAATACATTCTTCCGGTCTGATACCAAGCAGTTTCTGATATTCCCTGAGACCTTTTGCCTTATTGGTCTCAAACGGGATAAAATCAACCCAGGCAAAACCGGATGTCACTACCGTACATCTGTCTCCGAACCGTTCCTTCCAGTACCGGATAGAATCCTCCTGGATTCCTTCCCTTTCGTATACAGCTACTTTCATGCATGGCTCTGTTATCTCATCAAAGCTATCGATCTCTTTGCAGTTATTTTTGACCACATTCAGCATCAGGTCTCTGTAATGCTCTGTCTTTGGACGGATGTAATAAAAATCCTTAGTCGAACAGGTAAAGTCGGCATCCTTCTTATCATAGATCGCTTCTACGATTTCTCTGACAAGTTCCTTCGGAAAGCTGTCCTGATAGAGTACTTTCTCATTCTGGATCGCCAGACCGCCGTTTTCAGCAATAAACGCCATGTCATCCACCACCGGTGCAAACATGCGCTTCATATTTGCATACTGTCTGCCGCTTGCTGCCACAAACAAAATGCCAAGTTCTTTTAGTTCTTTTATTAATGGAAAAAGTTCTTCCGGCAGACTCTGCGCTCCGTTGAGCAGCAAAGTCCCATCCAGATCACTTGCAACCAGTTTGATCATGATTCAGTCCCTCGTATATCTTAAGTAAATCTTCTGGTTTCTCCGCAACGATCTCTGCACCGCTGCTTTCAAGTTCTTCTCTGTCACGGAATCCCCATAAAGCACCGATCGTATGCATGCCTGCCGCTGTACCGGTTTCCATATCTGTCCTGGTGTCTCCGATATACATACACTCTTCTGAAGAAGCACCGAATTCTGCTGCTGCTTTAAGCGGACCGTCCGGTGCCGGTTTCCTGCGGATCGCATCGCTCTGTCCGATCACCAGGTCAAAATATCCCGGAAACATCTTGTCGATCACCTTGACTGCGGCTATATGCGGCTTGTTGGAGCAGACAGCAAGCTTCACTCCTGCATTCTTCAGTGTCTGAAGTGTGTCCCTGATTCCTTCATACGGAACTACCTTATATAAAGGATCCTCGTCAAATTTCTTTCTGTAAAGAGCCCTGCACTCCTCAAAATGGGTAAGTTCCGGGTCTCCGGCATCTTTGAGGCAGCGGCGTACCAGCATATCTGCTCCCTCACCGCTGTAATATTTAAAATTCTCTGTCGGCTGTTCCTTAAGTCCCATTCCCCTGAGGATCTCATTGGCAACGTATGCCATAGAATCCAGTGTATTTGCCAGGGTGCCGTCCAGATCAAAAATACATGCTTTTATCATGATCTTATCCTCGTAATTCTATTCCATGTTTCTTCGTTTCGTAAAACAGTCTGCCCACAGGAAGGCCTACTACATTCGTATAGTCCCCGCGGATTCCCTTTACATAAGCACCAAATCCGCCCTGGATGCCGTAGCTTCCTGCCTTGTCCATCGGTTCGCCTGTTGCTACATATGCCCTGATCTCTTCCTCGGAAACCGGATAGAAAGAAACATCTGTACATTCTGCAAAAGTGATCGTTTCCCATTTGGAATCCCTACGTTCCATAACTGTCACTCCGGTATAGACCTGATGCGTATTCCCCTGGAGCATGGATAATGTATTTACCGCATCCTCTTCATTCTTTGGTTTGCCAAGGATCTTATTATCAAAAGATACGATCGTATCTGCTCCCAGAATGACCGTTCCTTCTTCCATGTCAAATTTCAACGCCGTCGCCATTGCTTTCTGCAGGGACAGTTCCTTTACGATGTCTTCCGGAATCTCCTTCGTGATCTTTTCCTCGCTGTTCCCAGGACATACCTGAAAGATCACTCCGGCATTCGCCAGAAGTTCTCTCCTTCTCGGAGATGCCGAAGCAAGTATGATTTTTCTCATAATTCAAGTCTTCCTTTACTTTTCTTCTGTTCCAGTATACCCTGTCCCTTTCAAACTGGCAACTATCAAAATAGCAAAAAGTATTCCTCAAAAAAGATCAAAAAAAGTTAAAATAAAGTGTTGACAACTTCTTGTACTTCTGTTAATATTATCAACTGTGAGCGGCAGATAAACGCTTCACAAAGTAATTGCTGATGTGGCTCAGTCGGTAGAGCGTCGCCTTGGTAAGGCGGAGGTCACGGGT
>OMNT01003514.1_pt1 | contig 11295 bp, 11 predicted proteins | sample 1672551 | NCBI WGS metagenome assembly OMNT01 (sample SAMEA3136698, study PRJEB25190) | human gut metagenome
GTATATGCTGGCTTTCTACCCGCCGGCAGGAGGTACCCATGCCCAATTACGACCTTGGAACCAAACGAAAAAAAATCAGCCCGTACCTGCTGATCGCGGCCATCGCCGTGCTGCTGGTGCTCATCGCCTGCCTGTTGGGGCTGCTCGGCCGGTTGCGTCCGGCTGGCCGGTCGTTGCGGCGCTGTCTGCTGCGGCTGCTCCCCTTCGGGTGTCGAAGGTCTGCGCCGCTTCTTCCGATTCGGCTGCGAGAGAAGCATGGCCGCTCCCGCAACGATTATCCATATGATCGTGGAGGTATCCATCCCTGTCAGTTCAACTTGCGTTTGATGGTTTCTATTCCCTTGATCTTTCGCATCTTGTCCATGACGGCACTGAGACTCTCGGCATCCTTGACGTAGAGGCTGACGTTGCCTTCGAAGATGCCGTCGTGGCTGTGGATGTTCACTTCGCGGATGTTGATGTTGAAATCGTCGCTGACGACCTTCGCCAGGTCGAGCAGCAGCCCCTGCCGGTCGATTCCGCGCAGTTCGAGCGTGACCAGATACGACATGGCCTTGTGCTGCGACCATTTGATCTCCTCCTTGACGATGTTCTTGCCGTACTGTGCGGCCAGCCGGTTCAGTTCGTCGCATGTGGCCTTATGGACGATGATCCGTCCCGTCGCAGGGGCGCGGTAGCCGACGACCTTGTCGCCCGGTATGGGTTTGCAGCAGTCGGCGATCTCGAACTGCGGTTCGTTGTCCGGCAGGTCCTTTGCCGGGGCGATATCGCCCGGCTGCGGGGTCTCGTCGCCCTCCTCCTTTTTCTGCGGGATGAAGAGGGTCCAGAATTTCAGTATCTTGCTCTTGGCATTGACCTTCAGCACCTTTTCCAGATCGTCGAGCGAGATGATCCCCGCTCCGATCTTGCTGTAGAGCTCCTCCTTGTTGTTGCACTCGTAGATCGGCACGATCTTGCGCAATACCCTGCCGCTGAGCTGGATATTGAGCGATTTCATCTTCTCTTCGAGCAGCTGCATGCCGCGCTCGATGTTGTTCTGCCGTTCGCGTTTGAGGAAACTCTTGATGGCCGATTTGGCCTTGGCCGTGGTGACGATCTCCAGCCATTCGGGCTTCGGGCGCGCCGTGTCGGCCGTGATGATCTCGATCTGGTCGCCACTGTTTATCTGCGTGGTGATCGGTTCGAGCTTGTGGTTGATCTTCGCGCTGATGGCGTTGTTGCCGATCTTCGAGTGGATGTCGTATGCGAAGTCCAGCGCGGTGGCTCCGAACGGCATTTTTCGGGCTTCGCCCTTTGGAGTAAATACTACTATTTCAGATGTATACAGCGACAACTTAAAGTTGTCCAGGAAGTCTACGGCATTCTCCGTCGGGCTGTTCAGTGCCGCGCGGATCTGCTTGAGCCATTTGTCGAACTCGTCCTCGTCCTGCGAGATCGTGGCGTGTTTGTACTTCCAGTGGGCCGCAAATCCGCGTTCGGCAATGTCCTCCATGCGCTGCGTGCGGATCTGCACTTCGACCCATACGCCGTCGGGGCCCATCACCGTCGAGTGCAGCGCCTCGTAGCCGTTGGCCTTGGGCATCGAGATCCAGTCGCGCAGCCGGTCGGGTTTGGGGGTGTAAATGTCGGTGATCGTCGAGTAGATCTGCCAGCACTGGGTCTTTTCCGAGGGGAACGGCAGCGGCTTGAAGACGATGCGGATGGCAAACAGGTCGTAGATCTCCTCGAAGGGGATCTGCTTGCGCTGCATTTTCGACCAGATCGAGTAGACGCTCTTCACGCGCCCCGAGATCTCGTAGTTGAAGTTGTCGCGGTTGAGAGCCGCGATGATCGGGGCGTTGAACTTGTCGATGAACTCCCGGCGCGAGGCCTCGCTTTCGTGGAGCTTCTGCGTGATTTCGGCATACTGCTGCGGGAAGCGGTACTTCATGCAGAGGTCCTCGAGCTCGCTCTTGATCGAATAGAGCCCCAGCCGGTAGGCCAGCGGGGCGAACAGGTAGATCGTCTCGCCCGTGATTTTGATCTGTTTGTTCAGGGGCATCGAGCCGAGCGTGCGCATGTTGTGCAGGCGGTCGGCGATCTTGATCAGGATGACGCGCACGTCGTCCGAGAGCGTGAGGAGCACCTTGCGGAAGTATTCGGCCTGCTCCGAGGTGTCGGCGTTGAAGACGCCCGACATCTTGGTCAGCCCGTCCACCATCGAGGCGATCTTCGGACCGAAGATCCGTTCCATGTCCTCTACGGTGTATTCCGTGTCCTCCACGACGTCGTGCAGCAGGGCTGCAACGACCGACTTCACGCCGAGCCCGATCTCGTCGATGACGATCTTGGCTACTGCAATGGGATGGAGGAGGTACGGTTCGCCGGAGCGGCGCCGTACCCCCTCGTGTGCCTCCTTGGCAAGGAAAAATGCGCGTTTGATGAAGTTCCAGTCCTCGTCGTTCTTGCAGATCTTCGTGCACGAGAGCAACAGGTCGTCCCACTTCTCCTTGATCAGGGCCTCATCCTCGGCAGTATATCCCATAGGCTTGTTCGATTACTCGTCCTTCTTGTTTTTCATGGCGTCGCGCACCTTCTGTTCGATCTCCGCGGCGAGCGCCTCGTCCTTTTTGAGCAGCTCCTTCACGGCGTCGCGTCCCTGCCCGATCTTCTTGTCTCCGTAGGAGAACCACGATCCGGCCTTCTTGAGCACGCCGTAATCAACCCCGAGGTCGATGATCTCGCCGATCTTCGAGATGCCCTCGCCGAACATGATGTCGAATTCGGCCCGCTTGAACGGGGGCGCCACCTTGTTCTTCACGACCTTGACCTTCGTGCGGGTGCCGAGCTGCTCCTCGCCGTCCTTGATGACCGACATGCGTCGGATGTCGATGCGCACCGAGGCGTAGAACTTCAGGGCGTTTCCGCCAGTCGTCGTCTCGGGGTTACCGTAGACGATGCCGATCTTGTCGCGCAACTGGTTGATGAAGATGCAGACGGTCTTGGTTTTCGAGATGCTCGAGGTGAGTTTGCGCAGGGCCTGCGACATGAGGCGGGCCTGCAGTCCCATCTTCGCGTCGCCCATCTCGCCCTCGATCTCGGCCTTGGGCGTGAGGGCCGCCACCGAGTCGATGACGATGATGTCGATGGCGCTCGAGCGGATCAGCGAGTCGGCGATCTCGAGGGCCTGCTCGCCGTTGTCGGGCTGCGAGATGAGCAGGTTGTCCACGTCCACGCCGAGTTTCTGGGCGTAGAAGCTGTCGAATGCGTGCTCGGCGTCGATGAACGCCGCGATGCCACCGGCCTTCTGGGCCTCGGCGATGGCGTGGATGGCCAGCGTGGTCTTACCCGACGATTCGGGGCCGAAGATCTCGATGACGCGCCCCTTGGGGTATCCGCCCACGCCGAGCGCCATGTCGAGGGTGATCGATCCGGTGGGTATCACCGGAATGTCGTTCACCTCCGTACTGTTCATACGCATGATCGACCCTTTGCCGAAGTCCTTTTCAATCTTCTCCATCACCGCGTTCAAGACCTTGAGCTTGTCCGGGTTCACCTGTACTTTTTCTGCCATGCTTTTCGCTAAGTTGTTGTCGTTTTTCAAATTGTTTCTTTCTGTCCGCCCGGTTTTGCCGCCCGGTGCGGAGGCTTGTGTGTACGGCCTCCTATTTCGGCGGGCGGGCGGGTTTCGGGGGCCCGGCCTTCTGCCGCTCCCGGTCCAGTTCGTGGATGTCGCGCATCGGGAAGCGGATCACCCGCGCGTCGAGCTCCCGGTCCGGATAGGGGCTCCAGTTGCCGTTGTTGCCGACGCTCAGGCGCCATCCTGCGGCCTCGATCCCCGGATCCCGGGGGCTGTCGCCGCGCTGTGCCGCCTGTGTGATCTCCACGGCCTGCTCGCGGGCCCTTTGGCGCATCATCCGCTCGAGTTCGCGCCGCTCTCGCTGCAGGGGATCGACCTCGTCGCGGAACCACTCCAGGTCGGCCGAGGGGCTGTTGTCCGTTGTCCCGAAGCGGAGCGTCTGCATCCGGGTTTCTGCCGAGCGGGTCAGACATCCGTCGGCCTCGTGCCTTCCTGTCGGAAGCTCCCCTGCCGGCGGGACCTGCACGGCGGGCGCCGCATCACTCCGGAGCGCTCCCGCCGTGGCGGCGAGAACTCCCCACATGCCGACGATCCGGATGATCCGCCCCGCGCGTTTCATGGTCACCCCTCCTGCCGGTCATAGGCGTCGAGGATCTGCCTATAGTGGTTTTTGGTGTCCACCTTCGTGAAGATCTTCTCGATGCGGCCTTCGGCGTCGATGACGAAGGTCGTGCGCAGTACGCCCATGTATTTGCGTCCGTACATCGATTTTTCGGCCCACACGCCGTAGGCCTCGCACACCGAATGGTCGGTGTCGGCCAGCAGCGTGAAGTTCAACGCATGCTTGTCGCAGAAGTTGCGGTGCGACCGCTCGCTGTCGGGGCTTACCCCGACGATGCGGAAGCCCCTGCGGGCAAGCTCCTCGCGTCCGTCGCGCAGGCTCTGGGCCTCGAGCGTACACCCCGAGGTGTTGTCCTTGGGGTAGAAATAGAGGATGGTACGCTGTCCTGCAAGGTCGGCAAGCGTCAGCGGCTCACCGTCTTGCGTCGTGGATCGGAAGTCGGGGGCCTTGTCCCCCTCCTGTAAGTGTGTCATACGTCTCCGAAAAATTGTAAATTCTCTTCAAAGATAAGAATTTTCCGGGGATTTCCGCACTTTGCAAACGGCTTTTTTTGCGGGTTCAGTCCCATTGGTAGGTCACCTCGATCTGCTCGTTGAACTCCTCCTGCGTGTTGTTCAGCCGGCGCCGGCAGGCCGGGCAGCGGATGGCTGTCTCGGTCTCGACGTATTCGCCGCAGCCGACACAGGCCGGAAGGATGCCGTAGCCGGGTTGCATGTAGTGGTCGAACTGCGCTCCGCAGTGTTTGCATCGGATTTTGTAAGCTGTTCCCATAGTCGTCTCTGTTTTCAGGTTCACGATGCAAAGGAACGGAGTATGTGTGTCATCTTTTGACACAATATGCAAATAGTTGAAAAAAATATGTTTTTTCTGGCCGGAGTCTATTCGATGGCGTTCTTGCGGAGGTACTCGCGCAGGTAGTCGGTCAGTTCGGGCGAATCGACGATCCGTATGTCGTCGAGCAACCCGACGACGAAGCGCCCCACGCCGGCCATCCCGGCCACTTCGGTGTCGAGCAGCCAGCGGCCCCGCCGGAGGGGACGGATGTCGCGTTCGGCGAGCGGATACTCCTCGCACAGCAGGTTGCAGGCCAGCATGCCCAGCTCCAGCCGCACGCGGGTCCGCCGCTCGCCGTGCATGCGGAAGACGTCGATGAACCCCTCGGCGTGGTCGGCGGCATGTTCCCACGGGGTGTCGGTCACCTCGACCGAACCGATGCGGGCGGTCTTGAAGAGTTTCGACGTTCCGTCCTCCGGGTCGAAACACCACACCTGCACGTAGTTGGTGGTGAAGGCGAAGGGCTCGACCAGCCGGTCGCGGACCTCGCCGCCGTGGGCCGACTGGTATCCGTGCAGCACGGCCTGCCGCCGCTCCTCGATGGCCTCGATCAGGCGGCGGATGTTCGGGGCGTTCTTGCCGCGAACGACCGTGTCGGCCAGCGTCCGGTTGTCGTAGACCGAGCAGAGTTTGCGTTTGAGGTTCTGTTTCAGGAGGTTCGTGTCGTCGATGTTCTCGATTGCGCTCCGCAGGATGACGGCCTCCTCTTCGGTGAAATGGACCAGCTGCGAGATGTCGCGGAAGTGCGGCGACTCCTTGTCGAGACGGATGCAGTCGCCCGACTTCTTGATGACGAAGCCCGCTTCGCGGAAGGTGTCGATGTAGCGGTAGACGGTCCGGCGCGACATGCGGAGCCGCTCGGCCAGCTGATCGACGTTGTAGGTGGTGTTGGCCGTGAGCAGCTTCATGAGCCGCAGCAGCCGTTCGAGTTTGGGTTGGTCCATGCTTCGAGGGATTTCTTCAGTTGTTCTTGCGGGCAAAGATACGAAAAAGTCGTGACAGAAGCTGTCACGACCCGCTTGGGGACGGAATCCGCCTTTTCAGGATGCCGGTTCCCTTTCGCTTCTGGCGCGGTAGGCGGCAAGATGCTCTTCGAGAGAGCGTTCCACCTCGCCGGGAGCTGCGTCGAGCACGCGGTCGTTGATCGTATAGGGGGTGTCGCTGCAACTCAGGGAGATGTCGATGGCGATCTGTCCGATCGGTCCCGACCGGTCGTATCGTTGTGCCAGGTCGCGGGTGTGGACGGCAAGCAGGTCGTTCCCGGCGATCCGTACCCGGCTGAACGCCTCGATCGACTCCCAGGGGAAGAAGTATTCTTTTGCGGGTTTCAGGATGGAATGGAGCTTGAGCCCTTCGGGCAATACCTCTACCAGCGGGAAGCGCCTGCGGAGGAGGGCCGCAACGGTCAGGGCGACGGCTCCGGTCCCGAAGAAGAGTATCGACAGCCATCCTGCGACGGGAATGATGTATCGGGCGGCCAGCGACGGGGCTGCGGAGGCGTGGAGGATCATCCATGCACTTGCTCCGACAAACAGGAAGCAGCCGGCCAGCAGGGGCAGGATCCTGCGGAGGCTGAGGTGGAAGCGGCGGGTCTCGGGTGCTGCGGTCATGATGTTCGGGGTTGTGGGATACCCAAAGATATGCAAAAAACGGAACAAACGCAAGTTCGGTGTGCGGACAAGCTGGCAATAAAAGGGGGATGCGCGTGGATCGCATCCCCCTTTTTGTCTCTTTTTCGCGGTTCTGTCCGGTTCGGCTTTTGTCCTGCTTTCGGCCTCCCGGTCCCGGCTGTCCTGTCCTGGTCACGGCCCGGCACCTTTGCTGTCCCTCTGGCCCCCCCCCGGTTATTGGGCGAGGACCTTTTTTTCGATCTCCTCGACCATGCGGCGGAATGCCTTGTCGGTCTCGATGAGATTCGATACGGCCTTGCACGAGTGGAGCACCGTGGCGTGGTTGCGGCCTCCGATGGCGGCCCCGATGGTCGTCAGCGGCGCTTTGGTGTGCTGCTTGGCCAGATACATGGCGATCTGGCGGGCCTGGGCGATTTCGCGCGTGCGCTCCGTGGAGTTGAAGCGGGCGAAATCTAAATTGAGGTATTCGCACACGACCTCGATGATGTGGTCGATGGTGATCTCCTTCTGGTAGAGCTGCACGTAGACCTTCAGGATCTCCTTGGCCAGCGACGTGGTGATCTTGCGCCCGAGGAACGAGGCATTGGCCACCAGCGACGAGAGTGCGCCCTCGATTTCGCGGACGTTGGCCGAGATGTTGTCGGCCAGATAGGCCACCACGTCGTCCGAGATCTGTGCCCCGAGCTTCTGCGCCTTGATGCGGATGATCTTGAGCTTGGTCTCGTAGTCGGGCGTGTTGAGCTGTGCCGAGAGGCCCCACTTGAAGCGCGTCAGCAGTCGCTGTTCGATGTCCTTGAGCTCCACGGGCGGCTTGTCCGAGGTGAGGATCAGCTGCTTTCCCGACAGCTGCAGGTGGTTGAATATGTTGAAGAAGGCGTTCTGCGTACCCGTCTTTCCGGTCAGCTCCTGGATGTCGTCGATAATCAGCACGTCGATCATCTGGTAGAAGTGGATGAAGTCGGGGATCTCGCCGTTCTTGTAGGCGGTCTGGAACTGCGCCTGGAACTTGTTCATCGAGACGTAGAGCACCTGCAGTTCGGGGTGGCGCTGGCGCACCTCGTGGCCGATCGACTGCACGATGTGGGTCTTGCCCAACCCCGAGTCGCCATATATATATAGGGGATTGAAGGGGTTGTTTCCCGGGTTCACCGCCACGGACATGCCTGCCGAACGGGCCAGCCGGTTGCATTCGCCCTCGATGAAGGTGGCGAACGTGAGGTTCGGGTTCAACTGCGGGTCGATCACGATCTTCTTGACACCCGGAATGACGAACGGATTTTTTATATTTGCGGTATTCGTCTGGGCGTTGAAACGGGCGATCGGCGTCGTGTCGGCCTCGGCGGGAGCCGGTGCGGCTGCGGGGGCCGGGGTACGGGGCACGGCGTAGTGGAGTTTCGTCTGCTGTCCGTAGAGCTGCGAGATGATGGGCCGCAGGAACGGGATGTAGTTCTTCTCGATCTGCCGCACATAGCTCTCGTTGGGTACGCGCAGACGGAGCGTCGTACCGTCGAACTCGAGCGGTACGATGGGCTGGAACCACTTCTCGAACTCTTCGGCCGAGGTCTGTGCCTTGATCCGGTCGAGACAGTATTGCCACATGTCGTTATGTGCCTGCGTGTTGTTCAGCATGACGAAAGTTTGCGCTGTTTTGACGTGACAAAGTTGTGAATAAATTTGTAAAAAGATTCCCGAAAATGAGTTGCAAATCTCCCATTTTTGTATATAGAAAAACAACGCTTTCCGGAGGGTCGATTTTAACTTACTGATATTGAATATTCGAAAATTATTCCGTATATTTGCATATAAAATTTTTGGAACAGACGATCATTAAATTATAGATAAAACCAATAGCATTATGGCAAGCGAACTCGAACAGCAGGTGCTGAAAAAGGCGCAGTCGTGGCTCGACGGACACTACGACGAGGAGACGAAAAAACAGGTCAAGTATTTGATCGACAACGATATGAAGGAACTTGTGGAGAGCTTCTACAAGGACCTCGAATTCGGTACCGGCGGCCTGCGCGGCATTATGGGCGTGGGCTCCAACCGCATGAATATCTACACGGTGGGCGCTGCAACGCAGGGCCTGGCCAACTACCTGAAGAAGAACTTCGCGGGCGAGCAGATCCGCGTGGCGATCGGCCATGACAGCCGCAACAATTCGCGCATGTTTGCCGAGCGTGTGGCCGACATCTTCGCCTCGAACGGCTTCACGGTTTTCCTCTTCGACGCCCTGCGTCCGACCCCCGAGCTGAGCTTCGCGATCCGCGAGCTCAAGTGTCACTCGGGCGTGGTTGTTACCGCCTCGCACAACCCCAAGGAGTACAACGGCTACAAGGCCTACTGGACCGACGGCGCGCAGGTGACGCCCCCGCACGACAAGAACATCATCGCCGAGGTGGAGAAGATCACCGACGTCGATATGATCCTGACGGGCAGGAATCCCGAGAACATCACGATCCTCGACGAGAAGTTCGACGAGATCTACCTCGACAAGGTGCATGAGCTGTCGCTTTCGCCCGAGAGCGTGAAGAAGCATCACGACATGAAGATCGTCTATTCGCCGATGCACGGAGCCGGCGTGCGCCTGGTTCCTGCCTCGCTGCGCAAGTTCGGATTCACGAACGTCATCATGGTCAAGGAGCAGGCTGTCATCGACGGCAACTTCCCCACCGTCGAGTCGCCGAATCCCGAGGAGCGCAAGACCATGTCGATGGCCATCGATCTGGCGGCCAAGGAGGGTGCGGACCTGGTGCTGGCCACCGATCCCGACTCGGACCGCATCGGTGTGGCGCTGCGCAACAAGCGGGGCGAATACGTGCTGCTGAACGGCAACCAGACCCTCGTGCTGCTGATGAGCTACCAGCTGACCCGCTGGGCCGAGCGCGGCGAACTGGACGGCAACCAGTATGTCGTCAAGACGATCGTCACGTCGCAGATGGCCAATGCCGTGGCCGACTATTTCAAGGTGAAGTGCTACGACTGCCTCACGGGCTTCAAGTATATCGCCAAGATCATCCGCGAGAACGAGGGCAAGACGAAGTACATCGGCGGCGGCGAGGAGTCGTTCGGCTATCTGGCCGGCGACTATGTGCGCGACAAGGACGCCGTTTCGGCCTGCTCGCTGGCTGCGGAGGCCGCCGCATGGGCCATGGATACGATGGGCCTGACGCTCTACGAGTGGCTGCAGCAGCTCTACGTGAAGTACGGCTTCTACCGTGAGGGCCTGGTTTCGGTGGTCCGCAAGGGCAAGGAGGGTGCCGAGCTGATCCAGAAGATGATGGTCGATTTCCGTACCAACCCGCCCAAAACGATCTGCGGCTCGCCCGTGGTGAAGGTGAACGACTTCCTCTCGCTCGAACAGACCGACCTGCGCACCGGTGCCAAGACGCCCATTGAGCAGGATTCGAGCAACGTGCTGCAGTGGTTTACCGAGGACGGCACGATCGTTTCGGTGCGCCCGTCGGGCACGGAGCCCAAGATCAAGTTCTACTTCGGTGTCAAGGCGCCGCTGGCTTCGGTGGACGACTACGAGAAGGTGCTCGCCGAGCTTGACGCCAAGATCGAGGCGATCAAGAAGGACCTGAAGCTGGAGTAACCGGCCGCGCGTCCCTTCCCGACTGTGCCGGGGCCCGACAATCGGGCCCCGGCTTTTTGCTGCCCCCCCCTGCTCTTCCTTGTCTTGCTCCCTTTGCGTTGCGATGCCGCTATGCCCCATGCCCTTGCTGCGTCTTCTCCCCTGTTTTCGCTCCTTTTTTTGCTTCGAGCCGTCTCGCTCGTGCTTCCTTTTTTTCCGGTCCGCAGCCTGCCCTCTCTGCCGACGGCGGATGATTTTTCATGAAATATTAAAAATATAGTTGCATAACTAAAATATTAGTTATATATTTGCTCCAGGAGAATCAACTAAAATTATAGTTATGGTAGAGATTGTCAAGAACCGCCCCCAGGAGCTCACCCGCGCCGAACTGGAGATCATGCAGGTCTTCTGGCGGCAGGGTGCCTGCGTCGTGCATGCCATCCTCGATGCGCTCGAGGAGCCCAAACCGGCCTACAATACCGTTTCGACCATTGTCCGCATCCTCGAGAAGAAGGGCTATGTGGGGCACAAGGCCTACGGCAAGACCTACGAATACTACCCGCTCGTTTCGAAGGACGACTACGCCCGCCGCTACATGGCCACCGTACTCGACACCTTCTTCGACGGTTCGGTGAGCCGTCTGGTCTCCTTCTTCTCCGAGCATAAGGCCATCTCGGTCGAGGAGACCGACGCCATCCTCCGCATGCTGCGCGAAGACGAATAAACCCGAGTCTGCCATGAAATCGCCCTTGCTCTATATCGTCGAGATGCTCTTCTGCAGCGGAATCCTGCTGGCTTTCTACCGGCTGGTGCTGGTGCGCAGGGTTTCGTTCCGGGTGTGCCGCCTCTATCTGGTTGCGGCGCTCCTCCTCTCGGCCGTGATCCCGGCCCTCGAGATCCCGGTCTACCCCGCTTCGGTCCGGAATCCCGATTCCGTCCGGTCCGAGTGGCTGCAGGAGGCGTACCCTGCCGGACCTGCTGCAGTCGGCGAGGCGGCGGGCGAGGCGGTGTCGGGGACGCAACCTCGCCCCGCGACGCCGCGTTATGCCCTCCCGCTGCGCCTGCTCCCGGC
>OMNT01003516.1_pt1 | contig 11294 bp, 7 predicted proteins | sample 1672551 | NCBI WGS metagenome assembly OMNT01 (sample SAMEA3136698, study PRJEB25190) | human gut metagenome
GATTAATGGATGGAAACGGATGTTCTATCGGGACACACATTTTGTCCTATAAGCCCAGATTGGTACGAAGGGGACGGATTGGTTTGCACCAAATGGCAGAGAGACAGCGTTTTCCCAGATAAAAGCTGCCAAATTAAACCAGTCCCTTTTTGGCAGGTTGGTCGTAGTTATTACGTGGCGGTCGAGGTCGACCGTATAGGCCGTGCCTTGTTTGGATAAAGTATATTTATCTGTGTTTAACTCGCCCAAGGCTGCATGGCGTGGGCGATGGCCAAAAAGGAAAACCACATGGGATTCATGTCAAAGCTGCTGTCCTTTGGATCCGATAAGGACCTCAAGCGCTACTACAAGATTGTTGACCAGATCAACGGTCTTGAGCCCCAGTTTGAGAAGATGACCGAGGAGGAGCTCCGCGCCCAGACCGATAAGTTCCGCGAGCGTTACGCCAACGGCGAGTCACTCGACGACATGCTCCCCGAGGCTTTTGCCACCGTGCGTGAGGCTTCCAAGCGCATCACGGGCATGCGTCACTTTGACGTGCAGCTCATCGGCGCCATGGCACTGCACGAGGGACATATCGCCGAGATGAAGACCGGCGAAGGCAAGACCCTGGTCTCCACGCTGGCCGGCTACCTCAACGCTATTGCCGGCAAGGGCGTGCACATCGTTACCGTCAATGACTACCTGGCCAAGCGCGACTCCGAGTGGATGGGCCGCATCTACAAGTACCTGGGCATGACCGTCGGTCTGCTGCAGAACAACATGCCGCTCGAGCTTAAGCGCCCCGCCTACCAGGCCGATGTCACCTACGGTACCAACTCCGAGTTCGGTTTCGATTACCTGCGCGACAACATGGTCACCCGCCCCGAGCAGCGCGTGCAGCGCGGCCACCATTACGCCATCGTCGACGAGGTCGACTCCATCCTGATCGACGAGGCGCGTACCCCGCTCATCATCTCGGGCGCCGGCACCAAGTCCGCCAGCACCTACAAGGACTTCGCGCGTGCCGTGCGCGGCCTTGAGCGCGGCGAGGACGTCTCGCACGACATGCTCACCGCCACCGAGGACGTCGAGCCCACGGGCGACTTCGTCATGGACGAGGCCAAGCACACCATCGCCGCCACCGAGCGCGGCCTTAAGAAGATCGAGCGCCGCCTGGGCATCGATGACATCTATGCCGACCTTTCGGGCCAGCTGGTCAACCACCTGCAGCAGGCGCTGAAGGCCCAGTACATGTTCCACCGCGATAAGCAGTACGTGGTCACCAACGGCGAGGTCAAGATCGTCGACGAGTTCACCGGCCGCATCATGGAAGGCCGCCGTTACTCCGAGGGTCTGCACCAGGCCATCGAGGCCAAAGAGGGCGTGCTCGTGCGCGAGGAGAACCAGACGCTGGCCACCATCACCCTGCAGAACTACTTCCGTCTCTATGACAAGCTCTCCGGCATGACCGGTACGGCACTCACCGAGGACGCCGAGTTCCGCGAGATTTACAAACTGCCTGTCGAGGTCATCCCCCCCAACAAGCCCGTTCAGCGTGTTGACCACGAGGATCTGGTGTACCGCACCATCCAGGCCAAGTACAACGCCGTTGCCGACGACGTCGAGCGCCGTCACGCCAAGGGCCAGCCGGTCCTGGTGGGCACCGTTTCCATCGAGAGCTCCGAGAAGCTGTCGGCCGCCCTTACCAAGCGCGGCATCGCGCATGAGGTCCTCAACGCCAAGCACCACGAGCGCGAGGCCCATATCGTGGCCCAGGCCGGACGCTACGGCGCCGTGACCATCGCTACTAACATGGCCGGTCGTGGTACCGACATCCTGCTGGGTGGCAACCCCGACGAGCTGGTGCGCGAGCGCATGGAGTACGAGGGCCTGACCATGGAGGACGTGACGCCCGAGCAGCTCGAGCAGTTTAACGCCGAGGCCAAGGAGACCTGCAAGGCCGAGCGCGAGCGCGTGCTTGCCGCCGGCGGCCTGACCGTCATCGGCACCGAGCGCCATGAATCCCGCCGTATCGACAACCAGCTGCGCGGCCGTTCCGGCCGTCAGGGCGACCCGGGCGAGACCCAGTTCTACCTGTCGCTCGAGGACGACCTCATGCGCCTGTTCGGCGGCGACAGGATGGACCGCGTCTCCAAGATGATGGTCACGGCCGACATGGGCGACGACATGCCCATCCAGCACAAGATCATTTCCAAGGCCGTCGAGAATGCCCAGCACAAGGTCGAGAGCATCAACTTCTCCATGCGTAAGAGCGTCCTTGAGTACGATGACGTCATGAACAAGCAGCGCCAGGTCATTTACGCCGAGCGTAACAAGATTCTGGATGGCAAGGACCTGACCGACCATATCACCGAGGTCATGCACGACACGGTGTACCGCTGCGTGCAGGAGTTCTGCACCAAGGACAGCCACGATGGCGAGCGCGATCTTGAGGGCCTGCGCAAGTGGGTCGTGGAGCTGACCGGCCATATCGATACGCCGAAGTTCCCCGACGAGGATTACGAGGCCCTTGCCGCCGATGTCTTGGCATATGTTGAGAAGTGCTACAACATGAAGGCCGAGCGCTTGGGCGAGGACCTGATGCGTGAGCTCAACACCCAGGTCATGCTGCGCGTCATCGATACCCGTTGGATGAACTACCTGCAGGAGATGGACTACCTCAAGACCGGCATCGGCCTGCGCGGCTTTGGCCAGCGCGACCCGTTGGTCGAGTACAAGACCGAGGCCTACGGCGCGTTCCAGATGCTCGTCGACACCATGTACGAGGACTATCTGCGCACCGTTCTGCGCATCGAGATCAAGGCTGCCCCACAGGCCGTGGAGCACAAGGAAGACCCCGCACTCGAGGGCGCGCGCTTCTCCGGCCCCGCCGATGTCGATGGCGACAACGGCAACTCGGTGCTGCGCAAGCAGGCTCAGGCGCAGGCTCGCACGGCCGTCCAGGGCGGCCCGGCTGCTGTCAACAACGGCGGCAAGGTGACCACCTACCGTAAGGACGAGAGCGACGATCCGTACGTCAACGTGGGCCGCAACGATCCTTGCCCCTGCGGTAGCGGCAAGAAGTTTAAGTATTGCCACGGCAGGAATCGTTAATGGCCGAGGCTTTAGAGGTAACGCCCGCCGAGTTGGACGCGTTTGCGGACCGGCTCGGCGAGGTCGAGTCGTATCTCCATTTGGACGAGAAGCGCACGCGTGTGGCCGAGCTCGAGGCCAAAAGCGTGGCTCCCGGCTTTTGGGATGACGCCGATGCCGCCCGCGCCACCATGGAAGAGATTGCCCGCGCCAAGGAGGATATCGCTGCTGTGGATACCGCGCGCGGTGAGCTATCTGATGCTCGCGCGGCGCTGGAGCTTGCCGGTGAGATGGGCGATGACCCCGATGCCGCCGCGCTGCGCGAGGAGGCTGCCGCGACGGCGGAGCGCCTGGCCCGCGCCATCGACGAGCTTGAGCTTTCGAGCTGGTTTACCGGTGAGTTCGATCACGGCGACGCGATTGTGACCATCAAGCCCGGACAGGGTGGCCTGGAGGCGCAGGACTGGACCTTCATGCTCTTTAAGATGTACATGAAGTACTGCCAGCGCCGCGGCTGGAAGGTCACGATTAACGACTGCCCCGCCGCCGAGGTCATCGGCATTGATCGCGCGACCTTTACCGTCGAGGGCAAGGACGCCTTTGGCATGCTTCGCGCCGAGGCCGGTGTGCACCGCCTGGTACGTATTAGCCCCACCGATGATAAGAAGCGCCGTCAGACTACGTTTGCCGGCGTCGAGGTCATTCCCGTACTGCCTGATGATATCGACATCGAGATCAACCCCGACGACATCCGCGTGGACGTGTACCACGCGAGCGGCCCGGGCGGTCAGGGCGTCAACACCACCGACTCCGCCGTGCGCGTGACGCATTTTCCCAGCGGCATTGTGGTTACCTGCCAAAACGAGCGCAGCCAGATTCAGAACAAGGCCGCGTGCATGCAGATCCTCAAGGCTCGTCTGTACGAGATCGAGCTCGAGAAGCGTGCCGAGGCGCTCGACGAGATCCGCGGACCGAAGACCACGATCGGGTTTGGCAACCAGATTCGCAGCTACGTGCTCTACCCATACCAGATGGTCAAGGATCTGCGTACGGGCGTGGAGACCAGCAACGTCGAGGCCGTTCTCGACGATGGCGATCTGGATCCGTTTGTGATCGGCTACCATCGCTGGGCGACTGGCAACGCCGATGCGGAGGCCCAGTCTGTCTAAACCCATAGGGTTGGCTTTGGGCAGATGCGGCCAATACGGACCCTGTGCGGGGGTGGTATTTGGCCGGCGAATCGGTAAAATCGAATACAGCAAGAAGTTTAAAGCGCATCCGACGGGGTGCGCTTTTTTGAGGGAGGCAGCATGGCATATCGTCTGGACATCAAGCGCATTCTTTCGATGAACTTCTTTCATGACCTGCCTAAGATCATGTTTGGCTGCGCCCTGGCCGCTATCGCGACGGACTTGTTTTTGATCCCCAACGGCCTTGCTGCCGGCGGCGTTACGGGTCTCGCCACGATTATCCAGGCGGTCGGTGCGTCTCATGGCATCTCGCTGCCTGTCGGTATCCAGACCATCGTGATGAATGCCTTGCTGCTGCTGGTTGTTATGCGCGAGGGTGGCATGTTCTACGTGGTGCAGACGGCGACGGGTTTTGTGCTGCTAGGCTTTTTCACCGACCTGTTCGCTCCGTTTGTAGCGCCGCTGGCACATGCCGATCTGATGCTGCCCGCTATGTGGGGCGGCATTATTACGGGCATCGGCTACGGCATGGTGCTGCGCGCCGGTGCCAACACCGGCGGCTCCGACACGATCGGCCAGATCATCTCGCGCAATACGTCGCTACCGGTGGGCTCCACCGTCATGGCGATCGACGTTGCCGTGTGCGCGCTGTCGGCCCCGGTCTTTTCGGTCGAAAACGCGCTGTATGCAGGCCTTTCGATGGTCATTAGCGGTTATGTGATCGATGCTGTGGTCGACGGCGGCAACAGGCGCCGTATGGTACTCATCATCTCGGAGAATTTCCCCGATATCGCGGCCGACATCATGTATGGCCTGGGTCGCGGCTGCACCAAGTTTAAGGCGACCGGCATGTACTCGGGTGCCGAGAAGCCGGTGATCATGGTCATTGTGAACCGCCGCGAGCTCAATACGCTCAAGACGATCGTGCGCGAGCGCGATCCTCACGCCATTGTGACGGTCGCCGACGTTACGGAAACCTTCGGCGAGGGATTCAAAGACATTAACGCGTAGGTCCGACTGCGTTCCATCCAAAAGACGTTCACATTGATAAACCGTTTCATCAGCGGGTCTGCCTGCTAAATTGCTCAAATAATGATAAAAAGTCTGGTAAAGCCATCAGTTTCCAGCATAATGAATGACGTACGTGCATCGCGGCTGTGTTGGGACTACCTTTCCGTGCCGCGCGCATCTTGTCTTAAGAGGATGAAAGGAAGGCACAATGAGCGACGAAGAGCTCAAAAAGGTTGCCAACGAGGTAAGGAAGGGCATCGTCACCGGCGTGCACGCTGCCAAGTCCGGCCATCCGGGCGGTTCGCTCGGCGCTGCCGACATCATGACCTATCTGTACTTTGAGGAAATGAACGTCGACCCGGCCGATCCCCGCAAGGCCGACCGCGATCGCTTTGTGCTCTCCAAGGGCCACTGTGCTCCGGGTCTGTACGCCGTGCTCGCCGAGCGCGGGTTCTTCCCCAAGGAGGACCTCGAGACGCTGCGCCATATCGGCAGCCACCTGCAGGGTCATCCCAACATGAACGACACCCCGGGCGTCGATATGTCCACCGGCTCGCTGGGCCAGGGCATCTCCGCCGCCGTGGGCATGGCCGTCGCTGCCAAGCACTGGGGCGATACTTACCGCACGTACGCCCTGCTGGGCGATGGCGAAAGCGAGGAGGGCCAGGTCTGGGAGGCCTCCATGTTCGCCGGCAACCAACAGCTCGATAACCTCTGCGTGATCGTCGACCACAACGGCCTGCAGATCGACGGCCCCGTCGAGGAGGTCAACGATCCCATGCCGCTCGCTGACAAGTTCCGCGCCTTTAAGTTCCACGTGGTGGAGCTCGCCGACGGCAACGACTTCGATCAGATCCGCGCCGCCTTTGCCGAGGCCCGCTCCACCAAGGGCCAGCCGACCGCCATTATCGCCGAGACCACGAAGGGCAAGGGCGTTTCCTTTATGGAGAACCAGGTGGGTTGGCACGGTAAGGCGCCCAACGATGAACAGTTTGAGCAGGCCATGGCAGAGCTCACGGCCGCCGGAGAGGAGCTCTAGGATGGCAGACGTCAAGAAAATCGCCACGCGCGTAAGCTACGGCGAGGCCCTCGTCGAGCTCGCCAACGAGCACGATGACTTTGTGGTCCTCGACGCCGATCTGGCCGCCGCCACGCAGACCGGTAAGTTTAAGGCCGCCTGCCCCGACCGCTTCTTCGATGTGGGCATCGCCGAGAGCAACCTGATGGGTGTTGCCGCCGGTATCGCGACCACCGGCCGAGTCGCCTTCGCGAGCAGCTTTGCCATGTTTGCCGCTGGCCGAGCCTTTGAGCAGGTCCGCAACTCCATCGGCTACCCGCATCTCAACGTTAAGATTGGCGCCACGCACGCCGGTATCTCGGTGGGCGAGGACGGCGCCACGCACCAGTGCTGCGAGGATATCGCCCTCATGCGCGTTATCCCTGGCATGACCGTGATCGTTCCCGCCGACGACGTCGAGGCCCGCGCCGTGACGCGCGCCGCCTACGAGTGCGACGGCCCCGTGTACATGCGCTTTGCCCGTCTGGCCTCGCCGGTTATCAACGACCCCGAGACCTACAAGTTCGAGGTGGGCAAGGGTATCGTTATGCGCGAGGGCGCCGACGTCACCATCATCGCTTGCGGCCTCATGGTCGGCGAGGCCCTTGAGGCTGCCGAGCAGCTCGCTGCCGAGGGCATCGATGCCGAGGTCATTAACATGCACACCATCAAGCCGATCGACGCCGACCTGATCGTCAAGAGCGCCACCAAGACCGGCCACGTCGTGACCGTCGAGGAGCACTCCGTGATCGGTGGCCTGGGCAGCGCCGTCGCCGATGTCCTGTGCGAGCAGTGCCCGACGCCGCTCAAGAAGATCGGTGTCAACGACACCTTCGGCGAGTCCGGCCCGGGTGCCGAGCTCCTGCACAAGTACGGCCTGGACGCCGCTAACATCGTGGCGACCACCAAGGAGTTCTTGGCATAAGGCGTTTTGGTTACGCTTTAACTTGGGAACCATTCCCATATTGGGCAATGAAAAAAGCCGGGGTGCTTTCCATCTGGAGGCACCCCGGCTTTGCGTTTGGAGACGGCAGGGAAAGAAGCTAGAGAGGTTTTACGGTCGGGGCCAGGGTGCCGGCAAAGATGTCGTCTGCCTTGAAGAGCGTTTTGGACTCGGGCGTGTCCGCTGCTTTCATTTCGGAGACGATGGTGTCGAATGAGATGGCTCCCAAGGACTGCAAATCGAGGGTCTCGCGAGCGGCATCATCCGAGCAGATGCTGGAGCTGGATGAGTATTTGGAAAGATGGGACATCGCGGCATCGTAGGCCCAGCGCGTAATCCATATTTCTACATAGCGCCCGCCGCCGAGGTTAATGTCCTTTACACACGAGCCGCCGATATCTCCGACAGCCCATACCTCATGGTCATATCCGCTGAGACTGCCGAAGCATTTGTCGGGATAGGCGGTCGAGAACAGCCCTATCGAATCCCCGTCGACCTTTGCCGTGACCCTGCCATCCCAGTACTCGGGCAGGTCGACACTGAAGGTTTGGGCCTCGATGTGGCGTGCGGCGGCTTTGCGCTGTTCCTCGGCCTGACGCGCCGCTTCCTCTTCGGCGGCTTTCTTGGCCGCGACGGCGGTGTCGCGGCGGTTCGTTGCGGCGTGTTGCAGTGCATCGACGTTGGGCGCGTCCTTGCCCTTGTATGCCATGGCGAGTGTCACGGCGTCGTTGATCTCGTCGTCGGTCACGTCAGCGGCATCGATGGGCGTAAAGTCCAAAACCGAATCCTGCTCGGCGAGTTCTGCCAAGTCGATCTTCTCGCCCTTGGCAAAAGCGTCGTCGAGCGTGAGCTCGGCCTTTGTGCAAGGCACCTGGTAGATGGTGCCATCGGCGGCGATGGGGGAGCCTGCCGCCTTGAGTGTGTACGTGCCCTGGATAAGCTTGATGCCCGAGCCGTCGGAAGCGACATATTCGACCTTGTCGACCTTCTTTCCGTCGACCGTCTTGCCCTTTACGCGCACCGGCACACGCGAAGCGCCGTTATCGGTGTCCCACCCTTCGGCCTTTACGCTCACCACGAGCGCATGCTTGGAATGCGCCGACTCATACTGCTCCTGCTCTTGAACATGCTGCTGATACAGGTGATACGCCAGCCCACCGCCCCCGCCAACAATGATTACCGCCGCGCAGACGATAGCGATCACGACGCCTTTCTTGGGCTTCTTGCTGTGGACGGGCGAATCCACAGGTGCCGGCGCAACCGCAGGGTTGGCTACGGGCATAGCCTGTGTCCCGTCAAGCGCAGCCCCGCATCCCACGCAAAACTGAGCCTCATCAGCAAGCTCAGCACCACAATAAGGACAAACCATATCAACCTCCAGCAAGCTTGGAACCATCCATCTAACTCAACTGTAAATCGATATCCCTAATCCGAGTTGCGCAACATTCAACTGTAAGCGCTAACAACCAAATGAGATAAAGAGCAAAGGGCCCAATACAGCAAAGTGCAATTCAGACCCTCCCAACTTTGTATGCGCAGCATCACAAGGTAGATGCGCCGGCCCCATAGTAGCCGCAGGCCGGACACAGGGCTACCTTCCAAATCTTTCCGCAGGACGGAGGAGCCCCCGCAGCGCGAAGCGCACAGCGGGGGCTTCGACATGTCCGAGGACGATTTGGGAGGTAGCCCTGTGTCCGGCCGGTGAGATCCCAAAACCCGCCATGCTTCTTATGTGCAGCAAAGGCAATCCTGCTAAAATACAAAGCGCTCATGTAGTTTAAACGCACGATGATAAGGAGCACCAGTGGGTAACCACTTCCGTACCTCCGGTGCGGGCGATGGCGCCCCCAAGACGCAGCCGAGCGTCGCGGGTAACCGTTTCGCCACTCCGGATTCAGAGGATCAGCTGTTTAGCCCGATCCCCGCACAGCCGGCAGATCAGGCACAGCCGGCATCAGATCCCTTTGCCTACAACCCTACCAACGATGTCGCGCTTTCCGGTGCGGCGGGCTTTGAGCCCGTCCAGACGGTGACTGCCCGCGTGGCTCAGCCTCAGACGAGCGCTGTCGCGCCGCAGCCTACCATGGCCGGCATTCCCAACCCCATGGCTCCTGCGACTCCCGCGCCGCAGCCCGCGCAGTCCGGTCTTTTTGCCGGCATTCCCGACCCCACGCAGCCCACTGCACCCGTGGTCGAGCGCGATCAGGCTGCCGAGGTCGCAAGCCTCGACAACGCGCTCAACAACCCCGACTTCACGTCGGTGTTTGCGCCCGTCGACCCGCAGGCCAGCCGCAAGAAGATGGCCAAGCAGGCCGGTGTCGAGCCCGTCATCCTTATGGAGCACGTCACCAAGATCTATCCGGCACAGCCCAACAAGCCCGCGCTCGATGACATCAACATCGAGATCTATCCGGGCGAGTTCGTCTTTTTGGTCGGTCACTCCGGCTCGGGTAAGACCACGCTGCTGTCGACGCTCAACCGCGACGTCAGGCCCACGAGCGGCCGCATTTTGGTCGCCGGCCAGGACCTCATGAAGATCAAGAACCGCAAGGTTCCGTTCCTGCGCCGTCAGATTGGTGCCGTGTTCCAGGACTTTAAGCTTCTGCCTCAAAAGTCCGCCTACGAAAACGTGGCGTTTGCCCTGCAGTGCATCGGCAAGCCCAAGGGCGTTATTCGCAGCCAGGTTCCCGAGGTGCTGCGTCTGGTCGGCCTGGCAGATCAGATGGACTCGCTGCCCGATCAGCTTTCCGGTGGCGAGCAGCAGCGCGTTGCCGTTGCCCGCGCCATGGTCAACCGCCCGCCGCTGTTGATCTGCGACGAGCCCACGGGCAACCTCGACCCGGCGATTTCGCTGGGCATCATGAAGCTGCTCGAGCGCATTAACCGCACCGGTACCACCGTGATCGTCGCTACGCACGACCGCGAGATGGTCGATAGCATGCACCGTCGCGTGATCGCCCTCGAGGGCGGCCACGTAATCCGCGACCAGGAGAGGGGAGGTTACGGCAACTATGGTACCAACTAACGTGGGCTATTCGCTCAAAGAGGCAATGAGCCACTTCTTCCGTAACTGGACCACCTCGCTCGGCGCCGTCATCACGATCTTCCTTTCGCTGTTTATCATCGGCCTGTTCATCATGGGTTCCGCGATGCTGAACTCCGTGATCGGCACCGTCGAGGATCAGGTTGTCATCAACGCCTTTATTAGCGATGACGCCGATCAAGCAGACGTTCAGGCCTTTGAGGCCGAGCTCAAGACGTGGAGCAATGTGAAGTCCGTGACCTATAAGGACAAGGACGACGCGCTGGCCGAGTACACGAGCAAGATGTCGGGTAACGCCGATGCCACCATGAGCGCGCTCGACGGCCAGAACCCGCTGCCGGCCTCGTTTGCGATCGAGATGGATGACCCGTCTCAGGTCGAGAGCACGGCAAAGAAGCTCAAGAAGAACGCCGACTTCCAGAAGATCGCGGACGACGGCGACGTCAACTGGAGCGTACTGTACGGCCAGGAGGCAGTGAGCCGCCTGTTCCAGGTGACCAATTACATCCGCATCGCTGCTGTGGTGCTCGTTGGCCTGCTGACCTTTATCGCGTTCATCTTTATTAACAACACGATTCGCCTGTCCATTACGGCGCGTCGCCGCGAGATCGCGATCATGCGCCTGGTGGGCGCCAGCAACGGCTTTATTCGCGGGCCGTTCATTACCGAGGGCGTGCTGCAGGCCATCTTGGGCTCGCTGCTTTCCATCGGCGCGCTGGAACTGCTGCGCAACCTGATGGTTCCGCGTCTGCAGGAGAGCATCGGCTGGATGTCTTTTGCCCTGCCGATGCAGTACTACCTGGTGACCTACGCCGCGCTGATTCTGGTCGGCGTCATTATTGGTCTCTTTGGTTCCGCCATCGCCATGCGCCGCTACCTGCGCGTGTAGGCATGTTTGGAATTCGTTCCTTCCGACGGGTCGTTCCTTTTAATATGAGCAGGACATTGTCAAGAGGCAAAATCGGGCCTGGCCCC
>OMNT01003528.1_pt1 | contig 11259 bp, 7 predicted proteins | sample 1672551 | NCBI WGS metagenome assembly OMNT01 (sample SAMEA3136698, study PRJEB25190) | human gut metagenome
TCGCTGCGGCGAGCGAGTCGGCCGTGGCGGCGGGTGCCGTCTGTCCGTCGCCCGGGACCTTGATCATGGCCCCGGCCTTGAGGTCGGCGGCCTTCAGCCCGCCGTTGAGTGCCCCCAGTTCGGCCTCGGTGATTCCGAAGCGGCGCGAGAGCGAATAGAAGGTCTCGCCCGGGCGTACGATGTGGTAGGCTGTGCCGACGTCGGCCACGCTGTTGAGCGACTGCCGGTACTCTTCCCACTGCTGCAGGCTGCCGGCCTCGTTCTCCGAGCCGATCTGCTTGCGGCGGATCAGGATCCGCTCGCCCAGCCGCAGGTGGGTCGGGTCGATGCCCGGGTTGTCCTCGATGATCGTATTGACCGGGATCTCATACTGCCGCGAGATGGCGTAGAGCGTCTCGCCCTTGGCAACGAAGTGGAAGTCGAAGGTCTTGCGGAGCTTGCGGTCCGAGGGCTGGCTTTCGCCGACCGCCCCGATGACCGGGATGCGGATGTTCACGTCGCTGCGGAGTCCGCCGTTCAGCGTGGGGTTGTTCTCCAGAATCACCTTCTCGCCCACGCCGTAGAGCTTCGAGAGCCCGTAGAGCGTCTCGCCCGCTTGTACGGTGTGGATGTAGTACTTCGCGCCGTTGATGTAGACGATCGTGCGCGACTTGTCGGCCGCCAGCGCCGAGAGGCCCCATGCCGTGAGCAGGAGCAGGGTGCATAGTCGTTTCATGCCAGTTTGGTTTTGTCGCGCATGCGGATTTCGGTGATGACCTTTTTGGTGTAGAGCGGAAAATCGCCGTTCATCATCCATGCGTAGTAACTCGGTTCGAGACGGAAGATCTCGGCCACCGAACGTCCCTTGTACTTGCCGAATCCGAAAACCTCCTCGCCCTTGTCGTTGTAGAGGATGCGCCCCGCGTAGTCGGCCGCTTCGCCGCGGGCCGAGAAGTCGGCCAGGGCGGCCACGTCGTTCTCCAGGTCGGGATAGCGGTCCAGCTGCGCCTTGAGCACCTCGTAGGTGGCGCGCGTGTCGGCCTCGGCCGAGTGTGCGTCGTCGAGGTCCTTGTCGCAGTAGAACTTGTAGGCCGCCACGAGCGTCCGCTGCTCCTTCTTGTGGAAGATGTTCTGCACGTCGATGAACTTGCGCTTCTTGAGGTCTACGTCCACGCCGGCGCGGAGGAACTCCTCCACGAGCACCGGCAGGTCGAAACGGTTCGAGTTGAAGCCTCCGAAGTCGCAGCCGCGGATGAACTGCTCGAGCGACTTGGCGACCTGTGCGAACGTCGGGCACTCCTTCACGTCGTCGTCCGTGATGCCGTGCACGGCGGTCGCTTCGGCCGGGATGTGCATCCCGGGGTTGAGCCGCCGCGTGCGGGTGATCTCCTCGCCGTCGGGCATGACCTTGATCATCGAGATCTCCACGATGCGGTCGCGGGCCGTATCTACCCCCGTGGTTTCGAGGTCGAAGAAGACGATCGGGCGTTTGAGGTTGAGCTTCATTCCGCGCGACGTTAGGCGTTGATCATCATCGGCATGAGCAGCATGAGCGACGAGAAGGTCTGCTTGTCGTCGTAGACGGGCTTGAAGACGCCTGCGCGCGTTGAGTCGGCCAGTTCGATAACGACCGTCGGGGTCTCCATGTTCGAGAGGATCTCGACCAGGAAGGTCGATTTGAAGCCGATTTCGATCGGCTGTCCATCGTAGCTGCACGAGATGGTCTCGTTAGCCGATACCGAGAAGTCGATGTCCTGGGCCGTGAGGTTGATGCGGTTGTCGGCGATGTCCATGCGGATGAGGTTCGTCGTCGGGTTCGAGCAGACGGCTACGCGCTTGATGCCATTGACCAGCTCGATGCGGTCCACGAGCACCTTGTTGGGGTTGTTCGAGGGGATCACGGCGTTGTAGTTCGGGTAGTTGCCCTCGATGAGCCGGCAGACGAGCGTGTGGCTCTTGAGGCGGAACATGGCGTTCTTCGAGTCGAACGATACGGTGATGGCGTCCTCCTCCTTCAGCAGCACGGTCTTGAGCAGGTTGGCCGGCTTCTTGGGCAGGATGAACGAGGCCGTGATGTCGTTTTCGGTCTCCGACTCGTATTTCACGAGCTTGTGGGCGTCGGTTCCCACGAAGGTCAGCGACGAGGGCTGCAGGTTGATGTAGATGCCGTTCATCACGGGACGCAGCTCGTCGTCGGCCGTGGCGAAGATCGTCTTGTTGATGCCGTTTACGAGCGTATCGACATCGAGCGTCAGTTCCTTCTTCTCGGCGCTCAGCTGCGGCACGGCCGGGTAGCTTACGGCCGAGGCCCCCGGGATCGAGAGCGAGCCGCTCTTCCACTCGATGCGGATCTCCCAGTTCTTGTCATTGACGTCGATCGTCAGGGGCAGTTCGGGGAACTCCTTGAGCGAGTCGAGCATCAGTTTGCCGGGCGCGGCGATCGTGCCTTCCGATTCGACGCTGTCCACCTCGATCGAGCCGATGAGCGTCGTCTCCAGGTCGGAGGTAGTGACCTTGAGCGTCGTGCCGTTGAGTTCCATGAGGAAGTAGTCCAGGATCGGGAGCGTATTCTTGTTGCTGATGACCTTGCCGGTCGTGGCCAGGAGCGAAAGCAGTGCCGAGCTTGATACGGAAAATTTCATAGTCTCTTGTCTCTTATTTCTTGTTGTTGATGTTGATTGCGTGTCGTGTGTTTCAGTCCAGGGAGGCGAGCTTGTCGAGCGCCGTTGCGATCATCCGCCGGACGAAGGGCTTGTAGTCCGTGCAGGCGTCGAGCGCCACCCGCTGGGCGATGATCGTGCAGATCGTGGCGGCGCGGTGCCCCATGAGGGCCGCCAGGCCGGCCAGGGCCGAACCCTCCATCTCGAAGTTGGTGATGCGGCGCCCGCGGTAGTCGAACGACTCGATCTTCTCATTCAGGTGCACGTCCTGCGGCTCGAGGCGCACCCAGCGGCCCTGCGGGGCGTAGAACCCCGGTGCGGCGATGGTGATGCCTTCGCGCGTGCAGTCGCGGAAGAGCTCGAAGAGCGTCGGGTCGGCGTCGATGAAGTAGGGCTTCGGAAGCAGTTCGTTCCAGCCGGTGTGCTCCATGAAGGCGCGCTCGATCTCCAGATCGCAGACCTCGTTGCGCCCTTTGTAGTAGTTGAGCAGGCCGTCGAAGCCGACCGACGTGCGCGAGAAGACCATCTCCCCGACGCGGATGTCGGGCTGGATGGCTCCCGAGGTGCCGAGCCGCACGAGCGTCAGGCGCCGTTTCTCGGCCTTCTCCTGCCGCGTGGCGAAATCGACGTTGGCCAGGGCATCGAGCTCCGTGACCGAGATGTCGATGTTGCCGATGCCGATGCCGGTCGAGAGCACGGTCATGCGCCGGCCCTTGTAGGTGCCCGTGACGGTGCGGAATTCGCGGTTCGAGACTTCGCATTCCCGGTTGTCGAAATGTTCGGCGACAAGCGCCACGCGGCCCGGGTCGCCCACGAGGATGACCGTGTCGGCCAGCTGTTCGGGACGGAGGTGGAGGTGGAATATCGAGCCGTCGTCGTTGATAATCAATTCGGAAGCGGGAATCGTTCTCATAATTTTCGTGTTTAAATTTTCAGAATTGGCATAAAAGTAATATATTTACCTCGAATAACAAAACTTCGGAGCGATTTTTTCATTAATATAAGTATCCGGGTTTTTCTCTTCGAACCAAACTGTAAACCTTAGGAGGAATATGACACTCATCAAGTCGATTTCGGGCATCCGCGGTACGATCGGAGGCCCTTCGGGCGAGAACCTGACGCCGCCCGATGTCGTGAAGTTCACCACGGCCTACGTGCGGCTGATTGCCGCGCGCACCGAGGGCCGCAAGCCCGTCGTTGTCGTCGGGCGCGACGCCCGCATCTCGGGGGAAATGGTCGCCAACCTGGTCGAGGGCACGCTGCTCGCCTGCGGTGCCGACGTGATCAATGCGGGCCTCTGCACGACGCCCGGGACCGAGATGGCTGTCATCGTGAACCGGGCCGACGGTGGCATCATCATCACGGCGTCGCACAACCCCCGGCAGTGGAACGCCCTGAAGCTGCTCAACAGCCGCGGCGAGTTCCTCTCCGATGCCGAGGGCAAGCAGGTGCTGGCTATGTCCGAGGAGGAGTTCGACTATCCGGAGATCGACGCCATCGGCCACGTGCTGTCGCGTGCGCCGTTCAACGACGAGCACATCCGCCGGGTGCTGGCCCTGCCGCTGGTCGATGTCGAGGCCGTGCGCAGACGCCGCTACAAGGTGGTCGTCGATGCGGTGAACTCGGTGGGCGGCGTGGTGATCCCGAAGCTGCTGCGCGAACTGGGCTGCGAGGTCGTGGAACTCAACTGCGAGCCGACGGGCGATTTCGCGCACAACCCCGAGCCGCTGCCCGAGAACCTTACCGGAATCTCGGAGGCGGTCGTGCGTGAGAAGGCCGACCTGGGTGTCGTGGTCGATCCCGACGTGGACCGTCTGGCCTTCGTTTCGGAGGACGGCACGATGTTCGGCGAGGAGTATACGCTGGTGGCCGTCGCCGATTACATCCTCTCGAAGACGCCGGGCGATACGGTTTCGAACCTCTCCTCGTCCCGGGCGCTGCGTGACGTGACCGAGCGGCACGGCTGCCGGTATTACGCCTCGGCTGTCGGCGAGGTGAACGTCACGACGAAGATGCGGGAGGTCGGTGCCGTGATCGGCGGTGAAGGCAACGGCGGCGTGATCTATCCCGAGCTGCACTACGGGCGCGACGCGCTTGTGGGTACGGCGCTCTTCCTGACGTGGCTCACCGAGCGCGGCCTGACGATGACCCAACTGCGCGCGACCTATCCGTCGTATTTCGCCTCGAAGAACAAGATCCAGCTCACGCCGGCTATCGACGTGGATAAAGTGCTGCGTGAGGTGAAGGGGCGCTATTCCAATGAGAATGTGAATGATATCGACGGAGTTAAGATCGATTTTCCCGAGAACTGGGTGCACCTGCGCAAGTCGAATACCGAGCCGATCATCCGCGTCTACACCGAAGCCAAGTCGATGGATGAGGCCGATGCGCTGGCCAAGCGGTTCATTGCCGAAATCGAGGCGATCTGCAAGGAGTAACTGCAGAGTAACGGAAGAAACATTGTCGAACTATTGTTAAGACCATTGTTAAGACCATGCGAATCAACGGAATGAATGTGCTGCTGCTGGCGTCGGCCCTCGTGCTGGCGTCGTGCGGCGGCGCGTCCCGCCGCCAGGCGGCCGGGACGACCGAAACGGCAGAAGCCGGAACCGAAATGGTGGACATGCACAATGCCGAGAATGCGCTCGACTACCACGGCACCTACAAGGGGACGCTGCCGGCAGCCGACTGTCCGGGTATCGTCACGACTCTCACGCTTTCGGCCGACGGCCGCTATGCGTTGCACATGGAGTATCTCGAACGGGATGTGGCGTTCGACGAACAGGGCGCCTTTGAGGTGGAGGGCAACCTGCTTGTCCTGACGCCCGATGACGGCGGACAGGGAGGCTGCTACAAGGTCGAGGAGAACCGCCTGCGGATGCTCGACGGCGACCGGAAGCCGATCACGGGCGAACTGGCCGACCATTACGTGTTGCAGAAAGAGATTTGAACATTGTGAATATGGAGAACGTAAAAAAATACATCGAAGCGAACGAGGCGCGTTTCCTCGAGGAGCTGTTCGACCTGATCCGCATTCCGTCGATCAGCGCCGAATCGACCCACAAACCCGACATGCAGCGCTGCGCCGAATGGCTGGCTGCCGCCCTGGCCAAGGCCGGGGCCGACCGTGCGGAGGTCTACCCCACGGCCGGGAATCCGGTGGTCTATGCCGAGAAGACCGTCGATCCGAAGGCACGCACGGTGCTGGTCTACGGCCACTACGACGTGATGCCGGTGGATCCGCGCGACGAGTGGCGTACGGACCCCTTCGAGCCGGTCGTCCGCGATGGCCGCATCTGGGCCCGCGGCGCCGATGACGACAAGGGGCAGCTGTGGATGCACGCCAAGGCATTCGAGGCGATGTGTGCCACCGACTCGCTGCCCTGCAACGTGAAGTTCATGCTCGAGGGCGAGGAGGAGATCGGTTCGGCAAGCCTTTACGACTTCTGCCGTGAGCACAGGAAGATGCTCAAGGCCGACATCATTCTGGTGTCGGATACCTCGATGCTGTCGCTGCAAACACCCTCTATTACATGTGGTTTGCGCGGTTTGGCTTACATGGAGGTTGAAGTGGAGGGCCCGAACAAGGACCTGCACTCGGGCCTCTTCGGCGGTGCGGTGGCCAACCCGGCCAACGTGCTGGCCCGGCTGGTGGCCGGGCTCATTGACGGGAACGGACATGTCACGATCCCCGGATTCTACGACGACGTGCGGGAGCTGACCCCCGCCGAGCGTCGGGCCTTCAACAAGGCGCCGTTCAACCTGTCGGCCTACAAGAAATCGCTCGACATCGGCGACGTGGAGGGTGAAGCCGGCTACACGACGCTCGAACGCACGGGTGTGCGACCGTCGCTCGACGTGAACGGCATCTGGGGCGGCTATACGGGCGAGGGAACCAAGACCGTGATTCCGTCGAAGGCCTCGGCCAAGATCTCGATGCGGCTGGTGCCCAACCAGAACTACCGCAAGATCTCGAAGCTCTTCGAGAAGCATTTCCGCAAGATCGCCCCGAAGAGCGTGAAGGTCACCGTCCGATCGCTCCATGGCGGCATGCCCTACGTCGCACCGACCGACATGCCGGCCTACAAGGCTGCGGCGAAGGCCATCGAGACGACCTTCGGCTGCAAGCCCCTGCCCTTCTACTCCGGAGGGTCGATTCCGATCATCAGCGGTTTCGAGTCGATTCTCGGCATCAAGTCGCTGCTCATCGGCTTCGGACTGGCCGAGGATGCGATCCACTCGCCCAACGAGAGCTACGGACTCGAACAGTTCCGCCGCGGGTTGGAGACGATCCCCTATTTCTACAAGTATTTCGCCGAAAGCAAATAGGGACGACCGGACGATGGTTGCAGAGGAGCAGAAACGCGAACTGCTGGAGTTTGCCGTGCAGATGGCCCGCCGGGTCGGGGCGATCCACCTCGAGTGGTTTCGCCGCAGCGACCTCGAGATCGGGACCAAGTCCAATGAGTTCGATGTCGTGACGCGCGCCGACCGCGAGAGCGAGGCCTGCATTGCGCGCATGGTGGCCGAGCGCTACCCTTCGCATGCCCTGCTTGGCGAGGAGGGCGGCCGTCGGGGCGATGCCACGAGCGACTGGCTCTGGGTGGTCGATCCGCTCGACGGGACGACCAACTACAGCCAGGGACTGCCGGTTTTTGCCGTTTCGATCGGGCTTCGTTTTCGGGGCGAGCCGGTCGTCGGGGTGGTCTATGCACCCTGGCTCGACGAGCTCTTCACGGCCGTGCGCGGCGGCGGGGCGCGGCTCTGGAGCGCCCCCGGCGCTCCATTCACTCCCGCTCCCGTTCAAGTCCCCGGATACAAAAAGAAAAATGACCGCCCGTAGGCGGTCATTTCCTTTTTGGTGCGCGAGGGGGGACTTGAACCCCCATGTCCGGAATGGACACTAGAACCTGAATCACCGACAAAGGTTTTCGCGCTGATTCCACCGTCCAAATTGTACCTCAATCCCAGATAATCCCGGTAGTTTTGAGGCCTTCTACCGTGTTCGACACGGTAAAACGGAACCCAATTTCATTCGATATTTCAAAAGTGTTAGAAAAGCCTGCTCGTCGGGCAAGCACTTTTTATAGATGACAGAGGACACTTCCGTTCTCCCCTCATACCCCACAAGGGGGAGAAGTTCAACATATCAGACCACAATTTCATACCGTGATCCAGGGCTGCTTACTGATGTAAGGAGCTCTGGATTGCTATATCCAAAGCCGCCCTGACCACATTTGTGCCAGAGCGGCTTTTGCGTTTCATAATGAAACGGATTGATTAAGAACGCTTTACGCTGCAATAATTAGCTTGACAAGCTAATTATTGCAGCGTAAAATACACATAGCGTGGACTTCTGGGGCTAGTTGTAAATTTATTGGTAATTACTTTGCCTAAAAAAGGGGGCAGGTCAACACTGGACTATATCACGTCTTACTTTGCCCCAAGGTGAATATAATATAGTATTATGCTTGAGGGAGGAGCCTATAGTGAGCAAATACATTGTTCGGGCAGATTTTTATCCTAATGGTGCAATCATACCTTTGGGTATCACAGATGAGCATGGCAGTACACTTTATATTGATAAAGTCATCCGGTCAGAAAGGTTAACTAATTATCCTAGTTCACTTCAGTTTGATTGTATAGCAAAGGATAAAGAAGTGGTACTGAAACTAAATGAATACAACTGGGAGCTTGTAGAATAAGTCTATAATAATGCAGATCGATAGATTAAGTTATCGATCTGCATTTTCAGTAAACTATCTAGCTTAATAGCTCTTGCTGACTTGCTTTTAAAGTTTCTCTTTCTGAAAAACCGCAAAGACTACACAATCTTGAACGCAAAGAATAGTCGCACCTATTGAAGCTAAGATATTGTCCTACAATAGAGTCAAGTATCCGTGATGCAAACTTTTCATTTGAATCATCAAATTCTTTTTTTAGATGCTTGATTTCTGCGAAGTTTACCTTCTTGAGCCAGTTCAGTTTCAAGTCTAAAAGAATCAGCTTTGAAGAAATAGATGGATCATTCTCAAAAGTTTTTTCTGCTGCGGATAATAAGTAGGGGCTATCTATCGAAGATGCAATTTGATGTATCATCCCTCTTGCCATACTTGAAATTAGGATGCCGACAAAGTGACGTGTCGCTAAAACTATTTCATCTTTGCTGTAACGCTTAACTTGTTTTTCAGCTCTTTCCATGGCGAATTCAACCAATGCTTGCTCTAAATAACCCATGGTACTAATAATAGCTTGAACAGATCGCATACCAAGTTTATGAATCTCAGTAATGATATCTATTTTATCTGTGCCTTTTATTTCACCAGGATAGTTTTTTAGTATTTCACCCAATACTTCAATTGTTTTTAAAGCAGAAACGATAGAGATGATATCTTTTTCCTTGTCTGAAAGATCTTCATCAATATCGTCAATAACATTTTCTCCTTCAGAAGCTATTCCATCATTTATTCCGGCCTTGTCAAGTTCAACTAGGGCTCGGCTCCTGTTGCGGTCAATGGTTTCATTCCCTCCAATTTGTTTCGGAACAAGTGTGTCAATGACATCTTGAATCTTCTCAAACACCGGGTTTTCTTTGACAAAATCAAACTCGGAATACGACTCTAACGTTCCATATGCACTTAGAAGTACATCGTCAATAATGTCTCTATTATTTGCGAAATGGCAAACAAATACAATTACATTTCCATATGTCTCAATGTAGAGTTTTTCACTCATATGTGCAAGAATGCCTTTAACATCTGTCTCACCAGCATGGAATGCTATGTACTTTCCAGCAAAATAATAGAAAATATACGGGTATTTGAATTTATAGACCTCTCCCTGACTATTGTCTTTGCATATAATGTTTGCCGTTGTCATCTTCTCCAATAATTCTTTCGTAGATATTGGTAAAAGATATTCTTCACTAACGCTTTGAACGTTTGCTGCTAATTCGGCTTCATTAAAGTGTGCGATTTTATTTGACAGCATTTGATATGCCATGTGTGACAATACAGTAGAATCTATGTTGAATGCGCCTGAAGCAATGTAGTCAGGCGATACCTTAGAGAGATTACTTAGGATTAAGGATTCGTATAATTGACCATATTTACTGCCAGCTAAATTATTTTGTGTTGCATCGATATTCTGTAGTGCCCCTATAAGGAAAATGGGCATGGCAGGTATAAAAGCAGCACCATTTCCTAAGAGTGTGTCTATTTGCGCCCTGCTCTTCTCAATCCTATCGTTTAAGACATCTTCTGGTAGATCATCCGCTCCCAAATTATACCATTTGCAAATCAATTCATATCTTTTTTTATTTCCTAACGGAAGCAGCTCATAGTAAAACCATGAATCTTCATCTCGTAACGCCTGAGTAGGAAAAACACTTGTAATTTCAATTCCCGAAGAAATAAGAAGTACAACATGATCAAAGTGTGTACAAAGGTAATTAAAAATTAGCTCTCTTCTTTTAAAGTTAATTTGGTCAAAATCATCGACGATTACAGCTTTTTTTTCTTTGGGAAGTTGTCTAAATTCCTCGATAAGATCAGGTGAATACTGGGTAGCGAAAACATTTTCTATTGTTTGCTGTATCTTTGATTCACTTGATGGATGAAACTGGCTTCCGTATAATAGAATACAGCTAGTATTGCTATATTTTTCTTGTAAAAAGAGCATTTTTGCTAATGCTGTTTTTCCAGAAACTGGCGCTCCAACAATAATAGTTACATTGTTATCCGTGATTTCATTCGGCAACCCCACCCGAATTGTTTTCATACGCTCGTTTTTAAAATCCACCTTATTAAGATCAGGCCATACAAACAAATCGGTGAGGGAGACGTCTTCCTTACTGAAATGATTTACTGCAATTCCAAGATCATTGGCACCATTTATGGTGTCTTCGTTTGGATAAAAAACTGTTTGCAAGGAAGAAGTGTTTTTATGGTATTGATTGTTAGTTTCAGAAGATCTCCGATAAAGCCCGTTCTCCCACACAAAATCTATTAATTTGTAGTTTTGAAATGAATTGTCAAAACAGATTATTGAAAATGCGCTTTCATCATTTTCGGTGTTTTGTAGCTCTTTTCCGTGATTGCAGAAGACTGAAAAGGACTCTCCCGTCTGTTGATATTTATCTCTGCAATGTTCATGACCTAACAAAACCATATCAGCGTTTTTCCTAATATGGTCGATGAATGCCATCTTATAGTCCGGATTCCACCAGCTGCTCGGGTGATGAAGCATATAGAATACTATCTTGTATTCACAAGGCTTTATTTCTTCAAACAAAGGACAAGGCATTACAAGCGTGCCGGGAGTCTCATGAATGGCAGACATCCATGCTGTGTTGCTCAGAAGGAAAAGAATTCTGTCTTCTCCAACTGCTATTTCCTTATACGGCAATACATGATCCTTATCCATATTATAGCTTTTTGCAAAATTTCTGTACTCTTCTTGGACGCAAAGGGCACCAGAATAATAAGTATTATCTATACTTTCCGGTTTAGGTGAACTAATAAGTGTCTTGCGAATTGAGTTATCCTTATCAAAGTCACAGTCATGGTTTCCGGGTACAGAAACTACAACCACAGAGGATTTTGTCTGTGCCTCAATGTAT
>OMNT01003531.1_pt1 | contig 11251 bp, 9 predicted proteins | sample 1672551 | NCBI WGS metagenome assembly OMNT01 (sample SAMEA3136698, study PRJEB25190) | human gut metagenome
CAGTAACGAGCGCCTGCGCTTCCGCCTGAAAAACGGGCTGGAACTGACGGAACAGATTGAAAGGACACGACGCTGATGGGAAATCGGAAACTGCCGTTTGGCTACCAGATGCGCATGGGTGAGATCATCCGGAACGAGCCAGAGGCCAAAGCCGTGCAGGATATTTTCCTGCAATATACGTTCGGCGCGTCGCTGAAAGAAATCGCAGAACAGATGCAGACTACAGAAATGGAGCTTGGCAGCCTATATTTTCTGAAACTGGAAGATTATGAGAAGAGCAGACAGCATTTCGAGACGGCTTGTGCCGGAACAAAGAAGACAGATAAAGAGAGTGGAATTGCCGCAGGGATGGCAGCTGTGTCTGCCTGCCTTGCAGAGAAGACACTTCCGGAGGAAGAACTAAAACAGGCTCTTGAACAGACAGCACTTCTGCTGGAAGAGAAAGAAGATGCCATTTACTACCGGTGTGTACTCAAAGGATACACCTTTCTGGATGCGAAAGAACAGCGGGAAGAATTATTGAGGCTTGGGATACAGTATCGGGCACTTGGGGAGAAAGAAGGGCAGGAAGAGGTCACGCAGTGGATGGCAATGGCATATGAACAAAATAGAAAAAAGAGTGACGCTGCAAAAATGTATGAAGAACTGCTTGCAGTGGAAGGGAAAAGAGCAGAGAGAGAAGAATTGTACCGCAAAGTGACAGAGCTTTTTCTGGCAGATAAGAAAAACGATGATGCTATGCGCAGAATCCGGGAAGGAGTGACAGAGTATCCGGATTCCGTGGAATTACAGGTATTAAAATTGCGCGTGACATGCAAAGAGAAAGAAAAAAACCGCAGAGCATGCAGGAAGGCATTGGAAAGAGCTGTGAAAAATCGAACGGACATACAGAAAAATGAAGATTTCCGGAAACTTTTACAGGAACAGGGATTTCAGATGAAAGGAGAAAAAGTATGCGAAAAAGAATAAAAACAATCGGATGTCTGATACTTGTACTCACGATGATCTATGCACAACAGGCAATGCTGTCTTATGCAGGAGACAAGGCTGTAGGAAAACTCACGATCAGAAGAGAAGGAGAGGCAATAGGTTCAGAATCGGAGCCGTCGCCAGAGCCGTCGCCAGAGCCGTCGCCGGAACCAACGCCGGAACCGGAGCCGACACCAGAGCCGACACCACCGGAGCCGATTATCAAATTTGAAAAAGAATGTTCAGAGCCGGATGGTGAAAATGGTTATTATGTGACGATTCCGAAAGTGACTCTTCATCATGTCAGTAAACGGGGGGAGACAGTCTTCCGGCTGACACAGGGGGATAAAGTACTGGGAAAAGGAAAACTCACGGAAGAAAATAAGAAATATACTATTTCGAAAGACTGGTTCAGGCAGGGAGAACAGAAACTGGACGTGTGGATGGAAGATGAAAACGGTGAAAAACAAGAGGATTTCCAGTGGGAGAAAACATTCAGAATCGATCTGTCTGCTCCGGAATTTCAAGTATCGGCAGATGGAGGATTTGAAAGCTGGCACAGGAATGAAACGACAGTACATGTAAATGCAAAAGACGAATACAGCGGCATAAAAAACATATCATGCTATGTAAATGGAGAGAAGCAGGCAGAGATAGGAAAGGCAGGTGGAAATTTTGCGATCCGGCAGTCTTCAAGAAATGGCAAACCGGTGCGGGTTCTTTTTGAGACGCGAGATCATGCCGGTAATCAGAACAGACAGGAAAGAAATCTTTATATTGATAATCAGTCTCCAAAAGCTGAAATCAGAGGTGTGACGCCATATATGATCACAAGCAGACCGTTGACTGCTGTGTACAGGGTGCAGGAAGAGAATGTGTTGGATGAATTTCATGCAGAAGTAAAATATGAAAATACAAAGGGCAGGAAGCAGTCACAGGAATTACTGGTGTGGGAAGATCATGGAGAGATGAAGAGAAGTGTTCACAGACTGCGTGAAGATGGAATTTACCGGCTGCATATCTATGCAAAAGACGCTGCAGGATACGAAGTAAAGCAGACAGCTCAGGTGATTGTAGATCAGGAGAATCCGGTGATCCGGTATGTGGATACGCTGGATCAGGCAAAACTAAAAAGCTTTGAATGGAATTACAGAAAAGAAGAACTCATACAGGATTTTACCGGTTACGATTATGAAGTAAGGCTGGATGGAAGATTATATTCGATGGGAGAACGGGTGACAAGAGAAGGACAGCACATACTGGAAGTGCATGCGACAGACCGTGCCGGGAATACCTCACACGCAAAAGCAGTATTTACAATTGATCATACAGCACCGGAGATTGTGTTTAAAGGCGTAAAGGAAGGAGAAAAGTATGAAGGAGATCTTACATTTAAAATTGGAGTTAAAGATACAGAAGATATACTCCGAAAGGTGCAGATTAATGGAAAAGAACAACAGCATGTTCAAGGGAAAGCAAGGACCGGATTTTCGATTAAGAAAGCAGGTGATTATGAGGTGATCGCTGAGGCAAAAGATCAGACCGGAAATGTGGCAGTGAAAACGATTCATTTTACAGTACAAAAGAAAAAATCTGTGCTGGAGAAGCTGGTTGAGCCATTGATCCGTTCATTTATAAAAGATGATAATGACGATATCAGTTCCAGGCAGATAAGGAAAGAGCAGAAGAAAAAAGAAAGAGAGCAAGCAAAAACACTGCTCCTTCGAAAAGTCGCAGGAACAGTGCTTGGTATTCTGCTTATTGGTGGAGTAATCTACTCAACCAGTTTTTTGAAACTGTCTAAAGACTGACCTCTTAACATACGGATACGAGGAAGTACAAGTGGATCATCTCCGACTTTGGCACGACCGTATTCGGTTGTAACCGCACATTTGAAACCGGCATCTTTTACAGCCTGGATACAACTGTCATTGTAATCACCGTACGGATAGGCAAAAGCATCGGAATTGCCACCGATGCGGATTGATTTCTGAAGATCAGCAACGGCATCATTGTGGTTCATGACAGGGAAGATTCCGCCATGTCCGATATTACCGCCACCCCGGTGCATGTTGTAAGAATGGGACTGGAATGTCACATATTCGCTGGCATATTTCTTCACCTTCTTCTTGCCTTCCAGATTACCGATCAGGAAAGAAGTTACCGGGACCTTATATTTGTTGAAAAGCGGTACACCCAGATTTAAGAAACTGTACGCACCATCATCAAAAGTGAGTACAACGCTCTTCTTTGGAAGAAGCAGTTCGCCTTTGACATATTTTCGGACTTCTTCCCAGGTAGGAAAGTAGTAGTTATTTTCTGTCAGGTATTTCAGTTCCGCTTCGAGATCATGAACTTCGATGAAGTTGTTGTTCAACTGCTCTTTCGGTGGATTATTCTTATCATAAACGTAGTGATACATGCAGATCGACAGACCGTTTGTCTTATGATCCTGTTCGGTCGCTGTATTTTCGGCAGTCTGCACATCCTTATTAAGACGTGAGTTTTTCTCTTCTTCTGCTTTCTTTTTAGCAGCTTCCTCCGCTTTTGCTTTTTGTTCTGCAGCCTTCGCCTTTTCTTCCTCTGCTTTTTTCTCTTTGGCTTGCTTTGTGGCTGTAATTTGAGCACGTTCCTGTTTCTGTACTTTCTGTTTATAGAAGATAACAGCACCAAGAACTGCAAGCAGGATCAGAAGAATGACAGTCAGCACACAACGCAGACGCTTCTGGCGGCGTACCTGTGTAGAGACAGCGGATCTGTTATTATGGCGCCTGTGCCCTGAGCTGCTGAGTGAATAATTTTGATTGTGTTGTTTATGGGTGCTTTGCGTTTTCTTGCTTTGAATTTTATTTCTATGGTGTTTGTGTTTCATAAATTTGTCCCCTTTGTCTCCCTGTTTAACCGAAAAAACCTGGCCTGGGAGTGTGTCCACATTATACAATGCAGATATTAATTTTGCAAATGGAGGAAACACTTACCGCAGGAACATATGGATCAGCTTGTCGTGGATCTTGCGGTAAGGCTGGTAGCGCATTGGAAGATCCAACCAGGTTTTCTTATCAACAATACTCTTGTAATGCGAGAAAGTGCGGAATCCATCCAATCCATGATAGGAACCCATGCCGCTCTCGCCGAAGCCGCCAAATCCCATATTGCTTGTGGCAAGGTGGATGATCGTGTCGTTGATACAGCCGCCGCCGAAACTGCATTCTTCCATGAACTTTCGGGCTGTTTTACGCCGTGAAGTAAAAATATAGAGCGCGAGGGGATGTGCCATGGAATTGATTTTTGGAATGACCTCGTCCATAGAATCATAAGTTATGATTGGAAGGACCGGGCCAAAGATCTCCTGTTGCATCACAGGATCCTCGAAGGACACAGAGTCGAGGATAGTCGGTTCAATGCGAAGGGTATCAGGATCGGATTTCCCGCCATAAGCGACTTTGCCGGAAGAGATCAGGTCGCAGAGCCGGTCAAAATGTTTCTCATTGATGATCTTGCCGTAATCAGGATTCTGAAGTGGTGTTTCAGAATACTGCCGTCGGATCTGTTTGATCAGATGCTTCATGAGACGGTCCTTGATCTTGCGGTCGCAGTAGATATAATCCGGGGCGACGCAGGTCTGCCCGCAGTTTAAGAATTTACCGAAGACGATCCTGCGTGCGGCGAGCTTGAGATTACATTTCCGGTCTACGATGCAGGGACTTTTGCCGCCAAGCTCCAGGGTGACCGGGGTGAGGAACTGACTTGCCTTTGCCATGACTTCCCGGCCGACATGCTGGCTTCCGGTAAAAAAGATATAGTCAAAATGCTGGTTCAAAAGGTTGGTATTTTCATCCCGACCGCCGGTGACAACAGAGACAAGTTCCGGTTTAAAACATTCCTGTACCAGAGTCTGAATGAGCGTTGTCGTGGCAGGAGAGTAGGCACTTGGCTTGAGGATCACGGTATTTCCGGCTGCAAGCGCGTCGATCAGCGGTTCGATCGAGAGGAGAAACGGATAGTTCCACGGACTCATAACAAGGACTATCCCGTAAGGAACAGGCTTCTTGTAACTGCGCGCGGCAAACTGGGACATCGGAGTATGGACATCCTGTTCTTCAGCATATTCAACGACATTTTGGATCATGTGTGTCAGCTCGTTCAGGACCAGACCGGTTTCACACATGTAACTTTCGAAAGAACTTTTGCCAAGGTCTTCTCCAAGGGCTTTGTTGATATCTTCTTCATGGGCTGTGACCCAGTCTTTCAGTTTTTTTAGATGTTCGATCCTGGTTTTGACAGGACGGGTCGCCCCGGTATAAAAATAACTTCGCTGAAGTTCGACTAGTTTTTTGATTTCTTTTTCTGTCATAATAATTTCCTTTTTTATTTCAAGGATAACGGTCAGAAGAAAAAATGTCAACCCATCGAAAAGTCTGAATATTCAATCGAAAATTGTTGTATAAAGACGATTCCTGTGGTAAAATAAAAAATATAATAATAAGAAAGGGAAGAGGATTTTTGTATGAATAAAGGAAGAAAAATACTCAAAAAAGCAGCCTCCGTTGCACTTGGTTCTTCTATGGTCCTGACAGGGGCAAGCATCGCATTTGCAGCAGGATCTTATCAGGAAACAGCCAAAACATCTCTTGATGCTATGGTATCTTCTGTCGCAGGTGCTGTTGATGATTATGCACAGAATATGGACAAGGCATTTGCTGGTTCCACCGGCAAGATGACACTCACCGTGGAGGATACCGGAAAGGCAATCCTCGGAACACTTCTTGGTCAGGAGGACATGAGCTGGCTTCAGGATCTGACTATGGATATGAAAGTTTCTGTCAAGGACGGAACAGAGGCAATCGCTTCCACGATCCTTTTGAATGACCAGAAACTCTGTGATCTCAATATATACGAAGATCTGTCAGAGATGAAACAATACATTCAGATCCCGGAAGTTTCTGATGCATATCTTGCACTGGATCCTGCCGGCAATGCAGACGAGACAACGCAGGAATTTATGAAGGAATATATGAATGCTTTATCTGATATCACCAGTGTAATACCAGATGGAAAGACGGTCAGCACACTTCTTGACCGCTATGGAAATCTTGTGATCGATAATATGGAAGAGGGAACCGCGACAGAGGAGACACTTTCTGTAGAGGGAATCGGCGAGGACTGTACCGTATATGAGGGTGTTGTCACAGATGATTCCGCACGTTCCATGGTGGAAGAAATCCTCACAACTGCGAGAGATGATAAGGAGATCAAGGGACTCTTCGATCTCTGGAATCAGGGCGAAGATCAGTACGCATCTTATCAGTCTGGAATTGATGATCTGCTGAATGATATCAAATCAGCAGAATCTGAGGACAGTGAAAGTACAGAAAGTTTTTCTGAGAAACTTTGGGTAAACAGTGAGAATAAAGTTGTAGGACGTGAGATTGGAATTTCTGACGGAACAGATTCTCAGCCGGTATTTTCACTCAAGACACCATCTAGTGACGGACAGACTGCACTTCTTCTGGAATTTGGAGCAGATGACAGTTATGTGACTGTTACCGGAACAGGTTCTTCCACTGACGGACTTTGGAACGGCGATTATATCCTGGCTGTAAACCATACAGAGGCAATGGATATCGGTGTAACAGATCTGGAACTCAAACCGGAAAAAGCCGGCTATTATAATGGAACTTTTACAATTTCCTTCCCGGAGGCACAGACAGATGATGAAAATGCTGATGTCACCAGCATGCTGAATGGATTCAGTGCAGTGCTCAAGATGAATTCTGATGCCACAGCTGAAACCAGCAGTATGGAGCTTTCTGTACTGACATCCGGTGTATCACTTGGAACACTTTCTATTACAGGTGGATATGGAGAAGGTGCAGAAATCCCGGATCTTGCAAATCCTGGAACTGTTTATGCAGTGGATAATGAGGAAGAAATGACAGAATATGTCAAGAACGCAGACTGGAGTGTCATCACAGAAAACATGAAGACAGCAGGCGTTCCGGCAGACCTGGCAGATGGATTTTTACAGATCCTGGAATCTTCCGTGGAAGAAACTTCCACAGAAGATGCAGAAGGATCCACAGATGAGACAACAGCACAGGAAACATCCGCAGAAGATGCGGCAGCATAAGAAAAGCAATAATTGATAAGAACCAAAAAGGAGGCTCTCAGGCGTGAACCCTGAGAACCTCCTCTTTTTCTGCTGCTCTGGAAAGAGCGCGTTCCTCATTGACAAGGACGAGTGCGGTGCATACCGGGAGAAGTCCTGCCCATGCGCCTGCCAGATGGAATCTGGAGCAGAACAGGAAACACACTGCAACTCCGAAATGAAAGGAAAGAAGCACTTTTCCATAGAAGATACCTCTTCGGAGTGCTTCGGAATCTCTGCTGTAAAGGTACTCTGCAAATCCTGTCGTACACTGACGGAGATTGTTGGTGGAGAAGATGCTGGAGCTGTTAAAACCATCGGCACCTTTGAAGGAACACCATTGAAATGCAGTAGCAAAAAAAATCGGATACAGAGCAACAAATGGATCCATGTCCTGTGGAAGAAATGCTAGAAGAACAAAGGCAAGACCATCGATCAGGACACTGATAAATTTCAAGGTTGTCCGTTCCATCTTATGTGAGAGGAATACGGTGGAGACCATCGCGAATATGTAGATCAGCAGTGCGGAGAAACGGAAAAAGATTTCGGCATCCGTACGTCCTACCAGATCCATCACAAAGGAGATCAGGTTTCCGGTCTGTGCAGATCCAAAAACATCACTGCGGTTAAAGATTGCATAACATCCCATAAAACCACCGATAAAAGTCACCGTCAGGTGAAGGCGGCGTTCGAGGACTGCTTTATCCATGTATATCATTCCTATCTTTCTGATTTTGAGCTTATTATAGTATCAAAATATTATATTGTAAATTCGATATTTTATCTATATAATATAAACAGAATTTATAGGTTGCTGTGAATGGAGTGAACAGTAATATTATAGGTTGAACAAATACATAAGAAGACATCACAGAAGGAGGAACCATGAATTACCAGGACATCAAGACATTTCTTACGATCGTATCCAGCTCATCTTTATCCAAAGCAGCGGAGGTGCTGTTTGTATCACAGCCGGCACTGAGCCATCGTCTGTCTGCACTGGAAGAAGAACTGGGAACAGAACTGATCATCCGTAAAAAAGGTTCTCGCACACTGGAGCTTACCGATGCAGGACAGCGTTTTGTCCCGCTTGCGCGTAAGTGGGAGCAGTTGTGGCTGGAGACAAGCAAGATCCAGTACGAGAAGCCACAGGACATTCTTCGGATTGCAAATGTAGACAGCCTGAATTTTTATTTCATGCCGCAGGTCATCGGCAGTTTTCTGGAGAAACACAAGAGATGCAGCTTTCATATTGACACCATGCGGTCAAATGTATCCTACAAAGCAGTCGAAAACAAAGAAGTCGACATGGGACTGATCACCAATCCGCATTTCTTCAAAAAAGTGCAGACGGTGCCGCTTTTTGAAGAAAAACTGGTCCTGGTCTGCAGCAAAGATACCGCGTATGAGGATGGGATCCTGCCTTCTCGCCTGAAAAGTGAGGATGAGATCTATATTCCATGGAGTGATTCTTTTATCATGTGGCACGATTACTGGTTTGGAAATAATTCCGAAGTAAAAGTATCACTCGACAATATGGCACTTCTGCGCCAGCTCCTCGATCTCGAAAAAACATGGGCGATCATGCCGGCAACAATAGGAAAGAAACTCTCTCAGGAGGGGGAATGCCGCATTGTAGCGCTGGAGAATGGTCCGGAATACCGTACCTGCTATGCGATCATGGGAGACCGGCGGAATGCAGCTCCTCTGGTGATGGATTTCCTGCAGGAACTTCTCGACACAGTAAAAGGAATCCCGGAGATCAGAGTGCTCACGGAATATATCCGTCAGGCACCCTGAATCTCCGGGATTCCCGGGTTTTGATGAGGTTACTGCAGGCAGTATCTATTCTTCTTCATCATAACTGTAATCATAAGAATCATCTTCGTCGTAATCGCTGTAGGAATCATCATAAGAATCGTCATAGGAATCATCATAATACGAGTCATCATAGGAATCGGATCCTTCATCATAGCTGGAATCGTCGTAAGAATCCTCTGAGGAATCTTCATTGTCTTCTTCCGAAGAATCCGAACTGTCAGAAGATGACGTCGCGTCGCCGGTGATCATGGCAGTGCGCTCCTGGATCTTACTGAGGATACGTGTGGCTTCATCTCCCTCGGCAGGAGTTGGCTGATAGTTGTTATAGTCAGAATCAGAGGAGATTGAGCATGGGATGATGTTTGTTACATTGTTTGCTTTTACTCCATCCTGATCTACGGTGAAAGTCTGCTGGAAGATCATAGTATCCATATCGCTTGGATACTGGTTTCCGCCAAAGCAGAAGTTTCCGAGGCTGTAGACGATGTTTTTGCCCTTGTATTCTTCGATTCCCTGGAGAACATGCGGGTGATGGCCGCATACCAGATCCGCTCCTTCGTCGATTGCAAGGTGTGCAAGTGTAGTCTGGTTGCTGTCCGGGACTTCTTCTTTTTCATTGCCCCAGTGGAAGATCACGATCGTGATCTGCGCGCCGTCTGCTTTTACCTTGGCGATGTTCTGCTTGAGCTGTTCTTCACGGCCGAGGTGATCCTTGAGCTCGTAGATTCCTACAAGTCCGATCTTGATCCCCTTCACTTCCGTTACAACAGTCTTATCATAACCAAAATTCAGGATACCGGCATTGTCAAGTGCCTGAATGGTGTCGGTATAGCTCTGATCGCCATAATCATGACTGTGGTTGTTGGCAGTGTTGACTGCTTCGACGGAACCGGCAGTGAGGATACTGGTATACTCGGCAGGAGCTTTGAAAGCATATTCCTTGTCCTCGCGCTCATCAGAATCAGTGAGAGTTCCTTCAAAGTTGGCGATCGTCAGATCATCTGCGGAAAAAATGCTCTTCACATTGGAGAAGAAATAATCTGCTCCGTAATTCTCGTAATAAGCATTAAGACTGGTATCGTAGTCAAAGTTTTCATCTGTACCGAGCGTACAGTCACCTACGACACTGACGGTCAGGGATACCGGAGCCATGGTCGGTGTTGGTGTGAGGTCTGCATCTGAGGCAGAAGTCTCATCCTGTGACTTCGCTGAAGCGTTTGTTTTAACGGTACCATTTTTGCGTGCAGAACAGCCACGGACCAGGATGATAAGAAGCAGCAGGATAAGAACGGCACCGCAGCCTATGAGAAGACGTTCGGTGAGCTGCTGCCTTCTGCGGTAGTAGCGGGATTTTCTGTACGCACGTTTTTTGTGTTTTTTCTTTTTTGGCGGCATGGGAAACTCCTTGTTTTATGTATTTTTTTGTTTATAAAAAGTATAGGGAATTTTATACAATTCGTCAATATGTTTGCAGTTTTTAGTTTTTTCTGTATAATCTAGTGTGTTGTCTCATTGACTTTCAGTTAAATAACGCAGAATGTTTTTTCATCGACAAGGCGACTGAACGAGGCGATGCGGTGGCATCGTTGAGCGAAGTCAACGCAGTTCGATGGGAAAACAGGCAAGTTATTTAGCGAAATGTCAATGATACAGTACACTAGTGTCTTTTTGATTACAATGCAATAATAAACTCCCCGGCAGATCATCCCCTCTCATATATAGAGGTTAGCGGTCCACCGGGGAGTTTTCATTTCATATTTGTCCAATTCTGTAAATCTTACAGAAACTGGCTGAATTCTATTTTCTCTTCATTCGGTCCTTTGATCGTGAAGAAACGGACACCATTATCCCAGAATGGAAGAAAATGGATCTCGTCCTGCAGTGTGTTCATATTTTTATCGCAGATTTCCTTATAAACCTGCTCAATATCTGTGACATCGATCGCAACATGCTCAATGGCACCGATTTTTCCTGCTGCATCCTCCGACTCATAAACTTCCATAACCAGATTGTGCATTTTGAGGAAACATACCCTCGCTCCGTCATTCACTGTCTCAAACGCAGCTTCAAATCCCAGATCCTCATAAAACTTTTTTGTTGCATCCATATCCTTCGTAGGAATTCCTACATGCTGGATCCCTGTTGCATAATCTTTCATCCCGATCGCTCCTTTGCTTTTTCTTCATATTAGCAGCTATTCCTGAATTTTTCCAGTATATAAAAAACACCAATTTCTAAGAAATCGGTGCTTTATCGCAACAAAAAAAGCGGGTGATGGGAATCGAACCCACGTATCCAGCTTGGAAGGCTGGT
>OMNT01003533.1_pt1 | contig 11249 bp, 9 predicted proteins | sample 1672551 | NCBI WGS metagenome assembly OMNT01 (sample SAMEA3136698, study PRJEB25190) | human gut metagenome
GTCGAACTGGCCAATTTGCAGTACCGGGGCGGCCGGAGCCGAAGCTTCTGATGCTGCACGCATCGAACCAGAAGACATCGAACACGCTGGCTCTGGGACGGCGGGTTTGCCAACTGCTTTCCGGGCAGGTGCAGACCCGGGAGCTCTCCTTGCGCAACGGGACGATTCATGACTGCAACGGTTGCTCCTACCGGGTCTGCGCCCATTTTGCCGAGCGAGGCGGCTGCTTTTACGGCGGCGCGATGGTGGAGGACGTCTATCCGGCGGTGCTGGAGAGCGACGCGCTGCTGGTGTTGTGCCCAAACTACAACGACGCCCTCAGCGCCAATATCATGGCATTCATCAACCGCCTGACGAGCCTGACGGTCAATAATCTTCTGCAGGGCAAGCAGCTGTTTAGCATTGTCGTCTCCGGCTATTCCGGCGGGGACCTGGTAGCCCAGCAGCTTTTGGGGGCGCTGTGCCTGAACAAGGCTTTTACGCTCCCGCCCCACTGCTGCATGCTGGAGACAGCCAACGACCCGGATACGGCCATGCACCTGCCTGGGATCGGCGACCGCTTGCAGCGCTTTGGCGGCGGCATCGCGTCCGCGCTGCGCCAGGGCATGCCGACGGCCCGCTGAGCGGTTATTTTTGCAGAACCTGCCCATACTAAGGGCGGAGGGATGCAATATGATGAACAGCAGGCAATATAACCGATACGTGGCGCGGCTCTCGCCAAAATCGAAGGTCTGGAAGAACACGTGCTTTGCGTTTCTGATCGGCGGCGCGATCTGCACCCTGGGGCAGCTGTTGCTGGTAGCCTTCAGCGCAGTGGGGCTGGACAAGGATGCCGCCGGGACGGCGACCTCCTGTGCCCTGGTGTTTCTCAGCGCGCTGACGACGGGCTTGAGCTGGTATGACGACCTGGCAAAGCTCGGCGGCGCGGGGACGCTGGTGCCCATCACCGGCTTTGCCAACGCCGTGGCCTCCCCTGCTATTGAATTTAAAACAGACGTTCGCTGTATAATTAGGATAGTCAGAGAAACCCGTAACAGGCGAGTATCAGGACTGAATCCGACATATTTTTATTGGGAAGGAGGTACTTGAAGCGGTCATTATCTCGCATGATTTCAGACTGCCACAGAGCCAGATGGATGTAGCTGATCCATCTGGCTCATCTTTTCTCCGAAATATTATATACACAGGAGGTAGCACCATCAACACTATACATTCGGCAAATCAGACGCATGGCTGGATCTCTGGTGTCACACGGTTTGGCAGAAACCCTGCAATGCGTTTCCTCATCTGATTCTGTCCTGCTTTTCACCTCCGGTATGACCGGAAAACAGATCGTGATTCAGAGAATAATTCTTAAAAACAAACGGAATAAATTCCAGAGCAAATTGCAAATTTAATACATCGTGATAATTCGAAAATTGAATATGGCACAATTTTTCAATCTGCTCAATACGGTAACGGACGGTATTGGCATGCACAAATAGCTGTTCCCCGGTTTTGCTGTAGTTTTGCTTATTGTGAAAGAAAACCAATAGCGTTTCTATCAAATTGACGTTGGAGGTAACTTCATAGTCGATCAACGGTTTAATATAAGTATAGCACATCGAAACGATATCCGCATTGATGTCATCAATGCCATGCAGCTTAAAAATTCCCAGGTCATCATAGAAGTTTAAACGCTGTTCCGGAGCCGCCCATGCACAAACAGCCAGCGCCAACTTGGCTTGCCGGTAGCTGCGCTGGGTTTTATTAAATTGCACCAGACCGCCAATGGCAATTTGTAATGTATTTTGTCGCAACTTTTTTTGCAAAACTTTATAGATATTCTGGATGAATTCACGATAATTCGAAATCGCTTCCGGCAACAAAAGCACCAGCTGCTGCTGATATGGACTAATGATAATATTGTTTCCAACAGCAGCAAAATATCGTTCCAACAACGGTTTTATTTTCTGACACAGGGTCGGTTCATCTGCGCTTTCCAAAATCGCTACCCGCAAGGCCTGAGGCACGAACCAAGAGAGTCGTTGGGCCATGGAAACAGCTTCGCTCGTCGTGTTGATTTTTCCAGAGATCAGGCCATCAATAAACCGTTCTTTTAACTGCAGCGAATCCTGCTCAAAAGCAGCGATCTGCAAAACACCTGTTTCACATGCCGTCTTAGCCGCTGACAGCAAGTCAATATCATTGGTGCTGTAAGGCGCTTCAGGTTCTTCCAGCCAGATCATGGCATCCTGATTTTTCTTATAATGGAACAGAATCCCAAGCCCCTGGGCCGTACTTGTCTGGCAGCAGAATAATTGATCTGCCTGCGCTGGCAGCATGGAGAAATTATTTTTCACATCGTATGTGGTCAACGCGGTAAACAACGCCGCCGGCTTCTCTTTGGGATAATAAAAAATATTATTTTGCAGCGTAATAAAAACGGATTTCCCCGTCCAAGTAAATAACTGTTTTGCAAAGCCGTCTAAGCCATCCCGATAAATGGCTCTGACCAAAAATGATGTGACTTGCTCACGCAGCAAATAAGAGCCAGTACGATAGCAGTGAATATGGCTATAGAAAAAATCGAATAATTCGTAAAACTTTATTTCCGGGGCCAATAAAATAATTGGAAAATTCAGGTGATTCGCCGCATGTAAAACATATTCTGGAAGCTGATAATCAAAGTATCTCCCTTTTAGCGTGATCCCGACAATGCCTTGTTGCGATAAATTTTGGATAAAAGGAACGATCTTTGCCGGTTCCAGAGAGAGGAAATAGCCGCTGGAGATTGCCAGTGTATCGGTTTTCAGATAAGCATAGCCAGTAAAGCCATCAAGCATGCTAAGCTGTTTAATTATGCTATCTCTTCCACCGCATCCAGCAATAATACGGGAACCTGCCATAGGTGGGATATGAATAAATTCATTCACTGTCAGTTCCATCGCTTAACCCACTTTCTTTTTACAAGCAATCATACACCTGTTTTTTCTAAAATACAATATTCGACAGATTCTGTCAACGATTTAACACGGGGTGAACATCAAAGCCCCGCCGCAAAGGTTTCCTTTGCAAACGGGGTTTTGATGCTTAAACTGCAGGAAAGCTCAAATTATTAATTCTGTTTAACTTACGGCAATTTTCCGATGACATTATCCAACAGGAAATAACAGTTGACCAGTTCTTTAATTGTAAAGGTCTCACCTTCCGGCAACACTTCATTGCCCTGATTATCCACAACAGGACCTTCCAGTACAACGTAGTCTCCGTCTACAATGGCCTCATACATTTCATTACACTGGTTAATTACTTCCTGGGGCATGATATCCGCATTCCAGGGGGCAATGCCTGCCACACCGTCTGCCATATTGCCATATTTGGTATCACTGGTCCAGCTCTCTGTCGCCACTTGGGTGATAATTTCATTGAAAATTGGTGTCCAGTTCCAGCAAAAAGAAGTCAAAACAGCTTGGGGGGCATAAGCTTCTTTATCCGTATGGAACCCGGTAACATAGGCGCCAGCATCTTCACACGCCTCGCAGACAGCAGTGGTACCGCCATGATAGCCCATGCTTTGCACACCAGCTTGAATCAGTGTAGTGGCACATTCCTTTTCTGTGGCCGGATCATACCAGCTGTTGACCCACATAACCCGAACAGTAGCGTTTGGATTTGCCGCTTTGGCGCCAGCAGACCAAGCGTTAATGGCACGAATTACTGAAGATTGGGGCTGCGCCGCCACAAAGCCCAGTTCAGCTACCCCGCTCATCAGGGCCGCCGCATAGCCGCACATAAAAATTGCTTCAATATCCACACAGGTAAATGAACAGTAGTTGTCTGCGCTGTCGCCTTCAAACTGGGCAAAATACACATCTGGGTAGGCGGTATATGCAGCGTTCATATTTTTCGTAAAACCGGAGGACCCACCGATGATCAGATTACAGCCCTCATCGATCAGCTGCACGATAGAAGAATCCGCCTCTACGCTTGCGTCCGGAATATTTTCTACTACGATAATCTGACTGTCAGACAACCCCAGTTCATCTTTGGTCCGCTGCAGACTCTGCGCCATTGCCTGACTCCAACCATTATCTGTTGCAGTCTGATTCAGCAGCAAGCCGACTTTTACGCCGCGGTAGTCCACCGTCTCTTCCGTTATCGTACCTGGATCCACGGAGCCCTGCGTCGTATCGCTACCGCAGCCTGCAAACAGACCGAGACAAAAGAGAGTACAGAGCAATAAACAAAACAATTTTCTCACATTATGTTCCTCCTTCAAAATTATAACAATCCTATGATGGTCCGGAACAGCCTTATTGTAAAAGATATCACAACAATCTGGCTCGTTTGAATCCAGGCAGAAGAGTAACTCTTGTCCAAATGGTAGACTGGTACATATGAATTTCAAAAAGATTACAAAATAATGTTTCGTTTGGCCTCAGAACAGGTATCAACATAAACTTCCCCGAATACCCGGTCCAGGGGCATGCCCAAGTCAATGAGCTTATTCCGGGTGTCATTGAAAAGCTTTGCATAATGGGGCTTTGCCTGCTGTTTCTGCAAGTCGTAGCAATCATAGATAGATTCTCCCTTGGGCGGTGCAGAAAGCTGCGTTTCATACATAGGAAGGACCTGCTTTGCAATCTCATTGGCTTGCTTTCTGCTCATGCCTGCACAGGACTTGAACACATCGCCAACCCACCAGCATTCCACCGGCGTGATATAATCTGTATAGCGGCCGCCAGCCGAGCGCGGCTGGGTGGTTTTAGACGCACCGGATACACAGTGATTCATCAAACCCACAGCAGATTCCAAGAAGAACATCTCTGTACACGGGCCGGCTACTTCGTTGACAATTTTGTTTCGCATAAAACCGGTGTTGCGTGAGATTGCCTGAATAGAAACGGAGTTGGCCCATAGCGCTTTGCGGCCGCAATTGCCGAAGAGCTGGATATCATAGACGTAAGAGCTGGTATAATCGCTCTGCAAAATACAGGGAATCAACAGGTCATTGGCAACACAGGTCAGTACCGCGCCTTCTGCAGGGCCGGCATAACCTCCGATATAAGAGCAGCCTGCCACCCGGAGTTTATGTCCCACGTTTAATCCCATGATCACACGGTGGAAATTGGAGAAGGTAACTTTCATTTCCACGGGGCACAAGCTTTGCGTGATATTGCCCCGGCCAGATACCACCGCTGCGCCACCCAGGTGGCCATATTCGGTGCAGGCCCCGTTAATCCCGGTACAAGCCATCCCCGGACGGCCTGCACGCCACAGCGCTTCTTTCTTCAAGTGCGACTCCAAGTCACCCATAAGGGTTTCATATGGTGTGCCAGAACGGATCATATGACCATAGACCGTGGAGAGGGTCGGGCCGTGGAGAACATCCACCAGCTTCGGATACTTTACAATGCCTTGTACCAGTGGTAAGTAAATATCTTCCCTGCATACAATGCCCAAAGAAGCTGCCATCAGTGGCTCGAGCTCCGACTCTGGACGGCGTGGAAACATCACCACTTCATCCTGGCCTTCCCCCAGAATCAAATGATCGGGATAGTCTCGAATTGTTTCCAGTAATTCGTCTTCTGTCATCTTGATTACCCGTTCGGTGTCTTCACAGAAAATACCCAACTCCAATGCCAATTCACGCCCAGCTTTGAAGAAAGTATCTGCCAAATCATCGTCACAGTTAATCGGGTTGTCCATATCCAGCGTTCTGGCCAGACCATATTTTTTTAAAATACCCTTAATTGTTTTCGGGAGAATTTTCGTATCCCACTCTTTCGTTGACATAACGGGGCCTTGATACGCTTTATCCAGACTTCTCAGCAATCTTTGCACTTTAATGTTATACATGGTAGAAACCTCCTTTATTTTTAGATGTCAGAAAAATCATGATTCAGAGTCAACCAGAATAATAGGATCCGTGCCGGGATTGCCTTTTGCCATGAGCTGTTTGCATAGTTCTACACAGTCAAACGCGGTGCGGGACCAGCCATCTGCGCCAACCTTTGCTGCAAATTCCGGGGTGACTGGACCGCCGCCTAAAATATAAAACATTTTATTTCGGTTTCCAGTATCCGCAATATAACGCAGCGTATCATCCATAAAAGGAAGAGAGGTAGTCAGCAGCGTAGACATGGCCACAATATCGGCTTTTACTTCCAAAGCAGTGTCGAAGAACTTCTTTACCGGCACATCGATGCCTAGGTCGTGGACTTCAAATCCATTGCAGGCCAGCAGTGCGGACACAACATTTTTCCCAATGTCATGTACATCACCTTTCGCCTGGCCAATGACAATTACCCCCATCTTTTGACCGTTGCTGCCACTTTTTGCAATTTCGGCAAAGATGATCTCATTGACTGCTGTCATCGCATCACCGGCCAATACCAGTTCAGGCAGAAATGCATCGCCGTTGTTATAATCTTCAGAAATTTGATCCATGCCCCTTCCTGCCCCTTCATTTAAGACAGTCATAGGGTCAATTCCCAATGCAAAGGCCTCGTTGACCAGTCCTACTGCATCATCTTCATCCCCTTCAGCGACAGCCTGTGCAATTTTTGCCAGAATTTCTTTTTCTTTTTTGTTTGCCATAGGAAACCTCCTTTGTGTGAAAAACATAATAAAAAACAAGGAATTTGCTATCTGTATCTTAAAGGAACCTGTATTTTTTCACAATTTATAAACTCACGAATCTGCAAGCTTCCAATTGTAACAATTCACAGTCATAGGCCTGCAACGATAAATTGAACATTATACTACTTGATGATGAGCGTCATGTGATCAAATGACTGCCGCAGTACGGCGCACGGACCAAAGCACAGGCCATCCGCCTGCTCCGCGGCAAATCCCACGAAACGGCAGAGAAGATTCATTGGAACTTCACAAGAACGGAAAAGCAAATGAGGCAAGTATGTGATAAAATACAGGCAAGGTGGTGAAGCGAATGGGTTACAGAGAGGACATGGCTCGATGCCGGGACTATATTGCAGAGCATCTGCAGGAGGAATTGACGCCTGCAGAGCTGGCGGCGCGGTTCGGGTACTCCTTCTACCATTTCTGCCATGTGTTTCGAAGTGTTAACGGCATGGCAGTCGTGGAATATCTGCGGGATCGGCGTCTGTGTGCGGCGGCAAGCCAGCTGCTGCTCGGAAGCAGCGTTACGGAGACTGCGATGGATTCCGGCTTTGATACCGTGTCAGGATTCACCCGCGCCTTCACCCGAAAATTCGGACTTGCACCATCGGTGTATAAGAAGCTGAAAGGAGCGAAATTTGTTATGAAACCAGAAATAAAAGTTTTTCCGGCTTTTACAGCGGTCGGATACATCCTAAAACCCGAAAGCGAAATTGATATCCGTGAGAATGGTGCCTACTGGTTGGGAAAAGATTTCTCTGGCGTCAGCAAGGAGGACTACGCAAAACTCAGTGCTGCTGGCCGCGGTGAGGTCGGATTGTGGATGCACCCCGAGGGAACGGGTGATGAACTTTATTACTTCTTTGGACCGGTGGTCGAGAGCAAAAGCTTTGCCCCAGTCGGTATGGAGACCTTGGATATCCCAGAAGCAGAGTACGCCGTATTCCGGGTTGCCAAAGGGGCGGATGTTTCTGCGCTGCACGAGAATGTAAAAAAGACATGGCGCTTTATTTTCAACGACTGGTTTGACAACAGCGGATACGTTTTTGATCATACCAAGTTTGATTTTGAGTATTACCTGGGGGAAGAAGCCTATATCTATGTTCCCATCAGAAAACGCTGATCTCAAAGAATAAAGCAAAAGTATCGGAACTAGGCTTACCGCCAAGCGCGGCGAACTGGCAATTAAGCTTCAGCAGGCAATTCTGGACGATAACGCCTATGTATTCTGCTCTTTCCTCCAGATGAACATGATCTCCAAGAGCAGCGTTACCGGCTACACCGCCCATGCCTGCGACTATTATCAGGTCACGGCTGATCTGGACATCAATAAGTGACCTTTTGCCGCATTCGGCATATCTTACGAAACACAAAACCCCAACGACACCCGGCAGCGCCCATTTGGCGGCTGTCGGGTGTTTCTTGCGTGATTTGGCCTTTGCGGTGCAAAGTACCGTACACGACCTCTGGCGAGTATTTTTTCATAGAATTAAAAAGCGACTTTATCACAAAAAATTAACCCCCTATGGAGTTTGTCAAGCCCACTTTTTTGCGTTACAGTAGTAACAACCAAATAACATAGGAGGAATCGCAATGGCTTGTTTTCTGGTTCCCGCAGCTGAAGCGGTGGTAACGACCGTCGTTGCCAAAACAGCAAAAAAAGAGGAGACTCCCGAAAAGATCTCCATGGGCAGAAAATTCAAATGGCTGTCCAATCTCCTTTGGGGCGGCAGCGCACTGCTGTGCTTCGAGCACGTCTGGCATGGAGAGGTGGTGCCACGGTTCCCATTCCTTACGGCAATGTCCGATCCGGAGGAGACCACCGTCATGCTGCAGGAGATGGCTTCTGTCGGCGGCACCATGGCCATTTGGCTGACGGTGATCTGGGCCGGTATGTGCGTGGTGGCAGACAATCTGATGAAGCATAAACCCGCCGCACAGCTTCAGGCATAAGGGGAGGGTGACCATAAGGACATTCCCGCTATCTCATAAGTATGAATGATATTTGCAGCAAAAAATGGACATATTATCCGCCGACCTCTACTGGTCGGCGGATGTGTTTCAAGGATAATTTCGAGTTTACCGAGTATCTGCTTCCGGCACAAACTTCTCCAGCAGTGCCAGACCCTCCTTTGACGAATACCCCCACAGCACCGAACTTAGGGCATCAATAGCCATCTGGCGCTTGCGGAAGTAGGTGCGGTAACTGATGTCGCGGATGTGCGGCTCCAGCTTTTCGATGATCTCCTGCGTGTTCGCCAACTGCTGCGGTGACAGGTAGGTGTAGTACAGAAGCCAGTAATAGCTCTCACCGTATTTGTGCTTTGTCCGCAGCAGCTCCACAGAGGTGTCCAGAAGCTTCAGCATCTTGTAGCTGCGCTCGATGCAGCGGGCATGATCCTCAATCGCAGAGCCCTCAAAGGTGACGCCGGCTACATAGAGGGATTCCAGAAACTCCTCAATGCTGCTGCCGTATTCGATTTGAAACTGCCAACGCACCTGCTGTACGGACAGCTCCAAGCTCCACACCACATCCCGGTATTTGCGCAGCAGCATCCATGTGTCATGGTACAGGGGATTATCGGTCACTTTGGGTTCTTGTGCAGTCTTTTTCATCGTTCGGCCTCCTTATCGCCGCGCATCCCGGTCGGGTGCAATCTGAGTTCAAAGTGATAGACTTCCTGAGCGTCACCGCAGGTGACCACCAGTTGAAGCCACCGGTGCAGCGGGGGCACCCCTTCTATCGTAACCTCGCAGTCGTCGGATAATGGTAATAACATATATTTGGATTTCGGGCATGAAGCGCACGGCAGCCCCTGTGCCACAAGGATTTCACGCATCTTTCGCTCGATTCGATTGCGGTTCATTTCTGAAACGCTACCGGCCTCATTTGAACCGCTGGATGCCGCCGCAGTTAGGGCGGTTTCCTCCTGAAGCTCCAGCTTGATGCCAAGGCTCATGGCGATCTCTTCTTTGTCCACCACAATATCAGAGATCTGGAACATGGTGGAGAGATAGTTCTGGAGATAGATCGTTGTGCCGTGTGTGCCGGGGAAGGCTGCCAGTTGCAGATAACCGCGTTCCGCCATGCGCTTGAGGTATCGGCCAGCGGTCGCCTTGGAGATACCCCAGCGGGATGCCAGTTCCGCGTAGCTGACCAGCGGGCAGCCTGTGCCGTTGCGGAGATAGACCACCGGCCCGACGTCTGAGCCAAGGACTTGCGGATCGTTATAGACGGTGTTCAGCCACAGATCCAATACAGCGTCCATCTCTGAGCAGTGACCGGCGCTGACCAGCTCTGTGGCCGTAGAGACAGGGAAGAAGAAAAAACCGGTGTCCTTCTGGCAGGGTGCATTGTAGTCGAGAATCGTGTTGTGATGCCGCCAACCACGAATCTTAAATTTGACCAGCTTGCCATGTCCGAGAACGAGAAAGCTGATAAGTCCTTTCTTTTGCAGCCCCTCCAATGCGGTTAAGGTTTGGCGACGGAAGCGAGTGCGGAAATACCGGGACAGCTCCTCTACAGACATGATCCACTCACCGGGGTAGATGGTATAGCTGATGCCATCAATACGCTTGTATGAAGTGCGGAAGTTGGCGTAGGCACAGAGCACGACAAAACAAAAAAGACCGGAGCCTCCGCTCACGCGAATGCTCCGGTCTGCTATCAAGGCTTGTACGAACTGCCGGTAGATCCGGCAGCGTGGATAGTCTACGATCTGTTTGATCTCAAGTGTATATTCTGACATGGAAACCTCCAAAATAATACTTCCATCTATGATGGTTCTATGCTATAATCTGAAAGCGAACCTACTGATTTAGATTTTGACTCCTCTGTAAAACTGCTAACATTTTGCTAATTGCACTACGAAATACCAGCAGATATAGCGGAGTATCAACAATGCTGAATGAAGAGATTGCTCCCCTGAAGACTGTGTAATTCGGTGTACTACGAGAGTCGTGAAGGACTACGATTGACGACGTATAAGTTATAATCGTGACTCCTAAGCGGTAGGCCGCCAGTTAGAGTCTGGCCGGGGGTGCCAAAGTGCCGCAAGCCTCAAAAAGGGCTTGCGGCACTTTTTATATCTGTGGTTTCCCGCTCGTCCGCTGCTGACGCAAAGTCTCACAGTTCTTCTTCGCGGAGCCGTCCAGCAGCGCACCGGCAAGCACGCCAAGGCCGATACCGAGCGCCATCCCCCAAAGCATCTGGCCGCGCATCTGCCCGATGGACATACCGATGGCGGCGGACTGTGCGATGCTTATCTCGAGGCCGAAGGCTTCACCGACCCAGCCCATACCGGTGATGAAGTTGCCGTGGCCGATGGCGGTCATACCGTTGCCGGCAATGGTGATAGCTGCGATGCAGCAGAACAGGAACTGGGAGAACTTATCCTTGCGGTCATATCCGCAGGTGTCGAGGATCTCCTTTGCCAGTGCAAGGAACATGACGCAGGTCGCGGATGAGGTCATGCCGAGGCCGAGGACGAACATCGCCGCGAAGAACATCAGCACGATTATGTACGGTCTGCCCTTGACAAACTTGCGGGTAATGAACCATACCGCGATGCGGCGGGAGATACCGGTCTCGCTCAGGACATGGTTGACGAGCATGCAGGCCATCA
>OMNT01003536.1_pt1 | contig 11241 bp, 9 predicted proteins | sample 1672551 | NCBI WGS metagenome assembly OMNT01 (sample SAMEA3136698, study PRJEB25190) | human gut metagenome
ACGAAAAATTTGACGACGCATCTGTCGCACAATCTTTGTGCGGTATTGCCTTAAATTGTAAGATACAAGGAAAATGTTTTCTCTAAGGAGGCATCACATATGGACGACAAGAAAATCGCACGCATCAACGAACTGGCGAAAAAATCCCGCACAGAAGAAGGGCTGACTCCTGCCGAACAGGAGGAGCAGAACGCTCTCCGGCTGGAGTACCGCCGTTCCGTCATCGGAAATCTGAAAGGACAGCTGGACAACACCGTTGTCATTCGTCCGGACGGTTCTTCCTACCGACCGGCAGACAAGGACAAGGATAAGTCTAAAAAATAAAGAAGGCACTGCATAAAGCTTGTGCGTAAGATGCTTGCAGATTGCGTGCAAAGCCGTCAGGCGGGCTTTGTGCGGTGTTGCCCTAGAGTTACAGCCGAAACTGACGGGGCAGGAACTCCCGCAGCTGGTATTCCCTGTCTGCCAGCACCACGGGAAATTCCAGCGGACAGAATTCCGCCAGCACCTGCAAACAGGCTCCGCAGGGCGGACAGGACTGGGTACGGGCATCTTCTTCCGTCATGCCGCCTACAATGGCGATTTTCCGGAACTGTCGGAATCCGGCAGAAACTGCCCCGAAAATCGCACTGCGTTCGGCACACACCGTCAGCGAATAGGACGCGTTTTCGATATTACAGCCGGAAAAGTACTGTCCCTCCGCAGTAACCAGCACAGCTCCCACCTGAAAATGGGAATAGGGAGCATAGGCGTTTCTGCGGGCAGACAGAGCCTGCTGCAACAGTTCGGCATTATCAAAAGTGCTCATATCTGACATTGATTTTCCCTCCGGTATAACAAAAGCGAAGCCTTCGAAAAGACTTCGCTTTCCAGTATTTGAAAAATTGAAAGCAACTGATAAACGGCTTACTTCTGGATCATTGCCAGTGTGTCGCGAGCGATCAGCAGCTCCTCGTTTGTCGGGATTACCCAGACTTCTACCTTGGAATCCGGTGTGGAGATCTTCTTCAGCTCGCCCTTGAAATCGTTGGCAGCCTTGTCGATCTTGATGCCCAGATATTCCATGTTCTCGCAGACTTCCTCACGGCAATTCGGTGCATTTTCGCCGATACCGCCGGTGAAGATCACAGCGTCCAGACCGTTCATAGCTGCGGCATAGGCACCGATGTCCTTCTTGATGTCGTATACCAGCATATCCTTTGCCAGTGTTGCACGCTTGTCGCCTGCTTCTGCTGCTGCGGTGATGTCGCGGAAGTCAGAGGACTTACCGGAAATACCCAGCATACCGGACTTCTTGTTCATGTAGGTGTCCATTTCGGAAACGCCGAAGCCGTGCTTGCCTGCAACATAGGTAACAGCAGACGGGTCAACGGCACCACAGCGGGTACCCATCAGTACGCCGTCCAGCGGTGTGAAGCCCATGGTGGTATCTACAGACTTGCCGTCCTGTACTGCGGTAATGGAAGAACCATTGCCCAGATGACAGGAAACCACCTTCAGATCCTTCAGATCCTTGCCCATAATTTCTGCCAGCTTGGCAGTGACAAAGCGGTGAGAAGTGCCGTGGAAGCCATACTTACGAACATGGAACTGCTCGTAATCCTCATACGGGAAGCCGTACATGAATGCCTTCTGCGGAATGGTCTGGTGGAATGCGGTGTCAAAAACAACGACCTGCGGCACGTTCGGCAGGATCTTGCGGCAAGCCCACAGAGCCAGTGCATGACCGTGGTTATGTACCGGAGCCAGTTCGCGGAGTTCGTCGATCTTTTCGATGATTTCATCGGTAACCAGAGTGGTCTTGGTGAACACTTCTGCACCCTGTACTACACGGTGACCAACTGCGGAAATTTCGTCCATGCTGGAGATCACAGCACCCTCGCCGGTAGTCAGTGCGTCTACCAGACAGGAAAATGCTTCTGCATGTGTCGGGAAATCGCAGTCCTTTTCCACCTTTACGCCGGAAGCGGTCTTGTGGCTCAGGTGACCATCGATACCGATACGGTCGCAGTTGCCCTTTGCGATGACAGACTCATCTTCCATATTGATGAGCTGATACTTCAGTGACGAGCTTCCTGCATTGACAACAAGAATAATCATAGGAAAATTTCTCCTTTTTCATTTTTGCGGCACCTGTCGGAACACATCGGAAAAGCAAACTCTGCCGGCGGCAGTACCTGCTTGCTTTTCCGATATGTCCCCGAAGCAGACCTCTGCCGCTGACATCATTTTTCGGACACCAGGAGTGTCCCATATACTATTATAAGCTTTTTTGCAAAAATTGCAAGGGGTTTCCGCAAATTCCCCGACCAATCATGCAATTTTCTCATTTTCTACAGCTTTTCGGGAGGTTCATACATGAAAATCAGTGGAATTATCTGTGAATACAATCCCCTGCACAACGGACACCTGTATCATCTGGAACAGGTTCGCCGGGGCGGTGCAGAGGGGATCGTTGCCGTCATGAGCGGCAACTTCGTCCAGCGTGGTGATGCTGCCCTGCTGGACAAGTTCACCCGTGCCCGTCTTGCCATTGAGGGCGGTGTCGATCTGGTGCTGGAACTGCCGGTGCCCTATGCTCTGGCTCCGGCGGAGAACTTCGCCATGGGCGGCGTTGCACTTCTGACGGCTCTGGGGAATGTGCAGGAGATCTCTTTCGGCAGCGAGTGCGGGGACATTCACCTGCTCTCACAGGCGGCACAGGCGTGTCAGGTCTGCAAGACAGACTACGCCGATGTCATGGACGATTTTCTCCGTTCCGGCTATTCCTATCCGGAGGTGCTCTCCCAGATGGTCGGGCAGCTCTACGGGGAAGAAACAGCTGCCGTGCTCCGCAGCCCCAACAACACCCTTGCCATTGCCTACCTCAACGCCATTGAAGAAATGGACAGTCCCCTGCAGCCCATGACCATTCCCCGCAAAGGAGCCGGACACAACAGCAGTCAGCCGGCACCGGACGGCACCGCCAGTGCCACCTATATCCGGCAGTTTTTTGCGGAGGGCGGCGACTGCCGGCGAATGATGCCCTCTTATGCATGGCATGCCCTGCGGGAAGCAAAACAGAACGGACACATCGCCTCTATGGAATATCTGGAACGGCTCATTCTGTACAAACTGCGTACCACCGATGCAGACGATCTCCACGACATTGCCGAGATCGGACAGGGACTGGAGCACCGTCTGTACAAGGCAAAGCGTTCCGCTTCGCTGGAAGAACTGTTACAGGCGATCCGCACCAAACGCTATCCCATGGCACGGCTGCGGCGGATCCTGCTGCACATTCTGCTGGACATCCGCACGGCAGACATCCAGAATTATCCGGCATACGGTCGGATTCTGGCATTCAACGACACCGGACGGGAGATCCTGCGGGACTCCAAGAACAAGCGGCTGCTGCCCTTTTCCCACTCGCTGGCGGAACTGGCTCACACCAGTCCGGAGGCAGGACGCTGTGCGGCACTGGAATCACAGGCAACCGACATCTACCAGCTGGCACGGCCGGTCATCGGACAGGGAGAATCCGATTTCCGGCGAAAGATCGTCACCTCCGGCGGTTCTCACCACGCGGAGGAGGAGAAGTAAGGCATCATAAGTAAGGGCAGATGCTGCCCAAACGGTTTTACGTGTGTTCAAGAGGAACACAAGGGAAGAAGTATTATATCATGGCAAAAGTATCCAAAAAGCAGTTGGGACGGCGGAGGAGAACCGCATTGCTTCTGCTTCTGGCACTGATCGCGGCAGCAGTCTACCTGCTCTTTTTCCGGTCAGACAGCAGCAGAAACGTTCCCACAAAAGAAACCACCGCCGTACTGCAAAGCACGGCAATGACAGAAACGACTACTACCGAGGAGATCGGCGTGCTGTATCAGGGCACCATTCCGGTACAGACAGAACTCACCGTTCCCACCGAGCCGGCAGTGCTGACGGCTTCGCAGGTGGAACTGGACGCACAGCCGGTCCTGCAAAATCCGGAACTGCCTACCGGCTGCGAAGTGACCACACTGACGGCAGCACTGAACTATCTGGGCTACCCCGTGGACAAGCTCACCATGGCAGACCAGTATCTCACCCGTGCTGAACCCTATCAGGCAACATTCGGGGAAGCCTTTATCGGCTCGCCCCACGATGCCAACGCGTGGGGCTGTTATGCACCGGTAATCGTGGAAACCGCACAGAAATACCTTGACGAACAGGGCAACGGCGAGGTGGCACAGAATCTCACAGGCTGTTCCCTGAAGACGCTGCTGTGGGAGGTGGCCAACGGCAATCCAGTCATCACGTGGGTGACGATCAACCTCACCAGCCGCGTGGAAGAACGCTACTACTGGACAACGCCCAAGGGAGAAGATGCGGTATTCCTCATCAACGAGCACTGCGTCCTGCTCTGCGGCTACGACCTGAACGCCAACACGGTTACCGTCTGCGACCCGCTGGAGGGCAAAATCCAGTACGACATGGACAAGTTCGAGGACCGCTACCAGCTGGTCTATCAGCAGGCAGTGGTGCTCCGGAAGCCGGAGAGTCTGACGGGGACAGAAACGGAAACGACGGAAATGTTTGTGCAATAAGAACCTGTCTTCACAAGCGTATACACGTGTCTTTTCGGCAAATTTTGTTGCATACTGCGTGAAAAATACTTGCCGGGCGACAGCCCGCCTGCGTATTTTTGCCTTGTCTACAACAAAATTATGCTCGAAAATCCACATATATTTCTTGTGAAGACAGGTTCTAATATATCCATATCATTTGAAAGGATGGTACATTATGATCAATATTCCAAAAATTCGTATCGGCATTGTTGCCGTAAGCCGGGATTGTTTCCCGGAAAGTCTGTCTGTCAACCGGAGAAAGGCGCTGGCGGAGGCGTATCGTGCCCAGTATGATGCAGCAGATATCTACGAATGTCCGGTCTGTATTGTAGAAAGCGAAATCCAGATGATGGAAGCGCTGGAGGACGTGAAGAAGGCCGGATGTCAGGCACTGTGCGTGTATCTGGGCAACTTTGGCCCGGAAATTGCCGAGACGCTGCTGGCAAAGTATTTTGACGGCCCGGTGATGTTCTGTGCTGCGGCAGAGGAAAACATCGGTGTGCTCTCTTCCAGCCGGGGAGACGCGTACTGCGGCATGCTCAACGCCAGCTACAACCTGAAGCTGATGGGCGTGAACGCCTACATTCCGGAATATCCGGTGGGCACCGCCGAGGAATGCGCGGACATGATCGAGGAATTCGTGCCCGTGGCCAGAACGCTGCTGGGCCTCAGGAGCCTGAAGATCATTTCCTTCGGCCCGCGTCCGTGGGACTTCCTGGCGTGCAACGCGCCGATCGCGCCGCTGTACAAGCTGGGCGTGAACATTCAGGAAAATTCCGAGCTGGATCTGCTCAAATCCTACCACGAGCACGCGAACGACGCGCGCATCCCCGCCAAGATCAAGGAAATGGAAGACGAACTGGGCGAGGGCAACAAGATGCCCGGCATCCTGCCGCGCCTGGCGCAGTACGAACTGACGCTGCTGGACTGGGTGGAGGCCAACAAGGGCGCCGCCAAGTACGTGGCCATGGCCAACAAGTGCTGGCCCGCGTTCCAGACTGAGTTCGGCTTCGTGCCCTGCTACGTCAACTCCCGCCTGACCGCCATGGGCATCCCCACGGCGTGCGAGGTGGACATCTACGGCGCGCTGTCCGAGTTCATCGGCACCTGCGTGACCGGCGAGAGCGTGACGCTGCTCGACATCAACAACTCCGTGCCGGCGGATATGTACAAGGCCTCCATCGAGGGCAAGTACCCCTACCGCCACAACGAGACCTTCATGGGCTTCCACTGCGGCAATACGCCGATGTGCCGCCTGGTGAAGGGCAAGATGAGCTATCAGCTGATCATGAACCGCGGCCTCGAGCACGGCGGCGAGCCGGACATCACCCGCGGCACGCTGGAAGGCGACATCGCGCCCAGCCCCATCACGTTCTACCGCTTGCAGTGCGATTCTGACGGCGTGGTGCGCTCCTACATCGCGGAGGGCGAAGTGCTGCCCGTCGCGACCCGCTCTTTCGGCGGCATCGGCGTGTTCGCCATCAACGAAATGGGTCGCTTCTACCGTCATGTGCTGGTGCAGAAGCGCTATCCGCATCACGGTGCTGTGGCGTTCGACCACTGCGCGAAGCAGCTCTTCGAGGTCTTCAAGTACCTCGGCGTGCAGGACATCGCTTGGAATCAGCCGAAGTCTCTGCCCTATCCCACGGAAAATCCCTGGGCGTAATCCCGAAACATCAAAGGACACGGCTTGCAGCAATGCAGGTCGTGCCCTTTTTTCTTGATGCGAGATGATAAAGCCCCCGGAAGCAGCTGATAATTGCCACTTCCGGAGGCTTTTGCGTATCTGATTACATGATAACCTTGATTTCCGCACCGTCGGTCAGCACAGCGTCCGTCAGCACGCCGGAAACTTCCGTGCCGTTGACCAGCACCTGCTTCACGCCGCTCTCGTGGTGGGCGGTGTTGTCCACCACAATGTGCAGCCGCTTGCCGCGGAAGGTCTTGTCCATCGTGAATCCATCCCAAGACGCGGGAATCGCCGGGCTAATGACCAGTCCTTCAGGCGTCGGGCGCAGACCCAGAATACCCTCAACGCAGCCGACCATGACCGTCGATGCCGTGCCGGTCAGCCAATGCACATGCGCGCGGCCCGGCTGGGGCGTCTCATGACCCTCGATGAACTGCGTGTGGACATAGGGTTCCGCTTCACGCAGCTCCGCGCGGTCGTTGTAGGCGGCGGGGCAGCTCTCCGTGAAGTACTGGAACGCGCGGTCGCCGTGACCCAGCAGCGCCTCCGCGAGAATCGCCCAGCCCTGAATCTGGCAGAAGATACCGCCGTTTTCCTTCGTCGTGGGGTTGAACAGCAGCATGTTCGCGCCGTCGAAAGCGTGCTGCTTGTAGCAGGGCGCCATGATTTCCACACCGAAGGGCGTGTTCAGCTGCTCGAACGCGGTCTGCATGGCCTTTTCCGCCTGTTCAGGTGTTGCCAGACCGGAAATGACCGCCCAAGACTGCGGGTTGAGCCACATGGACGCTTCAGGATCGTTCTTGCTGCCGATGATGCTGCCCTGCTCGCTGTAACCGCGGCGGAAACGGTCATCCTCCCAGAAGTGCTGGTTGATGAGCGCCTTCTGTTCCTCCGCCTTCTGGCGCAGGTAGACGCGGTATTCGTCGTTCTCCGGCTTGTTGGGCATCAGCTCGTCCAGCAGGCGCAGGGCGAGATACAGCTGCATAGCGACGAAGGAGGATTCGCCCGCCGCGCCCAGACGCAGGCAGTCGTTCCAGTCCGCGTGCAGACCCGCCGGCATACCATGCGCGCCCAGATGATTCATGGAGAAGTCAATCGCGCGCTTCAGGTGATCAAGCACCGTGCCTTCGCCGTGCGTCGCATACGGAATGATCTCGTCCATAAACGCGGTATCGCCCGTTTCGGCGATGTACTTGTAGACGGTCGGGAAGAGCCACAGCGCGTCGTCTGCGCGATAATGCGGATGCCCCGTAGCGCGAACGTAGCTGTCGTCCTCCGGGGAATCCTCGTGCCCCGCGTTGTGGTTGAACTTCACCAGCGGCAGACCGCCGCCGTGATGCACCTGCGCGCTGAGCATGAAAACAAGGCGTTCCTTCGCCATCTTCGGGTCAAGGTGGATGATGCCTTGAATGTCCTGCACCGTGTCGCGGTAGCCCAGACCGTTGCGCTGACCGCAGTAGATGAGGGATGCCGCGCGGCTCCAGACAAACGTCGTGAAGCACTGGAAGGCGTTCCAAGTGTTGATCATGCTGTTGAAATTCGCGTCGGGCGTGTTGACCGTCAAGCCGGAGAGCTCGCCGTGCCAGTAATCAACCAGCGCTTTCAGTTCACCGTCCACCTTGTCCGCGACGTTGGCATAGCTGTCCAGCAGCGCACGCGCCGCCTTTTCGCCCTTCTGCGCCAGCAGGAAGGCAATCGTCTTCGTCTCGCCGGGCTGGAGCGTCAGCACCGTGTGCAGCGAACCGCAGGGGTTGCCATTGAAGTTGAGGGAATTGCCCAGGTCGCCATCCACAACGCCCTTGGGGTTGGAGAAGCGCCCTTGACCGAGGAAGCGTTCGCGGCGGCCGGTATAGCTCTTGACCGAGCTGCCTGCCAGACCAAAGAAGCGCTCGCGGCCGTTTTCGCCATCCGCATTCACGCCGCAGAACTGGTTGATATGCTCGATGATATGGTCACCGTGGAAGGTCGTTGTGGTGATAAACTGCGTATACTGGAGGTTGACCAAATCCTGCTCATAGTTGCTCTCAGTGGTCAGCTCGCAGTAAGAGAAAACGGAGATGGTGCGGGGTTTATCGGACTTGTTCGTCACCGCCACGCGCCAAACCTCGTGCGTCGCGCCCAGCGGTACATAGTACAGCGTCTTGCTCTCGATGCCGCTGTATGTGCTTTCGACCTCCGTGTAGCTCGTGCCGTGACGGGTGATGGTCTTGTACTGTTCCAGCGGCTTCTCCACCGGCCGCCACGTTGCCGACCAATAATCGCCCGTTTCGTCATCCCGCAGATAGACATAGCGCCCTGGCTCATCGAACTGGTTGAAGGTATAGCGCAGGATGCGTCCCGCCGCGCCGGACTTGACGAAGCTGTATCCGCCGGCGTTCTGGGTCACAATCGCGCCGTATTCCGGAGAGCCGAGGTAGTTTGCCCACGGCATGGGCGTGCGCGGGTCGGTGATGACGTACTCGCGCGCAGCATCACTAAAGTAACCGAACTGCATAAGAGAAATCCTCCTTACGTAATTCATCGTCAGGGTTATCTCCGAAAACGTTTTCCCGGACAGGCGGAAATCCTCCTGCCCTTTCAAACGCTTCTATCCGTGCGTATTGTAGCATACTTTTCCTCTTCGCGCAAGGAGAGAATGCACACTTCGGAAACTTTTTTCCCGAAAAAGAGGGGGGGGGATAGATGCGAATCCCCCGGCAACGAAAAAGACCAGCACCGAAAGAAAAACTTCTCCCATGCTGGTCGTCCGCGCCCATCTGGCGCGACAATGTGCAAATTGTGAGCAAAACAGCTTGGGCGCTCCTGCGGAAGCGCAAAGTTACTGGCAGAGACGCTGTCCCTGCACCCTGCAAGGGGAAATAAAACGGGACGAAGTCCTCCCCTTGACCCCTCCGCGCAATTGAGCTGGTCGCTATCCCATGCTTTGCCCGCGTGTTTATCCGCTTTTATCCTTATTCCGTGTAAACCGCACGCGCACCGCCGATATACGGCAGCCGCGAATACGCCATCACCAAATTCGCATGTCCCACATGGCTCGTCGAAATCCGCAGCGGCACTGCCACCGGACGAATGTGCATTCCCACCAGCGTATCGCCAATATCAATCGCCGCGTCCGCCTGAATGCTCACCGCCAAGGTGGGTTTCTCCATCTTCTTCCACGCCGCCGCCGGTACACTGCCGCCCGCTTTCGGCTGCGGAATTGCGCGCACCTGCGTCAGTCCCAGTTCCTTCAGCACCGCCTTCTCCACCACAATCCCGCGGTTCAGGTGCTCGCAGCACTGGAACGCCGCATGAACGCCGTGCCCCTTGCACGCCGCCAGCATCGCTTCCGCCACAATCTCGCCTAATTCCGGCACACTGCCCTTGCCGATGCGCGCGCCCGTAATCTCGCTCGTCGAACAGCCCAGCACAATCACGCTGCCGCTCTCCAAATGCCCTGCATCCATCAGCGCACCAACGGATTCATCCAAAATGCGGTTGATTTCCGCGCGTAAAGTTTCCCTCTGTGCCTCGTCAAACATGTTCAAGCCCTCCCTGTTCTTTCTGCGCTGATTCCTGCTGGAATGGGGTCTTCTGGCGGAGCATTTCCAGCGCATTGCCTGCGCCGATAACCGCCAAGCGCCCCAGCAGATTCGCAATCATCCGCGCCGTTTCAATGTCGATTTGTTCCCGCACGCCGCGAATCGCCGTCACTCCCGCGTGGACATCCTTGCGCATTTCCTTCCAATTGATGCGCTGCGTCGATGCCAGCAGGTCGAAGATAGCATCCACGAACTTGCGGCGCTGCTCGCGGGTGCACTGTGCCAGCCACTGGTGCACCGTCTGGTTGACCAGAACGCTGCCCTTGTCCAGATCCTCGGCATAGCAGAAATCCTTGCCCCGCACTTCCCACGAGAACGGGTCGTGCTGCATGATGCCGTTGTTGTCCGACATGACGACACGATGCACCGGGTGCGCCGCCATCAGCAGCCCCACGACCGCAAACTGCGGCACATAGGCAATGATGCGGCTCGCCACGGCGGCGTATCCGTCGGACGCGGCGGTTCCGTCATCCACACCCGGCCCGTCGAAGCTGACGACGCGGCGGATGTGCTCCTGCAAGTCCGCCTTGGTGTGCGCGGCGGCGTAGACGGCGAGGTTTCCGCCCTTGCTGTGACCAGTCACAATGACGTCACCCGCATCCTGCGTCAGATGACGTTCGAGATACTTTTGCGCCGCCGCCTGCGCCGGAACAGGGCTTTCAAACGACATAGCGAAATCCTCCCGCCAGCCGGTCAGACTGCCGTCCGTGCCGCGGAAGGCAATAATATGCGTTCCGTCGGGCAAGTCCACTGTCATGGCGGCGAACTGGATTTCGTCATTGAGGATGGACACCGCGTCGCGCACCGTCAATGCCCCAAAGCGGCTGCTTTTCGCGATTTGCTGAAGCAGTCGGCGGCACTCGCCCCGGAAATGGTCGTCCGGGTCATCGGGCAGAACGGATTTCGCGCACTGGGCGAAGACTTGCGTTTCCGCGGGCAGGTCGATGTAAGACAGTGCCGCCATCACGAGGGTATCAAGGTCATTGGCGGGGTCAGCGGCGAATGGAAGATCGCCGCGCCAAGTGATGTAATCGGGCAAGTAGGACATTGCTTTGCCACCTCCCAAAGCAGATGAGGGTTTTTTCTGTATTGTTGTTCCTTTCGTTTGGGGTTCTATGAAACTGGTCTTTTTCATGCAGAGGGTTTCGCCTCTGCGGAGAGGACAAGGGGGCAATGAAAACAGACGAAGTCTGCGGTCGCCCCCTTGTCCCCTTCGCAGTCCTCCACCATGCTACTTGATTTGTAATTGAAGGTTTTCTTTTTGGGGTCGTGCTTTCCCATATGAACCGAAGGTTCTTTGGATAAACACGTGGAAGAAGTATGATAGTGTCACCAACTGAATCGCGCGGAAGGGTCAAGGGGCAAAGGTAGATTGTCAAGC
>OMNT01003537.1_pt1 | contig 11233 bp, 7 predicted proteins | sample 1672551 | NCBI WGS metagenome assembly OMNT01 (sample SAMEA3136698, study PRJEB25190) | human gut metagenome
GCGGATGTGAAAAAGCACAGGAGATTCTGAAAGACAAGGACTTCCTGGCTAAGAAGTCACAGTGGATCTTCGGCGGCGACGGATGGGCATACGACATCGGCTTTGGCGGCGTAGACCATGTACTTGCAAGCGGACAGGACATCAATATCATGGTATTTGATACTGAGGTTTATTCCAATACGGGCGGCCAGTCCTCCAAGTCCACACCGACAGGCGCAGTCGCACAGTTCGCGGCAGGCGGTAAAGAAGTGAAGAAGAAAGATATGGCAAGCATCGCAATGAGCTATGGTTATGTCTATGTAGCACAGATTTCTATGGGCGCTGACTTCAACCAGACGGTAAAAGCGATTGCAGAGGCTGAGGCATATCCGGGACCGTCCCTGATCATTGCATACGCTCCGTGTATCAATCACGGTATCAAGAAGGGCATGAGCAAGGCTCAGACAGAGGAAGAGCTGGCTGTTAAGTGCGGTTACTGGCACAACTTCCGCTTCAATCCTGCATTGAAAGCAGAAGGAAAACCGGCATTTATTCTGGACAGCAAGGCTCCTCAGGCGGAAGGCTATCAGGAGTTCTTAAATGGCGAGGTTCGTTATAACTCCCTGATGCGCTCCAATCCGGAGAAGGCGAAGAGACTCTTTGCAAAGAATGAGAGCGAAGCGAAAGAACGATATGAATATCTGAATAAGCTGATTACTCTGTACGGAAGCGAAGAATAAAAGATAAGAAAAAGACGGGAGCAGGTACGATGTGCCTGCTCCTGATTTTCTACAGGCGGTGCAGGAAATCAAAGGAGGAATTTCATGGGAAAATGGAAGAAATACGTACTGGCCGCAGTTTTTTTATGGATGGCGTTCCTGCTGCCCGGAGGTAAGGCGGAAGCGTCCCAGAGGCTGTTTGACATCGTGGTAAAGGATGGATATACGACACAGGTCATTGAGATGAAATATGGCAAAACACCCTATGGCTATACTTCTTATTATGCGAACCAGTCTGTGATTTACGTCAACGCGAAATCCAAAAACGTCACGTTTTCCGTAAAGAAAAATACCAGTTCCAGGTACGGGAATTTTCATTTCGCATATTCGAAAATAAAACCGGGGGACGAACCGGCGGGAAATCTGTTTACCTATACGGCGGACGGAAAAACGCGGGCATGGATGTTTACTGTGCAGAAATACGTGGAACCGGAAATTAAATACCTGAAAATCACCAGCCCGAAAAAAGGAGACGCTTTCCAGCCAAAGAAAAAGAATTATGCCGGAATTAAGACGGGGATAAAGACGGAGGTTCCGGTAAAGACGATTGTGCGCATTCTCGATGCGAATGGAAAACTGGTTTATAAAAAGGATTATGGTGAGACGGGCTCAAAGACGTATCAGTTGAAATGGGATGGAAAGCCCTCAAAGGGAAACCAGGCGAAGTTAAACAGTAAAAAATATGTGCCTGCGGGAGAATACACCGTGCGGGTGACGGTTTATCCGAAAATCGGGAAAAAGGCGGCGGAGATCGTAAAAGAGACGAAGCTGACAGTGGGAAAATTGTAAGAAATAAGACGGTGCGCAAAAACAGACGCGTCTTGCACCTTCCCTGAATAAATGCTATAATCCCGGTAATGATTGGAATAAGGAGGTTTTGCAGGAAGAATATGGAGATTGCAGGCTATGAACAGTTAAAACAGGAAAGAATTGATGATATTCATTCGGAAGGGTATCTTTTCCGGCATAAAAAGAGCGGCGCGCGCATCTGTGTGCTGTCAAATGATGATGAAAATAAAGTATTTCATATTACTTTTCGCACGCCCCCGGCAGACAATACCGGAGTGGCGCACATTCTGGAGCACAGCGTGCTGTGCGGAAGTAAGAAGTTCCCTTCCAAAGACCCGTTTGTGGAATTGGCAAAAGGTTCTTTAAGCACATTTTTAAATGCTATGACCTATCCGGATAAGACGATGTATCCGGTGGCGAGCTGTAACGACGCCGATTTCATGAATCTGATCCATGTTTATATGGATGCGGTGTTTTTTCCGAATATTTATGAAAAAGAGGAAATTTTCTGCCAGGAGGGCTGGAGCTATCAACTGGAAAATCCAGAGGATGAGCTGACGTATAACGGCGTGGTATATAATGAGATGAAAGGCGCGTTTTCCTCGCCGGAGGATGTGCTGGACCGGGAAATCCTGAATTCGCTGTATCCGGACACTACTTATGGAAATGAGTCCGGCGGGGACCCTGAGTGCATTCCGGATTTGAAGTACTCGGAGTTTCTGGGATTCCACAGCAAATATTATCATCCGTCGAATTGTTATATTTATCTTTACGGAGACATGGATGTGGCCGGGAAGCTGGAATGGCTGGACAGGGAATATCTGTGTAAATACGATGCAATGGAGATTCCTTCGGAAATTACGCTCCAGCCGGCTTTTGAGACGCCGAGGGAGGTGCGGAAGAAATATTCCATCTCCAGTTCGGATTCCGAGGAGGGAAACACGTATCTTTCCTTCAATGCTTCGATCGGCACCAGCCTGGACGTGGAGCTGTCGAATGCCTTTGCTGTTATCGAATATGCGCTGCTTTCCGCACCGGGCGCACCGTTAAAGCAGGCGCTTCTGGATGCGAAAGTGGGAAAGGACATCACGGGTTCTTATGACAGTGGAACTTACCAGCCCATGTTTTCTGTCATAGCGAAAAATTCAGACCCGGAGAAGAAGGAGCTCTTTTTGAACATCATTCGGGAGGAGTTAAGCCGGATTGCGGCAGAAGGCATTGATGAGAAAGCTCTGCGGGCCGGCATCAACTATATGGAATTCCGTTTCCGTGAGGCAGACTACGGGAATTACCCGAAAGGACTGATGTACGGGATCGACCTGATGGATTCCTGGCTTTATGATGAGATGCGCCCTTTTGATTATCTTCATCAGTTGTCCGTTTTCGAGAAACTGAAAAAGCAGGTGGGAACGGGATATTTTGAGACGTTGATCCGGAAATATCTGCTAGAAAATAAGCATGTGTCTGTCGTAATCGTGGAACCGGAAAAAGGACTGACCGCAAAGATGGAAGAAAAGGTCAGAGAAAGGCTTGCTTCTTATAAGGCGTCGCTGAGTCAGGATGAAATAAAAGAACTGATCGAAAAGACAGAAAGGCTTGACAGATTCCAGGGGACGCCATCTACCGAAGAGGAATTGAAAGCGATTCCTCTGCTTTCCAAAGAAGATATCAGGAAAGAAGCAAGGCCGTTATATAATAAGAAACGTTTGATCGGAGATATTGTGACGCTTCATCATGACGTTTTTACCAATGGCATCGCATATCTGAATTTGATGTTTGATACCCGTTATGTGAAAAAGGAATACATTCCGTATCTGGGAATCCTCAAGGCAACGCTTGGAATGATCGATACTGCGAACTATTCTTATGGAGATCTTTTCAATGAGATCAATATGCGTACCGGAGGAATTTATATGATGCCGGAAATCTTTGCGAGCTGGAAAAATCCGGGCGAGAGCTGGTCGGTATTTTCCCTGTACGTCAAGACCCTTTATGGGGAGATTGGCTTTGTGGAGCAGATGATCGAGGAGATTCTCTTTACGTCGAAGCTGGAGGATGAAAAGCGCCTGTATGAGATCATCGCACAGCTAAAATCCAGATTGCAGATCGCTCTGAATTCCGCAGGACACTCCACGGCTGCGCTGCGTTCCATGTCGTATTTTTCCGATGTGGCGGCGTTTAATGAGGCGGTCAGCGGTATTGCGCTCTACAAGCTGGTGGAGGATATTGAGGAGCACTTTGAGGAGAGAAAAGAGAAGCTGATTTTCATTTTGAAAGAACTGGTGACCGCACTGTTTCGCAGGGATACGCTGACGGTGAGTCTTACGGCGGAAGAGGAAGGGTTCACAGCGCTTCAGGAGCCGCTGAAAGCATTCAGGGAGAAGCTGCCGGAGGGCGGGCTTTGCGCACAGGAGCCGATTCGGGCTGCCGGAAGAAAAAATGAAGGCTTTCTGACCTCTGCGAAGATTCAGTATGTATCGAGAGCGGGAAATTACCTTGCGGCGGGCTTTTCTTATACAGGAGCGCTTAAGGTTTTAAAGGTCATTCTGAACTACGGCTATCTGTGGGAGAATGTTCGTGTCAAAGGAGGCGCATATGGAAGCATGGCCGGATTCGGCACGCTGGGAGATACCTATTTCGCCTCTTACCGGGATCCGAACCTGCGGCAGACGAACGAGGTGTTTGACGGGATTGCAGATTATGTGAGAAATTTTACGGCGACCGAAAGGGATATGACGAAATATATCATTGGCGCCGTCAGCGAGCTGGATACGCCGCTTACACCGATGATGAAGGGAATCCGTTCACGAAACGCTGCTATCAATGGAAGAACCTTTGAAGATTACCAGAGGGAACGCAATGAGATTCTGGGGGCGAATCAGGAATCCATACGGGCGCTGGCAGATCTTATGGAGGCTGTTTTGAGTCAGGATAATCTCTGTGTGATCGGAAATGAGAAAAAACTGGAAGAAGAGAAGGAAATGTTCGGGGAACTGGTTCCGTTTGTGGAATAGAGGAGGAGAAAATGAACGAAAGAAACTGCAAATCAGGATTTGTCACTTTGATCGGAAGGCCGAACGTGGGAAAATCCACGCTGATGAATCACCTGATTGGACAGAAAATCGCCATTACGTCGAGCAAACCGCAGACGACAAGAAACCGGATACAGACCGTGTATACCTGTGAGCAGGGGCAGATCGTTTTTCTGGATACGCCAGGGATTCACAAGGCGAAAAATAAGCTGGGAGAATACATGGTAAATGTGGCGGAACGGACGGTCAATGAGGTGGATGTGGTTCTGTGGCTGGTAGAGCCGTCTACTTTTATTGGCGCGGGGGAGCGGCATATTGCCGAACAGCTTATGAAAACGACAACGCCGGTTATCCTGGTCATTAATAAAATCGATACGGTAAAGAAAGAAGAGATTCTGAAATTCATTGACGAGTACAGGAAAATCTATGATTTTGCGGAGATTATTCCTGCGTCGGCGTTAAAAGGCATGAACACGCAGGACATTATCGACACGATTTTTAAGTACCTGCCCTATGGGCCGATGTTTTACGATGAAGATACTGTAACCGATCAGCCGCAGCGCCAGATCGTCGCGGAACTGATACGGGAGAAGGCGCTGCGCTGCCTGAACGAAGAGATTCCTCACGGAATCGCCGTTTCGGTGGATACCATGAAAGAGCGGAAAAAGGGACATATCATGGATATTGAGGCGACGATCGTGTGCGAAAGGGATTCGCACAAGGGCATTATTATCGGGAAAGGCGGCGCCATGTTGAAAAAAATCGGCGCGGCGGCGCGCTACGAGATTGAGGATATGCTGGAAATGAAAGTGAACTTACAGCTCTGGGTAAAGGTAAAGAAGGACTGGAGGGACAGCGATTTCCTGATAAAAAATTTCGGATATGACAAGAAGGATATTTAAATGAGAGAAATGCTCACTTTGACCGGGATGATACTGTCGGCGGCGCCAATGGGAGAATACGATAAGCGGGTGGTCGTGCTGACGAAAGAGAGAGGAAAAATCTCCGCTTTCGCCAGAGGAGCCAGGAAGCCAAACAGCGCCCTGATGGCGGCGGCAAATCCTTTCTGCTTCGGAAAGTTTTCTTTCTACGAGGGGCGGGACTCTTATACGATGGTGCGGGCGGAGGTGCAGAATTACTTCCGCCAACTGTCCCAGGATTTCGAAGGGGCATACTACGGATTCTATTTTATGGAGTTTGCCGATTACTACACCAGAGAAAATAATGACGAGGCGGATATGCTGGGGCTTTTGTACGTGTCGCTAAAGGCGCTTTTAAATCCAAGTCTGGACAGGGAGCTGGTGCGGTCTGTGTTCGAGTTAAAAGCAATGGTGACAGCGGGAGAGTATCCGCAGGTATTTTCCTGCGTGGAATGTGGAAAAAAGGAGAACCTTGCAGGCTTCGTTCCAAAGCGGGACGGCCTGGCGTGCCGCTTTTGCGCCCCGCATTACAGGGAACTTGTGCCGCTGCTGGAATCCACGGTGTACACGCTGCAATATGTGACCGTCACCCCGGTACAGAAGCTTTATACCTTTACGGTAACGCCGGAGGTTCTGCGGGAATTTCAGAGCGTGACAGAACGTTTTCGGCAAAAGTACATAGAAAAACCGTTTAAATCTCTGGATATTTTACGAAGCATCCTGAATTATTAGTTGAAAATAAAAAAGTAAGAGGCTATAATGTAGCCTATAAGAAGTTTGCCTGCTTGCAGGAGCAAACTTCATAGGCTAACGACAGACCGAAAGGTCTGGAGGAGTTACATGAAGTGTAACAGGCCGGAAAGCAATTTATAAAAGTTTTCGGAGGGTATAAATGAAGAGAATGAAGGGGATGGTTCTGACTGCTCTGGCACTTGGCATGCTGACTGCGTGCGGCAGGTCGTCTCTGAAGGAAACCGGAGTCTCAGTGGGGAAAGACGGCGCGTTGACGGCAGAGGTATTTGACAGGCTGGATCAGAACTATTATGATGCGGAAGAGTTAAAAACAAATGTAGAGAGCAGTGTTGCAGAGTATAACAACGGCGCAGGGGAAAACGCGATAACGGTTGAAAAGCTGGAAATCAGTGAGGAAGGCGAGGTCGAGCTGTCCATGAAATATGCTTCCTGTAAAGATTATATGGATTTCAACAATGTGGATTTTTATGCGGGAGACATTACAGACGGCTATAATGACAAAGGTTATCGTTTTGAGACGACGTTTCGGCAGGTAGAAAAGGGAGAAATCGTCGGAGATGAGATCAAACGGGAAGAAATTTTCGCAGGTTCGAACCATCCGATGATTGTATTTTCAGAGCCGATGCTGGTGGAAGTGCCGGGAAAGATTCTCTATGTCAGCAGCAATGTAGAAGTCACCGGAAAGAAAACCGCAAGGATGGCGGGAAGCGCTGCGGCAGAGGAGACGGAAGCTCAATCTGAGACTTCCGGAACCGAAGAAGACGTACAGGAAGTGGCTCCGATGGTGGAGAGTACGGGAAATACGGAAGATGATGTAACACTGGCCTATATTATTTATGAATAAAAGTAACGATTCAGAACAGGTCGAAGCACTTGCTCATGGATTTTTGCATCGGAACTGTGAAGGCACTGAACAGTTACGAATAAAATATGAAGAAGGTAAGGAGAGTACCATGGAAAAGACAATGGAAAAAATAGTGGCGCTGGCAAAATCAAGAGGATTTGTATATCCGGGGTCTGAGATTTACGGAGGTCTGGCGAATACCTGGGATTATGGAAATCTGGGCGTGGAGCTGAAAAACAACGTAAAACAGGCATGGTGGAAAAAGTTCGTGACGGAAAATCCATACAATGTGGGCGTAGACTGTGCGATTTTAATGAATCCGCAGACATGGGTGGCCTCCGGTCATCTGGGCGGCTTTTCCGATCCTCTGATGGACTGCAAAGAATGTCATGAGCGTTTTCGTGCGGATAAGCTGATCGAGGATTTCTGTGAGGAGAAGGGCATCGCGCTGGAGGAATCCGTGGACGCCTGGAGCCAGGAAAAGATGAAAGCTTTCATTGATGAGCATGAGATTCCATGTCCGACTTGTGGAAAGCATGATTTCACGGACATCCGCCAGTTTAACCTGATGTTTAAGACTTTCCAGGGCGTTACCGAGGATGCGAAGAATACCGTATATCTCCGTCCGGAAACGGCACAGGGAATTTTTGTAAACTTCAAGAATGTACAGAGAACTTCCAGAAAGAAGCTTCCGTTTGGAATCGGTCAGATCGGTAAATCTTTCCGTAATGAGATCACGCCGGGAAACTTTACTTTCCGTACCAGAGAGTTTGAACAGATGGAGCTGGAGTTTTTCTGCGCGCCGGGAACCGATCTGGAGTGGTTCGCATACTGGAAACAGTACTGCATTGACTGGCTGAAGGGTCTGGGGATGAAAGAGGACGAGATGCGCGCCCGTGACCATTCCCCGGAAGAATTGTGTTTCTACAGCAAGGCGACGACAGACCTGGAGTTCTTATTCCCGTTTGGCTGGGGCGAGCTGTGGGGCATCGCTGACCGGACCGATTATGACCTGACGCAGCACCAGAATACATCCGGCCAGGATATGACATATTTTGATGATGAGAAGAAAGAAAAATACATTCCGTATGTGATTGAGCCTTCGCTGGGAGCGGACCGCGTGGTTCTGGCGTTCCTTTGCAGCGCATACGATGAGGAAAATATCGGTACAGAGGAGAAGCCGGATATGCGTACTGTGCTTCACTTCCATCCGGCGCTGGCGCCAGTGAAGATCGGCGTGCTTCCTCTGTCAAAGAAGCTCAATGAAGGCGCGGAGAAAGTCTTTGCACAGTTGTCAAAGAAATGGAACTGCGAATATGATGGCCGTGGAAATATCGGAAAGCGTTACAGAAGGCAGGACGAGATCGGTACGCCGTTCTGCGTCACTTATGATTTTGATTCTGAGACGGACGGCGCTGTAACGGTGCGCGACCGTGATACGATGGAGCAGGAGCGCATAAAGATCGAAGAGCTGGACGCTTATTTTGCGGAAAAACTGGCTTATTAAGAGAAGCGAAAAGAAATCCCCGCTTTTTGGGGTTTGATGCTTGCGGGAAGCGGGATTCTTTGCTATAATTTTCAAAACACTAATATATTAGGAGGAATAAGCAATGAAAGGGAACATTGTAGTAGGTCAGTCAGGAGGACCGACAGCGGTTATTAACTCAAGTCTTGCAGGTGTATTCAGCGCTGCAAAAGAGCTTGGCGTAAAGAAAATTTATGGTATGCACCACGGAATCCAGGGATTCCTGAATGAAGACCTCATCGATATTTCTGAGTATGTACAGGATGATAAGGACGTTGAGCTGCTGAAAAGAACACCGTCAGCTTTCCTCGGCTCCTGTAGATATAAACTGCCGAAAATCGAGGGCAATGAAGAAGTATATGACAAGATTTTCGAGATTCTGGAAAAATATGACATTGAGTGCCTGTTCTACATTGGCGGAAATGATTCTATGGATACCATCAAGATGCTGTCCGATTATGCGGCAATGAAGGGCAAATCCCAGAGATTCATGGGCGTTCCGAAAACCATCGACAATGACCTGCCAATCACAGATCACTGTCCGGGATACGGTTCCGCTGCGAAATATATCGCTACTTCCATGAAAGAGATTATCCGTGACAACGAGAGCTTTGGCGTAGAGAAGCCAACCGTTACGATCGTTGAGATTATGGGACGTCATGCAGGCTGGCTGACAGCAGCGGCAGCCCTTTCAAAGGGAGAGGACTGTGACGGACCGGATATGATCTACCTTCCGGAAGTTACCTTTGACGTAGATGATTTTGTAGAGAGAGTAAAGAAGCTGGCAGCAGAGAAGAGTTCTGTCGTAATTGCAGTTTCTGAGGGACTCAAACTTGCAGATGGACGTTTCGCATGTGAGCTTGGAAATGCTTCTGATTTTGTGGACGCATTCGGGCATAAACAGCTTTCCGGCTGTGCGGCAGCTCTGGCAAACATCGTTGCAGGCGCTACAGGACTTAAGACACGTGCGGTAGAGTTCTCTACCCTTCAGAGAGCAGCAACACATATCGCTTCCTTACAGGATATTAACGAAGCGTTCAGCGTAGGATATCTGGCATGCCAGGCGGCAGAAGAAGGTAAGACAGGCATGATGATCACCATTGATGTAAAAGAGCGCAATCCGTATCAGGTAGGATACAGCATCTATGATATTCATGCAATCGCAAACGTAGAGCGTCCGGTTCCGGCTGAATGGATCGTAGAAGACGGCACAAACGTAAGCGAAGAGTATGTGAAGTATGCGCGTCCTCTGATTCTTGGCGAGCTTACGCCGATGATGGTAAATGGTACGCCGAGACATCTGGTACTGAAAAAATAAGAAATTGTGATACGGGCGGACAGCGAAGAGCTGTCCGCCTTTTCTGTCGGAGCCGGGGGGATGTCCGGGGCCTTGTAAGATAAAAAAATTCATGTGTTTTGTCGATTTTGTGAAAGATGTTGAGAGAAATGTCGAAAGGACGCTGCAAATAGTGAAAATTTTAACAAACGCACGGAAAATATCAGAGAAAATCAGCAATATAGACAGGATTTTCTTGACTAAAACGGGAAATATGTTAAAATTATACATATCATAACGTACAAAGTACGGTTTCCGCATAAGGAAAGGAGATTACGTTTCTTTATGTGGGGATTACAAGTTTAGGAGGAACTAGCGAAATGGCAAAATGGGTTTACTTATTTAAAGAAGGAAATGCCAGCATGAGAAACCTTCTGGGTGGAAAAGGAGCGAATCTTGCGGAGATGACGAATCTGGGGCTTCCGGTACCACAGGGTTTTACGATCACGACAGAAGCCTGCACGCAGTATTATGAAGATGGCAGGAAGATTAATGACGAGATCATGGGTCAGATTATGGAAGCCATCACGAAGATGGAAGAAATCACAGGCAAGAAGTTCGGGGATAAAGAAAATCCTCTTCTTGTTTCCGTGCGTTCGGGAGCGAGAGCGTCTATGCCGGGTATGATGGATACCATTCTGAATCTCGGATTGAACGAGGAGGTAGTCGGGGTGCTGTCTGAAAAATCAGGGAATCCCCGCTGGGCATGGGATTGTTACCGGAGATTCATTCAGATGTATTCCGACGTCGTTATGGAGGTCGGTAAGAAGTATTTCGAAGAATTGATCGACAAGATGAAAGAGGAAAAGGGCGTGACACAGGATGTAGATCTTACGGCTGGGGATCTGAAGGTGCTTGCCGATCAGTTCAAAGAGGAATACAAAAACAAGATTGGGGAGGAATTTCCGAGCGACCCGAAGGAACAGCTTATGGGGGCGATCAAGGCAGTATTCCGTTCCTGGGATAATCCGAGAGCCAATGTGTACCGTCGTGACAATGACATCCCATATTCTTGGGGGACGGCTGTAAACGTCCAGATGATGGCGTTTGGAAATATGGGTGAGACCTCCGGCACAGGCGTTGCCTTTACACGAGACCCGGCGACAGGGGAGAAACATCTGATGGGCGAATTTCTGATGAACGCACAGGGGGAGGACGTAGTAGCGGGCGTCCGGACGCCGCAGAAGATCGACCAGTTAAAGGAAATTATGCCGGAGGTATACGATCAGTTCGTGGATATCTGCAACACTCTGGAGGATCACTACAGGGACATGCA
>OMNT01003540.1_pt1 | contig 11222 bp, 7 predicted proteins | sample 1672551 | NCBI WGS metagenome assembly OMNT01 (sample SAMEA3136698, study PRJEB25190) | human gut metagenome
GGCTACCCACCATGCGTAATCTTCGTTCTTATGAGCCTTCCAGTCATAGAGCGGATTTCCCCAGAGTTGTCCGGTGGCGCTGAAATAGTCTGGCGGCACGCCTGCCACGCAGGTGGGGTAGCCTTTCGTATCGAGCTGGAAGAGGTCTTTGTGCGCCCATACATCCACACTGTCCAGAGAAACGAAAATAGGGATGTCGCCAATGATTTCAATCGAACGGGCGTTGGCGTATTCCTTTAAAGCATCCCACTGGCGGAAGAACAGAAACTGAAGGAATTGATAATACCGAATCTCCTCCGCAAGCTTTTTCTCCCATTTTTTCCGTGACGCGTCGTCCGGGTCTTTCAGTTCAGGCTCCCATTCCAGCCAGCAGCGGCCCTCATGGGCGTCCTTTGCCGCCATAAACAGGGCGTAGTCCTCCAGCCAGAAGTTTTGCCGGAGACAGAAGTCCTCAAATTCCTCCAGAAGCATCTTGTCCGGGGTGTGGATGAAATTTGCGTAAGCCTTATGAAAAAGCTCTGTCTTAAAGTTTAAAACGGCTCCATAGTCGATCTTTTTCGGGTCCCACTGAGGCATATCGGCAAAGTCCGCATCGGACAGAAGTCCCAGCTCCTTTAAGTTTGCGGGGCTGATGATGAGCGGCTGTCCGGCAAAAGCGGAAAATCCCTGATAGGGAGAGTCGCCAAAACCGGTAGGGCCTAAGGGAAGCACCTGCCAGAGGTGCTGGCCGGATTTTTCCAGAAAGTCGATAAAGTCATAGGCGCCCTGCCCCAGATCACCGATTCCATAAGGGGACGGGAAGGAGGTGGGATGCACCAGGATGCCGGAAAGGCGCTTTTTCTTCGTTGTGGTTTCTGTCGCATTCATAGGTATAGCTCTCCTTTGATGTTTATAATGCCAGGTTCAAAAGTCAAATTCCACGTTGTGCTTGCACATAAGTAGAATTTGACTTTATGAACCGCCCCAAAATGAGGATAAAAGTGGGGCGTCAGCCTCACGATATCCGAATTTGGGACAGGATTGTGAAAGCACAAAGTGCGGAACAATCCGTAGGGCATTTTTTCTTTTTATTATAAAGTATTTATGAGGGGGATTCAAGAAAAAGACTTGAGAAAATGTGCAGGGTGAGGTAAACTGTAAAAAAAGAAAAAGGCTGGCAAGGATACGGACCTGGGAAGAAAACTCCGGGATAACGACTATGCCGAAAGAATTTCGGGAAAGTGAGGAGAGGTCCATGTATTTTATGCTGGATAACTATGATTCGTTTGTCTATAATCTGTCCGCTTCCTTCCGGGAGCTGGGACGGGAGATTCTGGTAAAGCGTGCGAGGGAGATCACGCTTTCTGAGATTGAGGCTTTGCATCCGGAGGGGATTATCCTCTCGCCGGGACCGGGAAAGCCGTCGGACGCGGCAGAGTCGCTGCGGATTTTAGAGCAATTTAAAGAAAAAATACCAATCCTGGGCGTATGTCTGGGCCATCAGTCCGTGGGTCATTATTTTGGCGCGCGGATAAAAAAAGGCAATCGTCCCATGCACGGAAAACTGTCGGCGATCCGCCATCTGGGAAGCGGGCTTTTTGACAGGGTGCCGCAGGGGATTCAGGTGACGAGATACCATTCGCTCATCGTGGATATGGAAGATTTTCCGAAGGAGCTGGCGGTAGACGCTGTGTCGGAGGATGGCGTGATTATGGGAATACACCATAAGACGTGCCCGGTTTACGGAGTGCAGTTTCATCCGGAGGCAGTCCTTACGGAGTACGGACGGGAAATTCTGGAGAATTTCGTGAAAATCTGCGACAGATGGGGGGGAGCATATGAGAACCATAAAAGCGCTTGAAAAATACCCGCCGCTGGAGCGGATTTTTGAAGAATTTGCCGACAGTGAAATGCCTGCGTTTCTCGATTCCTCCTTAAGAAACGGGCTGGGGCAGTATTCCATCATCGGGCTTTTTCCCTATCTTACCCTGGTCAATGGGGATAAGTTCACGGTAAACGGAGAGGAATGTGGACAACCTTTCGAAAAATGGGTAAAAGAATATTTAAAGAACCATCAGGAGGAGAATCCTACCGGGCTTCCCATGATTTCTGGAGCCATTGGCTATTTTTCCTATGATTATGGGAGAAAAAAAGAGGGAGTAAAGAGCCGCCACGAAAAAACGGTGGATATTCCGGAATGTATTCTCTGCTTTTACGACGTGCTGCTGGTGGAGGATCACAGGGAGGAAAAGCTGTATATCATTGCAAACGGAGAGAAAAAAGACAGCGGGGAACAGGCAGAGGAGCTGGCGTGTCAGATACAAAAAATCAAGCCGGGCTGGCAGCAGGAGCGAGCCTGTGAAACCGAGGTGACGGCGAACTTTCAAAAGGAAGAATATCTGAAAGCGATCGACGATGTGAGAAAGAATATCCTGGAGGGTGATATTTACGTGATGAATCTGACGCAGCAGCTCACCATACGCAGCAAAAAAGCCCCTTATGAAGTGTTTAAAAAGCTAAGAAGGACAAATCCCTCTCCTTTTGGCGGCTATTTTCAGTACGGGGATTTTCAGGTCGTCAGCGCTTCTCCGGAGCGTTTTCTCCGGATGAAAAAAGGACATGTCGTGACCAGGCCGATCAAGGGAACCAGAAAGCGGGGGGACGGCCCCCAGGAGGACGCCGCGCTGAAAAAGGAGCTGAAAGAGTCGAAAAAAGATCAGAGTGAGCTTTTGATGATCGTCGATCTGGAGCGAAATGACCTGAACCGTGTATGCGTGCCGGGCAGCGTGAAGGTGACAGAACTGTTTGGAATAGAAACGTATGCGACCGTGTTCCATCTGGTATCGTGTGTGGAAGGAGACCTGGAAGAAGAAAAAGACGTGATGGATCTGATCGAAGCGGCTTTTCCGGGCGGTTCGATCACGGGCGCGCCAAAGCTGCGCGCGATGGAGATCATTGACGAGCTGGAGCATGGGAGAAGAAATCTCTACACGGGTTCCATCGGTTACCTGACGCTGGACGGGGACTGTGATTTCAATATCGTCATACGAACGGCCCTGCACCGGGACGGCGTCTGGCAGCTTGGCGTGGGAGGCGGTATCACCTTTGAATCCGAGCTGGAATTTGAATATGAAGAAACGCTGCAAAAAGCAAAAGCAGTACTGGAGGCATTGAGATGAAAAGAATAGAAGCGGATGAAGGATTTTTCTTTGGACTGGGTGCGTTTGAGACGGTGGCGGTTTATAGCCGTCCGGTTTTCCTGCGGGAGCATCTGGAGAGGTTAAACCGGGCGCTTCTGTTTCTGGGGCTTTCCGGGCAGGTAACAAAAGACGAGGTGTATGCGTATCTGAGGGAACATCCCGTGAAATACGGGGCATTGAAGATCGTAGTGTCTGAAAAAAATAAGCTGTTTTTGCCGGGGAAAAATCCTTATACGCCGGAAACTTATGAAAAAGGATTTGTCCTGGACTTTGCGAAGGTGCGGCGAAACGAGACCTCTCCTTTCACATACCATAAGACCCTGAATTACGGGGACTCTATCATGGAGAAACGGCGGGCGTCCGAAGAGGGACTGGATGAGGTGATTTTCCGGAACAGCCGTGGGGAAATCTGTGAAGGTGCGGTAACGAATATCTTTTTCGTAAAGAAAGGAAGGGTTTTCACACCGGAAATTTCCAGCGGGCTGCTTCCGGGCATTCTGCGGAAGTATCTCGTGGAAAGTCTGGAGGTTACGGAGAGAAAAATCATGCCGGAGGAGCTGGCGGAATTCGACGGGTGCTTTGTCACCAATTCGCTGATGGGCATTATGCCGGTCAGAAAGCTTGGAAGTTATGCGTTTGAAAACCGGGAGACGGCCAAAAGTCTGAGAGAGAGGTATCAAAGAGAAGTTCTGGACAATCGTAATTCATAAAATCAGAATCTGCCTAATAGGATAAAAGAAAAAGCGGAGCTGATGGATGATGAAAAGAAGTTTGCAGATTTTTGGAATCTGGTTTTTAAGCCTGATGATTTTTCTGACAGGCTGCGAGATGAAGCAGGTAGAGGAGGCGGAAAAGAAGGACATAGAATTTACGGTGGTAGAACCGGATGAGGTTCCGGCAGAGCTTTCTGAAATTATTGAGAAAAATAAGCAGGGAGAAATGAAGCTGACTTATGAAGACCAGGGGTATACTTATCTGGTGCGGGGGTATGGGCAGCAGAAAACAGGCGGTTACAGCATAGCTGTAAACGGGGTCTGGCTGGCTGGGGAAGAACTGCATGTGGATACCAGCCTGATCGGTCCTCCAAAGGATCAGAAGATTCAGGATGAGGCTTCTTACCCCTGCATCGTGATCAAGATCAGGGAACAGGCGGCGAAAGCCTCCTTTGATTAGACAGACCGGGTTCTTTTTGAAAAACCTTCCGCATAAACTGATAAGAGAATATGTGGGAGGTTTTCGTATGGAATTATTGAAAAAAAATATTCGCATGAACCGCCAGAAAAGCAGGGCCATGAATCAGATTACCCTGGAAGAAGATATGAATGTGCCGGACAGCAGATCCGACGTGGGCGATATTATTCAGGAAGAAGGGAATCTGAAAATTGAGGAGACAAAGATTCTGGAGAATCAGGTTCTGCTTGGCGGTTATCTGGAAGTGAAGATTCTCTATGTTTCGGACGATGGCGAGCGTCAGATACATAGGCTGGATACGAGGGTGCCTTTCGAAGAAAAGCTGAATCTGGAGGGTGTGTCGGCGGGGGATAATATCCGGGTAAAATGGGATATGGAGGATTTAAACGTACATTTGATCAACTCCAGAAAGCTGAGCGTCCAGGCGCTGATTACGTTTTCCGCGTCGATTGAGGAATTGTATGACACGCAGGCGGCGGTGGAACTGCACGGCATTGATGAAGTGACGGTCAGGACAAAAGAGCTTACGCCGCTTTCTTTGACGGTGCAGAAGCGGGATATTCTGCGTGTGAAAGATGAGATTAATCTGGCGTCCAACAAACCAAATATCGGAGAACTGCTCTGGGAAAGCGTGCAGCTTCGCGGCACTGATGTGCGTGTGCTGGACGGAAAGATCGACGTCCGTGGAGAATTGTTTATCTTTGTGCTGTATGCGGGGGACGATGAGAATGGCACAAAGCAATGGGTTGAGACGGCGCTTCCGTTTTCCGGAAGCATTGAATGCGCGGAATGCAGGGCGTCTATGATCCCCGATGTGGAGATTACGCTGGCTTCCAGTACCCTGGAGGTACGTCCAGATTATGACGGGGAAGAACGTCTGCTTCAATTGGAAGCGGTTCTGGAGCTGGATATTAAGCTTTATGAGGAGGAACAGGTGGAAATACTGGCGGACGTCTATACGCCCGTACGGGAGCTTACGCCTGTTACAAGCCAGGAGATTTATGAAAGCCTGGTGCTTAAAAACTTTTCAAAATGCAGAACGAACGAACGCATCCGCATGGAAGCGAAACAGCCCAGGATGCTGCAAATTTGTCACGGAAAAGGGGAGATACGGATTGATGACGCACGAATTACGGAGCGGGGCGTTCAGGTGGAAGGAGCGGTCTATGTAAGTATCCTTTATATTACGGCGGACGACAGTCTCCCATTTGCGCGGATGCGGGGAATGGCGCCGTTCCAGCATACCATTGAAGTGGAGGGAATTCAGCCTGACTGTAGATTTTCCCTCCAGACAGAGCTGGAGCAGCTCTCTACCATGATGATCGACAGCGAGGAGCTGGAGGTGAAAGCTTCGGTGAATCTGGGCGTACTGATCGTACAGGTGCATAAGGAAGCATGCATCACGGATGTGGAGGAGCATGAGCTGGATTTAAAGAAGATTCAGGAACTGCCGGGCATCGTAGGATATATTGTTCAGCCGGAGGACAGTCTCTGGAATATTGCCAAAGCTTACTATACGACGCCAAAGCGTATTATGGAGCTGAATGGGCTGGACGGGGAGGAGCTAAAGCCGGGAAAACAGCTTCTGATCGTAAAGGATGCGGCAGGTATGGGGTGAAAGTATCTGCCGGCAAAAGGAGTGATGATATTTTGCGCCCAAAAGAGCTGCCGCGGGGGATTGCGGCAGCTCTTCCTTTATAGTTCCGTATTATACAAAAAAAGACATAAAGTGGACTGCTTTTAACAAGAAAAAAGATGGATAAAATGGTATAATGAAAAAAGTAAAACGATTCTATTATTGTTTAAAATGAATAGAAAAAGTACAGACAAAAAATAAAAAATGTACAGGTATTGCAAATAAACCGGTATAAGTATTTGAATTTTATGGAAATTTTTGCGTGCGCAGACTTCCTTTTATGTCGGCTTTGTGAGAGCAAAATTGACAAAGAGAAATTCTGGAAAATAATTGTGGGTAAAAAATACTGTTATCCGGCGCACCGCCGCAGAACGGCCGGGTGTGATAAGAAATGTATATACTTTTTTACGGAAAAGAATATAAATGAAAAATGTAAAGGAGACGAGACAATGAGAAAACAAACAAGAACTTGGAAAAGCCGTTGTCTGAGCGCAGTGGTTTCACTGGCGATGGCGGCAGCGCTTCTTCCGGTGAGTCCGGCTGTACAGGCAGATGCAGCGGATGCACAAAATACGGTAAACGTTGCGTTGACCGTAGGAGAAACATGGGAAACAGAGTATGCGTATGCAGAAGGGCAGACGGGCGTTACCCGGCAGCCGAATGGCAGTATAGCGAGTGTTACTCTGGAACAGGGAGCAAATGTTGAGGTATCGGGGGTACGTCTTTACCCGCATGTAGCCAATGCAGACTCGATTGCAGCAGCTTTTTCAGCAGAGGCGAGTTCCACTGACAGTATTGCAGATTGTGAATTTACTCTTACAAAAGCAGAGGGAGATAACATGTACACGGCTTACAGTGAGAGTACAGGGAAATATTTTGTGAGCGGCGCTATGGGTTCTTTCTTTTCTGATAATTCTTCTCCGGTCAGTATTGCAAAGACAGAGAATGCTTCTACATTTCGTATTTCACAGGATGGAAGCGCAGCTTTTTTATATTTCCATACGCCGCAGATGAATTTCAATCGAATGGGCGCCTATATTGCAAACAATGCGCCGGGATACGAACTCATCCTTCTGGAAAAGCAGGAGACTGTCAGCCAGGGCGATGCAGTTCCGGGCTATAAGGCGGTAGGAACGATTACTTCCGGTAAAAAATACCTGATTTCCTTCACGGTCGGAGATAAAGTGGTAGTGTTATATCCACAGAATGGTGGAGCAAGTCCTATGACAAGGCTGACGGGCGATGCGTTTACGGAAACGAGAGGAACAAAGAGCAGGGTGCGCATTACGGCAACCGGAGAGGGAAATACGACCGCAGTTGTCGATGGCGTTACTTATAACATTACCTGTAATGTCCGGGCTGCTGAAGTGATCAATCTGGTGCCGGGACAGAAGTATTTTCTGAGCGGAGCGTCTCAGTTTACGGCAGGTGACAACAGTGTGGCAACAATCGCCGCAGGAAACAAAACGACGGATGGCCTGGCAGATTGCTTAAGAAATCTTGGAAAAGACAATACCGTCTATAATCTGAGCGGTTATGCACAGACGCAGAATGCGAACATCAGTCTTGCAGATGCTGAGATGCTGGTAACAAAGAATGGAGAAAAGTGGAATATTTACAATGAGAAGGCAAAAGGATACCTGAAAAATGAAGGGGTTGCAAACTATTTCGCAGGAAATGAGGAGCTCAAGGACCAGACCATCACTCCGGTGAGAAATGCAGACGGAACTCCTTCCTTTGAAATCTGCAATCCTGGCGGAAGATATGTCTGCTGGCATTATCCGTTTATGACTTTTGACGCATTCGCCAGCAAATCCAATGATAAGGGGGATTATGGGTTTGAGTTCCTGGAAAAACAGGACGTCATTACAAACCTTGATCCGATTCCGGGATATAAGCGCGTATCTGAGCTTACATCCGGAAAGAAATACCTGATTACACAGTTTATCAACAATGACGTGGCAAACGGAATCATCGTTCTTTATCCGGGAAGCGGCTTACAGCAGTCCAAGCTGTATAAGCCAGTCCAGGCGGCAGGCGTGGAGATTACGGCTGTAAAAGCAAATTCTGAAACAATGGTGACCGTTGATGGAGAACAGTATCGTGTTGTGGTAGGAGCAAACTGTCAGCATAAGGGACAGAAGCGTGTAGAGAATATGCGCGCAGCTACCTGTGAAGGAAAAGGAAGCACGGGAGAGACCTACTGTGCGATATGTAATACAAAATTATCCAATGCAACGGAAACGGCTGCACTTGGACATAAGTATGACGAAGGAAAGGTTACGACTCCGGTTACGACGACTACGGACGGAGTTAAGACCTATACCTGCCAGAATGATCCGAGCCATACACGTACCGAGGTAATTTCCTCTCTGGATTATGCAAATCAGGTACTTGCAGAAAAACTTGGGGACGCCAGAACAGAGGCGGCAAAGACGGCTGAGTATACAGAAGCTACCATGAATACTTTAAAAGCAGCGATTACTGCGGCAGAAAATGTTTCCGCTACGGATAAAGCGGCGATCAATACGGCAATCACAGGTCTGGAAAATGCGATGGAAGGTCTGGTAACAAAAGCGGTACAGACACAGCTTGACAAGATCAACGGACTTCTGGCAAGGGATCTGGGCAGCCTTGACCAGTATACGGATGCTTCCAAAAAAGCATATGAAACAGCAAAGAGAAATGCACAGAACCTGATCAATAATGGAAGCCAGGACGCAGGAAAGCTGGAAACAGCGGCAACAAAGCTTCAGGAAGCGATTGACGGACTGGTAACAAAAGCGCAGGAGGAACGCGACGAGGCAGTAGCAGTATTGGATGAGCAGGTACTGGCAGCAACAGAAATGATGATGTCAGGCGCAGCAGACATCTTCAGTGCAAATTCGATCGCAGCGCTTCAGAAAGCTCTGGATGATGCAGAGGCAGTCAAGAAGGACGCCACAAAGGATGCAGCAGCAGTACTTGCGGCAGCAGAGGCAGTGAAAGCTGCACTGGAAGGCCTTACTCCAAAGACAGGCGACGATATTGTGGGACCTGGAACCAACGACGGAGACAAGAAGATTAATATCGGTACTCCGGTTGATACGAAGCTTGGACGCTACGAAGTCATTGATCCGGTCAATAAAACAGCAAAACTTGTCAGCGTGAAGAATAAAAAGGCAGCGAAACTGAGCGTTCCGGCGACCGTAAAGGTGAATGGAGAAACCTTCAAAGTCGTAGAAGTTGGCGCAAATGTTATGAAGGGCAATAAGAAACTGACAAAAGTAATCCTCAGTTCCAATGTTACCACGATTGGAAAGCAGGCGTTCTCCGGATGTACGAAACTGAAGAGCGTTCAGTTGAAAGGAAAAGCGCTGGCTACGATTGGAAAACAGGCATTTAAGAAAACCTCCGCAAAGATGATTGTGAGCGCGAAGAAACTGAATAAGAAACAGAAAGCAGCTCTGCTGAAGAAAGTGAAAAAAGCAGGCGCAGGAAAGAAAACAAGAGTGAAATAGTTAGAGATCAGGAATCCCCCGCAGTAAGCTGCGGGGGATTCTTATAGTTTTACAAATTCCGGTTTCCGGTTTCGGAAAACAGTATAGTAGCGGAAGCCGCATGCCAGCAGTACATCCCGTACCTTATCGAAAGCATAAGCCAGATGTTCCGGCGCATGGCCGTCGCTGCCAACAGTAAGGATTTCGCCGCCAAGCTCCCGGTAACGTTTTAATATATCGGGGTGGGGATTCGGGGCGTTCAGGCCGTATTTATAACCGGCTGTGTTCAGCTCCAGGCCAATATGATGCGAAAGGATGGATTTTAAGATTTCATCCAGAATATCCTTGTATTTTTCATAGGAGTAGAAGCGGTTTTTGTTTGGCCCGTAGCGCACGATGTAGTCGATATGTCCATACACATCAAAATCGGAGAATGCTTCCAGATTCTGAAGGATGGACTGAAAGTATTCCAGGTAGCAATCCTTTTCGCTGCGCCCTTTGTAGAAAGCGGGGTAATAAGGGTCGGCTCCGTTTACCGTATGGGAAGAGCCGATGATAAAGTCGAAATCCCATTGCCGCACATATTCTGAGAGCCGTCCCGAAAGACGCGGCTCCAGTCCAAGTTCTATTCCAAAGAGAAGCTCTGTTTTTTTGCCGTATAGCTGCCGGCAGCGGTTCAGTTCGTCCAGATAAGCAGGCGTATCCACCTCGAAAAGATTCCCGTCTGCAACATAATCATAATCCAGGTGCTCGGTAAAACACATCGTTTTCAGCCCACGCCGGATACCCTCTTCGATCATGGACGCCATAGGCGCTGTAGAATCTGCCGAAAAGGACGAGTGAATATGGAAATCACTGTTCAAAAAAATCCCTCCTTGTACACTTGTTTTTTCTTTTATCATAAAGGATATTTGAAAAAAAGTCCAATCCTGTATGGAAACCTGCCAAAAGTTTCTAAAAGAATCATAAATTTGTAATTTTCTCTTGAATTTTCGGGACAAGTTAGGTAAAATAAGGAATAGGTTGTGGTTTCTTTAACAAACTATATAGAAACACACAAAAGACCGGTTTTTGGCTGGTCAAATTATTTCATTCTTAGGAGGAATTAAATCATGGCAGTAAAAGTAGCAATTAATGGTTTTGGTCGTATTGGCCGTCTTGCATTCAGACAGATGTTTGGCGCAGAGGGATATGAAGTAGTTGCAATCAACGACTTAACATCTCCGAAAATGTTAGCACACTTATTAAAATATGATTCATCTCAGGGTAAATACGAACTGGCTGACAAAGTAGAGGCTGGTGAGGATTCTATCACTGTTGATGGAAAAGAAATCAAAATTTACGCTATGGCTGACGCTTCCCAGCTTCCGTGGGGAGAAATCGGAGTAGACGTTGTATTAGAGTGTACAGGATTCTATACCTCTAAGGCAAAAGCAGAAGCACACATTAAGGCAGGCGCTCGTAAGGTCGTTATTTCCGCTCCGGCTGGAAATGATCTGCCGACTATCGTTTACAATGTAAACCATGAGACACTGAAAGCAGAGGATACGGTTATTTCCGCAGCTTCCTGTACAACAAACTGCCTGGCTCCGATGGCAAAAGCTCTGAATGACTATATGCCGATCCAGTCTGGTATCATGTGCACCATCCATGCTTATACAGGCGATCAGATGACACTTGACGGACCGCAGAGAAAAGGCGATCTGAGAAGATCCCGTGCAGCTGCAGTTAACATCG